>Ga0102590_1000327_pt1 | contig 116515 bp, 112 predicted proteins | sample AraplaMF_Col_mMF_FD_76859 | JGI IMG/M metagenome (GOLD analysis project Ga0102590, IMG submission 76859) | Arabidopsis root microbial communities from the University of North Carolina, USA - plate scrape MF_Col_mMF | ecosystem: Host-associated > Plants > Roots > Endosphere | place: USA... | reverse complement strand
GGAAAGTTCGGCTCCCGGGAGAGCACGGCATAAGCCGTCCGACCATCGCGCAGGGAAGGCCGAGTGATTGGCACCACCTGTATGCTGCTGTGCGGTTCTTTTGCGCTACCTTTCGCGCAGCGGACCGCGGGTGCCAGCCGGCACCCGGCCTTCCCTGCGCCCTCTTGGCCTAGAGAGGGTGGAGCGACCAGGCAAAGCTCGGGCGAATTGCGCCGCGAGGCTGCGAAGGCGTGTGTGCGAGTCGTAGGATGGGTAGAGCACTTGCGAAACCCATCACATTCCGGCGGGCCGGATGCGTGTTGGGTTTCGCTTCGCTCTACCCATCCTACGAGTGCATGTCGGAGAACTGCGATGCTGCCACACACTCCGTCATTGCGAGCGCAGCGAAGCAATCCAGAGTCCTTCCGCGGAGGGATTCTGGATTGCTTCCGCCTTCGCCAAGGGCTTCGGCGGACAAGTCGCTGCGCTCGCAATGACGATGGGGAAGCAGCTTGCCAAGCACCCAGGCATCGTAGGGTGGGCAAAGCGGAGCGTGCCCACGATCATGCGCATCGTGACGGGATTCGTGGGCACGGCGCTTCACGCCTTTGCCCACCCTACGGCACCCCGGCTGGTTGCTTCCGTCTTCGCCAAAGGCTTCGGCCGACAAGTCGTTGCGCGCAATGACGAGCCGCAAGAGCGTCCGTCATTCGCCGTTCTCGTGTCCCGGCGATGCGTTGAAGCGTGCAGTGCCGTTGTTGTCAGCTGGGTTGAACGAGCTGCAGCCATGACCGCGAATCAATCCGCAAGCCTTGCCGAATTTTCCCGCCCGGAGGCGGGGCGCGCCTCATCCCTGGCTCGCCATGCGCGCGCGGTCGAGATGCTCCTCGATCTTGGGGCGGTCGCGGGTGCGCTCGAAACTGGTGCAGAGCAGCTCCGTCTCCTCGAGCGAAACAGGGGCGCGATACAACCGGCACATGAACTCGGCGGTTGTGCGCCCCTTTGCGGCGGCCGAGCCGATGCCCGGGCCGCGCTCGGCCAGAAACATGCAGTCGCGGCAGATGCTGGCATCGAGACGTTGATGCGCGGCGTCGAGGTGATTGAGGATCTCCCGCAGCGAGTCGCGCAAGCGGACGCACTCGTCCGTTCCGAGCGAGGTGACCGCGTTCACCACGTGGTTGATCGGATCGTGCTGACTGAGACACTTCTCGCCCTGCGCGGTGACGTGAAGCACCACGGAGCGCTTGTCCTCATGCGAGGGCTTGCGCACGAGAAAGGACTTGCTCTCCAGCGTCTTCACGATCTGCGATGCAGTCGCTCTGGTGGCGCCGATGAAGCCGGCGAGCGCGGACGGTGTACGCGAAAACCTGTTGGCGCGGCCGAGGAAACGCAGCGCCATCCATTCCCGATCGCGCAATCCATGCTGATTGCCTTCGAAATACCAAGCCCGCGCCGCCTGAACCAGCAGCTCGACGGCCTCTCTTGCCAACGGCATGGATTCCTACCTCGCCCCGGGAATGTCGTGTGTCGCGGCCCGAAGCCGCTCTTCGCCATGACGCACGAATTTGCCGCAAGAAGCCTGGCGACCGGCGATGTGCGATGCGTACATCGTGTCGGGCTCTTGTGCGAAGGCCTGCACTGCTGCTCGTCCGGTTTGCACCGAAGGGCGCCGCGAAGTCCGGCGCCAGAGACTATGCCGCTGATGGTATGCCAACCGCGACGCCGTCGAACGCAAGCCCGAGTTGCCGTCACAACCGGACGATGGATCGGAATTGTTCAACCGAAGCCCCTGAAGTTCAAGTCACACGCAGACGTTTCTTATCTTCCGCCGAAACGATGAATGAGCTTCTCAACAAAATCAAGTAGAGACGCTCTCCGAGACTGGATGTCGTTGCAGGCGAATGTAACGTTCAAGACAATCTCGCTCCTAGGGACACATGATAGTGAACGCAATACCTTGTCCGGCAAGCAGCATGCGCGCAACTATACGACGGTTTGATTGCACGACATGTTGTTGTCCGTCGGTGATGCAATTTGATCGATGCTTGTGCACGACCGGGACACTACGCATCGGCGAGTCATCCACAACTTGTGGATTTTACGGGGAAATGACCCGAGGGAACCCGCAGGAATTACACGTGGCGGTTGTTGTGGGCGCGATTCGGAGAATCGGGGGTTTGGCCGCCAGCCCGGCCATGCTCATCCGAACGGTTGAGGCACCTCACGCGCTGAAGCGCCGTCACGCCTGCATGACGCGGCGGCGTGGCGTCACGCTGTGACCGGCTGTTGAAATAATGAGCAAGGCCACATCATGCGCGACCCGCGCCCATCTCGGCCGGCTCACAGATGATCCGCAAAACTACGCGCGGTTTTTCGCAAAAGATCGCGCCCAAACAACGACCTGGTGCGAGCTGGCGATCCCGCCGGATCGCCGCGCTCTCTACTCGCCCTTGAGCATGTCCCGCAGTTCGCGGAAGGGGTCGGCGCTCGGCGGCGCCGAAGCGTCTTGCCGCATCGCGCTGTAGATCCGCGGCACCATGTCGACCGCCTGGTCGAGGCCCGAATCGCGCCCCGCCTGGTAGCCGCCCATCAGGCGCAGGTCACGCGTGTCCTCGTATTTGGCGATCATGGTGCGCAGCTTGCTCACCAGTTCGCGCTCTTCGGGGTCCCAGACATTGTGGGCGAGGCGGGAGACCGAGGCCAGCACGTCCACGGCCGGATAGCGCGCCTGGTCGGCGATGTGCCTGGAGAGCACGATGTGGCCGTCGAGCGTGCTGCGGATGGTGTCGGCGATCGGCTCGTTGTGATCGTCGCCGTCGACCAGCACGGAGAAAATGCCGGTGATCGTGCCCGATCCCTCCTCGCCCGGGCCGGCGCGCTCCAGAAGGCGCGGCAGGTCGGTGAATACCGTCGGCGCGTAGCCGCGCGCCACGGCGGGCTCCCCGGCGGCGAGTGCGACCTCGCGGGCGGCGTGGGCGAAGCGGGTGATCGAATCGACCATCAGCAGCACCGATTCGCCGCGATCGCGGAAGTATTCGGCAACCGCCATGGCCGTCTTCGGCGCCAGCCGCCGCATCATCGGGCTTTCATCACCCGTCGACACGATGGTGACCGCGCGGCTGCGGTTTTGACCGAGGACGTCCTCGATGAATTCGCGCACCTCGCGGCCGCGCTCGCCGACCAGGGCCAGCACGACGGTGTCGAAGCCCTGGCTGCGGGCCAGCATGGCGAGCAGCGTCGATTTGCCGACGCCGGAGCCGGCAAAGATGCCGACGCGCTGGCCGGCGCAGATCGGAGAAAACAGGTCGATGACGCGCACGCCGGTGCGCAGCGGCTTGTGGACGCGCGCCCGCTTCATGGCCGACGGTGCCTCGGCTTCCGCCGAGACGGCGCGCGATCCCGGCGTGAGCGGACCCTGTCCGTCCAGCGGGGCGCCGAGCGCGTTGATGACGCGGCCTTTCCAGCTCGGATCGGGCGCGAAGGACAATGGCGGCATCCGGTAGGCGACGGAGCCGAGGCCGCCGCCGAACTGCCGGTCGAACGGCTTGGCGATGATGCCGTCGCTGTCGATCCGCACCACTTCGCCGATCTGGGGCTTGCCGCCGGAATTGACGCCGATCAGCTCACCCAGCCTGACGAAGCGCGACAGGCCGGAGACGCGGAAATGCGTCGGGGCGATCTCGGAGATCGCGCCGCTGACGCTGGCCAGGGGAGTGCTCTGCTGAAGCTCCAGCAGCGCCCACTCGAGTTGCCGAAGAGCATTCAAGGAAACCGTCCACCCTCATTGCGCACGTGGCGCACTCTACTTGCTAGTCTATTTGCCCGGCTCGCCCAGAGTCCGGATCGCGTTCTGCAGCGAATTCTCGGTGCCCTCGATCATCGAATTGGTGCCGTCGAAGGCGCGCGAGGCGGCCATCAGCTTGGTCAATTCCATCATCGGATTGGCGCCGGAGCCCTCGACATAGCCCTGCTTGAAGCCGTCGCGGGAAAAGTCGGCGATGGCGGTCGCGGGCCGGTCCGGCGTGACGCCGGAATTGCCGTAGCGCTCGAGATTGGCATCGGCGGGAATGTTGAACAGGCCGATGGTGCCGATCTCGTTGTTGTCCTGGGTGATCGCGCCGCTGCGCGAGATCGAGACCGGTCCGCCGTTCGGGTCCAGCGTGATCTGCGCGCCGCCGGCGTCGACGACGGGGAAGCCGGACACGGTCTGAAGATCGCCGTTGGCGGCGATCTGGAGCCGGCCGTCACGCGTATAGACCGTGCCGTTCGGGCCGGCGAAGGCGAGCCAGCCCTGTCCCACCACGGCGACGTCGAGCGGATTGCCGCTCTCGGTGATGCTGCCCTGCTCGCGCGAGATGATGTTGTCGCCGGGGGAGGAGAACGCGACCGGGTTCGCGCCGGCCTTGGACAGCACGGTCTCGAACTTCACGACGTCGGTACGGAACGCGGCCGTGTTGACGTTGGCGACGTTGTTGGCGATCGTCTGGAGACGCTTTTCGAGGGCGACCTGGGCCGACAGGCCGACATAGAGAGCCGATTGCATGACTTACCTGTTGAACTTGATGTTCTGAAGCGTCGTGAGCATGTTGGTGTCCAGGCTGATCGACGACGCGGCGCCGGCGATCAGGACCAGCGCGGGATTGGTCGAATTGTCGCTCTGGGCCTGGGTCGCGTCCCACATCGCGGCGAAGCGCTGCACGAATTTGGTGACCTTGGCCGGGTCCTGGAAATCGGTGAGATCGATCTTGTCCGTGATCATCTTGGCCTGGACGTCGATGTCGGACGAGCTGATCGTCGCCGGCCAGCCCATGGCGGTCTGCACCACCTGCGTCATCGCCTTGTCGGCGAGGATCTGGTAGGCGTTGGTGACCGTGGAAGCCTTGCGGGTGAAATAGAGCGCCAACCGCAGGCCCTCGTTCTGGTCGCCGGCCTTCTCCTCCATCGTCTGCGTGACGTACTGGGTCGCCGTGCCGGTCGTGGCTGCGGTGGTCTGGGTCGCCTGGTCGCCAAGGGCGGCGAAGTTGAAGGCGGTGGCGAACTGCCGGTAGCGGGTATCGGTGAGCTTGTTGGCGAAGGCGTCGTTGTCCGAGACGCCCTCGGTCAGCACCTTGCGCATGAATGCCTTGGCATAGGTCATGTCGCTGAGGCCGTAGGCCTTCATCGCATAGGAGTAGAGGCGGTAGTCCTTCAGGAAGTCGTCGATCGTCTTCACATTGCCGATATGGCTGAGAAAATAATCGGTCTCGCGGCTGACGTCCGGTTCCTGCGCGACCTGGGTCATCGACTTGCCAAGGTCCGTGGTCAGTCTGGTGTAGTCCGCGATGGTGGATAGCATGGCACGCGCCCCTGTGGCCGCTATTGCGACTTTTGCCAAGCTGCCGCGTATTGCTTGCGCGGGGCTGACGATGCGGGAAGCCAGCTTCGCGCAAGGCTCGCCGACTAAATATTTCCGGTGGGATCGGCGATGGAGCGGCGCGTTGGGCAGTTTCGTGGGGATATTCATCACGGTGGCGGCGCTGCTCGGCGGATTTGCCGCCATGGGCGGCCATCTGGCCGTGCTGATGCAGCCGTGGGAATTCGTGATCATCATCGGCACCGCGGTTGGCACCTTCATCCTGGCCAATCCGTGGAAAACGGTCGTGGACAGCGGCGTCGCCTGCATGCAGGCCATCACCAACGCGGTGCCCGGACAGCGCTATTACCTCGACCTGCTCGGGGCGCTGCACGCCCTGATGCGCGAGCTCAGGGGCAAGGGCCGCAACGAGGTGGAGGCGCATATCGACGACCCCTCGTCCTCCGAGATCTTCAAGGCGTTCCCCAGCGTGCTCGGTGACCCCTCGCTGCTTCAGTTCATCTGCGACTATGTCCGCCTCATCATCATGGGCAACGCGCGCACGCACGAGATCGAGTCGCTGATGGACGAGGAGATCCATACCATCGTGAAGAGCAAGCTGGCGCCTTACCATGCCCTGGTGACGGTGTCGGAGGCCATGCCGGCGCTCGGTATCGTCGCCGCGGTGCTCGGCGTCATCAAGGCGATGGGCGCGCTCGACCAGTCGCCCAAGCTGCTCGGCGGCTTCATCGGCGCCGCGCTGGTCGGCACCTTCGCCGGCATCTTCCTGTCCTACGGCATCATTTCGCCCTTCGCGATCAAGATCAAGATGATGCGTGAGAAGAAGTGCCGACCCTACATCATCGTCAAGCAGACGCTGCTCGCCTTCATGAACGGTGCCATGCCGCAGATCGCGGTCGAGCACGGCCGCAAGATGATCTCGAGCAACGAGCGGCCGTCGATCGACGTCGTCGAGAACGAGACGATCGCGGGTCCCAAGGCGGTCGTTTCCGAGGCTGAACCGAAGGCTGCACGCGCATGACGATGGAAGACGTCGAGGTCGACCAGCGGAAGCAGCTGCCGAACTACCTGCTGGATGCGGCGGGTATTTCGATCGAGCGCATGCCGATGCTCAATGTGATCTTCGATCGCATGGCGGCATCGTGCACGGACAGCCTGCAGCCGATGGCCGGAACGCCCTGCTACTTCTCCGTCAACGGCATCAGCAACGACCGTGTCGGCGACATCGTCAAGGACTACGAGGGTAACGCGGTCGCCGCCGTGCTCTACGCCGAGCAGTGGGACTCCCGCGTCATCATCATGCTCGACCGCGACTTCGTGTTCACCATGGTCGAGGCGATGTTCGGCTCGGACGGCGCCGAACCGCCGCTCGACGTCGAGCGCTCGTTCTCGAACATCGAGATCCGCCTGGTTCAGGCTCTGTTCGAACGCTTCGCCAAGGCGCTTCAACTCGCCTTTGCCGGCACCTCCAACGTCACCTTCCGCGTGGAGCGGGTCGAGACGGCGATGGCGTCGCTGGCCATCGGACGCAGCGGCAACATGTCGATCTGCGCGAACATCATGCTGCAGGCGCTGTTCCGCGGCGGCCAGATGTTCCTCATCATTCCGCACTCCGCGCTCAATCCGCTGCGCCAGAAGCTCGCCCATGTCGTCGTCAGCGACGGCCGGGCGTCCGATCCGCGCTGGCGCGAGCAGATGGAGAGCGAGGTCCACCGCACCGAGGTGACGTTGAGCGCGGTGCTCGACGAGAAGATGATATCGCTCGACGACGTCGTGAAATTCCACGTCGGGCAGGTGCTCGAGCTCGAAGCCACGCCGCGCACGCTGGCCCGTCTCGAAAGCAACAATCAGGTGCTGTTCTGGTGTCAGATCGGCCAGCTTGATGGCTATTACGCCATGCAGGTGTCCGATCCCGTGGATCAGAAACGGGAGTTCGTCGATGATATCCTATCTCGTTGATGCCGTGCTGCTCATTGCGCTCGCCTTCACCAGCATGCGGGTGACCCGGATGCACCGCGAGCTGGCGCGCCTGCGCAGCTACCAGGGCGAGTTCTCGACCATCGTCCACGAGACGGCGGGCGCCTTCGACACCGTGATCCATGCGGCGCATGACTCCACGGCAAATCTCGGACGGCTCGCCAACGTGCTGAGCGCCAAGATCGACCAGGCCCACGACGCGATCGCGGCGCTCGATGCCAGGAGCGGGCTGGCATCCGCCACCGCCGCCGGCGCGGACGTGAACAAGCACTGAGGCTCGAACCGGCCGGACAATGACGATCGGGATGCCCGCGGCGTTCCGGGAATGGAAATACCAAGAGGCGATACCAAATGGCGCAATCCTTCGAATATGAGTCGGAACCTGCATCGGCAGAGGGCGATGCGTCTCCGCTGGAGAGGCTGGCGGAGATCGCCGCGCGGACAGCGGAAGAGAGCGGCAAGTTCGCCAATATCGACGCCATCCTGCGCATTCCCGTCACCATGCAGGTGGTGCTCGGCTCGGCGACGATCCCGGTGGCAAATCTGATGAAGCTTGGCCGCGGCGCCGTGGTTCCGCTCGATCACAGGGTCGGCGAGCCCGTCGACGTGGTCGTCAACGGCCGCATCGTCGCCCGCGGCGAGGTGGTCGTGGTCGAAGAGGACAATTCCCGCTTCGGTGTCTCGCTCACGGAGATCGTTGGACCGCTGGGGCAGGGTGATACCTGACCATGGCTGCACAAGGCGGCGTCGCTCCCATCAAGCAGCGTGGCGTTTCCACGCTGGGCGGAACGGAAAAGGTCGCGGCACTGCTGCTGGCCATGGGCCGGCAGGCGGCCGCGAGCGTGCTCTCGCAGTTCGAGCCGCAGGAGATCCGCATCGTCACCAAGGCCGCGGCTGAGCTGCGGCCGATCACGGCGCAGGAGCTCGAGGGAATCGTCGAGGAATTCGCCCAGCAGTTCTCGATGGGCGCGAACATTCTCGGCACCCTCGGCGGCCTCGAAGCGGTGCTCGGCGACGTGCTGCCGGCCGATCAGGTCTCGGCGATCATGACGGACCTGCTCGGCAATTCGAGCCGGTCGGTGTGGGATCGTGTCTCCTCGGTGTCGGAAAACTCGCTGGCGACCTACCTCTCCAAGGAGCATCCGCAGACTGCGGCCCTGATCCTGTCCAAGGTCAAGCCGTCCTGCGCCGCAAAGGTGATGAGCCAGCTGCCGTCGAGCCTGCGCAACGAGCTGATGCGGCGCGTGCTCAGCCTCAAGCCGATTGCCGACGACGCGATGAAGGTGCTCGAGAAGACGCTGCACGAGGACCTGACGCTGAACTTCGCCCGCAACCTCGGCGCGGATACCTATGCCCGCGTCGCCGACATCATCAACAAGATGGAGCGCGGCCACATCGAGGATATGCTGAAGAGCCTGTCGGAGAAGCGGCCGAAGTCGGCCGAAGTGCTGAAGGAGCTGCTGTTCACCTTCGACGACGTGATCAACCTGACGCCGAAGGCGCGCACCATGATCTTCGACCAGGTGCCGACCGACCGCATCGTCGTCGCACTGAAGGGCACGGACAAGCACTTCCGCGAACTGATCCTGTCCTCGGTCGCTTCGCGCGTCCGCCGCGTCGTCGAGCACGAGCTCGCGATCGGCGAGCCGTCGAACCAGCGCGACGTGCTGGAAGCGCGGCGCGTGATCACCGATCTCGCGCTCGAGCTGGCGGAGAAGGGCGAAATCGAGCTCAACCCCGAGCAGGAGGATGAGCTGGTCTTCCGCTGACCGCTGAACCGGCATGGCAGATACATCCGATCAGGAGAGCAAGACAGAAGAGCCGACCGAGAAAAAAGTCCGCGATTCGGTCGAGCAGGGCAAAATTCCCGTCTCTCGGGAGGCGTCCATCTTCGCCTCGATGGCCGCGTTGATGGTGATTCAGGCATTCCTGATCGGCCAGGGCGTGCAGCAATTGGTGCCGACCCTGAAGGGTCTGCTCGACGATCCCGAGGGCTTTCCCCTCGGCACCGGGGCCGACGCCCAGAACCTCCTCACTGTGGTAGGGCTGCAGGCGCTTCGGTTCCTGGTGCCGCTGGTCGTCATCATGATGGTGTTCGGCCTCGCGGCCTCGCTGTTGCAGAATGCGCCGCGGCTGGTCCTGCAGCGCATCGCGCCGGATCTGTCGCGGATCTCCCCGATCAGCGGCTGGAACCGCCTGTTCGGAACGCAGGGCCTCGTCGAGTTCGGCAAGTCGTTGTTCAAGCTCGGCTCCGTCAGCGCGGTCGTCGCCGTGGTGCTGCGCTCGTCCGAAGCAAGGGCTTTCGAAGCGATGTACACCGATCCGGTGGCGCTACCGGAGATGATCCTCAACATCGCGATGCGGATCGTCTCGGCGATCTGCATCGCGACCATCGTCCTGGTCGCGATCGACCTCGCCTGGGCCCGCTTCCACTGGCGGCGCGAGCTGCGCATGACCAAGCAGGAGATCAAGGACGAGCACAAGCAGGCCGAAGGCGATCCGATGGTCAAGGCTCGCCTGCGTTCGCTGGCGCGCGACCGCTCGCGGCAGCGGATGATCGCCGCCGCCTCGCGCGCGACGCTCGTGATCGCGAACCCGACGCACTTCGCGATCGCGCTGCGCTACAAGCGCGAGGAGAACCCGGCGCCGCTCGTGGTGGCCAAGGGCATGGACGTGATCGCGCTGAAGATCCGCGAGGTCGCCGAGCAGAACAGGATTCCGGTGATCGAGAACAAGGCGCTGGCGCGGGCGCTCTACGAGGCGGTCCAGGTCGATCAGGTCATTCCGGCCGAATTCTTCCGCCCGGTCGCCGAGATCATCTACTTCCTGCAGTCCAAGCAGGCACCGCGGACCGAGAAGGTTCAGTAGATTTCCGAGGATGGCGCTTCGCCCAACAGCTTGACGAAAGCTTAACGCCCTAGGCTACCCCCAACAGATCATAATGGGGCCGTCGTGGGACCGCTTTATCTCTTCGAACTCGCATCGTCGCAGGCGCGCTACCTCGAACTTCGCCAATCGACGATCGCGACCAACGTCGCCAACGCCAATACCCCGGGCTTCAAGGCGCGCGACGTCGAGCCGTTCAACAAGGTGCTCGACACGATGCCGGTTCGGCTTGCGACGACATCGTCGTCGCACCTGCAGCTGTCCGCCGCCGAAACCGACACGCGCGCGACCGCCAAAAAAGACAGCTGGGAAGTGGTTCACTCCGGCAACTCCGTCAGCCTTGAGCAGGAGATGATCAAGGGCAACGACGTCAGCCGCGACTACTCGATGAATTCCGCGGTCGTGCGCTCGTTCCACCGCATGCTCATGTCGAGCGTTAAAACCTGAGGTGAATTGACATGCTGGACGCACTGAGCGCCTCTCTGACGGTTGCGAGCTCCGGGCTCGAGGCGCAGTCGACGCGCATGCGCATCGTCTCGGAAAACCTCGCCAACGCGACCTCGACGGGCCGCACCGCCGGCGCCGATCCGTATCAGCGCAAGACCATCACGTTCGACGCTGCGATGGACCGTGCCTCGGGCGCGCAGCTCGCGAAGGTCAAGGAAATCGGCGTCGACAACACGCCATACCGCGTCGAATACGACCCGGGGCATCCGGCCGCGGACAAGGCCGGCTACGTCAAGCTGCCGAACGTCAACATGATGATCGAAATGGCCGACATGCGGGAAGTCAACCGTTCCTATGAGGCCAATCTCCAGGTCGTGAAACAGGTGAGGTCGATGCTCGGCATGTCCATCGATCTTCTGAGGGGCTGACAATGCTTGAAGCAATCTCGTCCACCGCGATTTCCGCAGGCCAGGCGGCGTCCCGCGCCACCGAGGCGCAGGCCATCTCGCCCGCAGCGACGGCGCCGGTCCAGGCCGGTGACGATGTCGGCTTCGAGTCGGTGATGAAGCAGGTGACGACCGACGCAATCGGTACGCTGAAGGCGGGCGAGGCGGCGTCGATCTCGGCGATACAGGGCAAGGAATCGACCCGGCGCGTCGTGGAAGCGCTGATGTCAGCCGAGCAGGCCTTGCAGACGGCGGTCGCGGTTCGCGACAAGGTCGTGCAGGCCTACCAGGAAGTCGTCCGGATGTCGATTTGATCTGAAGGAGTGGGTTAAGTGAAATCGCTCGCCATTGCGGCCACGGGCATGAACGCCCAGCAGACCAATATCGAAGTCATCGCGAACAACATCGCCAACATCAACTCGACGTCGTACAAGCGGGCGCGCGCCGAGTTCACCGATCTATTCTACCAGATGGACCGCATGCAGGGCGTCGCCAACGTCAACGGTTCGTCGCCGATCCCGGAAGGCGCCAATCTCGGCCTCGGCGTCAAGTCGGCGGCGATCCGCAAGCTGCACATCCAGGGCGCGCTCACCCAGACCGGCAACCCCTACGACCTCGCGATCAACGGCCGCGGCTGGTTCCAGGTGCTGGGTCCGAACAACGAGGTGCAGTACACCCGTGCCGGCTCGTTCAACACCAATGCCAACGGCCAGCTCGTCACCACCGACGGTTATCTGCTCGATCCCGCGATCACGATTCCGCAGGGAACGGTCCAGGTCACGGTCAACCAGACCGGACAGGTGTTTGCCAAGCTGGACACGGAAATCAATCCGCGGCAGATCGGCCAGCTCAACCTCGCCAACTTCGCCAACGAGGCCGGCCTCGAGCCGCTGGGCAGCAATCTCTATCGCGAGACCACGGCCTCCGGCACGCCGGTCGTCGGCCTGCCGGGCGATGCCGGCTACGGCAAGATCAACCAGCAATATCTCGAAGCCTCGAACGTCGATCCCGTCAAGGAAATCACCGAGTTGATCTCGGCGCAGCGCGCCTATGAAATGAACGCCAAGGTCATCCAGGCCTCGGATGAAATGGCCTCGACCGTATCGAAGGGCCTTCGCTAGTTCCGGTGTGTCCATGTTGAACAGGGTTGGCCTGATCGTGCGCGGGTTGGCCGCCGTGCTGCTGGTTCTCGCCTCGGCGCGCCTCGCCGTCGCCGAGGAGAAGCGGCTTCCGGTGCCGGCGGTCTCGATCCGTGCCGGCGAGCTGATCCGCGACGACATGATCACCGAGCGCGCCTTCGCGCCGAACGTGCTCGGCGTCGCCATGTTCGTCGAAGGACGTCAGGTCCTGGTCGGCCGCATGGCCCGGCGCGCGCTGCTGCCGGGTCAGCCGATCCCGAGCAACGCGGTGGAAGATCCCTGGACCATCGCGCGCGGCGCCATGGTCAAGGTCGTGGTCGAAGACAGCGGCCTGTCGATCGTCACCTACGGCTCGGCGATGCAGTCGGGCGCGGCTGGCGCGCTCATCCCGGTGCGCAACACCGATACCGGCGTGATCATCAGGGGCATCGTTCAGCCCGACGGCACCGTCAAGGTCGTGGACGGATCATGACCAGAGTCCTGCTCGCACTCGTCTTGCTCCTCTGTGCCGCCAGCGCCCAGGCCGCCGTCCGCATCAAGGACATCGCGGACATCAAGGGGCTGCGCGAAAACCAGATCGTCGGCTACGGTCTCGTCATCGGCCTCAACGGCACCGGCGACACGCTGCGCAACGCGCCGTTCACGGAGCAGTCCCTGCAATCGATGCTCGAGAACATGGGCATCAACGTCCGGAACGAGACCACCAGCACCACCAATCCCACCCGTCCGACCACGCTGCGCACGCGCAACGTCGCGGCCGTGATGGTGACGGCGGACCTGCCGCCGTCGATCGGCCCCGGCGAACGGATGGACGTGACGGTCTCGTCGATGGGCGATGCGACCTCGCTGCTCGGCGGCACGCTGGTGATGACGTCGCTGCGCGCGGCGGACGGTGCGGTTTATGCGGTGGCGCAGGGCGCGGTCACGGTCGCCGGCTACAGCGTGGGCGGCCAGGCCCAGAACGTCAGCCAGGGCACGCCGACTGCCGGACGCATCCCGAACGGGGCGCTGGTCGAGCGCGAGGTGCAGGGAAGCCTCCACGAGATGGAGTTCCTGGTGCTCGAGCTCAAGAATCCCGATTTCGTCACCGCGACGCGTATCCTCGATACCATCAATCGCTTTGCCGGCGGCCGCTACCGCTCGCAGATCGCCTTCGAGCGCGACTACCGCACCATCGTGCTGTCGAAACCGCGCAATGTCGGGCCGGTCCGCTTCCTCGCGGAAGTCGGCGAGCTGACGGTCGAGCCCGATACCCCGGCGCGGGTGGTGATCAACGAACGCACCGGCACGGTGGTGATCGGGCGCGACGTGCGGATATCGACGGTTGCGGTGACGCACGGCAACCTGACGGTCCGGGTCACGGAGCTTCCCGTGGTATCGCAGCCCGCGCCGTTCTCGCGGGGCCAGACGGTGGTCGTTCCCCAGACCGTGGTCGAGGCCAACGAGGCCGGATCGCAGGTGGCCATCCTGAGCGGCGTCGATCTCCAGCGCCTGGTGCGCGGGCTGAACCAGATCGGTCTCAAGCCGTCGGGCATCATCGCCATCCTCCAGGCGATCAAGACGGCCGGCGCGCTCCAGGCCGACGTCATCGTGCAATGATGCATAAGCGTCGTGCAAGCTTGGTCGCTCAATGCTCAGGTCTCGACCGAGAATCGCACGCGGCCCGATGCTGAAGCTGGATCACAAAGCCAAACTCCTCCTGCTGGTCGCGGCCGCGGCGCTCGCGGGCGCTTCGCCCGTGCTGGCGCTGGATGAGGCCAAGCCGTCGAAGCCGCTCAACCTGCTGTCCTTCGCGCGCGCCCGCGCGCCGGGCCCCCAGAAGCCACGCGCGTCCGTGCCAGGCGACAACGCGTCGGGCCAGGCGACGGCGTGGGCGGCCGAAGACACCGGACCCGCGACCACCGGCGCCGTGCCGGCCCCCGAGACGCCGGCGCCGCCTGCGCCTGCTCCCGCTCCCGCGCGTCCAGCCAGGCCCGTCACGGCGCTGCCCAAGCCCGCGGCACCGCAGGCAGTGTCAGCGGACAACGAGATTCCCCTGTTCTGCAGCAACGTGGCCGATCCCGCGGTCGATGCGAGGCTCGCCTGGCAGCTCAAGGAGCTGGAGAAGGCCGAAACCCTGCTTCGCGAGCGCATCGCCGAGGTCGAGGCCAAGCGCGCCGAATACGAGAAATGGATGGCGCTACGCGACGACTTCCTGAAGAAGGCCGAAGCGCAGGTCGTCGAGATCTATTCACGCATGAAGCCGGACGCCGCGGCGACGCAGATCGCCGGCATGGCCGACGAGACCGCTGCCGCCGTGCTTGCCAAGCTCAGCCCGAGGAGCTCGAGCGCGATCTTCAACGAGATGGATACGGCGCGCGCCGCGCATCTTGCCGATCTGCTCGGCGGAATGCGTCGCGTGGACGACGGAAAGACCAAATAGATGAAGCATCTGATCCTTATCCTTTCGCTCCTGATGCTTGCCGGATGCGTCGGCGATCCCGCCGAGGTCCTGACCGGTCCGCGGCTGTCGCCGGTCGGCAGCGGTCTGAGGACGCAAGCCGATCCGATTCCCGTGACGCCGCGCATGCGCACGCCCGTCAGCTATCGTTCGACCTGGGACGACGGCACCGATCTCTACCGCGATCCGCGCGCCCGTCGCACCGGCGACGTCGTAACGGTGATCATCTCGATGCAGGACAAGGCCAAGCTCGACAACAAGACCGATCGCTCGCGCGATTCGCAGATCAAGTTCGGGCTGGACTGGCTGATGGACGTCGCCGGATGGAGCGACAAGGGTTCCGCCAACGCCAACCTCAGCACCAATACCCAGATCAAGGGCAACGGCCAGATCGATCGCACCGAGGACATCAAGCTGTCGATCGCCGCCATCGTCACCGACGTGTTGCCGAACGGCAATATGATGATCAGCGGATCGCAGGAATTCCGGGTCAACACCGAGATGCGTGTGCTCAATGTCGGCGGCATCGTGCGTCCGCGCGACATCTCGCGCGCCAACACGATCTCCTACGACAAGATCGCCGAGGCGCGCGTGTCCTATGGCGGTCGCGGAAATCTGTCGGACGTGCAGCAACCTGGATGGGGACATCGGATCTATGACGCCGTGGCACCGTTCTGAGGTTCGCGCCGGCATGACCGCGTTGCGAGGGCAGGGGGCGTGATGCGCCTGATTGCGGCCATCCTGGTGCTGACCCTTGTCGCGATCGGTGCGGGCGCGCTTGCGGGCATGCATCTGTTTGCGGCCGCCGAGCGTGTGGCCGATGCGAAGAAGAGCGCCACGCCGCCGCCGGTCGCGACCAGCTACGCCGGCAGCGCGCGGCTTCGGAAGCTGTCCCCGATCGTGACCAATCTCGCCGCGCCGGCCAACAACTGGGCCCGCGTCGAGGCCTCGATGGTGACCGAGAGCATGAGCGACGAGGATGCCGGCATCCTCGCCGCCCATATCAGCGAGGACATCATCACCTATCTGCGCTCGTCCTCGGTTGCCCAGTTCGAGGGATCGCGCGGGCTTCAGCATCTGCGCGACGACCTGACCGAGCGCGCCAATATCCGCTCGTCGGGCAAGGTGCGCGAGTTGATCATCGAGACGTTGGTGATTCAGTGAGAGTGAAAGTCCTGCTGCTCGCGTTGGTTCTGGTCGTGCTGCCCGAGGTGGCGCTGGCCCAGATTCCGGACCTCAACTCGCTGCTGCCGCCCGGCAACGGCTCGACCAGCGGCCGCATCATCCAGCTGATGGCGTTGATCACGGTGCTGTCGGTAGCGCCGGGACTGCTCATCATGGTGACGAGCTTCACGCGGTTTGCGGTGGCGCTGTCGTTCCTGCGCTCCGGCCTCGGCCTGCAGACCACGCCGGCCAATCTGGTGCTGGTCAGCCTTGCGCTGTTCATGACGTTCTACGTGATGGCGCCGACCTTCGACCGCGCCTGGGAGACCGGCGTCCAGCCTCTCATGAAGAACGAGATCTCGGAGGAAGAGGCCTATCTGAAGATCACCGATCCGTTCCGCGAGTTCATGCTGGCCCATGTCCGCGACAAGGATCTGCAGACCTTCGAGTCGCTCGCTGCCGAAAGCTTCCGCAAGAAGTTCGACGACAAGCGCATCGATCTGCGCGTGATCATTCCGGCCTTCATGATCTCCGAGCTCAGGCGCTCGTTCGAGATCGGCTTCCTCATCATGCTGCCGTTCCTCGTGATCGACATGATCGTCGCGACGCTGACGATGTCGATGGGCATGATGATGATGCCGCCGACGATCCTCGCGCTGCCGTTCAAGATGCTGTTCTTCGTGCTGATCGACGGCTGGAATCTGCTGGCCTCGGGCCTCGTGCGGTCGTTCTCGTAGCGACCGCCCGTTGGCGGAGGCGTTATGGTTAGCGAGAAGTACCGGCTTATGGTTAGCGTTGGGTAATGTTAACCATATGATTTTGTTGAAGAATTCAAGCCGATCTTAATCTGCGCGCAACGTTCGGCGTGCTAGCAATGCGTCACGGCGGGTTGGACCCCACCCACATCAGTCCAAAGGCATGATGCCGCCCCTCCGTACCGGTGAAAGCCCGGTATGTCCCCTCGTGAAAATGTAACGCGTACATCAAAGGGACATTCGCAATGTCAAGCCTGCTTACGAACTCGACCGCCATGACCGCGCTCCAGACCCTGCGGTCTGTCAGCTCGCAACTCGCCACCACCCAGACCCGCATCTCCACCGGCCAGCGCGTCTCGACCGCTTCGGACAACGCTGCCTACTGGTCGATCGCAACCTCGATGCGCTCCGACAACGCTGCGCTCTCCGCGGTCTCCGACTCGCTCGGTCTGTCGGCTGCGACGGTCGACACCGAATACACCGCTCTGAACACGGTCATCGGTGACAAGGACTCCGGCCTCACCAAGCTGCAGGCGCTGCTGGTCGAAGCCAAGACCGCCGGTATCGACCGCTCCAAGATCCAGGCCGACGTCACCCAGATCCAGGCGCAGCTGAAGTCGACGGCCAACTCGGCCACGATCAACGGCATCAACTGGCTGAGCATCGACACCTCGAGCGGCTCCACCGCGACGCCGACGAGCTTCAGCCTGGTGTCGTCGTACTCGCGCGTCGGCAGCACGCCCACCATCGGCTCCATCACCGTGACGACCGCCACCTACGCGCTCTACACCACCGGCGGCGCCACCAAGACCGGCATCCTCGATACGGTGTCCGGCGGTTCGACCGGTGCGTCGATCGACACGATCGCCATCGGCTCGATCACCGACGCAGCGACCGGTGCGAACAGCCAGGCCACGCTCGATGGCTACATCGCGCAGGTCACCGCGGCGATCGGCTCGGTCGCCTCGGCCGCCGCCAACCTCGGCGCCGTCAAGAACCGCATCGCGACCAATACGGAATTCGTCAAGTCCCTGATGGACTCCGTGGATCGCGGTGTCGGCCAGCTCGTCGACGCTGACATGAACCAGGAGTCCACCCGCCTGGCGGCCCTCCAGGTCCAGCAGCAGCTCGGCGTGCAGGCGCTCTCGATCGCCAACAACAGCAGCCAGAGCATCCTGTCGCTGTTCCGCTAAATCTCAGGTCATCTGGGGAGGGCCGCGCTTCTCGCGAAGCGCGGCCCTTTTTTTGTCCGGCGTCGATCCACGCCAAGATCCCGGCCCGGTGTTGTAGCCGGGACACAGAGCCACAAGCCTCGCACAAGCTTCGACGGCTAGCCTCTCCGGTACGACAGGTTGGGCCCTTCACACGCATTCGCGCGGCCCAAAGGCATGACGCCGCCCTGTGGTACCGGTGCAAGCCCGGTATGTCCCCAAACTCAATTCAATCCAAAGGGACATCAAAATGGGTTCTAGCCTTCTCACCAACTCGTCTGCAATGACCGCGCTGCAGACGCTCCGCAACGTCAGCTCGCAGCTCGCCACCACGCAGAACCGGATCTCGACCGGCCAGCGTGTGTCGACCGCGTCTGACAACTCGGCCTACTGGTCGATCGCGACCTCGATGCGCTCCGACAACGCCGCGCTCTCCGCGGTCTCCGACTCGCTCGGTCTGTCGGCCGCAATGGTCGACACCGAATACACCGCTCTGAACACGGTCATCGGCGACAAGGAATCCGGTCTGACCAAGTTGCAGGCGCTGCTGGTCGAAGCCAAGACCGCCGGTATCGACCGCACCAAGATCCAGTCGGAAATCACCCAGATCCAGCAGGATATGAAGTTGAAGGCCAACTCGGCCACGATCAACGGCATCAACTGGTTGAGCATCGACACCTCGACCGGCTCCACCGCGACGCCGACGAGCTTCAACCTCGTGTCGTCGTACTCGCGCGTCGGCGGTACGCCCACGATCGGCTCCATCACCGTCACGACCGCCACCTACGCGCTCTACACCACCGGCGGCGCCACCAAGACCGGCATCCTGGATACGGTGGTCGGCGGTTCGACCGGCGCGTCGATCGACACGATCGCCATCGGCTCGATCACCGACGCGGCGACCGGCGCGAACAGCCAGGCAACGCTCGATGGCTACATCACGCAGGTCACCACCGCGATCAACTCGGTCGCCTCGGCTGCGGCCAATCTCGGTGCCGTCAAGAACCGCATCGCGACCAACACCGAGTTCGTCAAGAACCTGATGGACTCCGTGGATCGTGGTATCGGCCAGCTCGTCGACGCCGACATGAACGCGGAATCGACGCGCCTTCAGGCGCTGCAGACCCAGCAGCAGCTCGGCGTTCAGGCGCTCTCGATCGCCAACCAGAACAGCCAGAGCATCCTGTCGCTGTTCCGCTAAGCTTCAAACCATCGGCAGGGGGCCGCGCTTCTCACGAAGCGCGGCCCTTTTTCTTGTCTGGTGTGAGGTCGCGCCCGCGCGGTGATCCCGCCCCACTGTTGCAGCCGGGTCACGGAGCCACAAGCTTCACACAAACTTCGCGTGCTATCGGCACTGTTACGACAGGTTGAGTGCGCTTTTTCGCAGCCCAAAGGCATGATGCCGCCCTGTCGTACCGGTGCAAGCCCGGTATGTCCCCAAACTCAATTTAATATTCAAAGGGGCGTCAAGAAATGAGTTCCAGCCTTCTCACCAATTCGTCTGCAATGACCGCGCTGCAGACGCTCCGCAATGTCAGCTCGCAGCTTGCCACCACGCAGAACCGGATCTCGACCGGCCAGCGCGTGTCGACCGCTTCGGACAATTCGGCCTATTGGTCGATCGCGACCTCGATGCGCTCCGACAACGCCGCGCTCTCCGCGATCTCCGACTCGCTCGGTCTGTCGGCCGCAATGGTCGACACCGAATACACCGCTCTGAACACGGTCATCGGCGACAAGGAATCCGGTCTGACCAAGCTGCAGGCGCTGCTGGTCGAAGCCAAGACCGCCGGTATCGACCGCACCAAGATCCAGTCGGAAATCACCCAGATCCAGCAGGATATGAAGTTGAAGGCCAGCTCGGCCACGATCAACGGCATCAATTGGCTGAGCATCGACACCTCGACCGGCTCCACCGCGACGCCGACGAGCTTCAACCTCGTGTCGTCGTACTCGCGTGTCGGCGGTACGCCCACCATTGGCTCCATCACGGTGACGATCGCCACCTACGCGCTCTACACCACCGGCGGCGCGACCAAGACCGGCATCCTGGATACGGTGGTCGGCGGTTCGACCGGCGCGTCGATCGACACGATCGCCATCGGCTCGATCACCGACGCGGCGACCGGCGCAAACAGCCAGGCCACGCTCGACAGCTACATCACGCAGGTCACCACCGCGATCAACACGGTTGCCTCGGCCGCCGCCAATCTCGGTGCCGTCAAGAACCGCATCGCGACCAACACCGAGTTCGTCAAGAACCTGATGGACTCCGTGGATCGTGGTGTCGGCCAGCTCGTCGACGCCGACATGAACGCGGAATCGACGCGCCTTCAGGCGCTTCAGACCCAGCAGCAGCTCGGCGTTCAGGCGCTCTCGATCGCCAACCAGAACAGCCAGAGCATCCTGTCGCTGTTCAAGTAAGCTCCAGGCTTCGAAAAAGACCGGGCTCCCACGGGAGCTCGGTCCCGCCATGAACGGCGGATGTGCCGGCACATGACGTGCCTGCGTTGGTCTCCTGACGCCGCATTCCAGGCAACACGCCGTGGCCGATCGCGCTGCGATGCGTCCGGCTGCCCGCCTGTTGCCGACGCGCAGGATGGTGTCACTCATTTTCTTGTAGAATTGCAACGCCTCGCCCGCGAACCGACACATTCGTGTTCTCGCGCAACCTTCAGACAAGGTTGGCAGCGGAATGTCGTCCACGTTCGCATTGGTACGAGGTCATATGCTGTTCAGTCGTGCGCAGATACAGCAACTGCTCAACAATCTGCTGGAGCTTGGGCCACGACGGCTGATGGCCCTGGGCCTGATCGGCTTTGCCGTGCTCGTCACCGTCGTCGGCGGCGCGTATTACCTGAGCCGGCCCGAGTTCGAGACGCTCTATACCGGCCTCACCCGCGAAGACGTGACGCGCATGGGCGCGGCTCTGCGCGAGCAGAACATCGCCTTCGACGTCAACACCGCCGGTGACGCCGTCTCGGTTCGGCCGAGCCAGACCATGCAGGCGCGCATGCTGCTTGCCGAGAAAGGGCTGCCGACCAGCGCCAATTCCGGCTACGAGCTGTTCGACAAGATCGGCTCGCTCGGCCTGACCTCGTTCATGCAGGAAGTGACGAAGCTGCGCGCGCTCGAGGGCGAGATCGCGCGCACGGTGCAGCTGATGAAGGGCGTGAAGGCGGCGCGGGTGCACATCGTGCTGCCGGTGCGCGGCTCGTTCCGCGCGACGCAGCAGCCGCCCTCGGCATCCGTCGTGCTGCGCACCGACGGCGCCATCGAGGCGCGCACCGCGCAGTCGATCCGTCATCTCGTCGCCGCCGCCATCCCGGGCATGAGCCGCGACAAGGTGACCGTGCTCGATGCCGACGGCTCGATGCTGCTCGCCGAAGAGGACGAGGCCAGCGCTGCGCCGACCAAGATGGCGAGCCTGCAGAAGACGGTCGGCGGGATGGTGCAGGAGAACATCCGCAAGGCGCTGACGCCGTATCTCGGTCTCGACAACTTCGAGGTCAGCGTCGCTCCGCAGCTCTCCACCGACAAGCGGCAGACCAACGAGACCGTCTACGATCCCGAGGGCCGCGCCGAACGTTCGGTGCGCAACGTGCGCGAGAAGGAATCGTCGCAGAACGCGGATCGGTCGCAGCCGACCACGGTGCAGCAGAACCTGCCCGACCAGCAGGTGAACGCCGGCGGCACCAAGAACTCCAGCGAAGACAAGACCCGCCGCGAGGACGTCACCAATTTCGAGGTTTCGTCCAAGACCACGACGACCGTCAGCGACGGCTATCTGGTCAAGAAACTCTTCATCGCCGTGCTGGTCAACCGCGCGCGCCTGGTCGCTGATCTCGGCGACAAGAGCAATCAGGCCATCGTCGACAGCAAGCTCGCCGAGATCAGCCAGCTGGCGGCGACCGCCGGCGGGCTCGACAAGGCGCGCGGCGACCAGATCCAGGTCACGGCTGTCGACTTCATCGAAGGTTCGCGCGAGCTCGCGCCGGTGCCGCCGATCAGCTTCGTCGAGATGATCAACAAGCAGCTCGGCAGCGTCATCAACGCGGTGACGATCCTCGCGGTCGCTTCCATGCTGGTCTGGTTCGGCCTGCGGCCCGCGGTCAACGGCATCCTGACCCATCGCGCGGCACAGGAGCAGACCGAGGCGGCGGAGGCCGCCGAGCTCGAAGCCGCCGCGGCCCTTGCATTGGCCGAGAGTCAGGATCCCGAGCTCAACCTCGTCGAGGATCTCGAAGGCAAGATGCAGCGAACGCCGCAGAAGCGGCTGGAGCAGATCGTCCGGCTCGACCAGGGGCAGGCGGCAGCGATCCTTAAAGACTGGATGCGACGCGAGGAGGCGGCATGAACGCGGCAATCGGAAAACTCCTGACGCAGTTCGACGCGAACGGCCGGGCCAAGTCGCCACCGCCTCCGCCGCCCAAGATCCAGGACGTGCTGACGAGGGTCAAGGAGACCCGGCGCGATCCGCTACCGCAGGCCCAGCCGCAGCGCCAGCCTCAACCGCAGCTTCAACCGCAGCCGCAGCTCGAGTCACCGATGCCGGCGCCCGAGGCGGAAGCGCCGTCGGCCAATCTTCTCGACGATGCCTACCGTCGCGGCCATGCCGCCGGTGTTGCCGAAGGCGATGCCAGGGTTGCCGAGGAGCGCGTGCGCAGCGCGATCCGGCTCGGCGAGGAGCGCGCCAAATGGTCCGACCAGCAGGCGACCGCGATCGTCGGCGGATTCGAGGCGGCTTGCCGCGAGATCGAGACCAACATCGCGAGCTCCGTCGCGCGCATCCTGCTGCCTTTTCTCGCCGATGCGGTCCGGGACAAGGCGATCGGATCGCTGGTCGAGCACATCGCGGCGCTGACCGGCAACTCTCCGGTTCCGGCGTTCAAGATCACCGGTCCGAGCGAACTGCTCGACCTGGTCAAGACCCAGCTCGACGCCTCCAGGCGAACGGGCGTCGCGTACGAACCCGCCGAAACTTTGGAGGTCCGCGTCGTGGCCGACCAGACCGTGATCGAGACGCAGATTGCGGCCTGGAGCGAACGCCTGAACGAAGCGCGCCGGTAGCCCGTCATGGAAGAGGTCAAGCAAGAGCTGGTCATCATCCGCCGACGCAGCGCCTTCGCCGAGGAGGCGCATCACGGCGGTGTCTGGAAGATCGCCTATGCGGACTTCATGACCGCGATGATGGCGTTCTTCCTGGTGATGTGGCTGCTCAACGCGCTCAACCAGGACCAGAAGCAGGTGGTCGCGAGCTACTTCAACCCGATCAAGCTCGCCGAGAACGCGCCGGCGCCGAAAGGTTTGAAGGATCTCACCAAGAAGGAGCCGACCACGTTCGACGGCCAGGAGGGCAGGCGTCAGCCGGGCGGGCCGAGCGAGGAGCGTCGCGGTGACTCCCCGACGGCCGAGAAGCCGCCCTTCTACGAGGAGAAGGTCCTGTTCCGCGATCCCTACGCGACGCTCGCCGAGATCGCCAACAACGCGAACGAGGCCTCGGGCCAGCGTCGCGCCGGCTCGCTGACCTCGGCCGAAGAGGACGGCCTGAAGGGCGGCGACGCCTACCGCGATCCCTTCGATCCCGGCTTCTGGAAGCTGGCGCCGCAAACATCCAAGGACGCGGATCGCATCATCGAGAGCGAACCCAAGTCGAACGTGTCCGCACGCGACAGCGCTTCCAGTTCGGGGCAGGGCGAGCCGCAGCCGCGCCGCGCCAAGACCGATGATGCCGGCGGAAGCGTGGCTCAGAACGCCGATGCGTCGTCGGCAAGCCTGTCGCCCCTGCTGCCGCCGGGACCTGCGCCGTCGCAATCGTCCCGCGAAGGCAGTGCCCAAGCAAACGTCCAAGCGAACCTCCAGGCCAATGCCGGCGCACAGGCGCGCACCGGCGATGCCAAGAAGGATTCCGAGCAGCGCGACGCCGCCGCGCAAGCCCAGCAGCCGACCGTCAAGCAGCTTCAGTCCGCGATCGCGGAAGCGCTGTCGGACGTCAAGGCCGGCGCTGGACCTGCGGCCGAGGTGCGCCAGGTCGAGGAGGGCCTGCTGGTCAGCCTGACCGACGATGCCAGCTTCGGCATGTTCGCGGTCGGCTCGGCAGAGCCGCGGCCCGAGCTGATCCGCGTGATCGACAAGATCGGACCGCTGCTGTCGAAGCGCTCCGGCATGATCATCGTGCGCGGCCATACCGACAATCGGCCGTACAAGTCCGAAAACTACGACAATTGGCGGCTGTCGACCGCCCGCGCCCAGATGGCCTATTACATGCTGGTCCGCTCCGGCGTCGATGCGCTGCGGATCGAGCATGTCGAGGGCTATGCCGACCGACGGCCGAAGCTTCCGAACGACCCTGCGGCTGCGCAGAATCGCCGGATCGAGATCCTGATCCGGGAGAAGCGCCCGTGATCAGGCCGCTCCTCTGCGCAGCACTGCTGATGGTGTCGCCGCTGGCGCTCGCAGAGCCGGGCCCTGCCTCGAGGTCGAGCGAACCGTATGAGCTCGTGCGCGCGTTGCAGGCGGTGCAGGACGGCATCGCCAATGGCGATACCGCCGCGCATGGCAGCCACATCGCGCTGATCCGCCAGGTCGGCGAGAAGTTTCTCGCCGCCGATGCGAGCGTGTGGAGCAATCCGCAGAACGGCCAGGCCGTCGTCATCTACCTGCTCAGCGGCGGCGTGCCGCAACTGGTCCGCAAGCTGCCGCGCGACAAGATGAGTGTCGACAGCCGGCTGTTCGACGGTGCGCTCGCCTATGTCGAGGGTCGGCAGGACGACGCGCGCGATCTGCTCAAGGACATCAAGCCGCGAACACTCCCGTCGGGTCTGGGCGGTCAGGTCGCGCTGGTCCAGGGCGCGCTGTTCGCACGCACCGAAGCATCGCTGGCGATCGAGCGCCTGGACGATGCGCGCCTGCTGTTGCCCGGCACGCTGGTGGAGGAGGCGGCGCTGCGGCGCGAGATCCTGCTGGTCGGGCAGGCCGAGGACTTCGACAAGTTCGAGTTCCTGACGCAGGCCTATGTGCGCCATTACCGCAACTCGATCTATGCCGGCGATTTCTGGCAGCGCTTCTCCTCGGGCCTGACGCAATCGGGCCTTGCCCTCGACGAGCGCCGCTTCGCGCGGATCGCCGCGCTGCTGGAGCAGATCGACCGCGCCAGCCGTCTCAAGCTTCATCTCATGATCGCGCGCAACGCGATGCTGCGTGGATTGATGCAAGTGACCCGGCTCGCGTCCGAGCGTGCGCTGGCGCTCAGCGCCGACGCCTCGGCGGAGCGCGAGCGCGCGCGTTTCTTCCGCGGCGCCTCGCGGGCGCTCACCGACGAATATGACGGCGGTCTTGCCGAGCTGAAGGCGATCGACCGGTCGAAGCTGCCGGAGCGCGACGTTCCGCTTCTGAATGCGACGGTCCAGCTCGCGCTCGACATCCGCAAACCGTTCGCGGGCAAACCCACCGCCGAGAAGCCGCCGGTCACGCCGGCGCGCCTCGATCTCGCATCATCGACCGCGATGCTCGCGCGCGCGCAGCAGCAGCTCGGCGAACTCGAACTTCTCACCAGGGATCGCCGCCCATGACCAAGCTCAGCGGAACCTCCGGACAGCTTTTCTCGGGACTTGCCGAGAGCCTCAACATGCGTGGTGCGTCGCGTTCGGCGAAGGGCGCGGCGACGAAGTCGCAGGCGGATTCGTCGTTCAACGATCTGCTCCATACCGTCTCGAATCTGGCGAAGCGGGCACTCAACGACGAGGGCAGCGATACGACCGTGAAGGCCGGAACGCTGCGTGCGCGCCTGGCGCACTCGGCCGGCAAGGACGACGTCGTGGACGATCGCACCGAAGCGGCCGACGACACCAAGTCCAGCCACAAATCATCCGACCAGAAGACCGATCACGCGTCGGAGACGGAGCGCCCGGCCGATGCCGCCGTGAAGGCGGACGCGACGAACCGGCCGAGCATTCCGGCAATCGTCGGAGAGCAGCTCGCCGTCGCGCCGGCCGTGAAGGCACAGGTGCAATCGCCGTCGGGCGAGGGGAAAGATGCGTCCGTGCGCGACGAGCGCTTTTCCACGTCGAAGCGTGACGTGCAGGCGGCGGGCACGGCGAAAGCCGCAGCGGCCGATGCCGAACCGTCCGCCGCTGCTCCGACCGGCGCGCGCACGCAGACCGCAGCGTCGCAGGCGCCGGCGACCGCGCAGCAGGGCAGCGAGGCGTCCGCGAAGGCGATGCCCGCGACGTCAGGCTTCGAGGCGGTCACGGCCAATGTCGAACGCGCGGTCAAGGCCTCGGCCCGGGATGTGCTGCCCGAGGCGACCAAGGTCACCGTGCTCCAGCAGGAGACCCATCTGCCGCCGGCGCAGTTCAACGCGCCGCAGCAGGTTGCCAATGCGGTGGTCACCGAGCTGAAGGAATCCTCGGCATCGGCGGCGTCCGCCGCTCCCGATCTCGCGTCCCAGACCAATGCGCCGGACCAGCCGCTGAAGATCCTGACCGTCAATCTCGAGCCGCCGTCGCTCGGCAACGTCACCGTGCGGCTTCGCCTCGTCGGCTCGGAGGTCTCCGTTCACCTCGCCGCCGAGCGCAAGGACACGAGCCAGATGCTCGACCAGCAGCGTGATGCGATCCGCGACCTGATGCACTCGGCCGGCTACGTCGCCGACGTCGCGCCGGTCCAGCACGGTTCGCTGGACGGATTCCAGAGCGGCTCCAGCCAATCGCAACAGCAACCCTCGGGACAGCAGCTCTCGGGCCAGCATCAGCCCTCGTCGCAGTCGCAAGGCTCGTTCGACGGCTCCAGCGCGTCGTCCGGCCAATCGGACGGCAGTGCAAAGCAGGCCCGCGGTGAGCGCCAGTCCAACCAGGAGACCCGTCATGACCAGGACGTGGCGCCGCAGATTAGTCGCGGCCCTGTTTATCTGTAACGCCGGCGCCGCACAGGCCGCCACCGACAGCGCACGCCCCTGCGAGCGCGAGATGGCGCGTGCGGCCCAGCAGCACGGCATTCCGCTCGGCATCCTCTATGCGGTCGGCCTCACCGAGACCGGACGGCGCGGCGCGCTCTATCCCTACGCGCTGGGTGCCGACGGCCAGACCGTGTTCGCCAAGGACATGAGCGATGCGATCGCGAATTTCGAGGCGATGCGCGCCAAGGGCATCAAGCTGATCGACCTCGGTTGCATGCAGATCAATCACTATTATCACGGCGACAAATTCGCCTCCGTGCAGGCGATGTTCGATCCCGCCAAAAATGTCGAGTACGCCGCGCGCTTCCTCAAGGAGCTGAAGCAGCGCGAGGGAAGCTGGACCATGGCGGTGGCCCGCTACAATGCGGGCCCCAACAACCAGCCGGCGCAGAAGCGCTACGTCTGTCACATCGTCGCCCATCTCGTCTCGAGCGGCTTCGGCGCGTGGACCGACAAGGCGCGCTCGTTCTGTCAGCCGAAAACGACCTGACAACATGAAGTTGTGCATGGTTCCCGACCATCAGCCCCGCGCAAGCAAGAACCCTCATTGTAACTGCAACCTACCGAAGGAGCCCAATTCATGAGCCTGTATGGTGTTATGCGCACCGGCGTTTCCGGCATGTCTGCGCAATCCAACAAGCTGTCGACGGTCTCGGACAACATCGCGAACGTCAACACGACCGGCTACAAGCGGGCTTCGACCGAATTCTCCTCGCTGATCCTCAAGAGCGGTTCCGGCAATTACGATTCCGGCGCCGTCGAGACCACGGTGCGCTACGCCATCAGCGACGCCGGCCATACGCAGTTCACCACCTCGACCACGGACCTCGCGGTCCAGGGCAACGGCTTCTTCGTCGTGTCGAACGCCAACAACACCCAGCAATATCTGACGCGCGCGGGCTCGTTCGTGCCGGACGCCCAGGGCAACCTCGTCAACGCCGCCGGCTACTACCTTCTGGGTCAGCCCGGCAAGGTGACCAATTTCTCGCAGAACAGCCTGTCCGGCATGCAGATCGTCAACATTGCCCAGGTTTCGCAAGTGCCCGTGCCGACGACTGCGGGGACGCTGACGACCGGCAATCTCGATCCGAAAGCGGCCGTGATCGCCGGTCCTCCCGGCCCGGCGTCATATTCGTCCAAGAGCTCGATCGTGGCCTACAACAATATCGGCCAGGCCGTCACGCTCGACGTCTACATGTCCCATACGGCGACGGCCGCCGGCACGGATACCTGGCAGATCCAGGCCTATAACTCCGCGACAGGTACGTCGGTCGGCGCCGCTACCACTTTCACCTTCGATACGACAGCGACCGGCAAAGGCGCGCTGGCCGCGGCGAGCCCGACGACTCTCGCCTTCACAGTCCCCGGCGGTGCGGCGACGACCCTCGACCTGTCGAACATGACGCAGACCGGAACCGACTTCAGCTTCAAGGCGACCGTCAATGGTAGCGCCCCATCGGCCATCGACAAGGTCGATGTCGACGAGAACGGCTTCGTGACGGCCGTGCTCAAGAACGGGCAGCAGACGACGCTCTTCACCATCATGCTCGCCGACGTCGCAAGCCCGGACAATCTGACGCCCGAGCCGGGTAACGTCTATACGACCAACATGAATTCCGGCAACGCCCAGGCCGGGAACGCCGGCACCGGCGGGCTTGGCACGGTTCAGAGCGGCGCGCTGGAAGATTCCAACGTCGATCTCGCCGACGAGCTCACCGGCATGATCGAGGCGCAGCGCGGCTTCACCGCGAACTCGAAATCGTTCCAGACCGGCGCCGACCTGCTCGACGTCGTCGTCAACCTGAAGCGCTGAATTCTTCGGCGCGCACTCCGGGCAAGAGCGAACCATGTCCCTTACCGCAGCTCTCGACTCCGCCCGCGCGTCGCTCATGGCGTCGGGCATCCAGTCCTCGACGATCTCGCGCAACATCGCCGGCGCCAGCAGCGCCGGCTATTCGCGCAAGATCGCCGTGCTGGACAATCTGCCCGGGGCCGGCGTCTACGTGGCGGCGATCCAGCGCGCCGCCAGCTCGGGTCTCTACAACAACGTCCTGACCGCGACCTCTTCGTCGGCCAAGCAGGGCGCGATCTATGACGGGCTCCAGAAGATCGCAACGGCGACCGTCGACGATCCGGAGCTCGACCAGTCGCCGACGGCGCAGCTCAACGCGCTGAAGAAGGCGTTGCAGCAATATGCCAACGCCCCGGACAACACCACGCTGGCGCAGGCGGCGGTCACGGCCGCCAAGGACATGGCGGCCGGGCTCAACCAGGCGACCAGCACCGTGCAGTCGGTCCGCGAGGGCGCGGATGCCGACATGGCGACCTCGGTCGCCAACATCAACCAGCTCCTGACGCAGTTCGAGAAGGTCAACAACGCGATCGTGAGGGGAACGATCTCCGGCGACGACGTCACCGACTATCTCGACCAGCGCGACAGCATCGTCTCGAAGCTGTCGGAGGAGGTTGGGGTCGAGATGTCGCTCCGCCCCAATGGCGATGCTGCGCTCTACACCGACAGCGGCGTCGTGCTGTTCGACAAGACGGCGCGAACGGTCAGCTTCACGGCGACCAACATCTATTCGCCCGGCACCACGGGCAATGCGGTCTATATCGACGGCGTCCCCGTGACCGGCGCCAATTCGGTGATGCCGCTGAAGTCGGGCAAGCTCGCGGGTCTCGCCCAGCTGCGCGACAAGGACTCCGTCACCTATCAGAGCCAGCTCGACGAAATCGCCCGCGGCCTGATCAATACGTTCAAGGAGAGTGATCAGACCGCGGCGGCGCTGCCCGACGTCCCCGGCCTCTTCACCTATCCGGGCGCGCCGGCCATGCCGGCGAGCGCCACCGTCTCGGTCGGCCTCGCCGGCCTGATCAGCGTCGCGGCATCGGTCGATCCCGCGCAGGGAGGCAATCCCAACCTGCTGCGCGACGGCGCGATCAGCGGCAACGTCGCATACCGATACAACACTGCCGGCAACGCCGGCTATTCGACCCGCCTGCAGCAGCTCATCGGCGGCATGGATGCCTCGCAGCCGTTCGACGCAACCACGCAAGGCAAGCCGAGCGGCAGCCTGATCGACTTCGCGTCGTCGTCGACCAGCTGGATCGAAAATCAGCGCCAGACCGCGGACTCCAACGTCACCTACCAGAAAACGCTGCTCGACCGCAGCACCGCGGCGCTGTCCAACGTCAGCGGCGTCAACATGGACGACGAGATGTCCTTGATGCTTCAGGTCGAACGCACCTATTCGGCCTCGTCGAAGATCATCTCGACCGTCGACGAAATGTTGCAGAGCCTGCTGGCTGCCGTGGGGAATTAAGCCATGATGAGCGCGAACTACATCTCGACCTTGATGCTGTCTTCGTCGTTGAGGTCTTCGATCACGAACAACCAGGCCGCGCTGAGCAAGGCCTCGACGGAGGCGACCACCGGCCGTTTCGCCGACGTCGGCCTCGAGCTCGGTGCCACGACGGGGGGCGACGTCACCCTGCGGGCGGACTGGAGCTTCGCCGATCAGCTCATCGACACCAACGAGCTCGTCTCGGGACGCCTCGACGTCACGCAGAACCGGATCACCCAGCTCGGCACCACCGCGACGGACTTCCTCAAGGACCTGATCGCGGCCCGCAGCACCGACAATGGCGGGCGGATCGTCCTGCCGCCGGCGTCCGCCAACCTGCAGGATCTGATCGGCGCGCTGAACGTATCCTACAACGGTTCGTATCTCTTCTCCGGCGTCAACACGGCGAACATGCCGGTCACGCCCTATGCCGCGGGATCGGCCAGCAAGAACCAGGTCGATTCCGATTTCAATACGTTCTTCGGCTTCCCGCAGTCCTCGGCCAACGTGGCCAGCATCACCCCGGCCCAGATGCAGACGTTCCTCAACACCACCTTCGATGCCGAGTTCGCAAGCCCGGCCTGGAACACCAACTGGTCGACGGCGACTGACCAGGTCATGCAGAGCCGTATCTCCACGACCGAGATCGCCGATACGTCCGTCAGCGCCAACCAGATCGGCTTCCGCAAGCTCGCCGAGGCCTACACCATGATGGCGGATCTCGGGAACGCGAAACTGAGCCAGGAGACGTTCCAGGTCGTCGTGGACAAGGCCATCTCCCTCGTCGGCGGCGCGATCACCGATCTGGCGACGCTCGGCGGCAGCGTCGGCACAGTCCAGCAGCGGATCGACTCCGCGACCGACAAGCTGAAGACGCAGCAGGACATCCTGAACAACCAGATCGTCGGCATGGAAAAGGTCGACCCGACGGAGGCCTCGGTCCGGGTCAATACCCTGCAAACCCAGATCCAGACGGCGCTGGCGCTGACCTCGCAGCTCCAGAAGATCAGCCTCATCAACTATCTCTGAGCCAGAACACGTTTTGTCGAGGTTACGATCCTTGTCTTGTAATTCCGTTTCCTGCGCAGAGTGGTCCTGATGAGCTTTGAAGCCTATGAAGCAGTCGTCGACGAGAGCGGCTCCGAGGCGAGAGGCCGCGAGCGCCAGGCGCTCAGCCTCGGTATCGACCGCCTCGAGCGCCTTCAGAAGGGACGTGCCAGTTTCGAGGATCGGGTCCAGAGCCTGCTCTATGTGCGACGGCTGTGGACGATCTTCATCGAGGATCTCTCGCATCCGGAAAACGCGCTTCCCGAGAAGCTGCGCGCGGAGATCATCTCGATCGGCTTGTGGGTGGTCAAGGAAGCCGACCGCCTCCGTGAGGAGAAGTCGAACGACGTCGTGCAGCTCATCGAAATCAACCGCCTGATCCGAGACGCGCTCTAATGAAGATATCCTTGCGGGCGGGCGAACGGATCTACATCAACGGCGCGGTGCTGCGCGTGGACCGCAAGGTCTCCGTCGAGCTCGTCAACGACGTGATGTTCCTGCTCGAAGGGCAGGTGATGCAGGCGTCAGACGCCACCACGGCGATGCGGCAGCTCTATTTCATCGTCCAGCTCATGCTGATGAACCCGACCGACGTCCGCGACGCTTCGGCGCTCTACGCCCAGCATCACGCGGCCCTCGCCGCGGTGTGCGAGAGCCGCGAGATGCTGGAGGGACTGGCCGCGGTCGACGAGCTGGTCGGGGCGACCCGCTATTTCGAAGCGCTCAAGCGGATCCGGGCGCTGTTCCCGGTGGAGCAGGCCATCCTGGCCCACGCCACCACTGAAGTCCCATTCCAGGCTGCCTGACAGCGGAGAGGCACATGAACGTCACCAGCGCGACCGACAGCACCAGCAAGTCGTCCAGCTCGACCAACTCCACGACCACGGCGAGCAACAGCGTCGACTACAATACGTTTCTTCAGCTCCTCGTGGCCGAGATGAAGAACCAGGATCCGACCAATCCGATGGATACCTCGCAATATATGAGCCAGTTCGCCCAGCTCTCGACGGTCGAGCAGGCGATGCAGACCAACACCAAGCTGGATGCGCTGCTCTCCTCGCAGTCGCTGTCGCAGGCCGACGGGCTGATCGGAAAGACCGTCAGCTTCACCGACTCCACCGGGGCGACCTTCTCCGGCAAGGTCAAGTCGATCTCCATCAACAGCGACGGCTCCGTCGCGACCCTCGAGGACGGTACGAAGGTCGCCGTCGGGCCCGGCCTCACGATCAGCCAGTCATGAACGAGCGGGACGCCCTCGACATCGTCCAGGCGGCGATCTGGACCATCATCGTCGCCTCCGGGCCTGCGGTCGGCGCGGCGATGCTGGTCGGCACCATCATTGCACTGATGCAGGCCCTGACCCAGATCCAGGAGGTGACGCTGACCTTCGTTCCGAAGATCATCGTCATTCTCGTGGTCGTCGCCGTCTCCGGCTCCTTCATCGGCGCCCATCTCTCCACCTTCACCGAGATGGTCTACTCGCATATCGAGCGGGGCTTCTGAGCCGCGAGGGTGCACCACCCTCGCGTAAGCTTTGCACGGCAGATTACGGGGCGGACCCTCTGCCGGTGACCCATGGCCGATACGTTAGCTGCTAGCCTGCCCAGCCCCCGCCGTTTCGGGGCGGACGCCTTCTTTGCGGCCGGCATCGTGGCCATGCTCACGATCCTGTTCCTGCCGATACCGCCGATCCTGATCGATCTCGGCCTCGCGTTCTCGATCGCGCTGTCGGCGCTGATCCTGATGGTCGCGCTGTGGATCCAGCGGCCGCTGGATTTTTCGGCATTTCCGACCGTGCTGCTGATCGCGACCATCCTGCGCCTGGCGCTCAACATCGCGACCACGCGTCTGATCCTGTCGCGCGGCGGGGAGGGCGAGCAGGCCGCAGGTCATGTCGTCGCCGGTTTCTCGAAGTTCGTCATGGGCGGCGACTTCGTCATCGGCCTGATCATCTTCGCGATCCTGGTCACCGTGAATTTCGTCGTGATCACCAAGGGCGCGACGCGTATCGCCGAAGTCGGCGCCCGCTTCACCCTGGACGCCATCCCCGGCAAGCAGATGGCGATCGACGCCGACCTGTCCGCGGGCCTGATCGACGACAAGGAAGCCCAGCGCCGGCGCCGCGAGCTCGAAGAGGAGAGCGCCTTCTTCGGCGCCATGGACGGTGCCTCGAAATTCGTTCGCGGTGACGCCATCGCCGGCCTGATCATCACGGCGATCAACATCTTCGGCGGCATCGTGATCGGCGTCACCCATCACGGTCTCACGCTGTCGCGCGCCGCCGACGTCTACACCAAGCTCTCCGTCGGCGACGGTCTGGTGTCGCAGATGCCGGCGCTGATCGTGTCGCTGTCCGCGGGCCTGCTGGTCTCCAAGGGCGGCACCAGGGGCTCGGCGGAGCAGGCCGTGCTGCGGCAGCTCGGCGGCTATCCCCGCGCGGTGTCGGCGGCCGCGCTGATGATGTTCGTGCTCGCCCTGATGCCGGGCCTGCCGATGGCGCCTTTCGTGCTGCTCGGCGGCGTCATGGCCTTCGTCGGTTACTCCCTGCCGAAGCGGCAGGCGGCGGAGAAGCAGAAGGAAGATGCGCGCAAGGCCGACGAGCGCGCCCAGGTCCAGGCCAAGGAACAGGTCAAGGAATCGCTCAAGACGGCGGAGATCGAGCTGGCGCTCGGCGGCCATCTTTCGGTCCACCTGCTGGGCTCGCGCACCGAGCTCGGCCACCGCGTCGCCAAGATCCGCAAGAAGTTCGCCAAGCAATACGGCTTCGTGATTCCCGAGATCAAGCTCACCGACAATCTGTCGATCGACCCGAAGGGTTACCAGATCCGGATCCACGACACCCGCGTCGCCCATGGCGAGCTCAGGCTCGGCGAGGTGCTGGTGCTCGTCGACAAGGACGGCAAGCCCGACGTGCCCGGCGAAGAGGTGATCGAGCCCGCCTTCGGCATGAAGGCGCTGTGGGTGACGGAAGCCTTTACCGACGAGGTCAAGCGGCAGGGCTGCAAGCCGGTCGACAATTTGTCGGTGCTGCTCACGCATCTGAGCGAAGTGCTCCGGGCAAATCTCGCCCAGCTGCTGTCCTACAAGGACATGCGCGGCCTGCTCGACCGGCTCGATCCCGAGTACAAGCGCCTCGTCGAGGACCTCTGTCCCTCGCAGATCTCCTATTCCGGCCTGCTGGCGATCCTGAAGATCCTGCTGGCCGAGCGCGTGTCGATCCGCAACCTGCACCTGATCCTCGAGGCGATCGCCGAGATCGCGCCCCATGTGCGGCGCTCCGAGCAGGTCGCGGAGCACGTCCGCACGCGCCTTGCCCAGCAGATCTGCGGCGACCTCTCCGACAACGGCGTGCTCAACGTGGTCCGCCTCGGCAACCGCTGGGATCTAGCCTTCCACCAGAGCCTGAAGCGCGACGCCAAGGGCGACGTCGTCGAATTCGACGCCGATCCGCGCCTCATCGAGCAGTTCGCGACGGAAGCCAGCGCCGCGATCCGCAAGTTCACCGAGAACGGCACCAGCGTCGTGCTGGCGGTGACACCCGAGGCGCGGCCCTATGTCAGGATGATCCTGGAACGGGTATTCCCGACGCTTCCGATTCTGTCGCATGTGGAGGTGGCGCGCAGCGCCGAGATCCGCGCGCTCGGAGCCATCTCGTGATCAGCGGCCTCGCCGACAGCGTGCTGGTCACGTTCATCGTGTTCTGCCGCATCGGTGCCTGCCTGATGTTCGTGCCCGGCTATTCCAGCGTCAACGTCCCGGCCCAGGTCCGGCTGTTCATCGCGCTGGTGACGACGTTCGCGCTGACGCCGATCCTGATCGCGGTGGTGAAGCCTCTCACGGAGAACGCCGCGCCGCTGTCGCTCGCGCTCCTGATCGGCTCCGAAATCCTGGTGGGCAGCGTCATCGGCCTCGGCGGGCGCGTGTTCTTCCTCGCGCTCCAGACCATGGCGACCGTGATGGCGAGCGCGATCGGGCTCAGCAACATCCCGGGCACGCCGGTCGCCGACACCGATCCGGCGCCGGCCCTCGTGCCGCTGATCATGGCATCGGTCACCACGCTGTTCTTCATGACCGACCAGCACTGGCAGGTGCTGCGCGGGCTGATGAACTCCTACGACGTCTGGCAACCCGGCAACAGGATCGGCGGCAGCATGGCGCTCGACCAGCTCGTGGGCCGGCTGTCGGAAGCGTTCGTGCTGACGCTGCGGATCGCGAGCCCCTTCATCGTGTATTCCGTCATCGTCAACTTCGCGGTCGGGCTGCTCAACAAGCTGACGCCGGCGATCCCGGTCTATTTCATCTCGGTGCCCTTCGTGCTGTTCGGCGGCTTCCTGCTGCTCTACCTCACCAGCGACGAGCTCCTGACGCAATTCATCCTCGGCGTCTCGTCGTGGCTGGCGGAGTGACGGATCATGAAGTCGCGCGCGGACAAGCTCGGTCGGATGGTTTCGCTGGTGAAACTCCAGCTGCGGCTGTCCGAGTGGCAGCTCGCGCATCTGCGGCAGCAGGAGCGCAGCCTGCAGGACGAGCAGGAATGGCTGGTCGGTGCGCTGAACGAGGGCAAACCGCCGGCGGGCTCGTCGAGCGACTCGATCGCACGGCGGCTCAACAGGACGACCGTCGGGGCACGCGCGGTGAAGGAGCAGGCCGCGCGCCAGCTCGACCAGGTTCGCGCCGAGACGCGCCGCGTGAAGCAGCTCGAGGAGGTCGCCAAGGCGGCGCTCGCGGACAAGGTTCGCGACGTCGAAAAGCGTGCGCTCGAGGAGATGACGGGAACAAGCCTCACCGTGCGCGCGTGGACGCCACGGCCAGCCAGCCGGACCAAGACATGATCGTGACAGCAACACCCGACCTCGTCCTCGACGTCCTCGAGGCCGCCGATCCCGTGACGCAGCGCACAGCGACCGCCAAGCTCGATGCGCTGAAATCGTCGGATGCCGATTTCGCCGCCACGATGGCCACGGAGGCAAGCAAGGCAAAAGCGGCTGCCGATCAATCCGCGGCAACGCTTGCCGGGACGCAGTCGACGGCCGTGAACGGTCCGCCGGTGCAGGTGATCAAGAAGCCCGGCCAGGACGAGGTCTATCGCAAGTTCGAAGCCTTCATCCTGCAGACCTTCGTCGAGACGATGCTGCCGAAGGACTCGGAGCAGGTGTTCGGCAAGGGCACTGCCGGCGGCGTGTGGAAGTCGATGCTGGCGGAGCAGCTTGGCGCTCAGCTGGCGAAGGGCAAGGGCATTGGCATTGCCAAGCAGCTCGCCGGCGCACATCCGGCGGGACCGGACACGACGGGCAAGGCCGGATGACGATCAGGGAATGGGTGACAGACGTTGAGGGGTGAATTTCCTATGCAGGTACAAGAGAGCGCGGCGGCCCTGGTGATGGAGCAGCCGGTGGTGGCCACCGAGGCGATAACGATGGAAGCGGCATCAAGCGACGCGCTGCTGCCCGTGCTGCTGCCCAATATCGGCGGCGAGGCGGTCATCGATGCCACGGAGGCGGAGAAATCGGACGAGGTGCGCGGCCTCCTGGCGTCGATCCGCCGGCTCGAAAGCATTGTCGAGGAGGAGACGGACGCGCTCTCGACGGGCAAGAAGATCGATTTCGACGAATTCAGCGCCCGGAAGAGCCGCGGCATGCTTGAATTCGTCCGCCTGATGCGGGCGCGCATGCATCTCGGTGCCGAGGTCGAGGTCACAGAGGAGATCCAGCGCCTGCGCGAGAAGCTCGAGCGCAATCGTTCCCTCCTCGAGATGCATTACGATGCGGTGCGCGAGGTCGCCTCCATCATCGTCAGGGCGATCAAGGACGTCGAGTCGGACGGCACCTATACCGGTCGCACAGCACAGGACGGAAAATGATCAGGGTCGTGCTGGCCGGGCTCTGGGTCTGCATCCTCACCGCAGGCACGAGCTATGGCGTGGCCTATTGGAAGGAGAACGGCAGCCTGCTGCCGCCAAAGGACGCCTATCTCGACGGGCTGCAATACCAGAAGACGCGGGCGCTGAGCGTGCCCATGGTCGAGAACGGCAACGTGCAGGGCTACATCGTCGCGCGCTTCGTCTACACCGTGGAGGCGCGGACCATGCACCAGCTCAACGTCCCGCCGGAGCCGTTTGTCGTCGACGAGGCCTTCCGCAGGATCTATGCCGACGACCGCCTCGATTTCCGGAAGCTCGCCCGCTACGACCTCAGCATCCTCACGACGGCGATCAAGCAGCGCGTCAACGAGCGGATGCAGGCCGACGTCGTCCAGGACGTCCTGGTCGAGGACTTCAACTACGTCTCCAAGGAAGAATTCCAGTCGAAGCCGTAGGCATCGCCGGCGGTTGAAGTCCGGCCGTACCGAACAGTCGTGCCGTCTGAAAGCCGGGGCGAGAGCCCTGGCCTGGTCGCGCCTTGCGGCTGCCGCGCCGGCGCTGCAGGGCGTGCATTCCGCTCTCCCGGCCTGAAAATGGAAAAGGCCTCTGCGAAGTGCTTCGCAGAGGCCTTTGTCCGTACGGTGGCGTTCGCCGGGTCAGTTTCCGGGTTGATACGCCGCCGGGGCGGCATGCGCCCTGTTGAGGAGGATGCCGACCTCGTCGAGGTCCTGCATCGGCTCGTCGAGGCTCTCGCCGGCCGGAATGTTGAGGCGATACCCGACGTAGCGGCGGGCCACGATCGCATCGAAGCCGAGGCGGTCGCGGAGCTTCTTGCGCAGCTTGCTGACGTGGCTTTCGATCACGCTCTCGTCGAAGGTGGACTCGAAGATGCCGTAGACCGCGTTGAAGATCTGCGTCTTGGTGATCCACTTGCCGTGATTGCTGACCATATACTCGAGAATGCGCAGTTCGCGGCGGGGCAGGGTGAGCGCGTGGCCGGCGATTTCGGGATCCCGCCCGTTGAAGAAGACCTGGATCCTGGTCTCGCAAGGCCTCGGCAGCTCGCCGACCCGGCGGCGTGCGATGGCAGCCGTTCGGGCCAGGATCTCGCGGAGATGTATCGGCACGTGCACGACGTCGTCGACGCCCGATTCAAACAGCTCCAGCGTGTTCTTGAGCATCTTCTGGCCGCTCATGGCGATGATGGGAGCCGAAGAGCGCTTGCGCATCGCGCGCGGCAGAGTCCCGCGGCCGTCGCAATCCCCGAGAAGGAAGGCATCGACCGCCGCCAGGTCCGGTTCACTCGCGGATTGCAGCCACTCCCAGAATTCTCCGGAGGAGAAGCCGATCGACGATACACCTTCGCGAACGAGCCCTCCAACGTAGCTGTTCGTGACGCTCTCGCGATCATCAACGATAATATACATCAGTCTTTCGCCCCTGTTTCGCACTTATCGCGGCCGGCTGGTTGTTGTGATGCCCGGCTCGGCGACTATGCTGTTTGACGATATTCCCATCCCGCGAACCGTTGTTATGGTTTCGATATTCGCGGGCAGCCCTACGCATTCAGTGCCTGCGTTTTCCGCGGGCCTGTTACTTCGACTCGATACTGAACGCTTACTGCGTGAGGCCCGGCGGGTGTCTTACGGATCACCTCGCGGGGCGGATTGAGACAGCGACCTAGAACAGTTGCGCCAAGTTGCTTATCGCGTCCGAACGCTACTGAACTTTGCCGATCTCCTCGCCAACTGGCGAGAATCACTTAAGTAGGACCGTAACGATTGCCGATTTCCGATCAAGCGCGCGGAACAAAGCGATTGCTATGTGTGTTTGATGCTGTTGGTTTGTTACGAGTTGTTTCTTGATATATCCGATCGCACCAATTGATTTGGTATCCAAACTACTTTTGCACCGTGATGTGTCCATAGTTCCGCATCTCTGTATAATCATTGCTATTTTGGGTGGTGCTGGGGGTCGTGCGTAGAGGGGGGTTTTCAACCCCGGATTGACTCTATCCACCGCTTGTCCACATGCGACAATTCGACTCATGTGTGGCGACTCGACTCCAGCTTGGCGAAATCTTGGCGGGTGTGTGTCTTTCGAGTCGCACTTTCGCCGCGTGCGTGACGCGTTTGACTCATTCGACGTCGCATCGCGCGCGATGAAAAGTTTTCGACGCGCACGTTTCAGACAAGCTTCGACAAATAAATTCGTCGCTCGATAGATCGAAGCGAACGGAGCATTTTCACATGTCGTCCGATGGACAAGCTCGTCCCGGCGCAACCGCCGATGCTGCCGCGGCGGCGAAGCCGGCTCCGGAAGCACGCACTACAAATCCGCCGCAAGCGGCGAAGCCCGCGGCAACTGCAAAGCGCATGTCGGCTGCGGCGAACGACGAGACGCTGGCGAAAGAGGCGCTCGAAGGATTGAAGCGCATCCGCGCCAAGGCGCGCCTCGACAAGATGGCAATACCGACGCCTGCGCCGGCCGTGATCAAGCCGGCCGTGATCGTGGCAAAGCCGCCGCCGCCGCGCCCGACCTGGGTCGTGCCGCTCGCCACCTTGGCCGCCGCCGCCATCCTGGTGGTCTGCGCCTGCACCGGCGTCATCGCCTATCTCACCACGCAGCCCGCCCAGAACAATGTCGCGGCCAACACCGAGATCAGGAATCTGCGCGAGACGGTCGCGCAGCTGCGCAAGCAGCTGTCGGGCGTGTCCGAGAATCTGGACGGCCTGCGCACCGCGGTCGACCAGTCGAGCAAGGCCACCAGTGATCGGTTCGGCAGGTTCGCCGAGAATCTCGACCGCATCGAGCGCGTGAGCTCGTCCTCGACGGTGAAGCTCGACAAGCTCGCCCAGGCGCAAGTCCAGGTACCGGCGCCGGCGGCTGTCGCTTCGCAGCCGACCTCGCAGACGATGCCGATGATGGCCTCGGTCGCCGTTCCCGAATACACGGGTTCGGTGCCCGCGTCCGAACGCACGGCGGCGCCGCGCAAGGTGATCAAGGGCTGGTCGGTGCGCCAGGCCTATGAGGGGATCGCGATCCTGCAAAGTCCGAACGGCGTCATCGAAGCCGTGCTGGGACAGCAGGTGCCCGGCCTCGGCCGCATCGAGGAGATCAGGACCGAGAACGGGCGCCTGGTCGTGGAATCCAGCGGCGGCGTCATCTATTCGTCACGCAAGGCGGGTCCCTGATCGGAGCCTGCCGTCTACTGGCGGTGATGCTCGAAGCTGGTGCAGAGCAGCTCGACTTCCGGCTCGGCGATCGGCGCGCGGAACAGACGGCAGGAGAACTCGGCCGCCGTCTTGCCGTCCGCGATGATGCGGTCCTCCCGGAGGAAGATGCAGCGCTTGCAGACGTCGGTATGGTGCCGTTGCTCGGCCGCGTCGGACTGATCCAGCACGTGGCGTAGCGCGTCGCGAAGACGGATCTTGGCTTCGTCATCGAGCACGGCAATGGCGTCGACGAGAACGTTGACCGGGTCGCGCGCCAGGAACTTCTTGCCCTGCTGCGTGACGCTCAGCATGACGGACCGCTTGTCCTTGGCCGAGCGCTTGCGCTCGATATAGCCGAGCCGCTCTAGCTCGCCGATGATGAACGAGGCGGTGCCGCGCGTGGTGCCGACGTAACTCGCCAGCGCCGAAGGCGTGCGGGAAAACCGGTTGGCACGGGAGAGGAAGCGCAGCGCCATCCATTCACGGTCGCGCAGGCCGTGCTTGGTGCCTTCGAACCACAGGATGCGAGCGACCTGCTCCACCAGTTCGATCGATTCGCGAGCCAAATTCATTTCAATTCCGGATCGGATAAATCTTTATTCAATTGAGCCTTGGGGCAGCGCAATCTGGGTGGACGACAATGAAGCTCTCGGACGATCCTTCGTCCTCGCGGAGCACGCCCTGGGGGAGGACGCTTCTCCGTTCCCGAAGATGGAACTTCCGGCCGTCGAACTAGAGCGTCACAAAGAAAGTTCGGGTGAATCGCACGGCTCAACTCTTCGGAAAATTTCAGTCAAATAACTGCGCATCAGCCGCGGGATTGCGATGGCGCGCGGCTTCCAGGCAACATGATGTGTCGTTGCCGCCACTGCGCAGCCCATTTGTTGCGGCGGAGCGCTTCGAATGGCGCGATGCGGCCGAGGGTCGGCAACTCCAGACCGCGCGGGTTGCGGCGGAAGAACCGCAATGTTGGGTTAATGGATGTTGCGCCGCAGTGCAGCCACGCGGTTAAAGCCCGCACACGATCAAATCCGGGGAGGTGGACCCGAGCAACTGCCGCAGGACGCAGCTGCGCGCCGACGAAGGAATGAGACGGAGGGCGGCGTCCTCGCAGGCTGGTGACTTGCGTTTGCCTGGCAACTATTGGCGAATGCGTCGCCCCGGGGCACCAGCATTGGGAATAGGAAGGGAAAGACCGATGAGCTTTGAAACCACCATGACATCCGACGTCGTCGGGCTGACAAAAGTCGCCCCGCTCTCCCGCCGCGGATTCATGAGCGCCACCGCGGCCGTCGCCGCTGGCTATACGCTCGCGGCCGGTCCGGTCCGCGCCGACATCATCACGACTGACACGAACGGCCTGCAGGCCGGCGATGCCAGGATCAAGGTGGGCTCCGAGGAGATGCCGGCCTATTTCGCCCGCCCGGCCGGCAACACCAAGGCGCCGGTGATCATCGTGGCGATGGAGATTTTCGGCCTGCACGAATACATCAAGGACGTGACGCGGCGCCTGGCCAAGCTCGGCGCCTTCGCCATTGCGCCTGATTACTACTTCCGCAAGGGCACCGACCTCACCAGGATCACCGACATCAAGGACCTGTTGCCGATCGTCAACTCCAAGCCGGACGCCGAGCTGCTGTCCGACCTCGACGCGGTGGTCGCATGGGCGGGATCGCAGGGCGGCGACACGGCGAAGCTCGGCATCATCGGCTTCTGTCGCGGCGGACGCACCGTCTGGGAATACGCCGCCCACAACGGCAACCTCAAAGCGGGCGTCGCCTTCTACGGCACGGTGGTCGACCCGGCCAATCCGCTGTGGCCGAAGAGCCCGATGCAGCTTGCCCCCGAGATGAAGGCGCCGGTGCTCGGCCTCTATGGCGGTGCCGATACCGGAATTCCCGTCGCCCAGGTCGAGCAGATGAAGGCGGCGCTCGCAGAGAACAAGAAGACGGCCGAATTCAAGATCTATCCCGATGCGCCGCATGGCTTCCACGCGGACTATCGCGGCAGCTACCGCAGGGACGCCGCGGACGATGCCTGGAAGCAGGCGGAGGCCTGGTTCAAGAAGTACGGCGTGTTGAGCTGACGTCGACCTTCAAGGGCGGCCCGCGTGGCCGCCCTTTCTCCATCAAGCAGCTCTGGTCTCACTTCGTCATCGCGCCGTAGACGATGTCCTGGACCTGCTCGCGATAATATTTGCGGAGCTCGCCCGGCGCCGCCGTTCCCACCACGACGACGAGGCGCTCCTTCGGATCGCAGAAGAACTGCGTGCCATAGGCGCCGTTCCAGGTGAACTCGCCGGGATTGCCGGGGACCGACGACAGGCCCTCGCTGGTACGGACCGCCACGGAGAGGCCGAAGCCGAAGCCGCCGCGATGCGGCTCGACATTCGCCACGTTGTTCTTGATCTCGGGGCCGAGGTGATTGGTCGTCATGTGGTGCACGGTCTTGGGGCCGAGGATGCGCTGGCCGTCGAGCTCGCCGCCGTTGAGCAGCATCTGCCCGAAACGGATGTAGTCGCCGACGGTCGCGAACGAGCAGGCGCCGCCGCAATCGAACTTGGTCGGGCTATCAAGCAGCTTGATGGCCTGCGGCTTTCCGGTCAGCGGATCGTTCGCGAACGGGCGGGCGAGGCGAGGGCGCTGCGCGTCGGTCGGATGGAAGGTCGCGTCCTTCATGCCGAGCGGCTGCCAGACATTGGCGGCGAGATAGTTGCCGAGCTTCTGCTCGCTGACCTTTTCGACCACCGCACCCAGAACGTCGATCGAAAAGCCGTACTCGAACTCGGTCGAGGGCTGATGCGCCAGCGGCAGCTTCGTGATGCGGTCGATGAAGGCCTGGGTGTCGCCCTCGATCGCCGGCGCGACGCCGTCAGGATATTGCCGCGCCACCGGGCTCGATGAGTCCGGGCGGCCGCCATACATCAATCCGGAGGTGTGCCGGTAGAGATCGTGGATGAAGATCGGTGAGGCCTGCGGCTCGAGCTTGAGCGAGCCGTCGCTCTGGGGCACGCCGACCTTCATGTCGGCAAAGTCAGGATAGTAGTCGGACAGCTTGGCCTGGAGCGGTAGCTGGCCCCTTTCCATCAGCGTCAGGCCTGCGACCGCCGCCATCGGCTTGGTCATCGAGGCCAGCGCGAAGATCGCATCGACCGGCATCGGCGTGCCCTTGTTCGGATCGAGCATGCCATAGGCCTTGTAGTGCACGAGCTTGCCGTTCCGCGCGACAGCGACCACCGCGCCGGGCACGCGCTTGGCGGCGATCTCGCGTGCAAAGAAACTGTCGAGCCGCGCAAGACCCTGCTTCGAGAAGCCGGCGTCATCAGGATTGGTTTCGGGCAGCGGCGCGGCGTGCGCTGCACCCAGCGTGATGGCGGCAGCCGCCGCCGCGATCATGGCGATCGTCTTGTTCAATTGATCCTCCCAGGCGAGCTCGTTATGCGGATGGCTCGCTCGATGCCTAGATCACGGCCGCGCTGGGGCGAAGTCAAGCGCGGGCGACGCATGTCTGGGAGGCGCCGGACGTGCCGGAACCTAACGGCCTTCGCCGGCGCGCCACAGCGCGTCCAGGGCCTGGCGATAATTGGGATAAGCAAGCGTGACGCCGAGCTCGCGCTTCAATTTCGCATTGGAGACGCGAGCGCTGCTGGCATAGAAGCTGCGCGCCATCGCCGACATCTCGGCCGTCTCGAACGCCTCTTCCGGCGGTGGCGCGACACCCATCAGCCGCGCGGCATAGGTGATCACGTCCTGCGGCGGCGCGGGCTCGTCATCGCAGACATTGAAGATGCCGCCGCCCTGATGGCCGATCGCGGCCATGATCGCACTTGCAATATCGTCGGCGTGGATGCGGTTGAAGACCTGTCCCGGCTTGATGATGCGCCGGGCTGTCCCGGCGCGCAGCGTCACCAGGGCGTTGCGGCCGGGGCCGTAGATGCCGGCGAGCCGCAGGATCGCGACATTGCCAGGCACGATGTCCATCCAGGCCTGCTCCGCGGCGAGCCGCAGGCGCGTACGCTCGAAGGCGGCCTGCGGCGGTGTGCTTTCGTCCACCCACGCCCCGCCGTGATCGCCGTACACGCCGATGGTGGAGAGATAGATGATCTTGCGGCGGTGCCCCGCCAGCGCGTCGCCGAAGGCCGCGAGAGCGGGGTCGCCGGTGCTGCCGGGCGGGATCGAGACCAGAACGACATCGGCATCGCCGATGCGCCTCGCGGTCTCGTCGGTTGGGCTGCCGCCGGAAAAGCCATGCAGCTCGATGCCCGCAAGGTCGTTCCGCTGCGCGGGATCGCGCACGGTGCCGGCGATGTGCGAGAAGGCGCCGCCGAACTTGCGGGCGAAGTGTCGGGCGCTATAGCCGAGGCCGAGGATGAAGAGCCGCATGCGTCTCCCGTGCAGGTCGAGGTTCCCGTTCGCGCTGGCGTGCGCCTGTCGCTCATAAGAGATTTTTGGGTCCGGCAAAAGATATTGCGATTTTACTCGGCCGCCAGTGCGGGCGATGGTTGCCCGTGACCGGGAGGCATCGACCATGCAGGCAGACGCGATCGCTCCAGCGGGTGCAGCCGAGCTCATCCGGCGCGCGGCTGCGCTGATCTTCGATGTCGACGGCACCCTGGCCGAGACCGAGGAGTTGCATCGGCGGGCCTTCAACCACGCCTTCGCCCGTCACGGTCTCGACTGGCATTGGGACCGTGCCACCTACAAGGACCTGCTGCGCGTGACCGGCGGCAAGGAACGCATGCGCGCCTACCACGCAAGGCAGTGGATCGCGCCGCCGCTCTCGGACCTGGATATCGCCGAGCTGCATCGCATCAAGACACTCCATTACGCCGAGCTGATCGAGACCGGCTGCTGTCCCCTGCGACCGGGCGTGGCGGCGCTGCTCGCCGCCGCAAGGGCGCGTGGTCAGCGGCTTGCGATCGCGACCACCACCTCGCACGGCAACATCGATGCGCTGCTGTCGCAGGCGCTGGGCCAGCGTTGGGCCGCTGATTTCGATGCGATCGTGGCCGGCGACGATGTCAGGCACAAGAAGCCGGCGCCGGATGTCTATCTCGAGATCCTGGCGCGGCTGAAGCTCGACGCGGCCGCGTGCGTCGCGATCGAGGATTCCGCCAACGGGCTGATCGCGGCCTCGCGCGCCAACATTCCGGTGCTGATCACGCGCAGCATGTTCTTCGGGGATGACGACTTCAGCGCGGCGCGGGCCGTGCTGGATGATTTGTCGGGACTTGGATGAGGGGGCCAATATAAAAGTTGGAAAACAACCCCATGCACAGTAGATCACGCCGGCACGAGAGCCGTCGTCAATGGACGCGGTGGCTCGCCCTATCGTCTTCAGCCTGCTCGACAATCTGCGCAATCGGGCTCGACTGGTGATGGACGAGGCGCCAGTCGTCGCCGACGCGCCGAAAATGGTTGGCCGCGGCCAGGGCAGTGCCGTCGACGATCTCGATGCAGAGCACGCGCGCGCTGTCGCCGTCGACGATGGCCTGCGGCTCGGCGCAGACGATCTGTGGCCGTTCCGGATTCTGCAGGATGTCGCGCCAGCTTCCGATCACGGTGGCGCGGCCGATGATCGCGGGCCAGCCGGGATGGATGCAGGAGATGGCGTCGTCGTCCGCCCACATCCGCTCCATGCCGGCGAAGTCGCCGGTGGAGAAGGCGGCATAGAAGGCCGCGTTCGCGGCGATGACCTTGCTGTCCTTTGCCATACCTCTCGGGTGCGGCAATGACAGGCAAAAATCAAGCGCGACTTCCGTTCGATTTTGCGTTTGGCTTGACCGCAGTGCAGCATTCAAGACGCTGCCCACTTTATGGTCATGCCGAGACAAGCATCTCCACGGCCCGCCGCGCGCCGTCTTGATAGAGACGGCCGAGCGCTGCTGTCACGGCTTCGCGCAGGCGCGGGTCGTCGCCCAGGGGGCCGAACACTTTCTGGACGCCGAGCAATGCGGGCGCGAGCCGTTCGGCGACGGGACCGGCCTCGCGTGCCAGCGCGGCGAACTCGGCCGCAAGCGGATCGCGCACGTCGATGGCGCGGCCTTTCTCGTCAGTGGCGGTGACGTAGCGCATCCAGCCGGCGACCGCGAGGGCATGGGTTGCGACCGGCAGGTCCCGCGCAAGACGATCGTGCATCGCGCCGAGCAGGCGCTGCGGCAGTTTCTGCGAACCATCCATCGCGATCTGCCAGGTGCGATGGTGCAGCGCCGGATTGGAAAAACGCTTGAGCAGCGAGGCACGATAGGCGGCGAGGTCCGTGCCTGCGGGCATCGTCAGCGTCACCGCGGCCTCTTCCATCACCCGCGCGGCCAGACGCGCGAAATGCGGATCGGTCATGGTCTCGGCGATGGTCTCGTAACCTGCGAGATAGCCGAGATAGGCCAGCGCCGAATGGCTGGCATTGAGCAGCCGCAGTTTCATCAGCTCGAACGGCTTCACGTCGCTGACGAGTTCGACGCCGGCGGCGGCAAGGTCGGGCCGGCCCGCGGTGAAGCGGTCCTCGACCACCCATTGCGTGAAGGGCTCGGTCATCACGGGCCAGGCGTCGCGCATGCCGAGCGCGGATGACACCGCATCGCGGTCGACGTCCGTCGTCTCGGGCACGATGCGGTCGACCATGGTCGAGGGGAAGGCGGCGTTGTCCGCGATCCACTTGCCGAGATCCTTGGAGCGAAGCGCGGCGAACTGCGTCACGATCCGCTGCACGGTGTGGCCGTTGGCGGCGAGGTTGTCGCAGCACAGCACGGTGAAAGGAGTCAGGCCTTGCGCGCGCCGGCGCGCCAGCGCCGCCACGATGAAACCGGGCGCCGAGCGCGGCGCATCAAAATTGTTGAGATCGTGCACGACATCGGGATGCCGCTCGTCGAGATCGCCGGTCTGCGGCGTGTGGCAATAGCCCTTCTCGGTGACCGTGAGCGAAACGATGCGGGTGGCGGGGTCGGCCATGCGTTCGACCAGCGCTGCGGGCTTCTCGCGCGCGACGACGCTGTCGAGCAGGGCGCCGATCACGCGGTGCTCGGTGCCTTCGGCCGCGCGTACGGCAACGGTGTAGAGATGGTCCTGCGGGGCGAGGGCGTCGCGCGTATCCGGGCTGCGCAGGCTGGCGCCGACGATGCCCCAGGACATGCTGCCGCCGGCAATGCAATCGTCGATGACGACGGCCTGATGCGCGCGGTGGAAGGCGCCGAGGCCGAGATGCACGATACCGGGCGTAACGCGCGCGCGGTCATAGGCCGGGCAGCGGATGCCGGGTGCCAACCGGTCGAGATTGGCGCTGCCAAGGCGCTCTGAATTGCGCATGGACGTCTCCCCCTTGCTTTGCCGCTGCTTGACATGGCGCCCGTCCTCGGTCAATGCTCCGGTCAATTGGTAAGACCAATTTTCCAAAAATTGGCGGGCCGCGGGTCTGGACGACCCCGCGCAGCCCTTCCCGGGAGGACCAGCGTGCCGCTGGAAGCTGTGGAGGCGAGACGGCTTTATCGCCAGGTCGCCGATCAATTGCGAAGCCTGATCGACAGCGGCGAGTACGCGGTCGGCAGCCGCTTGCCGACCGAGCGCGAGCTCGCCGAGCAGCTCAAGATCTCGCGCCCGACGGTGCGCGAGGCCCTGATTGCGCTCGAGGTCGAAGGCCGCGTCCGCATCCGCGTCGGCTCCGGAATCTACGTGACCGAGCCCGCGGACGCCGCACCCACGCTGCCGGCCGCCGGTATCGAAGGCCCGTTCGAGCTGCTGCGCGCCCGCGAATTCCTGGAAAGCGCGATCGCCGAGCAGGCCGCGCGCGTCGCGACCAGGGACGATATCGCCCGCATCGACGCCTCGCTCGTCGCGATGGAGAATGTCGAGCACCCCGGCGAAGCCTCGATGGTGCATGACCGCGCTTTCCACGTCGCGATCGCCGGCAGCCTCGGCAACGCGGTGCTGGTGCGCGTGGTCGGCGAGCTGTTCGATCAGCGTCTCAATCCTTATTTCGCGCAGCTTGCGCACTATTTCGAAAGCCCGGGCACGTGGCGCACCGCACTGGACGAGCATCGTGCCGTGCGCGACGCCATCGTGGCGCACGATCCCGACGCCGCCCGTGAGGCGATGCGAAAACATCTGGCGCGTTCGCAGGAACGCTTTGCGCAGAATTTTGGCGCCGAGACTGCCGCCGGGCACAGCCCGGTCAAGCCGGCAAGACCAGACGGCGCGCCGCAGAAGCAAGCCAAGGAACGCACCACACAACGTGCCAGGCAACGCACCAAGGGCGGGAGCGCGAGGCGACAATGAGATTGGGCGGTCCGCATCCATTCGGATACGGGCGAACAAGAAGCAGACTTTAGTCAGTGGAGGATAAGACAGTGTTGAAGAAGATGACGATGGTGCTGGCGACTTCGGTCGCGGCGATGTTCGCAGCAAGCAATCCCGGCATGGCGCAGACCAAGCTCAAATGGGCCCATGTCTACGAGACCTCGGAGCCGTTCCACACCGCTTCGGTCTGGGCCGCCCAGGAGATCGGCAAGCGCACCAACGGGCGCTACCAGATCGACGTTTATCCGGCTTCGCAGCTCGGCAAGGAAGCCGACATCAACCAGGGCCTCTCGCTCGGCTCGGTCGACATCATCATCTCCGGCTCGAGCTTCGCGGCCAAGAGCTTTGCGCCGATCGGCGTGACCTACTATCCCTACACCTTCCGCGACTCCGACCATCTCCTCGCCTACACCAAGAGCGACATCTTCAAGGAGCTTGCCAAGGGCTATGAGGACAAGAGCGGCCACCACATCGTCGCGGTGACCTATTACGGCGTGCGCCAGACCTCGTCGAACAAGCCGATCAAGACCTGCGCCGACCTCAAGGGCCTGAAGATGCGCGTGCCCGACGTGCCGGCCTACCTCGCGATGCCGCGCGCCTGCGGCGCCAACACCGCGCCGATCGCGTTCGCCGAGGTTTATCTTGCGCTGCAGAACGGCACCGTCGAAGCGCAGGAGAATCCGCTGACCACGATCGAGGCCAAGAAGTTCTACGAGGTGCAGAAGCACATCGTGCTGACCGGCCATATCGTCGACCACCTCAACACGGTGGTGGCGGGTGCGCTCTGGAAGAAGCTGTCCGACGAAGACAAGAAGATCTTCACCGACGTCGCCCAGGAGGCCGCCGCCAAGGCGACCGGCGAGATCAAGCAGAACGAGGCCAAGCTCGTCGCCTTCTTCAAGGAGAAGGGCCTGACCGTGACCGAGGTCGACAAGAACGAGTTCCGTGACACCGTGCTGAAGAACGTCGCGTTCGAGACCTTCGGCTATCGCAAGGCCGACTGGGAGCGCATCCAGGCGGTGAAATAACTAACGCGCCGTCGTTCCGGGGCTCGCGAAGCGAGAACCCGGAACCTCGAGATTCCGGGTTCGGCTCTTCGAGCCGCCCCGGAATGACGATCGAGAGTCTTGAGGAGTAACTCCATGTCCACCGTCGAAGTGCACCGGCAGATCACCGGCGACGAGATCGCCCATACCTTCGAGGAAGAGGCGACGCCGAAGGTCGATCTCGGCGTCTACGCCTTCGAGGACTGGGTGGCGCTGGCGATCTTCTGGGTGATGGCGCTTGCCGTCTTCCTGCAGTTCTTCACCCGCTACGTCCTCAACGACAGCTACGCCTGGACCGAGGAGATCGCGACCTATTGCCTGATCGGCGTGGTCTTCATCGGCTCCTCGATGTGCGTGCGGCTGTCGCGGCACATCCAGGTCGATCTCGTCTATCGCTATGTGCCGCACGCCGTGGGGCGCGTGCTCTCGACGCTGATCGACCTGATCCGGATCGCCTTCTTCGGCTACGCGATCAAGCTGGTCTGGATTTACATCCAGATCATCGGGGATGAATCGATGACCACGATCAATCTCCCCAAGGACTACGTCTACTACGCCGTGCTGGCGGGCTTCGTGCTGATGTTCGCGCGCTCGGTACAGGTGGCGGCGCAAAACTGGCGGCAGGGCTACTCGGTCCTCGAACGTCCCGGTGCCTACGACGGATCGGAAGGATAACAATATGCTGCTGTTGCTTGGGGGCTTCCTCATCCTGATGCTGCTCGGCGTTCCCGTGGCGATCGCCATGGCCGCGTCGTCGTTGCTCTACATCCTGGTCAGTGGCGTGACGCCCGACGTCACGCTGGCGCAGCGCATGATCGCCGGCGTCGAGAGCTTTCCGCTGCTCGCCGTGCCCTTCTTCATCCTGGCCGGCAATCTCATGAACATCGCCGGCGTCACCGGGCGCATCTACAAGTTCGCGGTCGCGCTGGTGGGGTGGATGCGCGGCGGTCTCGGCCACGTCAACATCATCGGCTCGGTGATCTTTTCCGGCATGTCCGGCACCGCGATCGCGGACGCGGCCGGCCTCGGCACCATCGAGATCAAGGCGATGAAGGACCACGGCTACTCGACCGAGTTCTCGGTCGGCGTCACCGCGGCCTCGGCCACGCTCGGGCCGATCATCCCGCCATCGCTGCCCTTCGTGATCTACGGCATGATGGCGAACGTCTCGATCGGCGCGCTGTTCCTTGGCGGCGTCATTCCCGGCGTGGTCCTGACGCTGTTCATGATGGCGACGGTCACCTACTTCGCGCACAAGAACAGATGGGGCAGCGACACGCCGTTCTCCTGGCCGCAGCTCGGCTCGGCCGGGCTCGAGATCGCCATCGTGCTGGCGTTCCCCATGGCGATCTGGCTGATGGTGATGGCCGGCATGTCGGTCAACATGGCGGTCGTCATCGGTCTCGGCACTCTGCTCATGATCGACTGGTACTTCGACTTCTCGGCCGTCATGGCGCTGATGGCGCCGGTGATCCTGATCGGCGGCATGACGCTCGGCTGGTTCACACCGACCGAAGCCGCGGTCGCGGCCGTGATCTGGTCGCTGTTCCTCGGCCTCGTCCGCTACCGGACCATGACGTTCCGGACCGTCGCCAAGGCGACCTTCGACACCATCGAGACCACGGCCTCGGTGCTGTTCATCGTCACGGCGGCCTCGATCTTCGCCTGGCTGCTGACGGTGTCGCAGGCCGCCCAGATGCTGTCGGACTGGATGCTCAGCATCACCCACAACAAATGGGTGTTCCTGGCGCTCGCCAACGTGCTGATCCTGTTCGTCGGCTGCTTCATCGACACCACGGCGGCGATCACCATCCTGGTGCCGATCCTGCTGCCGATTGTGCTCAAGCTCGGCATCGATCCGATCCATTTCGGCTTGATCATGACGCTGAACCTGATGATCGGCCTGCTGCATCCGCCGCTAGGCATGGTGCTGTTCGTGCTCGCACGCGTCGCAAAACTCTCGGTCGAGCGCACGACGGTCGCGATCCTGCCCTGGCTGGTGCCGCTGATGCTCGCGCTGATCGCGATCACCTACATTCCCGAACTGACCCTCTGGCTGCCTAAATACATGGGACTCTCCAAATGACCTCGACCGCTCTCGCCGCGACCCTGTTCGGCCCCGAAGACCTGCGCATGGTCGAGCATCCGCTCGACAAGCTCGCGAACGGGATGGTGCGCATCCGCTTCGGCGCCGGCGGCATCTGCGGCTCGGACATGCACTATTTCCGCCATGCCCGGACCGGTGATTTCGTCGTGAAGTCGCCGCTGGTGCTCGGCCACGAAATCTCGGGCGAGGTCGTGGAGATCTCCGGCTCTGCCGCCAACCTGAAGGTTGGCGATCGAGTCGCGGTCAACCCGTCGCGCTGGTGCGGCCATTGCGTCGCCTGCCGCGAGGGCCGGCCGAACCTCTGCGAGAACATCTACTTCATGGGCTCGGCCTCGAAGACCCCGCACATGCAGGGCGGCTTTGCCAACTATTTCGACGCGGTCCCGGCGCAGTGCGTGAAGATTCCGGACCATGTGTCGTATCAGGCGGCGGCGCTGGCCGAGCCGCTCGCGGTCTGCCTGCACGCGGTCGCGCGCGCCGGCAACATCGAGGGCAAGCGCGGCATCATCTTCGGTGCCGGCCCGATCGGGCTTCTGACGATGCTCGCGGCACACCGCGCCGGCATGGCCGACGTCACCGTGGCCGACATCGCGCCGGCGCCCCTGGCCTTTGCGACCAAGCTCGGCGCCTCCCATGTCGAGAACGTCTCCGCCGGCGAGGAAGGGCTGAAGGCGCAGGCGGCTGCACGCCCCTATGACGTCGCCTTCGAGGTTTCGGGCACGGCTGCGGGCCTGGCCAGCGCGATCGGTATCGTCAGGCGCGGTGGCGTCGTGGTCCAGATCGGCAATCTGCCGGGCGGCCAGATCCCGACGCCATCGAATGCGGTGATGGCGAAGGAGATCGACCTGCGCGGCTCGTTCCGCTTCGGCTTCGAGTTCATGAATGCGGTGGAACTGATCGGCAATGGCAGCGTCGACGTGCTGTCGCTGGTGACTGCCGAGCGGCCTCTGTCTACCGCCCCCGACGCGCTGCGGCTCGCGCTCGACCGCTCGCAGAGCGTCAAGGTCGTGCTGACCGCCAACTGATCCGGGAGAATTTCGATGATGCTCGAGGGATGGCGCTGGTACGGGCCGGATGATCCGGTCTCGCTCGACGACGTCAGGCAGGCCGGGGCGAGCGATATCGTCTCGGCGCTCCATCAGGTGCCGATCGGGGAAGCCTGGACGCGCAAGGCGGTCGAGGAGCGCAAGAACTTCATCGAGAATGGTCAGTCCGGCCGCTCGCAACTGACCTGGTCGGTGGTGGAATCGATCCCGATCCCCGACGACGTCAAGCGTCTCGGGGGCAAGGCGACGAAGTCGATCGAGGCGTGGATCGCGAGCCTGGAGGCGGTCGCCGCCAGCGGCATCAAGATCATCTGCTACAACTTCATGCCGGTCGTGGACTGGTGCCGCACCGATCTGGAATGGGAGCTGCCGAACGGCGCCCGCGCCATGCGCTTCGACCAGGACCGCTTTGCCGCGTTCGAGCTGCACATCCTGAAGCGCCCGGCCGCCGCGCAGGAATATTCGCCGGAGCAGCAGGCGCGCGCGAAGAAGCTGTTCGATCAGATGAGCCAGGTCGACATCGACTATCTCGTGATGGTGATCGCGAGCGCACTGCCGGGCTCGACCACCGAGCCGATGACGATCCCGCAATTCCGCGACCGGCTCGAAACCTATCGCGACATCACGCCGAAGATCCTGCGTCAGCACCTTGCGGAATTCCTCGCGCAAGTCACGCCTGTCGCCGAGCAGCTCGGGGTGTCGCTGACCTTGCATCCGGACGATCCGCCGCGGCCGCTGTTCGGCCTGCCGCGGATCGCCTCGTCCGCCGACGACTACCAAGCGCTGTTCGACGCCGTGCCGTCGAAGGCCAACGGCATCTGCCTGTGCACGGGTTCGCTCGGCGTGCGCGCGGAGAACAACCTGCCTGAGATGGCCGAACGCTTCGGCCCGCGCATCGCGTTCGCGCATCTGCGCGCGACCAAGCGCGAGGCGGACGGCCTGTCGTTCTACGAGTCCGATCACCTCGACGGCGACGTCGACATGGTCGCGGTGCTCAAGGCGCTCCTGAAGGAGAACGCGCGGCGCTCAAAGGACAAGAGGATCGTGTTCCGGCCCGACCACGGCCACCGCATGCTGGACGATCTCGCCGCCACCAAGCGCACCAATCCCGGTTACACCGCGATCGGCCGGCTGCGCGGCCTGGCCGAGTTGCGCGGCGCGATCCGGGCGATCGAGCATCGGTGATGCCCAGCGCTTCAGTTTAGGCGGCAGAGCGGCGATAATACGGGCCGATATCAGGGAGAACTGACCTTCCATGCGCGTCTTTTCCGCCGCCCTTGCCACCGAGACCAACACCTTTGCGCCGATGCCGACAGGCGTGTCGGCGTTCCGCGAGCGTGCCTACTATCCGGCCGGGCAACATCCCGACAGGATGCAGATGCACGGCGGCCCGCTTTGGGCCGCGCGCGAGGTCGGGCCTTCGCGCGGCTGGACGCTGATCGAGGGGCTGGTGGCGGCGGCCGTGCCCAACGGCATCGTGACGCGCGCGGCCTTCGAGAGCCTGCGCGACCAGCTTCTTGCGGACCTCAAGGCCGCTCTTCCCGTCGACATGGTCCTGCTCGGCATGCACGGCGCCATGGTCGCCGACGGCTATGACGATTGCGAGGGCGATCTGCTTGCGCGTGTCCGGCAGATCGTCGGACCCGATACGGTCATCGGCGGCACGCTCGACCCGCATACCCATCTCAGCGACGCCATGGTCGGCAATGCCGACCTGCTGATCTGCTGGAAGGAGTACCCGCACACGGACATTCTGGAGCGGGCAAGGGAACTCGTCACGTTCTGCACGGCGCTGGCCGAGAAGCGGCTCGAGCTCAAATCCGCGGTCGTCGATACCGGCATGATCGCGACGCTGCACACCACGCGAGAGCCGGGAAAGAGCTTCGTGAACCGTGTGCGGGCGCTCGAGGGCAAGGACGGCATCGTCTCCGTCTCGATCGTGCACGGCTTCTCCTGGGGCGACGTGCCCGATATGGGCACCAGGATGCTCGTCTACAGCGACGCCGCGGCGGATCCCGACGGCGCGCGGGGGAAAGAGGTGGCGCAACGCCTGGCGCGCGAGCTGTGCGAATTGCGCGATGCGCTGGTCGAGCCCCTGATCGGGGTCGATGCCGCGCTCGATGCGGCGGTGGCCACCAACGGCACGGTGGTGCTCGGCGACGGCAACGACAATCCCGGCGGCGGCGCGCCGGGCGATTCGACCTATATCCTGCGGCGCCTCATCGACCGCAACGTCGCGAGCGCCTGTCTCGGGCCGCTGTGGGATCCGGGCGCCGTGCGGATTGCCTTCGACGCCGGCGTCGGCGCGCGTCTTAGCCTGCGCATCGGCGGCAAGATCGGGCCGCTGTCCGGCGATCCCGTCGACGCCGTCTGGGAGATCCGCGCGCTTAGGCCGGACATGGTCATGACGGGACTTGCGGGAACGCCGGCGAAGCTCGGCGACTGCGCGCTCATTGCGTGCAACGGCGTCGAGGTCGCGCTCTCGACCTTCCGTTGCCAGGCCTTCGGCGCCGATCTCTTTACCCAGCTCGGGGTCGATCCCGCGCAGCGCAAGATCGTCGTGGTCAAGTCATCCCAGCATTTCCGCGCGTCCTTCGAGCCGATCGCTGCGAAGGTCATCATGGTCGACGTGCCCGGCGTCGTCGCGCGCGACATCACCTCGTTGCCGTATCGCAAGATCAAGCGTCCGAAATGGCCGCTGGACGCCGGCTGACGGCGCAGCCGCGCTTCAATAGCAGGCGGTCATCAGTTTCAGCTTCGGATAGAGCCGGTCGATCGCGGCGATCTCGCTTTTCATCTGCGCGATGATCCAGTCGCGGATCTCGGCGGCGATCGGGCGCATCGCCCGGTTGCGCGGCGGCAGGAACTCGCAGATGCGACGCGTGGTGGTGAGCCGGTCGGACGCCGGCACCAGCGCGCCGGTCAGGAGCCAGTGCGAGGCGACCGTCAGCCAGCCGAGCGCAATGCCCTGGCCGAGCAGGGCGGCCTGCACCACGACGGCATAGTCGGTGAAGCTCAGTCCCTTGGCCGCGCCGCGGCGCCCGGTGAGCAGCGAGGCGTAATCCGCGGCCCAGTCGCCCGGCGTCTCGGCGAGGCGGATGATGGTATTGCCCTCGGCGGGATCGGTCTCGCCGAGGTAGGCCGGGCTGCACATCGGCAGCATCGCTTCCTTCATCACCAGCGTGCCGCCGGACGACGGTTCGTCACGGTCGCGAAAGCGCATGCCGAGGTCGACATTCTCCACCGGCCCGCGCAGCGCGCCGGAGATGAGCTGGAAGCGCAAATCGACCTGCGGAAACTGCTTCTGCAGCTTGTCGATGCGCGGCATCAGCCAGTGCGTGGTGAAGGCGGAGGAGACCGACAGCGTCACAGTCTCGGTGCCCTTGCGCCGCCGCTCGATCTCCACGAGCCCGCTCTCGATGCTGCGAAAGCCTTCGAGCACGCGGCGGTAGAGCAGCTCACCTTCCTCGGTGAGCACGGCCCGGCCCGCCTTGCGATCGAACAGGCGGACGCCGAGATGATCCTCGAGCTGGCCCAGCATGCGGCTCACCGCGGGCTGCGTGACGTTCAGCTCGGCTGCCGCCGCCGTGAAGCTGCCGTTACGCGCCGCCGCGTCGAAGACGAACAGGGCGTTACTGGACGGCAGCATGCGGCGCAGCTCTGGCATAACGTCATGTTATGGGCGCGGTGAGAATTTGGCAATTGCCGAGTTTTGCCAAGTCTGGTGTCATTGGCATGACAGCCTAAACACAGGGGCTTCGGAAGAAGATTTGGTGCGGCGCACGCTTTGACGGTGCGTGCTCCAAATCCCTGTCTATAAAGCAGGCTTATGGCGCGCAGTGAGGCACGCCGTTGCAGGACATGGCGAGGTCGATCGTTGGACAAACGAGCGGAAAGCGTCGAGATCAAGTCCGCGAGCAAGGCTTACGGCGCGGTGCGCGCCCTCGACGACGTGTCCCTCAATGTCGGCGCCGGCGAGTTCGTCTCGTTGCTTGGCCCCTCAGGTTCCGGAAAGACCACGCTGCTCGGCATTTTGGGTGGCTTCATCCTGCCGACGTCGGGCACCATTCTCTTCGGCGGGCGCGACGTGACCTACATGCCGCCGCACAAGCGCGACATCGGCGTCGTGTTCCAGAACTATGCGCTGTTCCCGCATATGAGCGTCGGCGAGAACGTCGCCTTTCCGCTGCGCGCGCGGCGCCTGCCGAAATCCGTCTGGCCGGACAAGGTGCGTGCGGCGCTCGGCATGGTCGGCCTTGCCGGTTATGAAGAGCGCGGCATCGCGCAGCTCTCGGGCGGCCAGCGCCAGCGCGTCGCGCTCGCGCGCGCCATGATCTTCGAGCCGCGCCTGATCCTGATGGACGAGCCGCTCTCCGCGCTCGACAAGCAGCTGCGCGAATCCATGCAGATCGAGCTGCGGGCGCTGCACAGGCGCATCGGCGCCACCATCATCTACGTCACCCACGACCAGCGCGAGGCGCTGACCATGAGCGACCGCGTCGCCGTCATGAGGGACGGACGGCTGGTCCAGATCGACGCGCCCGAGCGGCTGCACGATCATCCCGCCGATTCCTTCGTCGCCAGCTTCATCGGCGAAGCCACGATGCTGCCGGTCCGCCGCGTCGATGCCTCCAGCGTCGCGCTCGGCAACGCACTTCTGCGCAGCGCCCGCGCCATTCCCGATGGCGATGCGCTGATGCTGGCCGTGCACAGCGAGAAGCTGCTGATCGACGACGGCGCGCAGGATGGCGCCTGCAACCGGCTGACCGGGACGGTCACCGACATCGTCTACCAGGGCGAGAGCCTGCGCATCTTCCTGGCGCTTGCCGATGGCGTCGCGCTCAGCCTGCGTCAGCCGGCCTATCACCAGGCCTATAGCCGCATTCCGCCGCTCGGCGGCAGCCTCACCGTCACGCTCCACCCCGAGGACACCATCGTCGTTCCCCGGGTGGGGGACTGAACCCAAAGCCGCGTCCAACCGGAGAGAAGAAACCACATGTCGACCCAAGCCGCGTTCAGCAACTTCAAGGTTCTCACTTTCGACGTCGTCGGCACCTTGATCGACTTCGAGGCCGGCGTGCTCGCAGCGGTGCGCAAGATCGCGGGGAAGGCGGCCGCCGGGCTCAGCGACGAACAGATCTTCGAGCCCTACAAGCGCGGCCGCGACAAGCATTACGAGCGCTCGAGCGAAGTGATGTTCCACGTCTATCGCCATCTCGCCACCGAGCTTGGACTGCCGGCCGACGATGCCTCCTGCGACGTGTTTCAGCTCGCCGTGCTGCGTTGGGGGCCGTTCCCGGATTCGGTCGAGGCGCTCAAGCGCCTGCGCACAAAATTCCGCCTGGTGGCGATGACCAATGCCGACCGCGTCGCGCTGTCCTGCTACGCGCATGCGCTCGGCAATCCCTTCGACGACACCGTCTGCGCCGACGATACCGGGGTGGCGAAACCCAATCCGGAATTCTTCGCCTACAACAAGGGCCGCCAGTCCGCCTTCGGCTACAAGCAGTCCGACATTTTGCACGTCGCGCAGAGCCAGTACCATGACATCGGGATCGCGCGAAAACTCGGCTACAAGGTGTGCTGGATCGAGCGCCGCCAGGGCATCGCCGGTTTTGGCGGCACGCCGGCGGTGGAGACGCTGACCAAGCCGGACTTCCATTATCCGACACTGAAGGCGCTCGCCGATGCCGCGATCGGTCCGGCGGCGTAACGGAGAGCTGTGGCATGACACGGGACTGGAGCGCGCTGCCATCGGTGAATTCGCTGTGGGAAGCCACGGCGGATCCCGCGCGCGCTTTTCCCGTGCTGTCGGGCGAGCAACAGGCGGATGTGGTGATCATCGGTGCGGGCTACACGGGCCTGTCCGCCGCGCACCACATCGCCAGGAGTGGGCTCGCGCCGGTCGTGCTGGAGGCGAACCGTCCCGGCTGGGGCGCGAGCGGGCGCAATGGCGGGGTGATCACCGCAAAATTCCGCCTCTCGTTCCGCGAGATCGACGCCGCGCACGGCCGCGCCATGGCAAAGCGCATGTACGAGATCGCGCATGAATCGACCGACATGGTCGAGGAGCTGGTCTCCGAATTCGGCATCGCCAGCGCGAATTTGACGCGCACCGGCCAAGTCAAGGCCGCCCACAACGAGACGACGCTGAAGGCCGCGATCGACGAAGCCAACTGGATGACGCGCGAGATGGGCTCGGCCGAGGTCCGGATCCTCGACCGGAACGGCGTGCGCGAGGAGACCGGCTCCGACATCTTCGTCGGCGGCGTGCTCAATCCCGGCTCGGGCGGCATCCATCCGCTGAACTATCTGCGCGGCCTCGCGAACGGCGTGGCCGGCCGCGGCGTGCCGATCTTCCAGGAATCGCCGGTGAGCAAACTTCGGCGGGAGAAAGACGGCATCGTCGCCGAGACGCCACGAGGTGCCGTGCGTGCAAAGCAGGCGATCATCGCCACCAACAGCTATTCCGACCTGACCGGCGCGACCGCGCACATGCAGCGCACGCTGATCCCGTTCCGCAGCGCCATGGTCGCGACGGAAAGGCTGCCGCGCAATCTCGCGGGACAATTGATGCCGACGGGGCGCACCTACACCGAGACCAAGCGCATGATGCGCTGGTTCCGCATGGTGGACAATCGCGTCATCTTCGGTGGCCGCGGCGCCTTCGGCAAGGAGGACTCGCAAGCCGCCTTCGATGCCTTACGCAAGGCGATGGTCGGCATCTTCCCGGATCTCGCCGACATTCCGCTCGAATACAAATGGTCGGGCCTCGTCGCGATGACGCTGGACTCGGTGCCGCATATTGGCCGGCTCGACGACCGCACGCTGGTCTCGATGGGCTACAACGGCGCCGGCGTTGCGATTTCGAGCCTGATGGGCCGCTATCTCGCCGCCCTCGTACGCGGCGAGAGCCCCGACGTCGGCCTGCTCGATGTCAGCCGCATGAAGGCGATTCCGTTCTATCCGCTGCGCGAGCCCGCCGTGCGCATGGTCGCCGGCTGGTACCAGTTTCTCGATGCGATCGGTCGGTGAGATCACTTTGGCGATGGAGGAGGCGAGGATGAACACGAAACGGAATTTTGAAATGGGCTGCGCGCTGTTGGGCGCGCTCGCGCTCGGCGGCACCGCGGCTGATGCCGCCGAACAGATCACCTTCGTCTCGCAAGGAGGCGCCTATCAGCAGGCGCAGACGGTGGCGATCCTCGATCCCTCCGCCAAGAAGCTTGGCATCACCATCAACCAGGATTCCATCCCCGACGCCTGGCCAGCGATCAAGACGCAGGTCGGCAGCGGCAAGCCGATTTGGGACGTGGTCGACACGCCGACCGGCAACTGCCTGCGCGGTGGCGAGCAGGGGTTGATCGAGAAGCTCGACTTCTCGAAGATTCCGAACGGCGCCGCGATGCCGGAGGCTTATCGTAGTCCATACTCGGTGTCCTATGAGTTCTATTCCAGCGTGCTGGCCTACAGCCAGAAGACCTTCCCGAAGGACGCTCCGAACAGCTGGGCCGACTTCTGGGACGTGAAGAAATTCCCCGGCCGCCGCGCGCTGCGCAACCACCCGTTCGCAACGCTCGAGGCCGCGCTGATGGCTGACGGCGTTGCGCCGGACAAGCTCTATCCGCTCGACGTCGACCGCGCTTTCAAGAAGCTGGAGGTGATCAAGCCGCACATCACGGTGTGGTGGACCTCGGGCGCGCAATCGGCGCAGCTCCTCAACGACGGCGAGGTCGACATGGAGATGGCCTGGAACGGCCGCGTCAGCGCGGTCGCCAAGGAAGGTGCCAAGGTGTCCTTCACCTACAACCAGGGCATTTTGCAGAGCACCTCGCTCTGCATCCTCAAGGGCGCGCCGAATCTGGACACGGCGGTGAAGTTCCTCAACGAGGCCGTCGATCCCGTGCACCAGGCCAATCTGCCGCTGCACATCGACTATGGTCCGGGCAATCCCAAGGCGTTCGAGACCAGCGTGATCAAGCCCGACCGCGCCGCCCAGCTGCCAAGCGAGCCGGCCAATGCAGGCAAGCAAGCGCTGATGTCCTACGCCTGGTGGTCTTCTCCGGCCGGAGAGGCGGCCGAGAAGCGCTGGGCATCGTTCATGCAGAAGTAAGGCGAGGCGGCGTTGACGACACCAGTGCCAGATCCATCCCGGAAGCATCAGCGCCGCGAGCATGCGCTGATGCTGGCATTGGTGTCGCCGGCGCTGCTGGTGATCCTGGCCCTGATCGTGCTGCCGGTCGGCTGGCTCGCCTGGCAGTCGATCTATCATGACGGCTTCACGCTGGAGAATTATCGCCGCGTTTTCACCGAAGACGTCTACTGGCGCAGCTTCGCGCTGACCTTCGAGATCAGCCTCGCGGTGACTATCATCGCGCTGCTGCTCGGCTATCCCGTGGCCTATCTCGCCAATTCGGTGCCGAAGGGATGGAGCATCCTCATCCTGTCGCTGGTCGTGCTGCCGTTCTGGACCAGCGTGCTGGTGCGCGCCTATGCCTGGCTGGCGCTACTGCAGCGGACCGGCGTGATCAACCAGTTCCTGCGCTATCTCGACGTCATCTCGGAGCCGCTCGCGCTGGTCCACAACACCTTCGGTACGGTGGTTGCGACGGTGCACATCCTGCTGCCCTTCATGGTGCTGCCGCTCTATGCCACCATGCAGAAGATTCCCGGCGATCTCATGCAGGCCGGCGCCAGCCTCGGCGCGAGCCCGTCGCTGACCTTCATGCGGGTCTTCCTGCCGCTGTCGCTGCCGGGCGTGCTCGCCGGCTGCACCATGGTGTTCGTGCTCTGCCTCGGCTTCTACATCACGCCGGAGCTGCTCGGCGGCGGCCGCACCGTGATGGTGTCGATGCTGGTGAGCCGCAATGTCGAGCTCTACAACCAGTTCGGCGCCGCGAGCGCGGTCGCCGTGGTGCTGCTGCTCAGCGTGCTCGCGATCTTCTTCGTCGTCAGCCGCTTCATCTCGCTCGATCGCGTGCTGGGGCAGAAATGATGCGCGCCTCGCCCGCACGGATCGTCCTCTACGTGGTCAGCGCCCTGGTGCTGGTCTATCTGATCCTCCCCGTGCTGATCATTGCGCCGATCTCGTTCTCCAGCGCGCGCTTCCTGACCTTCCCGCCGCCGTCCTTCTCGCTGCGCTGGTACCAGCAATATTTCTCAAATCCCGCCTGGATGCAGGCGACGCGGGTGACGCTGACGGTCGCGCTCCTCACCGTGGTGATCGCGACACCGCTTGGCGTCGCCGCCGCCTACGCCATCAGCCAGTCGAAGCTGCGCATCATGCGCCTCATCCACATGGCGCTGCTGTTGCCGCTGGTGGTGCCGATCATCATCACCGCGGTCGGCATCTTCTTCGTCTATGCCAGGGTCGGCTTGGTCGCAACCATGCCCGGCCTCGTATTGGCGAACGTGATGCTGGGGTTGCCCTATGTCGTGATCTCGGTGCTGGCGGGCCTGCAGAGCTTCGATCCCGCACAGGAGATGGTGGCGCGCAGCCTCGGCATGAACCGCCTGCGCAGCTTCTTCGCGGTGACGCTGCCGCAGATCAAGTCCAGCGTGGTCGCCGGCGGCATCTTCGCTTTCATCTCGGCGATGGACGAGACCATCGTCGCGCTGTTCATCTCCGGCGGCCAGTACCAGCCGCTGACCAAGCGCATGTTCACCGCGCTGCGCGACGAGATCGACCCGACCATTGCCGCGATCTCCACGCTGATGACGGCGGCGTCCTTCATGCTGGTGCTGCTGGCGAGCACGCGGCAGAAGAAGAGCGGGTGAGGGGCTCTCGCCCACTCTCGGTGTCATCACCCGCGAAGGCGGGTGATCCAGTATTCCAGAGGCAGTGCGGCAGGAGCCGAGAGGTTGCGGCGTACTGGATTCCCCGCCTTCGCGGGGAATGACAACTCGTGTGTAGCTAAGCTCTCTTCCCCAGCCACGCCAAAATCATCTCCACGATCTGCGCCCTGCTCTTCGCCAGCACCTTCGGCTCACTCAAATCGCGGTCGAACAGCGCCCCGAACGTATGGCGGTTGGCGACGCGGAAGAAGCAGTAAGAGCTGATCGCGAGGTGCAGGTCGATGGCGTCGACGTCGTCGCGGAACACGCCCTCGGTGCGGCCGCGCTTGAGGATGCCGTCGAGGGTCGCGATCACGCTGGCATTGAGCTGGCGCAGCTGCAGGTTCTGCTTCAGATGCTTGCCGTGGTGGATGTTCTCGATTGAGACGAGGCGAATGAAGTTCGGATTGCGCTCGTCATGGTCGAAGGTCGCCTCGATCAGCCGGCGCAGGCCTTCGCGGGCATCGCAGCTTTCGATGTCGAGCTGGTCCTCGAGCGCACGGATGCTGCGATAGGCTTCTTCCAGCACCGCGAGGTAGAGCTGCTCCTTGCCGCCGAAATAGTAATAGATCATGCGCTTCGACGTGCGCGTCCGCGCCGCGATCGCATCGACGCGGGCGCCGGAATAGCCCTCCGAGGCGAATTCGGCCATCGCCACTTCGAGGATGTCGCGCTTGGTGCGCTCGGGGTCGTTGGTGCGCTTCGATGGGGGCGGCATGCGCTCGAGCATTGCTGTTTCTCCCGCCAGTTTCCACGGATCACCTTGAAGGTGAAGGCAAATTTCGCCGCTTTGGAGCTCGATCCAACGCGTATTGCATAAACGTACTAGTTCGTACATTATGAGCTGGAACCAAAGCTGCGGCAACAAAAACCAGAACACGCGCGAGGCGGCCCGCCCGACGCGAACCGCAGGGGACACATGGGGAGGAATTTCATGACGTTGACGTCAACCGCATCGCTGCCTGCGTCGTCCGCAGCGGAAGGAACACCGAACAAGCTGCCCAAGCGCGCCGCGCTGGTCAGCTTCGTCGGCAGCATGCTCGAATACTACGACTTCTTCATCTACGGCACCGCGGCGGCGCTGATCTTTCCAAAGGTGTTCTTCGCCAATGTCGATCCCGGCACCGCGACGCTGCTCGCGCTTCTGAGCTTCGGCATCGGCTACATCGCAAGGCCCGTCGGCGCCGTCATCCTCGGTCATTTCGGCGACCGCATCGGCCGCAAGACGGTGCTGTTGTTCACGCTGGTGCTGATGGGCGGTTCGACGCTCGCGATCGGGCTGCTGCCGGACGCGAAATCGATCGGCAATGCCGCACCTGTCATCCTGACGCTGCTGCGCCTGTTGCAGGGCCTGTCGGCGGCCGGCGAGCAGAGCGGGGCGAACTCGCTGACGCTGGAGCATTCCGCCAATTCCAACCGCGCCTTCTTCACGAGCTGGACGTTGAGCGGCACCCAGGCAGGCGCGATCCTGGCGACGCTGGTGTTCATTCCGGTGTCGAGCCTGCCGGAAGACCAGCTCCTGAGCTGGGGCTGGCGCATTCCGTTCCTGCTGTCGTTCATCGTGCTGGTCGTCGCCTATCTGGTGCGGCGGACCATGCCGGAGACGCCCGTCTTCGAAGACATCAAGGACAAGGCGAAGGTGGCGCGCTTTCCCGTCGTGGCGCTGCTGCGCGACTACTGGCCCGACGTGCTGCGCGTGATCGTCTGCGCGTTGATCGCGACCGTCAGCACCATGACCGCCGTGTTCGCGCTCGGCTACGCAACGTCCAAGTTCGGCGTCGCTCGTCCGACCATGCTGTGGGCCGGCGTGCTCGGCAACGTCACCGCGCTGATCACCCAGCCGCTGTGGGCGCTGCTCGCCGACAGGATCGGCCGCAAGCCGGTGTTCATCGGCGGCGTGCTCGGCTGCGCCGTGCTGCTGTTCCCCTATTTCATGCTGGTGACGTCGGGCAACACGCTCGCCATCTTCGCCGCCGCGATGATCCTGTCCGGTGTCGTCTACGCCGCGCCGAACGCGATCTGGCCGTCGTTCTATGCGGAGATGTTCGAGGCGCGCGTGCGCTATTCCGGCACGGCGATCGGCACCCAGCTCGGCTTCCTCGCCGCCGGCTTCACGCCGCTGGTCAGTGCGAGCCTGGTCGGGGAGGGGCCGAACGGCTGGGTTCCCGTCGCGATCTTCGTGGCCTGCTGCTGCGTGATCTCCGCCGCGGCAGCGGCAACCGCGCGCGAAACCCACACCGTGGACATTGCCGATCTCGGCAAGCGCCGCGCTTGAGCCAACAGATAGGATATCAGCGCATGCTGACCAACGCAGTTTCGACCACGAGCGGGCCGGTCGTCGGCGCCGAGCAGGATGGCCTACGCGCTTTCAAGGGCGTGCCGTTCGCGGCCGCGCGGCGCTTTGCCAGGGCGGTGCCGCCCCGCGCGTGGATGGAGCCGCGCCGCTGCACGGACTACGGCGCCTACGCGCCGCAGCCCGGCCACCTCGATCAGGCCGCCGAGGAGGCCTGTCTCAGCCTCAACATCTGGGTGCCTGCCAAGGCCGATGGCCCGCTGCCGGTGCTGTTCTTCATCCATGGCGGCGCCTTCGTCACCGGCGGCGGCGCCGATTACGACGGCGCATTCCTCGCCGCGCATGGCCCCGCGGTGGTCGTCACCATCAACTACCGGCTCGGCCCGCTCGGCTTCCTGCAACTCCACCGCCACGGATTGAGTGAGGCCAATAATCTCGCCATCACGGATACGCTCGCCGCGCTCGACTGGGTGCGTGCCAACATCGCCGGTTTCGGCGGCGATCCCGACGCCATCACCTTGTCCGGCCAGTCGGCCGGCGCCTCCCTGGTGATCGCATTGGCGACGCTGCCGCAGGCCAGGGGCAAGTTTATCCGCGCCCTCGCGCTGAGCGCGCCCGGACGGACCATCATGAGCGCCGATCATGCCGATGCGGTCGCGCGCCGCGTGCTGGACGAGCTCGAGCTGGCGAGCGATCCGGCCGCGATCGCCTCGGTGCCGCTGCCAAGGCTGTTTGCGGCAGTCGAGCGCGTCGGCCGCATGATCGCGGACGAGACCGCATCAGGCACCGTGTTCGGTCCGGTGCTCGACGGCGACGTCATCCCGCGCGAGCCGTGCGACGTCTTCGCCGCGGGCGGCTTGCGCGACATTCCGCTCTGGCTCGGCTCCTGCCGCGACGAGATGGCGATGTTCCTGAAGAGCACGCCGCCGGCTGCGATGATCCGCACCACCGAGCGTCAGGTGCGGACCGCGTTCGGCGATGCCGGCTGGGAACGTCTGCTGGCCTATTACCGCGCCACGGCGCGCGTCGACGAAGATCCCTATGAGGCGCTGCTGTCCGACGCGTTCTGGCATCGCCCGATGGCCGATCTCGCGCGGCTGCATGCCGCGGCCGGCGGCGCGGTGTGGCTGAGCCGGTTCGACCATCGTCCGGCGCTGGAGCCGTTCCTGTCGCAGGGGCCGACCCATGGCGCGGACAATGCGTGCCTCTGGGCGCATCTGCCTGACTTCATCGATCGCCCGATCCTGAAGCGCAAAGGCGGGCCGATGGCGCCTGCCGACATCGACGTTGCTGCGCGTTTTCAGGCGAGCCTGCTGCGCTTCGTTACATCAGGCGTGCCCGATGTCGCGGAAGCCTGGCCGCGGTTCGAACCGGAAAGGGAGCCGCTCGCCATCTTCGGCCAGCCGTTCCATGTCGTGCCTCTCAGCGAAGGTGTGCGTCCGCGCCTGTGGGCGGAGCTGCAATCCGGCGCGCCGCGAGTCCCGGCGATCGCTTGATCGCGATAGCCCGCCCATGTAAGGCTTGCTCCAGCGCCGATTTGATCCTCAGCTTGCGGGCGCTTTTTAAAAATGCAGCTAAAGAGAACGGCAGTCCCTGCATCGACCCGGATTGCGTGAATCCTCGGCCATCTCGAATGGAGAGGCCAAATGAAGTTTGCTGCCATCGCGGACGTGCACGGAAATCGTCCGGCGCTCGAAGCCGTGCTCGCGGATATTGCCGCGCTCGGTATCGACGAGATCGTGAATCTCGGCGATCACGTCAGCGGCCCGCTCGAGGCGGCGCGAACCGCTGATATGCTGATGGAGCGCGGCTTTCCGTCAATCCGGGGCGATCAGGATCGCATCTTGCTGGAGCTCCGGCAGGCACGCGGCTCGTCGCGCAGCGATTTCCGGCAGCTCGAGCGCAAGCATTTCGATTGGATGGCCGGCATGCCGTCCACCCTGATGTACCGGGAGCGTGTGTTCCTGTGCCATGGATCGCCGAGGGACGATGCTGCGTTCTGGCTCGACTACGTTGCCGACGACGGTAGCGTGCGCCCGAGCGCGATCGAGGCGATCGAAGCCGGCGCCGAAGGGATCGACGCCGGCCTCATCCTGTGCGCGCACACACACATTCCAAGAGTTGTTCGTCTCAGGGACGGGCGCATGGTGGTCAATCCAGGCAGCGTTGGATTGCCCGGTTACGACGGGAAGGCGCCCGTTCGCTACGTGGTCGAGGTCGGCACGCCGCACGCGTGCTACGCCATCCTGGAGCAAGTCCGGGGAGGCTGGTCCGCCATGATCCGCTACGTCCCCTACGACACCGCGACCATGGCCGCACTGGCGCAGGCCAAGGGAATGCTCAACTGGGCGAGCGCCATCGCAACGGGCTGGGTGCAGCGGGAAGGGAAGTAGCTCTCATTTCTGTTCGTTGTGCACGACCAGCACGGGCACGCCTCCGTCCGCCAGGACCTCCGATGTCTGACTCCCGAGGAACAGCTTCTTGAGACCGCGGCGCCCGTGGGAGCCCATGACGATCAAGTCGCAGCCGCCCGACTTTGCCGTTGCGATGATCGTGGTGGCGGGGTGCGCGTTCGGAACGTGCAGGAGCTCCGCGGATATCCCGGCCTGGTCCGCCATGGCGCGTGCCTGTTCGAGGAAGTTGCCCGCGCGTTGCTTGGACGCGGCGTCAAAGACATCCATCTCGTGCTGCGACGGTATCCATCCCGAGGCGTGTCCGCTTCCGTAGTCGATCGGCAGCGGCTCCGTCACGGCGATCACTGTCACCTTGGCCTTCAAGGCCTTCGCGAGGGCAATTCCGTGCTTCAGGCCGTTTCTCGCGACCTCCGATCCATCCGTGCTCAGGAGAAGATGGGTGTACATTTGCGAACTCCCTTCTCGACGACGCCGTCGGCGTGTTCCGGCGCTGGTTTGACCTTCAGGAGGGTCTGCGCGTCATGGACAGACCAGCACCGGGATTTTCGCGTGCGTCAGCACCTTGTTCGTCACGCTGCCGACGAGAAGTGCGGAGAGCCCGCTTCTGCCATGCGACGACATGACGATGAGGTCGCAGCCCTTGTCCGTGGCTGCCGCGAGGATGGCTTGATGGGGTTGCCCGCTCTCAGTCTGGATCGTCTGGCAGGACACACCGGCCGTCCTGGCTGCATCAGACGCGCGCGCCAGCACGCTCGTGGCCTGCTCCTTGCGATACTCGGCATAGGTCGCGACGGCTTCAAGGAACCGGCCCGATACTTCCGAAAACGGTTCCACGACGAAGATGAAGGAGACAGCGGCGCGAAGGGATTTCGCGAGGGCCAATGCGTGCGTGACCCCGCGCTCCGCGAGCTCAGACCCATCGGTCGGAACGAGAATATGCCGGTACATGCTCTACCTCCCGATTGTGTGGACGTATCGCCGACTGCAAGAAGGAAGCTTAGCTCGCCTTGCGAATGCAGTCTTGAGATAAATCAACCTGTTGGTTCACCGTGTCGCGATCCCGATGTCCGCAATTGGCACAACCCGTCGTCCGTCGAGAGGGACGTTGCGCGTCTTCCGCTGGCGCCGGCTTGGCGAGAAGCCGGGCGACTCCTGATTGCGGGTCGCCGTCAGAACTGCACTTCGCTCGGGATGTCCTCGGCGCTGAGACCGACGGTTTCATAGGCCTTCAGCAGCCATTCGCGGGTCTGGCCCAGCGAACGGTTGTAGTCGGCCCAGGCACTGAGGAAATCCTTGTAGCGACGATCGGCTTCGGCGCGGATGCCGAGATTGGTCGGCAGCGTCAGGAGCGGCCGCGGGATCGCGAGCTCGCCAAGCGTCGGATTCTTCTTCAGCGTGAAGATCGAGAGCACCGCGAGCGAGACGTTGCAGTCGGCGCGGCCGGTCGCGACCGCAAGGATCGCCTCGTCGCGCGTCTTGAAGCCGAGGATGGTCGCCTTCGGGCAGTAACGGCGCGCGATGGTCTCGTGCGTCGATCCGATGTCGACGGCGATCTTGACGTCGGGCTTGTTGAGCTCGGCCCAGGACTGCGGCTTGGCAAAGCCCTTCTTGGTGATGACGGTGAAGGAGTGCACCAGGATCGGGGTCGAGAAGTCGATGACGAGCGAGCGCTCCGGCGTCGGGTTCACGGCGAAGGCGAGATCGACCTTGTCGGCCTGGAGATCCAGGATCTGGTTGCCCCAGGTCGATTCCAGCATCTCGACCTTGGCCCCTAACTTGCCAGCGATGTCGTTTGCCATGTCGATGCAGGCGCCCGACCATTGATTGGTCGCGAGGTCCTTGTGGAAATAAGGATCCTGGCCGGCGATGACCGCGATGCGCAGCACGCCGCTCTTCTTGATGCGATCGAGCGTGGAGGTCGGCGCGGTGTCGGCCTTGGCCGAGGCGGTCGCGGCCATTGCGGCGCCCGCCAGCGCGACGGTGGTGAGTGCGTCCCTGCGGTTCATGGTCAGTGCTCCTTGGGGGAATGATCAACAACTCCGGCCCGCGGACTATTTCTGTATTCAGATCATAATGCAATATGGTATTGCGGGCTTGCCGGCGATTTGGGCGACGCGGCAGTTGGGAGCCTAGTCCGTTGGCAAAGCGAGAGAAAATCGCGTGATGCCCGGCCGGATCGTGGTCCGTTCGGCAATCCGGGATTGAGAGGAGAAAAGTCTGTGCGTGCTGTTTTCGTCGATGCCAATGACACGCTGGCCGCGGTCACCGAGAGGCTGCTGGGTACCGCCAATCTGGCTGTTAGCATCAACCGCAATCCGTCCATCAAGCCGGACGATCTTCCCGGCCTGCTCGGCGATGCCGAGATCATGATCGTCGACCACACCGCGGTGCCGACGCCGATCGCCGAGACGTGCAAGGCGCTCAAGCATGTCGTCTTCCTCGGCACCGGCGCACGCAGCTACATGAATCCGGAAGAGCTTGGCCAGCGCGGCATCTCCGTCCACACCATCAAGGGCTATGGCGACACGGCCGTTGCCGAATGCGCGATCGCGCTGATGTGGGCGTCCGCAAAGAGCTTCGGCGAGATGGACCGCGGCATGCGCGAGGGCAACTGGCTGCGCCGCGACGCGGTCCAGCTTACCGGCAAGACGCTCGGCCTGATCGGCTTCGGCGGCATCGCCGCGGAAGCCGCGCGAATGGCGGCGGGCTGCGGTATGAAGGTGATTGCCTGGAACAGGACGCCGAAGACGCATCCGGGTGTCGCGTTCGTGTCGCTGGAGAAGCTGCTTGCCGAGAGCCACGTCGTCTCGCTGCATCTGCTGCTCAACGACGAGACCAAGGGCTTCCTGTCGCGCGAACGCATTGCGCAGATGCGCAAGGGCAGCATCCTGATCAACACCGCGCGCGGCGCCATCGTCGACGAAGACGCGATGCTGGAGGCGCTGCGCTCGGGCCACATCGCCCATGCCGGCCTCGACGTCTTCACGGTCGAGCCGCTGCCGGCGGGCCATGCTCTGACAAAGCTGCCCAACGTGACGCTGTCGGCGCATTCGGCGTTCCGCACGCCGGAGGCGAGCGACAACCTCATCGGCGCGGCGCTCGATCATTGCCGCCGCATCATCGCCACCGGCAAGTAAGGGGACATCCCATGTCTGACATCACACGCATCGACCAGAACGCCCGCCGCAGCCGCGCCTCCGTGTTCGGCGATCTCGTCTTCCTTGCAGGGCAGGTCGCGGACACCAAGACCGCCGACATCACCCAGCAGACCAAAGAGGCGCTCGCCAAGGTCGACGACATGCTGGCACGCGCCGGCACCGACAAGTCGCGCCTGCTCAGCGTCCAGGTCTGGCTCAAGACCATGGACGATTTCGACGCCATGAACGCGGTCTATGACGCCTGGGTGGTGCCGGGCAACGCGCCGACCCGCGCCTGCGGCAAGGTCGAGCTCGCCGATCCCGCCTTCCGCATCGAAGTGATCGCGATTGCCGCCCGCAACTGACATGCGCACCGATGGCCTCTGCACTGTTTGCATCGGCCTTGCACCTTATTTGCGCCTGTCCTACGCCACTTCGGAACAAAACTTGCGCGAAGCCTCAAAGCGCATCGCCAAAGCCTGCAGGGAGCCGTCATGACCATCAGAAACACCCGCACCGGGGGCCAGATCCTGATCGATCAGCTGGTGGCCCAGGGCGTCGACCGCGTCACCTGCGTGCCGGGCGAGAGCTACCTCGCCGCGCTCGACGCGCTGCATGACAGCCCGATCGACGTCGTGATCTGCCGCGCCGAAGGCGGCGCCGCGATGATGGCGGAGGCCTATGGCAAGCTCACGGGCCGCCCCGGCATCTGCTTCGTCACCCGCGGGCCCGGCGCCACCAACGCCAGCCACGGCGTCCACATCGCGATGCAGGATTCGACGCCGATGATCCTGTTCGTTGGCCAGGTCGACACCGGCATGCGCGAGCGCGAGGCGTTCCAGGAGCTCGACTACAAGGCTGTGTTCGGCCCCATGGCGAAATGGGCGGTCGAGATCGATCGTCCCGAACGCATTCCGGAGCTGGTCGCGCGCGCCTTCCGCGTCGCCATGCAGGGCCGCCCGGGTCCCGTCGTGATCGCGCTGCCGGAGAACATGCTGACCGAGACCGCCGCGGTCGCCGATGCCATGCGCATCGAGCCCGCGGTGAGCTGGCCGGCGCCATCAGACATCGAGCGCGTCGGCGCCATGCTCGCGAGCGCCAAGGCGCCGCTGGTCATTCTCGGCGGCTCGCGCTGGACCGACGAGGCGACCAAGAGCATCGCGCGCTTTGCCGAACGCTTCGACCTGCCGGTCGCGACCTCGTTCCGCCGGGCCTCGCTGATCGACGCCGATCATTCGCACTATGCCGGCGATCTCGGCATCGGGCCGAGCCCGGGCCTGAAGGCGCGCATCGACAACGCCGACGTCGTTCTCCTCATCGGCGGACGCATGTCGGAGATGCCGTCCTCGTCCTACACGCTGCTCGACATTCCCTCGCCGAAGCAGAAGCTGATCCACGTGCATCCGGGCTCGGAAGAGCTCGGCCGCGTCTACCAGCCCGAGCTCGCCATCCAGGCAACGCCCGCTGCATTCGCCGCCGCCGTCGAGACGCTGAAGCCCGCGGGCGCGGTCGCCTGGAAGGGCGAAGCCGCCAAGGCGCACGCCGATTATCTCGCCTGGACCGGCAAGGCGCGCGAGCTGCCGGGCCATTTCCAGTACGGCCAGGTGATGACCTGGCTGCGCGACCGGCTGCCGAAGGATGCGATCGTCTGCAACGGCGCCGGCAACTATGCCGGCTGGATCCACCGCCATCACCGCTTCCACAGTTTTGCCGCGCAGCTCGCGCCGACCTCGGGCTCGATGGGCTACGGCGTGCCGGCCGGCGTGCTGGCCAAGCGGCAATATCCTGACCGTGTTGTCGTCGCCTTCGCCGGCGACGGCTGCTTCCTGATGAATGGCCAGGAGTTCGCGACCGCCGTGCAGTACGACGCACCGCTGATCGTGATCGTGGTCGACAATTCGCAATACGGCACCATCCGCATGCACCAGGAGCGCGACTATCCCGGCCGCGTGGTCGGCACCCAGCTCAAGAACCCGGACTTCGCGATGTACGCCAAGGCGTTCGGCGGCCATGGCGAGCGCGTCGAGCGCACCGAGGAGTTTGCGCCGGCGTTCGAGCGCGCGCTCGCCTCGGGCAAGCCGTCGATCCTCCATTGCATCATCGATCCCAGGGCGATCTCGGTCGGCAAGGATTTCACGCCGCAAGTGAAGGCCTAAGCGATGCCGGAAGGCCGCCACGTCGCCATCATCGGAGCCGGCGCGGTCGGCGTGATCAGCGCCATCGAGGCGCTGCGCGAGGGTCATCGCGTCACGCTGATCGATCCGGGCGAGCCGGGCGGCGAGCAGGCGGCAAGCTATGGCAATGCCGGCTGGCTGTCGTCGCATTCGGTGATCCCGCCGGCCGAGCCTGGCGTCTGGAAGAAGGTGCCGGGCTATCTGATGGACCCGCTCGGCCCGCTGGCGATCCGCTGGTCCTATTTGCCGAAGGCGCTGCCCTGGCTGATCAGGTATCTGCTGTCGGGCTGGACCGAGGCGAAGGTCGAGAAGACGGCCTTTGCGTTGCGCGATTTGCTGAAGGACGCGCCGCTGCTGCACCGGAAGCTGGCGGAAGAGGCGGGCGTTCCTGAATTGGTCGAGCGCAATGGCGTGATGCACGTGTTCCCGTCGCGCGGCAATTTCGACAACGATCTCGGCTGGCGTCTGCGCAAGAAGGTCGGCGTCCAGTGGATGGAGCTGAGCGCCGACGAGATGCGCCAGCGCGAGCCGGATCTGCATCCGCGCTACACCTTTGGCGTGGTGGTGGAGGAGGCCGGGCGCTGCCGCGATCCCGGCGCCTATGTCGCAGCCCTTGCCAATCATGCGATCGCGAATGGTGCCAAGCGCGTGCGAGCCAAGGCGACGGGGCTGAAGCTCAACGGCAACAAGGTCGTGGCTGTTCTCACCGAGACCGGCGAGATTGCTTGCGATGCCGCCGTGGTCGCGGCCGGTGCGCGCTCGAAGCAGCTCACCGCATCGGTCGGCGATCCCCTGCCGCTCGAGACCGAGCGCGGCTATCACGTCATGATCGAGAATCCGGAATCCGGTCCGCGCAGCTCGATGATGGCGTCCGATGCCAAGATGGTGGTGAACTGGACCGACAAGGGCCTGCGCGCCGCCGGCACGGTCGAGATCGCCGGGCTCGAAGCCGCGCCGAACTGGAAACGCGCCGAGATCCTGCGCAACCACCTTCTCGGCATGTTCCCGAAATTGCCGAAGGACATTCCGGCTTCGCGCATCAAGACCTGGTTCGGGCATCGTCCGAGCATGCCGGATGGACTGCCTTGCATCGGCCACGCCCGCGCCTCGCGCGACATCGTCTACGCCTTCGGCCACGGCCATGTCGGCCTGGTCGGCTCGGCCCGCACCGGCCGTCTCGTCGCGCAGCTCCTGAGCGGCAAGACCCCTGAAATTCCGCTCGCGCCGTTCTCTCCTGATCGCTTCCTCTGAGATCGCACCCATGACCTATCCAGCCAACTCGCCTTCTCGCATCGCCCGCGGCGGCAAGGCCGTCTATGGCGCGCCGCTCGGCATCCTGATGCTGGAAGCGCGCTTTCCCCGCATTCCCGGCGACATGGGCAACGGCACGACCTGGCCGTTCCCGGTGCTCTATCGCGTCGTGAGCGGCGCTTCGCCGGAGAAGGTGGTGCTGAAGGGCGCAGCCGGCCTGCTGCCTGATTTCATCGACGCGGCGAAAGACCTGGTGCGGCTCGGAGCCGAAGCCATCACCACCAATTGCGGCTTCCTCTCGCTGTTCCAGAAGGAGATCGCGGCGGCCGTCGGCGTTCCCGTGGCGACCTCGTCACTGATGCAGGTGCCGTGGGTGCAGGCAACCCTGCCGCCCGGCAAGCGCGTCGGCCTCGTCACGGTGTCAGGCTCGACCCTGACGCCGGCCCATCTCGAGGGCGCGGGCGTGCCGCTCGATACGCCCCTGGTCGGCACCGAGCACGGCAAGGAGTTCTTCCGCGTCCTGATCAAGGCCGAGAAGGACGACATGGACATCGCGCAGGCCGAGCGCGACGTGGTCGAGGCCGGCAAGGAGCTCGTCGCCAAGAACCCTGATGTCGGCGCCATCGTGCTCGAATGCACCAACATGCCGCCTTATGCAGCAGCCTTGCAGGCCGAGGTCGGCTTGCCGGTCTACGACATCTATTCCATGATCACATGGTTTCATGCTGGACTGCGCCCGCGCGCCTTCGCCTGATTCCGTCTGTCGCAAAGCTCTGAACAAACTCGGCTAAACTCTGGTTTGCATTGCCATCGGGCAAGTACCCCCGGTATATTGCGCTGTGTTCGGGCATGAATGCAGCTGAAATGAGCAACGTGGAACTGGCTTCCGATAGTATCGTCGATCGCGTCTATGAACAGCTCAAGGCGATGGCCGTGAGCTACGAGTTCAAGCCGGGCGAGCGGCTCAATGAAGGCGAGCTGGCCAAGCGTCTCGGCGTCAGCCGCACCCCGCTGCGCGAAGCGCTCAACCGTCTCAACACGGAGGGCTTCCTGCGCTTCACGCCTGGCAAGGGCTTCTTCTGCCGCGAGCTCGATGCCCACGAGATCTTCGATCTCTACGAGCTGCGCAAGTCGATCGAGGTCGCCGCGATCCGTCTCGCCATCAAGCGCGCCAAGGACGAGGACATCGACGCGCTGCTCAAATTCCTGGAGGCCACCGGCCCCGATCCGGGCGAGCGCACCTCGGTCGAGCTGGTCGAGCTGGACGAGACCTTTCACGAGCGGCTGATGGCCATGTCGAACAATGCCGAGATGCTGCGCGTGCTGCGCAACGTCAACGCCCGCATCCGCTTCGTGCGCTGGATCGACATGGACAGTATCAACCGCTCCAACACCCAGGCCGAGCATCGCGCCGTCGTCGAAGGCCTGAAGGCGCGCGACGAGGGGGCCTGCGTCTCCGTGCTGGAAAAGCACATCGACCGCCGCCTCGATCGCATCACCTCCGCGATCAAGGAGGGTTACGCGCAGATCTATATGCCGGCGACGGCAAGAGCTGCGACGAATTAAGTAGCCCGAGCGGCGGTGCCTTTTCCCTTCTCCCCTTGCGGGAGAAGGTGGCGCGAAGCGCCGGATGAGGGGTATCTCTCGGCGAATATAACTGGGCATGAGTGCGCGGAGGCAAACCCCTCACCCAAGTGAGTATGCGTCTTCCTGCGGCGATGCCCTCTCCCGCAAGGGGAGAGGGCGCGGCAATGCGCATCGCGCCGCCCGCACACGATGCCATCTTTATCGGGACCAGATTCCGTGCTCATCTCGGCGTCGTCGCGGCCCGAGCCGGGTGTCTCATCCGGCGATAGCCGCAACGAGCAGCTATCCTGGAGTGAGACCATGAAACTATCCGGCAAGGTCGCCGCCATCACCGGCGCGGCGCGCGGCATCGGCAAGGCTTGCGCGAAGAGGTTTTTGGATGACGGCGTCAAGGTCGTCATCTCGGATGTCGATGCCGATGGCCTCGCCGCGACCGCGGCAGAGCTCGGACGGCCGGATGCGCTGCGCACCGTGGTCGGCAATGTCGCCAAACGCGCCGACGTGGACCTGCTCGTCGCCACCGCTGTGAAGGAATTCGGGCGGCTCGACATCATGGTCAACAATGCCGGCGTCGCCCGCAACCGCGACATCCTCGAGATTTCCGAGGAGGAATTCGACGAGATCATCGGCATCAATCTGAAGGGCGCGTTCTTCGGCGTGCAGGCGGCCGCCAAGCAGATGATCGCGCAAGGCAGCGGCGGCGGCGTCATCATCAACATGTCCTCGGTGAACGCGCTGCTGGCGATCCCGGCGCTGGCGACCTACGCGATGTCGAAGGGCGGCATGAAGCAGCTGACCTCGGTCGCAGCCGTCGCGCTCGCCCCGCACAACATCCGTGTCGTGGCGGTGGGGCCGGGCACCATCCTGACCGACATGGTGGCGTCGTCGATCTACACGTCCGAGGATGCCCGCAAGACTGTGCTGTCGCGCACCCCGGCGGGCCGCGGCGGCGAGCCGAGCGAAGTTGCGTCGGTCGTGGCGTTCCTTGCCAGCGACGATGCGTCCTACATCACCGGGCAGACCATCTATCCGGATGGCGGGCGGCTGGTCCTGAATTACACGGTGCCGGTGAAGGAGAAGTAGGGGGCGGGTATTGCCTCATTCTGTCATCGCCCGCGAAGGCGGGCGATCCAGTACGCCGTGACAGCAGTGATGGAGCCGATGGGCTGCGGCGTACTGGATGCCCCGCTTTCGCGGGGCATGACACCTGATGTGAGGCGGGCAGTTTGCCCCTCACTCGGCCGCCACCGTCATCCCATAGCCCAGCCGCTTCGAAATCCCGCCCGCGCAATCGCGCAGCGCGTGCGCGATCGGGCTGTCCCAGCGCGCATCGAACGTGCCTTCCGGCCCCATCGCGGTGATGACCAGTGCGACATGGCCGGCATGGTCGAACACCGGCGCGGAGAACGCGTTGACGCCGGGCAGGGGATCGCCGAGTGCGCGGGCGAGGCCGTGCTTGCGGACCTCGGCCAGCATGTCGGCGACCTTCGCGCCCTTGACGGTGCGCTTCGGGTTGTAGCCGACGCCGTGCCGGTCGAGACCGCTCTCGAGCGCGGCATTGATGGTCTTCTCCGGCAGGAAGGCGGCAAACGCACGGCCCGTCGCCGTCTCCAGCAGCGCCATCACCGAGCCCGCCCGCATCACGATATGCACGGGCTGGCCGGGCTCCTCGAGCTGCACCACCGTCGGGCCATGCGTGCCCCACACCGCGAGCGACACCGCGTGCCCGATCTGGCTCGCGAGACCCGCGATCTTCGGCCGCGCGATGCGCACGCCGGAGAGGCGGCGCAGGCTGATCAGGCCGAGCTCCAGCGCCAGCGCGCCGATCTCGTAGCGGCCGGTGGTCTCGTCCTGCTCGATCAGGCCGATGCGCGAGAAGCTGGCAAGATAGGGATGCGCCTTGGCCGGAGTCATGCCCGCCTCGCGCGCGAGATCGCGCAGCATCATCGGCTCGCCGCTGCGGGCAAGCGCCCGGAGCAATTCTCCGCCGACCTCGATCGACTGGATGCCGCGGCTTTCTCTCTTCATGCGCCTCCTGGCGTCGCGCTTACGCCGCGTTGCGCCTCGAAGCGCTGTCGGCGAGATGACGGCCGGCAATGTAGCCGAAGGTCAGCGCCGGCCCAAGCGTGATGCCGGCGCCGGGATAATTGCCGCCCATGATGCTCGCCATGTCGTTGCCGGCGGCATAGAGCCCGGGAATCACCCGGCCTTCGGCGTCGAGCGCGCGCGCGTTCTCGTCGGTGACGATGCCGGCATAGGTGCCGAGATCGCCGACCACCATCTTGATGGCGTAGTAGGGGCCGTTCTCGATCGGCGCGACACAGGGGTTCGGGCCATGCAGCGCATCGCCCTGGTAGCGGTTATAGGCTTTCGAACCTTTGCCGAAGGCGGCGTCGTGACCGAGCGGCGCGGTCGCATTGAACTCCTTGACCGTCGCGATGAATGCCTTGGCGTCGATACCGGCCTTCGCCGCCAGCGCCTCCAGCGTGTCGCCGCGCATGAGGTAACCGGTATCGAGGTGATGACCCAGCGGCATCGGGAAGGGCGGTACGCAGCCGAGGCCGTATTTGCGCAGCGTGGGATGATCGCAGACGAGGTACGCCGCGATCTCCTCGCCCGGCTTTGCGGCCTTGATCATGGCCTGGACGAAGTCGTGATAGGAATTGCCCTCGTTGGCAAAGCGCTTGCCGTCGCGCATCACCGCGATCACGCCGGGCTTGGCGCGGTCGATGAAATGCGGCATCACGCCCTTCGAGCCGTCCTTGCGCGTGGTCAGCGACACCGGCACCCAGGCCGCGGCGTTCGGCAGCCGATCCTCGACATGTCCGCCCGCGCTCTCGGCAAGGCGCAGGCCGTCGCCGGTGTTGCCGGTCGGGCCCGGCGAGAAGTGCTCGTTGCCGGTCGGCGCGTGCGGGAACATTTTTTTGCGGCGCTCGACGTCATGCGGGAAGCCGCCGCAGGCAAGAACGACGCCCTGTCGTGCGCGGACGCGGACCTCGCGTCCCTCACGTGACACAATGGCGCCGGTCACAGCACCGTTCTCGACCGTCAGCTCGCGCACCGGCGAGGACAGCCACATCGGAATCTTCAGGTCTTGCGCGGATTTGGCGAGCCGCCCGGCAAGCGCATTGCCGTTGGTCAAGGTCATGCCGCGGCCGTAGCGCAGCACGTCCATCAGGTGCCGCGACAGGCGTTTTGCGACATAAACCGCCGAGGTCAGCGACTTCGTCACGCGCATGAAGTGGATGATCTCCTTGCCGCTTCCGAGCATCATGCCGAACACGGTGAGCTCGGGCAGGGGCATGCCGAGCGTCTTGATCCGGTCGCCGAGCTCGCGGCCGTCGAATGGGCGCGTCACCATGGAGCGGCCGCCCTGTGCGCCGCCGGGCGCTTCGGCGTGATAGTCCGGAAACACCAGCGGCATGTCGAAGCGCAGCGCGGTCTTGGTGGTGAAGAAATCCACCGCCTCGGGGCCGGCGGTCAGGAAGGCATCGACGCGTGCGGCGTCAAAATTGTTGCCGGCTTCATGCCGCAGATAGGTGCGCGCCTGCTCCGGCGTCTCTTCGATGCCGTAGGCCTTCGCCAGCGAGGTGCCGGGGATCCAGAGCCAGCCGCCGGAGCGGGCGGTGGTGCCGCCGAAGCGCGGCTCCTTCTCGACGATCAGCACATTCAGGCCGCGAGAAGCCGCGGTGATCGCGGCCGACATTCCGGAGCAGCCCGATCCGGCCACGAGCACGTCGCACTCGTATGTTTCGCTTGCGCCATGCTCGTTGCCGGTCATGTCTCACCTCACTTCTTCAGCAGCGGACATTTGGACTCGGAGACCGGACGGAAGGCATCCTCGCCCTTCACGGTCTTGACGATATCCAGATAGTCCCACGGCTCCTTGGACTGTTCGGGCGTCTTCACCTTGGCCAGATACATGTCGCGGATGACGCGGCCGTCCTCGCGGAGTTTACCGCCGTGGACGAAGACGTCCTCGATCGGCAGCTCGCGCATCTTGGCCATCACCTTGGCCGGATCGTCGGTGCCGGCGGCCTTGATGCCCTTCAGGTAGTGCAGCACGGAACCATAGACGCCGGTCTGGATCATGGTCGGCATCACCTTGGTGCGCTCGTAGAACTTCTTGGACCAGGCGCGCGTGGCCTCGTCCATGTTCCAGTACGACGCCGTGGTCATGTAGGTGCCCTGCGCGGCCTTCAGGCCGATCGCATGCACGTCGGTGTCGAACATCAGCAGGCCGACCAGCTTCTGGCCGCCCTGGACCAGGCCGAACTCGCCGGATTGCTTGATGGCGTTGTCCGTGTCCTGGCCGGCATTGGCGAAGGCGACGACGTCGGATTTCGAGCTCTGCGCCTGCAGCGCGAAGGAGGAGAAGTCAGCGGTGTTGGTCGGATGCTTGACGCCGCCGAGCACCTTGCCGCCCATCTCGTTGATGAAGCGGGTTGCGTCCTTCTCGAGCTGCTGGCCGAAGGCATAGTCGGCCGTGATGAAGTACCAGGACTTGCCGCCTTCCTTGATCACCGCGGAGGCCGTCACCTTGGACAGGGCGTAGGTGTCGTAGGTGAAGTGCACGGTGTTCGGGCTGCACAGCTCGTCGGTCAGCGAGCTCGCTCCGGGCCCGGAGAGCAGGGCGATCTTGTTGCGCTCGCGCACCATGTTGTGCACGGCGATCGCGATGCCGGAATTGGGGATGTCGACGACGGCGTCGACCTTGCCGTTGTCGAACCAGCCGCGCACGATCTGCACGCCGACGTCGGTCTTCATCTGGTGATCGGCGCTGATGATCTCGATCGGCTTGCCGAGCACCGTCGGCCCGAACTCCTCGACCGCCATCCTCGCGGCCTCGACCGAGCCCGGCCCCGAGTTGTCGCGGCCCCAGCTCGACAGATCCGTCAGCACGCCGATCCGCACCGCGTCGTCGGAGACCTGCGCGGTGGCCGCGGACGTCATCGCCGCTGATGTCATGGCCGCGAGCATCGCGCAGGCCAGAAGCCCTCTCATCGTCGTTCCCTCTCTTTTATGGGCCGCCTGGGGTGGCCAGTTTATTCGGGCGGCAAATTAGATAATGATGAATGAGTTTGTCAATGGCGAATGAGGGCGGGGGGAGCGGTTCCACGCGGCCGTAGGCTGGAGCGGTGAGTTGGAATGTCGGCGCCAAATACTCTGTGTCGTCCTGGCGAAAGCCAGGACCCATAACCACGGCAGGCTGTTGTTTCGCACGCTTTGGCCACAGCGCATGTTTGACAACGCTGACCGGGGTAATGGGTCCTGGCTTTCGCCAGGACGACGATGGTGAGGCTGAGTGCAGAACTGTCTCATCACCGTCATTGCGAGCGCAGCGAAGCAATCCAGACTTTCACGCCGGCGATAGTCTGGATTGCTTCGTCGCAAGGGCTCCTCGCAATGACGGGCGTTGGAGCGGCCGCACTCAAAACTCTCGTGTCCCGGACGCGCTGCAACGCCTCTTAGCGTTGCAGCGCAGAGCCGGGACCATGGATTGCTCAAGGAAGCGTGGGCCCCGGCTCTGCCGCGCATCACCATAGTGCGTCGAAGACGCGCGTAAACGCGCTTCCGGTGCTGCGCAGCGTCCGGGGCACGGGAGCGATCGAATGCGCGGGCAGGTTGCAACCTTCACTGCGATTGGCCATGATGCCGTCTGGAATCTTTTGGGGCAGGGCATGACGGCAGCAATTGGGGTCTCCACTTCGGCGGAGCGATCGACGACGGCGCATGTGGTGTGGGCGAGTGCGCTCGGCACCGCGATCGAGTGGTATGATTTCCTGATCTACGGCACGGCCGCCGCCCTCGTCTTCAACAAGCTGTTCTTTCCGAGCTTCGACCCGTTCGTCGGCACGCTGGTTGCGTTCTCGACCTATGCGGTCGGCTTCGTGGCGCGGCCGATCGGCGGCGCCATCATCGGGCATTACGGCGACCGGCTCGGGCGCAAGACGATGCTGGTCGCGACCATGATCGCGATGGGGCTCGGCACCTTCCTGATCGGCTGCCTGCCGACCTACAGCCAGATCGGCGTCTGGGCGCCAATCCTGCTGATCGCGCTGCGCTTCGTCCAGGGCATCGGGCTCGGCGGCGAATGGAGCGGCGCGGTGGTGATGGTGATCGAGCACGCCGGAAATCGCCGCGGCTTCTACGGCAGCCTGGTGCAGATCGGCTTTCCCGTCGGCGTTGCCGCCTCTACCGGCATCTTCGGCCTGATGACCAAGCTGCCCGAAGCCGACTTCCTGAGCTGGGGCTGGCGCGTGCCGTTCCTGATCAGCATCCTCCTGGTCGGCGTCGGGTTCATCGTCCGCATGAGGCTTGCGGAGACGCCGCACTTCAAGGAGGTGGTCGAGCGCAAGGAGGTGCTGGCGCAGCCGGTATGGGAAGTGCTTCGCCGCGACTGGCGCAGCTTCCTGCTCGCGATCGGCATCACGGTGTCGGAGGTGGGCCTTGCTTATCTCCTCACCGTCTTCACGGTCGTTTATGCCACCACAAAACTCGGGCTGCCGCGTCAGGTGATCCTGGACGCGGTGGTCTATGCCGCGATCGTCGAGTTCGCGACGCTGCCGCTCGCCGGCTGGCTGTCCGACATTTTCGGCCGCAGGGCGCTGTATCTCGCCGGCGGCGTGTTCTCGGTGGCGCTGGCGTTTCCACTGTTCTGGTTCCTCGACACCAGGGAGCCCGCGCTAATCACGCTCGCGCTCGTCGTCACGATGACGCTGACCCACGCGCTGCTGTTCGGGCCGAAGGCCGCCTTCATGCCGGAACTGTTCCGCACCCAGGTGCGCTACAGCGGCGCCTCGTTGGGGGCCAATGTCGCGGCCGCGCTGAGCGGCGGCTTCTCGCCGCTGATCGCAACCGCGCTGCTGGCCTGGGCCGGATCGTACTGGGCGGTGTCGGTCTACATCATCGCGCTGTCGATCATCACGATCATCGCGACCTTGATGGCGCCGGAGACGGCGCGCGACGCCCTGAAATCCTGAGCCTCAGCGGCAGGCCGGATTCGCTGCGCCTGTCATCACGAAGAAGGTCATGGTCGCCGGTGCAAGGCGGATTGTCCCGGCCGCCGTCGCGATGCCTGCGATGCCCGGCAATCGATCGCCGGCCGTCAGCGCCAACGTGCTGCCGTTCAGTTGCACCGTCCCGCCCTGCAGCCGCGTCGCGCCGAGCGTGAAGCGTTCGGATGGCAGCGGCAGGACGATCCGGCGCGGTGCCTCGCGCGAGCTGTTGATCGCGAGCAGCGTGACCGCACCTTGCCGTTCGGGATGGCAGTGCGCGTAGATGTGGAGGCCGGACGCCGGCGCAGCGCCCGCATCGAGCACCGTCGGTCCCATCAACCGGCGCCACAGCAGCGCGGCCCAGTAATTCGGTCGGGGGCGAAACGTCCTCTCGTCGAGCAGGCCGTAATCGCTGGCGGCCAGCGTGTTGTGCATGACGACCTGAACGCCGGCTTTCGCCAGGCGTCCGAGCTGGTCGAGATAGCGGAAAGCATCGAGGAACGTCTTGTCAGAGCGATTGCCGCCGCAGGCCGCATCCGCCGTCTCGGTCAGCCAAATCGGCTTGCCCGGCTCGAACCTGTCGCGCAAGTCGCGATAGATCGCCAGCGTCGTGTCGGTTCGGGCGAGCCATTGCTCCGACAGTGCCTGCGCCGGATCGTCATGGCCGCCGCAGCGCGGCGAGATGGTGTTGTAGTGATGATAGGAGAAGCGGTCGACACCGGGGCCGGACGCGGCGAGCAGGTCGCGCGTCGTGATACCCGATGTTGAGGGAGAGGCGCTGTCTCCGGCCGAGCCGGGGCCGGCGATCAGTGTCTCCGGCGCGCTTTGCCTGATCCATTCGCGAAAGATCCTGAAGTCGCGGGCATAGGCCGTCGCGTCATAGCCGGGCGGGGCGCCATTGGTGGCGGCGAGCGTCGGCTCGTTCATGAACTCGGCAGCCGCAATGCGGCCGCCGAGCGAGCGCGTGAGATCGATCAGGCGCTGGGCCTGATCCGGCTTCCAATTTCCGGCACCGTCACGGCTGCCGGGACTGACGGCGAAGGAGGTGACGATCTCCGCATCGACCGCGCGTGCAAAACCGACGACGCCGCGCCACTGCGCGCGCGTGAGCACGGAGTTGAATCCGGTCGGCAGCTTTGACGGTGCGGTCTCTGCATCGCCAAAGAACGCCGCATTGGCCCAGGTCCCGCTCACGCGCACATAAGCCGGTGACAGCGCGGCCGCGAGCATGCGCAGACGCGGGTTGGACAGATCGATCGGCGCCCTCGGGCTATAGCGATCGTGCTGATCGAAGGCGCGGCCCGCGCGCGGATACGGCCTCCAGAACCGTCCGCCGGTCACCTCGACCATCTCGATATTGTAGGACTGGAAGCGTGGCTCGACGGAGCCGATTGCCTTTAATTCGGTAGGTGCAACCGAAATATTTTCCGCGTGTGCGGCGGTCGTCGCCGCGGCAAGCCCAATCAGCAAGATGCGCCGCCAAAGCGGCCACACGAACCGGACGGGGCGGGCCGTCGTCACCTGGCTCGCGGCGCGGCGGCGGCTTTTCCCGCCGGCCGGCCCTTGCGCACGGCACTCCAGAAATTCTCGGCCGCCCGCGTCATGCGGGCCCGCGTGCGGAATAGCGAGACGCTGATCGGAATGTTCCATTCCGCGCCGCCGGCGCGCAGCAGCCGGCCATTGTCGAGATCGGCGCGAACGAGGGTCATCGGCGCCCATGTCACGCCGCGCCCTTCGCGCGCCATGTCGATCAGCAGCATGACCGGCGCGGCGAAGCCCGGGGCGAGCCACGCCGACGGATCCTTCGCCGCCAGGAACGAGGTGACGAGCCGTCCCACGCCCGAGCCCGGATGGTAGGCGAGGTAGGGCAGCGGCGCGCCCGATGCGCCGGGCAGGGCGTAGCGGGGCTGTGACTTCTTGCTGCGCGCGCCGCGGCCCTGCTTTGTGGCCGGCGCGCTGATCGGAATCAGAATGTCGGTCGCAAGCTCGATGCGCTGGAAGCGGTCCATGTCGAGCCGGCTCACCAGCGACGGGTGATAATGCGCCAGCATGAAATGCGCCTGCGCATCCAGAAGGAGTTTCTCGCAACCGGCGAAGTTTGAAGCGACGAGCTGGACCGCCGCGCCGGCGCGCGCGCTCTCCGAGCTGCGGATCCACTCCGGGAAGAACGTTTGCGACAGCGCATGCGTTGCCGCGAAGGTGATGGTCTCGGCCTTCAGCCGGGCCACCTCCAGCGCTTCCTCGCGCCCGACCTGGACCCGGCGCAGCACGTCCTCGGCCACCGGGCGGAAGCTCTCGCCCGCGGCCGTCAGCGTCACGGTGTGGGTGGACCGTTCGAACAGCTGCGTGCCCAGCCACTCCTCCAGCGACCTGATGCGGCGGCTCAGCGCCGGCTGCGTCACGTGCCGGCGCTCGGCCGCGCGTGAGAAGCCGCGCTCCTCGGCGATGGCAAGGAAATCCTCCAGCCAGATCAGGTCCATAATAACGTTTTGTCCTCAAATGATACCGATACGGCATTAGCGCCTGAAGCGCCGCTGGTCCAATGTAAACGGCATCGCAAGACAAGAACAAAGCGCCAGCTTGCATGGCGCGACGATGCCGTTGGAGGAACGTGAATTGCAGGTCGCCGCAACGCCGCTGTCCGAGCCGATCCCGAGCTCCAGGTCCGAACGGCGGCGCAAGCCGCTCTGGCGCGAGCAATATGTCCTGGTGGTCGCCGGTGCCGCGCTGGGCGTGCTGTTCGGCGCCCTGTTCCCGACCGTTGCCGTCGAGTTCAAGCCGCTCGCGGACAGCTTCATCTCGCTGATCAAGATGACGATCGCGCCGCTGATCTTCCTGGTCGTGGTCACTGGCATCGCGCAGGTCGGCGACATGAAGGCGGTCGGCCGCATCGGGCTCAAGGCCTTCGTCTATTTCGAGGCCGTGACGACGCTGTGCCTGTTGATCAGCTTCGTGGTGGTGCGCTGGGTCCAGCCCGGCGCGGGCGTGGCGCGCGCCACGGCGCAGCAGGCGGAGACCGTCGCGCGCTATCAGCAGGCCCATGTCGGATCGCTGTCCGCTTATATCCAGCACATGATTCCGGAAAGCTTCGTCGGCGCGTTCGCGGCCGGTGACGTGCTCCAGGTGCTCGTGCTTGCCCTGCTCTGCGGCATCGGTCTGCTGCTGCTCGGCGACAAGGCCGCGCCGCTGCGCTCCGGCATGGAGCGGGTGACCGAGCTCGTGTTCAGCGTCGTCCATGTCGTGGTGGCCCTCGCCCCGATCGGCGCCTTCGGGGCCATGGCCTTCACGGTCGCAAAATTCGGAGCCGCCACGCTCTACGCGCTGGCGCTGCTGGTCGGCACCGCCTGGGCGATGATGGCGTTCTTCATCTTCGTCGTGCTCGGCACCATCTGCCGCATGGCCGGTATCCGCCTGATGGATCTGCTGCGCCTGCTGCGCACGGAACTGCTGGTCGTGCTCGGCACCTCGTCGTCGGAGACCGCCATCCCCGGCATGATGGAGAAGCTGCCGAAGGCGGGCGTCGGACGCGCGGTCGCCGGCCTCGTCATTCCCTCCGGCTATTCCTTCAATCTCGACGGCGTCGCACTGACGCTGCCGCTGTCCACGATCTTCGTCGCCCAGGTCTACGGCATCGAGCTTTCCGCCGGCCAGCAGCTCAGCCTGTTCGTGGTGATGCTGTTCACCAGCAAGGGCGCGGCCGGCGTCACAGGCGGTGCGTTCGCCGCACTGGCGGCAACCGTCGTCGCAGCCGGCCTTCCGGCCGAGGGCCTCGCGCTGCTGCTCGGCATCGACCGCTTCATGTCGCTGGCGCGCGCCATCACCAATACCATCGGCAATGCCGTTGCCGCCATCGTCGTCGCGAAATGGGACGGGGAGTTCAGGCGGGAGGACTGGGCACAGTCCACCGCTCAAGTCCAAGCAGTGAGTTAAGGATCCAAGGTTCGTCTATGGCTACCAACACCAATGAACTGCCCGTCATCGCGCTGACCCCGGGCGACTGTACCGGCATCGGTCCCGAGCAGATTGCGCGCGTGCTCTCCGACGACAGGCTCGCCGATGCCGCCCGCCTCGTCGTGGTGGGCGATGCCCGCGTGCTCGAGATGGGCATGGCGCATGCCGGCGTGAAGCTGAAGCTGGAGCGGATCGCCTCGCCCAAGGCGGCGAACTGGGGCCGCGGCACGGTGCAGCTCGTCGATCTCGGCAATACCGACCCCGCAAAATTCCCGCTCGGAAAAGCCAGCGCGGAATCCGGGCGGCTGACCGGCGAGACGCTGTCGCGCGCGATTGATTTCTCCAAGGCAGGCGAGGTCGATGCCATCACCTTCGCGCCGCTGAACAAGCGCGCGATGTTCGACGGCGGCTGGAAGTTTCCCGACGAGCACAAGATGTTCGCCAGTCTGCTCGGTCACAAGACCTACTTCTCCGAGATGAACGTGCTCGACGGACAGTGGATGTCGCGCGTCACCGGGCACCAGTCGCTGCGCGAGGCGCTCGACGGCATCCATCCCGAGAGCATCACCGACTCGATCGTGCTGGTCGATCGCATGATGAAGCGGGCCGGCGTCGCCCAGCCGCGCATTGCGGTCGCGGCCCTCAATCCGCATGCCGGCGAGAACGGCCTGTTCGGCCGCGACGAGATCGAGATGATCCGTCCGACCGTCGAGGCGGCCGCGAAGACGGGCATTGCCTGCACCGGACCCTATCCGGCGGACACCGTCTATATCCGCGCCTTCGCCGGCGAGTTCGACAGCGTGGTCGCGATGTATCACGACCAGGGCCAGATCGCGACCAAGCTGCGCGGCTTCAACCGCGGCGTCACCGTCACGGCGGGCCTCGAGACCGTCTTCACCACGCCGTCGCACGGCACGGCGTTCGACATCGTCGGCAAGGGTGTGGCCAACACCGGTGCGCTGGAGAGCGCGGTCCGGCTTGCCGCTAAACTCGTCTCGATCAAGGTCAAGGAGGCCGCCTATGCAAACTGATCGCAGGACCCTGCTCCAGGCCGCAGCCGCCCTCCCGCTCGCCACCGCCGGCGCCAGTGCCGCGTTTGCTCAAGCGCCGGCCGCGGCGCCTGCCGCCGCACCGCCCAAGGAGGTCACACGCGCGCTGGCGCGTTATCTCGTCGCCGCAAGCTATGACGACCTGCCGGCCAATGTCCGGAAAGAGGGCGTCCGCACGCTGCTGAACTGGGTCGGCGTCGCCATCGGCGGCTCGCATCACGAGACCGTCGATATCGCGGTCTCCGCACTCGGCCCGTTCTCGGGTCCGCAGCAGGCCTCGCTGTTCGGGCGGCGCGAGCGGTTCGACATCATGAATGCCGCCTTCATCAACGGCGTGTCGAGCCACATCTTCGACTACGACGACACCCATCTGAAGACGATCATTCATCCCGCGGGTCCGGTGGCCTCGGCCATTCTCGCGCTGTCGGAGATGCAGCCGGTCTCGGGCAAGGAGTTCCTGAACGCGCTGGTGCTCGGCGTCGAGACCGAGTGCCGGATCGGTAACGCGGTCTATCCCAACCACTACGATGTCGGCTGGCACATCACCGGCACCGCCGGCGTGTTCGGGTCCGCGGCCGCCGTCGGCAAGCTCCTGAAGCTGAACGAGCAGCAGATGACCTGGGCGCTCGGCCTCGCCGCCTCGCAGCCCGTGGGCCTGCGCGAATCCTTCGGCTCGATGAACAAGAGTTTCAACCCGGGCCGAGCGGCGTCCAGCGGCATCTTCGCCGCCATCCTGGCCTCGAAGAATTTCACCTCGTCCGACGCGATGATCGAGGCGAAGCGCGGCTGGGCCAACACGGTCAGCACCAAGCAGGACTACAACGAGATCCTGGGCGACCTCGGCAAGCGCTATGAGGCGGCGCTGAACACCTACAAGCCGTTCGCCTGCGGCATCGTCCTGCATCCGGCGATCGATGCGGCGATCCAGCTTCGCAACGAGAACAAGCTGGCCGCCGACCAGATCGAGCGCGTCGACCTTAAGGTCCATCCGCTGGTGCTGGAGCTGACCGGGAAGAAGACGCCGAAGCTCGGCCTGGAAGGCAAATTCAGCGTCTACCACGCGGTCGCCGTGGCGATCATCGAGGGCGCCGGCGGCGAGAAGCAGTTCAGCGATCGCGCCGTGACGGATCCGGCCGTCGTCGCGCTGCGTGGCAAGGTGAACCCGGTGATCACGCCGGGCATCAAGCCGGAGCAGGTCGATCTCACCATCGTGCTCAAGGATGGCCGCAAGCTCAATCGCTACATCGAGCATGCGATCGGCAGCGTCGAGGTGCCGATGACCGACAAGCAGCTCGAGACCAAGTTCTCCGACCTCGCGGACGGTATCATTCCGGTGGCGACCATCCGCCGGGTCATGGATGCTTGCTGGGGTGTCGAGAACCTGCCGAATGCGGCGGAGATCGCCAAGATGTCGGTCGCGGTCTGATCGCGAGGGGGAGACGCATGCCGTCACGCCGCCGTTTCCTGCAATCCGCAGGTTCAGTCGCCGCTCTGGCCGCCACCGGAGCCCGCACGGCCTTGGCGGCAGGCCCTGGCGTCACCGAGCGGCTCGCCCGCTATATGGTCGCCGCGCGCGACCAGGAGCTACCGGAAAAGGTGCTGCTCGAATGCAAGCACCGCATCCTCGACACCTTCGGCGCGATGATATCGGGCGCGCGCATGCGGCCGGGCGAGATGGCGCTGAAATATGTCCGCACGCTCGGTGGCGATGCGCAGGCCTCCGTCATCGGCTCCGACGTCCGCACCACGGCGGTCAATGCGGCGCTGGCGAATGCGATGTGCGCCCATGCCGACGAGACCGACGATTTCGAGCCGGTGACCAAGGCGCATCCGGGATGCTCGGTGGTGCCGGCCTCGCTTGCGTTCGGCGAGCGGGAACATCGTAGCGGCCAGGACGTCATTCGCGCCGTCGCGCTCGGCTATGACCTGACCTGCCGCTTGCTGATGGCGCTGGGGCCGGATCTGGTGCGCGGCTCGCATCGCAGCGCGGAAGGCACGTCATCGACCTTTGGCGCGCTCGGCGCCGCCGCCTCGCTCGCGCGGCTCGACGAGAAGGGGATGCGCTATGCGATCTCCTATTCGTCGCAGCAGGTCTCCGGTCTGTGGAGCTGGGTGAAGGATCACGATCACATCGAGAAGGCGTTCGATTTCGCCGGCATGGGCGCGCGCAACGGCGTCATGGCCGTCGACATGGTCAAGAACGGCCTGACCGGCGTCGACGACGTGCTCGACGGCACGCACAATCTCTTCATCGCGCTGTCGTCCGATCCGAAGCCCGAGGAGATGGTGAAGGATCTCGGCAGCCGCTTCTATGTCACGGAGACGGCGATCAAGACGTTTTCAGTCGGCTATCCCATCCAGTCGCCACTGGACGCGACGTTGACGCTGCGCAAGCAGCATGGCCTCACCCCGGACAAGGTAAAGAGCATCCTGGTCAAGCTGCCGACAGACGCGATGGGCATCGTCGGCGAAAGCGCGATGCCCGACGTCAATTGCCAGCATCTGGTGGCGGTCGCGCTGGTCAAGGGCGCCGTGTCCTTCAACGACAGCCACGACGTCGCGCTGATGCATGATCTCAAGATCCTGGAGCAGCGCGCCAAGGTGACGCTGGCCGGCGACAAGGCCCTGATGGATCCGGCCGCCCCGCGCGGCGCTGTCGTCGAGGTGACATTGACCGACGGCAGGAAGGTTGAGCACTTCACCAAATATCCGCCAGGGACCAAGGAAAATCCGCTGACCACGGAGGCCGTGGCGGCAAAAACCCGCGATCTGATCGCGCCGGTGCTGGGCGCCGAGAAGTCGGAGAAGCTGATCGAGCAGATCAGCAATCTCGAAAAGGTCGACGACATCGGCAAACTGAGGCCGCTGATGACGACCTGATATAAGGGCGCTCAACGATAAACAAAAAGGGGAGGAAACGCCTGATGTACCGCTACTGCCGCCGCTGGGTTCTTGCCGTCTGCGGCGCCATTCTACTGTTCGGTCCGGCGCTCGCGCAGGATTATCCGTTGCGTCCGGTCAAGATCATCGTGCCGTTCCCGGCCGGCGGGTCCAACGACATCATCGCCCGCATCGTCGCGCAGAAGCTCGCCGAGCGAACCGGGCAGACCTTCGTCGTCGAGAACCGCGGCGGCGCCGGCGGCAATATCGGTGCCGAGACGGTCGTGAGCGCCGATCCCGACGGCTACACCTTGCTGCTGACCGCGCCGCCGCCGCTGACGATCAACGGCTCCCTCTACAAGAAGCTGCCGTTCGATCCGGCCAAGGCGTTTGCGCCTGTGGCACTGATCGCGTCCGTGCCGATCGTCCTGGTCGTCAATCCCTCGGTGCCGGCGAAGAATGTCGGCGAGCTGATCGCGCTCGCCAAGGGGAAGCCCGGAACGATGAATTTCGGCTCGTCCGGCATCGGCTCGACCAATCATCTCGCCGGCGAGCTGCTCAAGAGCATGGCCGGCGTCGATATCGTCCACGTGCCCTATCGCGGCGCGGCGCCGGCGATGAACGATCTGCTCGCCGGGCAGATCCCGTTCATGTTCGACAACATGCCGGCGGTGCTGCCGCAGGTTCAGGGCAAGGCGATCAACGCGATCGCGGTCGCGGGTGCGAAGCGCGCGGACGCACTGCCCGACGTGCCGACGGTTGCCGAGACCGTTCCCGGTTTCGAGGCATCGTCCTGGTTCGGCCTGGTGGCGCCCGGCAAGACGCCTGCGCCGGTGCTCGCCAAGCTGAGCGGCGAGCTCGAAACGATCCAGAAGATGCCCGATGTGAAGAAGCGGTTCGCCGAGCTTGGCGCCGAACCGGGAACTGTCTTCGGCCCTGCCTTCGGTCAATTCATGGCGGATGAAACCACGAAGTGGGGCAAGATCATTCAAGCTTCGGGTGCTACGGTCGATTAGGTGTGATGGTGGCCTCATGGATTTGAATCTTGGCGGCAGGGTTGCCGTCGTCACCGGCGGCAGCATCGGCATTGGCCGGGCCATTGCCGCCGAGCTCGCGCGCGAGCAGGCGCATGTCGTGATCGTCGCGCGCGATGCCGAGCGACTGACCGCGGCGGCTGGCGAGTTATCGCGCGACACCGGCCGGCGCGTCATTGCCTGTGCCGGCGACATGACGAAGCCTGATGACATCGCGCGCGCGATGTCGACTGCGCGCGAGGCCTTCGGCCGTATCGACATCCTCGTCAACAATGCCGGGGCATCGCCGATGGGCCGGATCGCGGAGACGCCGGACGCGATCTGGACCAAGTCGATCGAGCTGAAGCTGCTCGGCTATATGCGCTGCGCCCGCAATGTCCTGCCCGAGATGCGCGATCGCCGCTGGGGCCGCGTCATCAACATCATCGGCCGCAGCGGGCACCAGCCGCGCGCGGCCTATATGGCGGGCGGGGCGGTCAATGCGGCGCTGCTCAATTTCACGCTGGCGCTTGCCGAGGAATGCGCGCCCGACAACGTGCTGGTCACCGGCGTCAATCCCGGTCCGGTGCAGACCGATCGCTGGGACAGCCTGATTGCGCAGGGTGCGGCCATCGCGGGGCAGGATCGCGGCGCGACGAATGCCGCGGCGGTTGCCTCGGTGCCGCTCGGCCGCGTCGGGCAGCCGCACGAGGTCTCCGGCCTCGTCGCGTTCCTCTGTTCAGACCGCGCATCCTTCATTACTGGAACCTGCATCAATGTCGATGGCGGTGGAACGAGGTGTATCTGATGGCTAGCGAACTCAGGAAGATCGGTGTCGGCGAGGATTGCGAGCTTGCGGTTCGCCTCGACGACTATCTTCTGCCTTGGGACGTCAGGCCGCCGGTCGTGATGCTGCACGGGCTGGCCGAAAGCGGCGAGGCGTTCCGGCGCTGGGTGCCGTATTTCGCCACGCACCATCTCGTCGTGCGGCCGGACCTGCGCGGTTATGGCGATTCGACGCCGATGCAGGGCGACTATGTCTATCGCTTTGCAGGTCTCGGCGACGACATCATCCGGATGCTCGATGCGATGAAGCTCGATCGCGTGTTCCTGATCGGCGGCAAGATCGGCGGCACGCTGGCCATGCATCTCACCGCGAAGCACCCGGATCGCGTCATTGCGGTCGCCGCGGTCGGCGCGCCGGCTTCGCTGACCTCGTTCAACGAGCGGGCGCCGACCTGGCGCAAGCAGATCCGCGAACAGGGTGTCGAAGCCTGGGTGCGCGAGACCACCGCCGGCCGGCTCGGCTCGTCGCTGCCGCCGGCGGCGCTCGATTGGTGGATCGCGCTGATGTCGAAGACCAAAGCCTCGACGCTGGAGGCGTTCCTCCAGATGGTGCCGACGGTCGACGTCACCGGTGAGCTGCCGTCGATCAGGCGTCCGGCGCTGGTGATCACCACGACGGGCTCGGGCCTTGGCGACGTCAATTCCGTCAAGGCGTGGCAGGAGACGATCCCGGGATCGAAGCTCGAAGTGCTGCCCGGCGATTCCTACCATGTCGCCGCCACCGACCCTGACGTCTGCGCGCGGAAAGTGAGGGAGTTCTTCGACCGGCTCAAGACGTGAGAGACAAGTCCGATTAAGGCCCGCGAGAGGCCCGGACGAACAACAACAATGGGAGGGAGTGATGAGCTTGAGGCGAAAACTGGCTGGCTGCATCGGCGCGACGGCGCTGCTGCATGCCGGCGCCGCGATGGCGGCGACTGTCGAGATATCCGCCAATGACATCGGCGGACAGGTGATCAGCGACAAGGGCCCGGAGGCCGGCGTCTGGGTGATCGCCGAAACGAAGGACCTGCCGACCAAATACGCCAAGGTGGTCGTCACCGACGATCAGGGCCGGTTCGTCATCCCGGATCTTCCCGCGGCGAGTTACAAGGTCTGGGTCCGTGGCTATGGCCTGCAGGACACCGCGCAGCAGGAGGCCCGTCCCGGCAAGGTCCTCGACTTCAAGGCCGCGCAAGCCGCGCCGAAGGAGGACGCGCAGAACTATCCAGGCATGTACTGGTATTCGATGCTCGACATCCCCAGGCCGGAAGAATTTCCCGGCACCGGCGACAAGGGCAACAAGATGCCGGAGACCATGAAGTCGCAGGCCCAATGGGTCGATACGGTCAAGAACATGTGCCAGTCCTGCCACGCACTCGGCACGCGCGGCATCCGCGAAATCCCGAAAGTGTTCACCGACGGCTATGATTCCCACACCGCCTGGGCGGTCCGCACCCAGGCCGGGCAGGCGCAGGAATACATGGCGACGGTGCTTGCCAGCATGGGCCCGGAAAAGGTCTACGACCTCTTCTCGAAATGGACCGACCGCATCGCGGCCGGCGAATTGCCGTTCGCCAGGCCCGAGCGGCCCAAGGGCATCGAGCGCAACGTTGTGTTCACGATGTGGGACTGGGCGGCGCCGACGCGCTACCAGCACGATGCGATTTCGACCGACAAGCGTAACCCGCGCGTCAACGCTGGTGGCCTGATCTACGGGTCGTCGGAAGAGAGCTCGGACCTCGTGCCGACGCTCGACCCCGTGAAGAACATCGCGGGCACCATCAAGCATCCCTATCTCGATCCCAACACGCCGTCGTCGACCGATGCGCCGCGCGGGCCGTCGGCCTATTGGGGTGACGAGCCGATCTGGGATGGCCACACCAGCATCCACAATGTGATGATGGACGAGGAGGGCAAGGTGTGGTTCACCGCGCGCCTGCGCCCGCCGGCCAATCCCGATTACTGCAAGCAGGGCTCGGATCTGCCGTCAGCGAAGGTGGCGCCGCAAGCGACCTCGCTGCGGCAATTGTCGCGCTTCGATCCCGCGACCGGGAAATGGGACCTGATCAACACCTGCTTCACGACCCATCACCTCTATTTCGATGACGATGCCAACCAGACGCTGTGGACCAGCTCCGGCGGTCCTGGGCTGGGCGGCGGTCTGGTCGGCTGGCTCAACACCAAGCAGTACCGCGAGGGCCTGGACGATGTGAAATCGCAGGGCTGGACGCCGCTGATCATCGACACCAACGGCAATGGCAAGCGCGATGCCTATGTCGAGCACAAGGATCCCGTCGATCCGGCCAAGGACAAGCGCATTGCAGCGTCCTTCTATGGCATCATGCCGAGCCCGGTGGATGACACGATCTGGGGCCAGGCGATGGATCGCGGTTTCTCCCGCATCGACCAGCCCGGTTACATCGTGCGCGTGATGCCCGGGCCAGATCCGGCGAACACTGCGCTGGCGGAAGTGTATCAGCCGCCGGAGGGCACGTTCGGTCCGCGCGGGCTCGACATCGGCCTCGACGGCGTGGTGTGGACCGTGTTGTCCAGCGGCCATCTCGCAAGCTTCGACCGCAAGCTCTGCAAGGGGCCGCTGAACGGACCCGCGACCGCCGACGGCAAGCAGTGCCCGGAGGGATGGAAGACCTGGCGCATGCCGGGACCGCAGTTCAAAGGGCTCGACGCCGGCGGCAGCGCCAACCACGCCTATTATGTCTGGGTGGACCGCTACAACACGTTCGGCCTCGGCGCCAACGTGCCGATCGCGAGCGCCAATGGCAGCGAGTCGCTGCTGGCCCTCGTCAACGGCGAGCTGGTGAACCTGCGCAATCCCTATCCGCTCGGCTTCTTCACCAAGAACGTCGACGGCCGGATCGACGATCCCAACACCGGCTGGAAGGGCCGCGGCCTGTGGAGCACGACGGGAACGCGCGCGAGCTTCCATGGGGAAGGCGGCAAGGACTCCTCACCTAAAGTCTACAAGGTGCAGATGCGGCCCGATCCATTGGCCCATTGAGTGTTTGGCCCTATGAATATCAACGCAGGAAACGAATGCCCAAGCCAGGGAATATGACGATGACCAAGACCTCACGACGTGACCTCCTTACCGCCGCAGCCGCGATGACCGCGGCGGGCATCGCCGAAGCAACGCCGGCCGCCGCGCAAGGCGCACCGAAGCCGATCTTCGCGGTGCCGATGGTCGCGATTCCGATCGTCGGCGAGACCCAGGTGTTCCAGGTCCGCCGCATCTATTGCATCGGGCGCAACTACGCCGCGCACGCGATTGAGCGCGGCTCGGACCCGAACCGCGAGCCGCCGTTCTTCTTCCAGAAGCCGACCGACGCGATCCAGAACGTCGCGGTGGGCGAGGTCGCCGACCACCCCTATCCGTCGCTGACCAAGAACTATCATCACGAGGTCGAGCTGGTGGCCGCGCTGAAATCCGGCGGCACCAACATCCCGGCCGACAAGGCGCTCGACCATGTCTACGGCTACGCGCTCGGCCTCGACATGACCCGGCGCGATCTCCAGAACGGCATGGCCGCGGAGAAGAAGCCATGGGAGATCGGCAAGAGCTTCGACCACGCCGCGGTGATCGGCCCGATCCACCCGGCCAGCAAGACCGGCCACTTCGAGAAGGGCGCTATTTCGCTCGCGATCAACGGCACGGTGAAGCAGAACTCGGATCTCAGCAAGATGATCTGGAGCGTCGCCGAGCAGATCGCAAAGCTCTCGGAAGCGTTCGAGCTGAAGGCCGGCGACATCATCTATTCCGGCACGCCGGAGAATGTCGGACCTGTCGTGAAGGGCGACGTGCTCTTGTGCAAGCTCGAGGGCTTGCCGGACATGTCGATCAAGATCGTCTAGTTCTTGATCTCTCCCCGCGCTCGTCCGCCGAAGCTTTAGCGAAGGCGGATGCGGGGAGAGGTCGGAATTTGCGTGAGCAAATTCCGGTGAGGGGGTACAGGTCCATCGACGATCTCGCGTGGGGAGGGAGCCCCTCACCCCAACCCTCTCCCCGTAAGAACGGGGCGAGGGAGCGCACCGCCGGCTTGTCGGCGGATTGTCCTATGGAGATATAGATGCTGCGGCATGGCTTGATTGCTGCCTTAGGCTTGGTTCTCTTATCGACCGGCATTCCCCGCGCGCAAGCCGAAGGCCCCGCCGACGTCGCACCCACCGGCACACTCCGCGCGGCGGTCGCCGTCGGTCCCGCCGCCTCCGCGTTCTGGACCACGCGCGATCCTGCGACCGGCAAGCCGCGCGGCGTCACCGTCGAGCTCGCCAAGGCCGCTGCGGACAAGTTGCATGTTCCGCTGCAGCTGGTCGAGTACCAGAGCTCCGACGAGATCGCCGCGGCGAGCGGCAAGGACGTCTGGGACCTCTCCTTCATGCCGGCGGACGTCAAGCGCGAGGCGTTCGTCGACCAGGGTCCGGCCTATGTCGCTTACATGAGCGGCTATCTCGTGCGTGCCGGCTCGGACATCCGCACCGTTGCCGATGTCGATCGCGCCGGCATACGGGTCGGCTGCATCGAGGGAACGTCGACGTCGCGCACGGTCGAGAAGTCGATCAAGCAGGCGAAGCTGACGAAGTTCGTGAAGCCGGAAGAGGCGGCCGCCTTGATCGGCAAGGGCGAGCTCGATGCGCTCGCGATGGGTATGGGAGCTTTGGAAGACCTCTCGCGTAAACTGCCGGGAACGAAGGTGCTCGACGAGGTGATCCAGTCGACCGGAGTGGTCGTTGTCGTTCCCAAGGGCAAGGCCGCGGCAAAGGTCTGGGCGGCGCATTTCCTCGATGCAGCCAAGGCAGACGGCACGGTGCGCCGCGCACTCGACGGCAACGGGTTCACCAGCGACAAGGTCGCGCCGTAGTTGCGCTGACCGGCGTCCGGCTTGCCCTTGAATTGCCGGAGTTCCCTGCGCGATTGCCCCGTGTTGGGCAACGGACAAACGTCCTGTGGCCATATTTGAGTAAGAAGTGATCTCCCGTGAGGGAGGCGCTCCGATGAACAAAGCTCTGATCACTGCCGTCGTGCTGCTCGCTGGCGTGCCTGCGAGTGCTGCCGCACAGGAGCGTGCCGGCGCCGCGGCAATCGGAGCCGTATCAGGTGCCGTGGTGCTTGGGCCGGTCGGTGCCATCGCAGGCGCGGCGATCGGTTATACCGCCGGACCTGCCATCGCCCGGTCCTGGGGCGTGCGAGATTCAAGCTCGGCGCGACATCGGCAGCCGCCGCGTCGCGAGGCCAATCGCGCAGCCGGCACGCAGCCGCGCACGCGCCAGGCGATGGAGGCCAACGGCCAGATGAGAGCCGCCAGCAATCCGCCGGTGCAAGCCTCGCCGGCACCGCCGCCGGTTCAGGCAGCTCCCGCCGCGCCCGTGCAGACGTCGGCGCCACCCGCTCAGGGATTCGAATAAGGCCTCGGCTTCAGGCCGCGGTGGTCTTCGGCCGCAGGCGGTCGACCGTCCGCGCGATCAGCGCGGCCACGTCCGGCACCTTCGGGCCGATGCGAAATTCCGGTCCCGCAACGACGACTGACAGTCGTCGATCGCCGATCGGCAGCGGGATCGCGGCGCCGGCGAGATCACGGCTGTAGTCCGCAAAGCTCTGGCAATAACCGCGCGCGATCGAGTTGCGCAGCTCGGTCTCGACCGCCTCGATGCTGATCGGCGTCGAAGGGCCGTACTGCTTGAACTCGATCTTGCGATAGACGCTATCGCGCTCTTCCTGCGAATATTGCAGCAGCAGGGCGCGGCCACTGGCGGTGGCGTGGATCGGCACGCGATGGCCGATGGTCGCGAAATAGCGGATCGCGGCCTTGGACTCGACGACGTCGATGAACACCGCCATCACGCCGGCCGGCGCCACGATGGAGGCGGTCTCGCCTGTTTCCGCCGAGAGATCGGAGATCAGCTGATGCGTCCACGGCGGCAGTGGCTCGACCTCCGAGATCATCCGCGCCATGGCCAGCCACCGCGGCGTCGGATAGAAGCCGGCGCGCGGCCGCGGCTCATAGAGATAGCCCTTTTCCGACAGCGTCGCGAGCAGGTTGAAGGTCGACGAGCGCGGCCAGCCGAAATGATCTGCGATCTCGGCGAGCGTCGCCGGCTTCTTCACTTGCGCGAAGAATTCCATAATCTCCAGGACGTTTGCGGCTTGGCGAACGATCATGGCGGTGCTTGGTGTCCTGCTCTAGGGCTGACCGAGAATTTTCTTCGCGGCGCGAAGATGCGGCTTGTCGATCATCTGGCCGTCGAGACGCAGCGTGCCGGAATTCGGATTGCTCGCGAACGCCGCGATCACCTTCTCCGCCCATGTGCGTTCGGCGTCGGTCGGCGCGAACGCCGCGTTGACGACATCGACATGCTTGGGATGGATCAGCGCCTTCGCCGAAAACCCGTCGCGCCGCGCCGCGCGCGTCTCCTGCTCGAGGCCCGCGAGGTTGTCGATGTCGGTATAAACTGTGTCGATCGGTGCGACCTCGGCCGCGGCCGCCGCCATCAGGCAGAGGTCGCGCGCGAGACGGTAAGGGCTGTGGAACACCCCGCCGCTGGCTTTCTCGGTGGCGCCGAGCGAGGCCGAAAGATCCTCCGCGCCCCACATCAGGCCGGCGAGGCGAGGGGAGCAGCCCTTGTAGCTGCCGAGCCCGAAGATCGAGCTTGCGGTCTCCGTCGCGACGCAGACGATGCGGGTCGCGCCGATCGTGATGCCGGACGCTGCTTCCAGCGCTTCGAGCCAGGTCGCGACCTGGCGCACGTCGTCGCCGCCCTGCGATTTCGGCAGCACGATGCCGTCCGGCTTGCCCGGCATCACCGCGGCGAGATCGGCGAGCGTCATGCCGGTGTCGAGCGCGTTGACGCGGACATAGAGCTGGTGCGGGCCGGGACGGCTTTTCAGCATCGCAAGTGTCAGCCCGCGTGCTTCCGGCTTCTTGTCGGTGACGACGGAGTCCTCGAGGTCGATGATCAGCGCGTCGGCCTTGCCTTCGCTCGCCTTTTCGAATTTGCGCGGGGAATCGCCCGGCACGAACAGCATCGAACGCATCAGACCGGCCTCTTGTGCATCATCGCCATGCGGCGGCATTTGCCGACGATCTCGTCGTTCTGGTTCAGAGCGTGGTGCTCGAACTCGACGATGCCCGCTTTGGGGCGTGATTTGGATTCCCTCAACGAAAGCACCTTCGTCGTCGCCCGCAAGGTGTCGCCATGGAAGACCGGTTTCGGAAAGGTGACGTCGGTCATGCCGAGATTGGCGACGGTGGTGCCCAAGGTCGTATCATAGACCGTCATGCCGATCATGATGCCGAGGGTGTAAAGGCTGTTGAAAATGCGCTGGCCGAACTCGGTCTTTTCCGCGAAATGCGCGTCGATATGCAGCGGCTGCGGGTTCAGCGTCAGCAGGCTGAACATGGTGTTGTCCATTTCCGTGACGGTCCGGGTCAGCGGATGCCTGAACTCCTGGCCCACGGAAAAGTCCTCGAAATAAAGTCCGGCCATCGCGGTTTCCTCCCTGTGTGTCTTGCGCTTCTGGCCCGCGCTGCGGCTTAAGGCGGCGCGGCCAGGTGAACTGCTTTTTGCTCTGCGAGCCGTTCGATCTCCTCAGTCGACAGGCCGGCCTCGCGCAAAATGTCGCGGCCATGCTGCCCAAGGGTCGGCGCGGGACCGGCTGCCTCCGGCTGGGTCACGCTCCAGGTCGAGGGCACGCGCATCTGGCGGATGCACCCCTCAACGGGGTGATCCACGGTCTTGAAGAAGCCGGTGGCCTTGAGGTGCGGATCGTCCAGGATCGTCTCCAGCGTGTGCATCGGCATCACCGGGATGTCGGCGCGCTCCAGGAGCTCGCGCCATTCCGCGGTGGTGCGCGCCAGGAAGATGTGGCCGATCTCCTCGTAGATCTCGTCGATATGTTTCGTGCGCGCCGCGTGATTGGCGAAGCGCGGCTGCTCCAGGAAATGCGGCTGCCCGATCGCTTCGAAGAAGCTGCGCCAGTGCTTGTCGTTATAGATGAGGACGCAGAGATAGCCGTCGCTGGTCTTGTAGGGCTTTCGGTAGCGCGAGAGCAGGCGTGCGTAGCCGCCATGGTCGAGCGGGGGATCGTAGGTCAGTCCGCCCAAATGATCGACCAGCACGAACTCGGCCATGGATTCGAACATCGGCACGTCGATGCGCTGGCCGATTCCCGTGCGCTGCTGGTGCATCAGCCCGCCCATGATCGCATTCACCATTATCAACCCGACGATGCGGTCGGCGATGGTGACGGGCACGTAGCGCGGCGTGCCGTCGCCGGCGGCAGCGAGCAGCGTCGGGATGGTGGCGGCGCCCTGGATCAGATCGTCATAGGCGGGCTTGGCGGCATAGGGGCCGGACTGGCCATAGCCGAAGGCGCCGACATAGACGAGGGCGGGATTGATCGCGGCAAGCGTCTCGTAGTCGAGGCCGAGCCGCGCCATCGCCTGCGGGCGCACATTGTAGACGAGCGCGTTGGCGCGCCTGGCTAGACGCAGCAGCGTGTCGCGGCCGTCCGGCTTCTTCAGGTCGAGCACGATGCTGCGCTTGCCGCGATTGGCGTTGTGGAACATCCCGCCCATGCCGGGCGTGCGGCCGGGACCGATCTGGCGGACGATATCCCCTTCCGGGCTTTCGACCTTGATGACGTCGGCGCCCATGTCCGCGAGCACCTGGGTGCCGTAGGGGCCCATCAGCACCGAGGTCAGGTCGAGAATGGTGAAGCCGGCGAGCGGTCCCATGGGGCCTCGTGAGATGAATTCATATACGTGGAGTTAGAGTTCAGAAAACGCCCGTGTCAATTCGACCAAGTCGGCCTGTCGTGCATAGCACCATGCACAGTTCATATACTTGACAGATAAATTCACGTATATGTACATTTTCCTCAAGCAAGAAGTGGAGAGAGGGCCGGACGGTGCCGCAGCAAGCCGCTGCCGCCTTCGGCGTGGGGACGCGTTAGGGAGAACCAAATGAAGAAGAACCTGGCTTGGGCTGCCACCGTGCTCACGCTTTCGCTGCCGGTCTCGACACTTCAGGCGCAGGCGCTCGAGCTGAAGGTCGCCGACAGCTTCCCCGCCGGGCACTATCTCGTCCGCCTGCTGCTCAAGCCCTGGATGGACGACGTCACCAAGCGCACCAACGGCGCGGTGACCTTCACCTATTATCCGAACCAGCAGATCGGCAAGGCGGCCGACATGCTGCGCCTGACCCAGTCGGGCGTGGTCGACATCGGCTACATCGGACCGTCCTACGTCTCCGACAAGATGCCGCTGTCGGAAGTCGCGCAATTGCCGGGCGCGTTCGCGACCAGCTGCCAGGGCACGCTCGCCTACTGGAAGACCGCGCGCGAAGGCATTCTGGCCAAGCAGGAATACGCACCGAACAAGATCAAGCTGCTGATGGCCGTGGTGCTGCCGCCCTACCAGGTGTGGACCGTCAAGTCGAAGGTCGAAACCACCAAGGACATGCAGGGCCTGAAGCTGCGCACCACGGGCGGCGCGCAGGATTTGACGCTGCGTGCGCTGAACGCCGTGCCGGTGCGCATGGCTGCGCCCGATGCCTATGAGTCGCTGTCGCGCGGCACCATGGACGGCCTGCTGTTTCCGCTCGACAGCGTCGTCTCCTACGGCCTCGACAAGCTGGTCAAGCACGCCACCGAAGGCGTCAGCTTCGGCAGCTTCATCGTCGCTTATTCCATCAACCAGTCGGTCTGGAATAAGCTGCCCGACGACGTGAAGAAGGCGATGGACGAGGCCTCGGAGGCGATCACGCCGAGGGCCTGCGCCGACGTCGACAAGGAAGGCGAAGTCACCAAGAAGCAGATGCAGGACGAGGGTGTCAGCTTCGATCCGCTGCCGGAAGCGACGCGCGCCGAGATCAAGGACAAGCTCAAGGGCGTCGGCAAGGAATGGGCGAGCGGGCTCGACAGCCGCGGCAAGCAGGCATCCGCCGCGCTGAAGGAGTTCGAGGACCTGCTCGCCGCAGGCGGCACGAAGTAATCCGACAGCAACGAGGGAGGCGCGAGAGGTGATCAAGCGGGCAGGAGATGTGCTCGGCGCGCTGGAGCGCGCGCTGACGGTGATCGCGGTGGTGTTCCTGTTCGCGATCATGCTGCTGGTGGTGACCGACGTGTTCATGCGCTACGCGCTGAACAGTCCGTTCGCGTTCACCTATGACCTGATCGGGCTCTATCTGCTGGCCGGCGTGTTCTTCTTCACGCTGTCGGACGGCCTGCGCGAGCATGCCCATGTCGGCGTCGACATCCTGCTCTCGCGCTTCTCGCCGGCGGGACGGCGGCTGTCGGAGATCGTCACCGCGCTTGCGGGCCTGTTTGTGTTCGTCCTGATCTGCAAGGTCGGGTTCGAGCGCGCGCTGGAGAATTACGAGCAGCACGACGTGCTGGCCGGCGCGATTGCCTGGCCGACCTGGATCTCGGCGGCGCTGGTGCCGTTCGGGTGCGGCGTGCTGGTGCTGCGGCTGGCGCTGCAGCTCGTCGGCAACGTGTTGAGCCTCGTCAGCGGCCGCGACCTCTATCCGCTGCCGCCGGTGACCGGCGTCGGCGAAGCCAGAACCTTCGAGTAACGGGCGATATCCATGACACCTTTCATCGTTCTCGCCCTGCTGTTCGGCCTGCTGGCCCTCGGCACACCCGTCGGCTTCGCCATGGCCTTTGCCGGCTCGGTCGGCCTCGTCATGGTCGGCGGCTGGTCCACACTGTTCGGCATCCTGCAAACCGCGCCGCTCTCGACCGTCTCCTCCTACGAGCTGATCACCATCCCGATGTTTCTGCTGATGGCGGACCTCGTGCTGCTCTCGGGTGTCGCGGACGATCTGTTCAAGACCGCCTCGGCCTGGGTCGGCCGCATTCCCGGCGGTCTCGGCATGGCGACAGCACTTGCCGGCGCCGGCTTCGGCGCGATCTGCGGCACCTCGACGGCCTCGGCCGCGACGCTGTCCTCGACCAGCCTGCCTGCGATGATCCGCCAGGGCTACGAGCCGAAGATGGCCGCCGGCGTCGTCGCGATCTCGGGCACGCTGTCGATGCTGCTGCCGACCAGCGTCGCGCTGGTCATCTTCGGCCTGCTGGCCGAGGTGAACATCGGCAAGCTCTTGATCAGCGGCATCATCCCCGCGATCCTCGTCACCATCACCATCATGGCCACGATCTATTTCCTGGTCTGGCAGGACCCTGCGCGCGCTCCGGCCGCGAAATCGGTGCCGTGGCGCGAGAAGTTCGCGCTGCTGTGGCAGGTCTCGCCGATGGTGGTGCTGTTCTCGATCGTGACGGGCACGATCTATCTCGGCGTCGCCACGCCGACGGAGGCTTCCGCGTTCGGCGCATTCGGCGCGTTCCTGCTCGCGATCGTCAAGGGCAAGATCACGCCGTCCTCGCTCTACAGGACGCTGCTGCGCGCCAGCCACGGCACCTGCATGATCATCATGATCCTCGTCGGCGCCTCGATCTTCGGCTATTTCTTCACGCTCACCCATGTCACGCAGGATCTCGTCGCCTGGATCGGGTCCTTGCCGACCTCGCGCTGGGTGATCATCACGCTGATCCTGTGCGGCTATATCGTGCTCGGCTCCTTCATGGACCAGATCGCGATCCTGGTCTTGACCGTGCCGATCGTGCTGCCGTTGATCAAGACGCTCGGCTTCGATCCGATCTGGTTCGGCGTCATCAAGATCGTCACCGCCGAAGTCGGTATGATCACGCCGCCGGTCGGGCTGAACTGCTTCATCGTCGCCCGCTACGCCAAGCGGCCGGTCGCGGAAGTGTTCCACGGCACCTTCCCGCACTTCATCGCGCACCTGATCGCGATCGCGATTCTGGTCGCGTTTCCGTCTATCATCCTCTGGCTGCCCTCGCAGATGGGGCGCTAGGATCGGAGCCCGGCTCCCAACAAGGAGAACAAGAACATGGATTTCGCGCTCACCGATCAGCAGGAAGCCATTCGCGATGCCATCGCGAAGATCTGCGAAGGCTTTCCCGACGCCTACTGGCTGAAGAAGGACCACGACGGCGGCTTCCCGCATGACTTCCACAAGGCGCTGGCGGATGCCGGCTGGCTCGGCATCTGCGTGCCCGAGGAATATGGCGGCTCCGGCCTCGGCATCACCGAAGCCGCGATCATGATGCGCACGATCGCGGAGTCGGGCGCCGGCATGTCCGGCGCCTCCGCGGTGCACATCAACGTGTTCGGCCTCAACCCCGTCGTCGTGTTCGGCACCGAGGAGCAGCGCAAGCGCATGCTGCCGCCGATGGTCGAGGGCCGCCAGAAGGCCTGCTTCGCCGTCACCGAGCCGAACACCGGCCTCAACACCACGCAGCTGAAGACCCGCGCGGTCGCCAAGAACGACCGCTACATCGTCAACGGCCAGAAGGTGTGGATCTCGACCGCGCAGGTCGCGCACAAGATCCTGCTGCTCGCGCGCACCACGCCGCTGGAAGAGGTGCGCTCGCCGACCCACGGCCTCAGCCTGTTCTATACGGATTTCGACCGCAAGAAGATCAAGGTCCACGAGATCGAGAAGATGGGCCGCAAGATCGTCGATTCCAACGAGCTGTTCTTCGAGGATTTCGAGATTCCGATGGAGGACAGGATCGGCGAGGAGGGCAAGGGTTTTCAGTACATCCTCGAAGGCATGAACCCCGAGCGAATTCTCATCGCGGCCGAGGCGGTCGGCTTGGGAAAACTCGCGCTGTCGCGCGCGACCGAATACGCCAAGACGCGCACGGTGTTCAACCGCCCGATCGGCAAAAATCAAGGCATACAGCATCCGCTCGCGGTGAACTGGGTCGAGCTCGAAGCGGCCTGGCTGATGGTGATGCAGGCTGCCTGGCAATACGACAAGGGCCTGCCCTGCGGCGCCGGTGCGAACGCCGCGAAATATTTCGCGGGCGAAGCCGGCTATCATGCCTGCGAGCAGGCGGTGATGACCCATGGCGGCTTCGGCTATGCCAAGGAATTCCACGTCGAGCGCTATTTGCGCGAGGTGCTGATCCCGCGCATCGCGCCGGTCAGCCCGCAGCTTGCGCTCAGCTTCATCGCGGAAAAGGTGCTCGGGCTCGCCAAGTCGTACTAGGCTGCGCGGAGGATCGTCATGAACCTCGCTCATCATCTCCTGCGTGCTGCCAAGGCCGACGCCTCCGCACCGGCGCTGCTCAAGGGATTGACGCCGGTCGCGGACTACGGCCGGCTCGCCGCGACGGTGGCATCGCTCGCCGCATCGCTGCAGCAACGCTTCGGCCTCGCCAAGGGCGACCGCGTCGCGCTGCTGATGAAAAACGTGCCCGACTATGTCGCCTGCCTCTATGCCTGCTGGCACGCCGGCCTCGTCGCCGTCCCCATCAACGCAAAACTGCATCCGCGCGAGGTCGCGTTCATTCTCGACAATTCAGGCGCGGCCGTCGTCTTCGTGACCGGGGATATGGCAGGCGTCGCGTTGGAAGCGCTGGCGCTGGGTACGGCCCAGCCGCGCATCGTCGAGATCGGCTCGGCCGAACATCGCGGCATGGAGAGGGCGGACGGCATCGCCATCGCCGACGTCGCCATCACCGATCCCGCCTGGATCTTCTACACCAGTGGCACCACCGGCCGGCCCAAGGGCGCGGTGCTGAGCCATCGCAATCTGCTGGCGATGTCCCTGAACTATCTCGCCGAGATCAACCCGATCGTTCCGGGCGAGGCGCTGCTGCACGCTGCCCCGATGTCGCACGGCTCCGGCCTCTACATGGTGCCGCATGTGCTCGGCATGGGCGTGCAGATCATTCCCGAAAGCGGCCGCTTCGAGCCCGACGAGATTCTCGAGTTGACGGCAAAGCGCGACAACATCTCCTTCTTCGCCGCGCCGACCATGGTGCGGCGGCTGACGGTCGCCGCGGAAGCCGCTCGCGCGACCGCGCCGGGGCTGAAGACCATCATCTATGGCGGCGGCCCGATGTACGTTGCCGACTGCAAGGCGGCACTCGCCGTGTTCGGGCCGAAGCTGGCGCAAATCTATGGTCAGGGCGAGACGCCGATGACCATCACCTACTTGCCGAAGTCGATGCATGTCGACGCCGGCCATCCGCGCCATGAGGAGCGTCTTGCCTCCGTCGGCATCGCGCAGGGCGTGGTGCAGGTCCGCACTGTGGATGAGGTGGGGCAGGATGTTGCGCCCGGTGAGGTCGGCGAGATCATCGTGCGCGGCGACACCGTCATGTCCGGCTATTGGCAGAACCCGGACGCGACCGCGAACACGCTGCGCGACGGCTGGCTCTACACCGGCGACATGGGCGCCTTCGATGCCGACGGCTTTCTCACTCTGAAGGACCGTTCCAAGGACGTCATCATCTCCGGCGGCACCAACATCTATCCGCGCGAGGTCGAGGAAGTGTTGCTGCGGCACGAGGCCGTCGCCGAAGTCTCGGTGATCGGCCGGCCGCATCCGGAATGGGGCGAAGAGGTCGTGGCCGTTGTCGTCCCCGTCGCGGACAGGACGGTCACGCGGGACGAGCTCGACCAGATGTGCAACGCCTGGATCGCGCGTTTCAAGCGGCCCAAGCACTATTACCTCACCGGCGAATTGCCCAAGAACAGCTATGGCAAGATCGTGAAGACGGAGCTGCGCACGCTGCTCGGCGAGGCTTCCGCGCGCCTCACGCCGATAGGCTGAGGCCGCGATGTCGGAAAGCCCGCTGCCGATCGACTTTTCCGGCCTGATCCGTGAAGGCGATCTCGTGGTGTGCGGGCAGGCGACGGCGGAGCCGCTCACCCTGACCGAAGCGCTGATGGCGCAGGCGGCGCAGCTCCCGTCCTTTCGCATGATGGTCGGACCGGTATTCTCGGAGACGTTTTTCGCGGCAAGCGCGAACGTGTCGTTCCAGAGCTATGGCGTGATCGGCACTGCGCGGCGGCTGGCCAGGGCCGGACGGCTCGAGGTGATCCCGAGCAATTACAGCGCCTTCTGCGCCGACTTCGCCACCGGAAGACACAAGGCCGATGTCGTCCTCGTGCAGCTCGCGCAGTCTGGCGGACGTCTCAGCGCCAGCCTCTCCAACGACTATGTCATCGATGCCGCGCGCGGCGCACGCCTCGTCATCGCTGAGATCAATTCCGATGCACCCTTCACTTTCGGTGCGGAATGGCCGGAGGATATGCCGATCCACCGGCGCGTGACAGCGCGCCATCCGCCGGTCGAATTGGCTTCGATACCGCTCGACGACACGTCCCGGCGCATCGCGTCCCATGCCGCGAGCCTGATCGCCGACGGCAGCACGCTGCAGTTCGGCGTCGGCCGCATCCCCGACGCGATCCTCTCCTCGTTGTCCCATGCGCGTAATCTCGGCATCCATTCCGGCCTGATCAACGATGCCGTTGTCGACTTGATCGAGCGCGGCGCGGTCACGAATGCGGAGAAGGGGATCGATGCCGGGATCACCGTCACCAACCAGGTGATCGGGACGGAGCGCCTCTATCGCTTCGTGCACGAGAACAAGGCGGTGGCGGTGCGGCCGACGTCATATACGCACGGCCAGGACGTGCTCGCGCAGATCAACCGGCTGGTCGCGATCAACTCGGCGCTTCAGGTCGGGCTTGACGGCAGCGTCAATTCGGAGACGCTGGATGGCATTGCGATCGGCGCGATCGGAGGCCAGCTCGACTTCGTGCGCGGCGCCAATGCGTCACGCGGGGGCAGGGCGATCATCGCGCTGCCGGCGACGGCATCGGACGGAACCAGCCGCATCGTCGCCAATGTCGAGACGGTGACGACGCCTCGCGCCGATGTTGGTGCCATCGTCACAGAGTGGGGCATCGCCGAGCTACGCGGCTGCGGCTTCTCAGAGCGCTCGCGTCGAATGATCGCGATCGCGGCGCCCGAGCACCGCGATGCTCTGTCGGCGCAGCTTCGCCAGCCCGCCGGCTAGCCTCAGTTCATCATCGCAAGCGTCGGGCGCTGGCTCTCGCCGGACCCGATGATTGCAGGGATATCCGTCACCTCTCCGGCGATCATGTGCGACATCTGCCAGAACAGATGCGCAAGGCGAGAAAACACCAGCCGTTCGCGCTCGGCAGGAACGGTACCGTCAGGGATCGTCACGGTCTCGAGGCCGACGACCTTCTTGAAATCCGGCCAGATCGTCATCGACTGCGCGATGACCGAATAGCAGTGCGGATCCTCGTCGCGCTCGTCGGGCGCCGGCGGCAGGCCCGGATATTGCGTCGGCGCGACGTAGAATTTGTAGGCGCCATAGCCGAGCCGGAGCAGGAACTTTTCGGGGACGGCGACGTCGGCGGCAAAGGACACCAGCCGCGCCTCGCTCAGCACGTCCGTCTCGATGGCGCCGAGGTCCGACGCGCGCAGCGCCGAGCAGAAAGAGAGGTCGCGATTGTGCTCGCGCAGCAGATTGGCCAGCGGCTGCTGCTGTTGCACGGTGTCGGTGAGCAGGATGATGGTTTTGAGCATCGTGTGATATCCGTCAGGGGAAGAGGTGGCGGGCGGTCATGACCGCCTGGTCGAACGCATGGGCCGCGAAGAAATCGTTGGCGATGCGCTGGCCCGGTGCGATTTCCAGGATGCGGTGGCGCGCGAGAGCGGCAGCCTCCCGCGCGGCGCCGATGTCGTCCTGCCATGCGCAGAGCGACAGCTCCAGCCGGTCGTAGCCGCCGCAATCGGCGGCATAGGCGCCGGTCACGGCTTCCACGGTCGCGGCCACCGCGCCGGCGTCGCTTGCCGCGACGTCGCGCAGGAGCACGGCGATGCCGTTGCCGGTCGGGGCTTTCGACGTCATCACCATGAAGGCATCGCGGGCGCCGGTGCGTCCGGCGCGACGGGCCGTGCGGGCAATGCCGGCAAAGCCGGGATCGGGACCGAGATCCAGCGTCGTCGTCTGCCGGTCATGCAGGATCGTGGCGCGCATCGCGCCGAGATCGCCCTTCAGCGAATGATAGGAGCGAGGGAGCCACACGGTATCGAGCGGCACCTGCGAGGAGGTGAGGCTCCACGCCTGATCGAGCAGATAGCCCTCCCAGATCGCGGGATAGGATGCGGCGAGCTGCTGCCAGGCGCGCAGCAGCATTTCGGCGTGCCTCGTGCGGCCGAGATAGAGCGTGCGCGCCGACATCTCCCAGCGATTCCACTTGTGCAGGGCCACGTCGCAGCCGAGGAAGGACGGCAGCAGCGGCGCCTCGCGCAAGCTCGCGTCCACTTCGACGAACAGCAGCGATTCGCGATATTTGTTCCACATCCGCAACATGAACTCCGCCTTCTCGAAGCAGAGCATGCGGTCGCCGAGCTGGGTATCGATCGGCTCGATGTGGCAGGCGAGGTCGAAGCGCTCGAGCGAGTGCCGGAACGCGAAGGCCGTGGTCGCATCGCCCCCGCGCGGATAGCAGGAGACGATGCGCGGGCGGGCGGTGGATGCATCGGCGGCGGTGAGGAATTTCGACCAGCCGATGCCGCCCCACCACATCTCGTGCGGGCCCTCGGCGCCGCAGGGCCCGACGGTGCCGAATTCGGTCAGTTTTGATTTCAGGAAATCGAAGCCCGGATTCTCGCTCGCGGGAATGACAACGGCGCAGCCCGGTGTGAGTGAGCGATAGAATAGCTCGGCGGTAGCCCCGCTCGGCGGCTCCCTGAGGATGATGACGCCGTTCCGCCGGCCCTCGTTGGTGCCATCGAGGATCGGAGTGCCGTACTGGTCGGCCAGCCATTCCAGGCGATCGCGCTGGGCCGGGCCGAGCCTGATGCCGCCGGATCGCAGCAACCGATCGAGGTCTTCGTGCGTCTCCGTCAAGTCCATGCCCCTTCGCGTCAGCCCCTGGACTTCAACGGCCCAGTCGGCGCGATCAGGCGAACTATTTCGGACTGGCGCCGAGCGGGGTGATCGCGACGGAATAGATCGCAACCTCCCGGGCCATCGGGACGACCGGGATCAGCAGGCAGCCGTCCTCGCTGTCGCTGCGATAATGCTCGCCGTTCCGCTGCATGCCGGCAAAGACCAGGCTCTCGGCTGCAATTCCGATGACGTCCTGACTGGCGGCGGCCTCGCGGATCTCGCCGGCGGATTGCATGGTGACACCATGCAGCAGGCCCTCGGCTGCGAATTTAGGCAGCGGAAGCGCCAGCATGGCGATCCCCATGGCGCGCGAGACCGGAATGCGCACGCGCAGCTCCCCGAGCCCGGTGCGGTGGATGGCGACCTGCTGCAGCACCGCCTCGCCATTGGCGTGAAACAACCCGACATGAACCATGCCGCAAGGGCTTTCCTCGAAGACATCGGCGGGCAGGCGGTTGGCGCCGAACAGCGTGTAGAGATAGGCGTAGGATGGTGACGTCAGCGCGAAGCTGCCGGCGAGCCACATCGGCGGCCCGGCCGACGTGCAGGCGGCCGAGAGGCCGCGGGCGGTGATCTGATTGCGGACGAAGTCGCGGTCGAGCATCGGCGCCAGCGCCTGCGTGCCGAGATTGACGTCGTGCTTGAGGTCGCCGAGCAGCGCCAGCTCGTCCTCGTCGGGCAACAGCAGCAGGCGCGCCAGCGTCGCGGCGCTCCAGCGCGCAGCGACGTCGGGCGCATCATAGGGCTGCAGGGAAAAGTCCCGTGCGACGTCTCCGGCGCCTGCCGCGAAGGCGCGCGCGCCGGCCTGGATTTCGGCGGCCAGTGCGATCTGGCCGGCGGCGTGCGGGTTGACCTCGCGCAGGACCTCGCCGCCGTCGTAGTCGCGCACCGAACCATCGGCGGAGCAGCAGGCCTGCTCCAGCAGCGCGACATTGCGCACCAGCATGCGTTTCGCGTGGGGCGTGATCACGAGATCGGAGATGAAGCCTTTTGCGCTGTCCTCCTCGGCGAGGTCGTGGAAGGAATCGTCGAGGGAGATGAGGTAGGCGCCATGGAGGCGGATCTTGATCGCTTCCAGGTCGAACACCCGCCGGAGCGCCTTCTGGACGCTGCCGGAATAGCCGAGGTCGGCGAGCACGAGGTCGGTGCAGTCGTCGAAACCCGGGATCGCGTGGCGCAGATAGGCGAGCAGCCGCGCACGCAGGATCGCGGCGAGCGCGAGAAGCTCGCTGCTCTCCATCAAGCCGGGCAGCGCCTCGGCGAGCGCCTCGCCGGTCACGATGCCGTTCGGCGATCCGGCGAAGAACGCCGCGACCTTCGGTGGCAGAACCTTGACCATGTCGCGGAACGTCGGCGCGTCGAACTTCGCGATCTTGGGCAGGAAGTCGAGCAGCGGCTGCAGCGTGTCGGCCGAGGCCATCAGGCTGACACGGCGGTTGATCTCGAGATATGCCGAGGTTGCGCCATGCAGATCCTGCCAGATGCGGTGCGACAGAAAGCCGTCGCGGCCGAGAAAGCCGAGCGCCACCCGCCGGCCGGGACCCGCGACCTGTTCGCAGCGCTCCGCAATGAAGGCGTCGAAGGCGGTCATGACAGGGCCGAGCACCATCGTACCGAGGTGGAAGGCCGGAGATTTCTCGGCACTTCGTGCCGCCATCATGCGCCGCAACGTGCGCATGCCGTTGTCGAGCCGGGAAGGAACGCCCGGACACAGCAGCTCGAACAGCGAGGTTTCACGCTGCAGCTTCGAGGCCAGCTCGCGCGAGGACTGGGGATAGTAGCGCGGCCGGATGCCGTGACGTCGCGCTCCCCTGACGTCCGCGTGCTCATTGTCGCCGATGTGAAAGGAGGCGTGCGCATCGACGCCCTGTTCGGCCAGGTACTTCGCGAACAGCGTCTCGCTCTTGCCGCTGCCATGGTCGCAGGATGCGTAGAGAAAGTCCCAAGTCAGGCCGGGGCTGCAGGCGCGCAAGAGCCGCGCCAGCCGGCCGGAATCCCAATAGGTATCGGAAATGAATCCGACGCGATGGCCGGCCTGCTTCATGTCCTGATATTGCCGAAGCATGTCCGGATTGGCGCGGCAGAGCTCGAGCTCGGCCGCAAACTCCGATTCGACGAGGTCGCTCAGATCGCGGCGCGCAAGGCCGAACAGGTTGAAAGGAAAGAACGAATAGATGTCCTCGATGCGAACTTCGACGGCGCCGCGCTGGTCCTTCGCAGCCCGGCGCGCGCGCCCTTCGGCCTGGATTCGATGCTGAACAAAACTGACGGAAACATTCGGACAAATTCTTGAAATGCCCGAGAGCTCGTAAGTCCTTTCAAATACGCCATCTGGCGTCGTGCAGGCCCGAAGCAGAAATGTATCGAAAACATCGAACGACCATGCAGAAACAATTTGAGCCCGGCGCGCCGCGCCGGTCGTTGCGATCGTCATGCTGCAATTCCCCGTCCACCTCGACGATTAACGTGCGCATGCGACCGTTCAGGCGCCACGTGAACGAAAAAAGTTCACGCACGATTCAAAAACGCATTCGTCGCGACTGACAGATTCAAAAAAATCGCTAGGTTCGAAAAAGGTGATTCGGAAAAAATTGCCGGGTGCTGAAGTCGTCGCGCGTTCATTCACACTCGGAAACAATTGCGTTTGATGCGCTTCGCGCGTGTCGCGCTCGATCACCTAGTGCCGCGTAATGTCAGCGTTTTCTCTCCACTGCATCTGTTCAGGATGGATGATCCGCCATGGCGCGAGACGATGTGATGATTGCAATCGTGACACGCGAGATGATCGCGCGATCGGCAATTATTGCCCGACACTCGGCAAAAACGACCGGCTAACATCTTGAAAAACAACAAAAATTCTTCGCCTGGATTGTTTTGGTGGCTCGTTCAACGCCTGGAAGCCGTGTGGCATGTGCGCCGCCGGCGTTGCGGGTTGGAGGTTGCGGGATGAGTTACGCTGCTGATGTCTGGGCTCCCGCCGAGGCGGAGATCACGACGACGGCGCCGGTCGATGCGATCGTGCAGGTCGCGCCGTCGGTGCCGCTTGCGCCGGACAGCGCGCCTGTCGCCGACGGCGCCGTCTTCGACGAGGACAGCGAACTGCTCGACAGGCTCGCCGCCGACGACGAGGCCGCGTTTCGCATGCTCGTCGAGCGTCACATCGATCGCGCTTACGCCATCGCGCTCCGCATCGTCGGCAATGCGGCGGACGCCGAGGACGTGGTGCAGGACACCATGCTCAAGATCTGGAGCCATCGCGGCCGCTGGCAGCACGGCCGCGCCAAGTTCTCGACATGGCTTTACCGTGTCATCTCCAACCGCTGCATCGACCTGCGCCGCAAGCCGCGCAACGAGAACGTCGAGACCGTGCCGGAAGTCGCCGACGGTCAGCCCGGTGCCGTCGAGATCATCGAGCGCAACGAGCTGAACGACATGCTGGAGCTGGCGATGCAGCGCCTGCCCGAGCAGCAGCGCATCGCGGTGATCTTCTCGTACCACGAGAACATGAGCAACGGCGAGATCGCGCAGGTGATGGATACGACGGTCGCCGCAGTGGAGTCGCTGCTCAAGCGCGGACGTCAGCAGCTGCGCCAGCTCCTGCGCAAGCACGAGCGCGACATCCGCACCGCGTTTACCGATTGCTAACCATAAATTTTGCCCCGCACGCATTTTCGCGCCTGATCTCCCTGCGCTCCGCCGTTTGAGCGAACGGACGGGGCTGCGGTCCGCGTCGTCGTAAGTCGATTTTCACGATGCGGCACGCCATGCCCATCAGCACAGGAGCTTCCAATGCCCGCGATCAATACCAATACCGCCGCCAACGCCGCGGTCCGCTACCTCAACATCAACTCCTCGCAGGAGACCAGCTCGCTCTCGAAACTGTCGAGCGGCTCGCGCATCACCTCGGCGTCCGACGACGCCGCCGGCCTTGCGATCTCCACCCGCATTTCCTCGGACGTCACCACGCTGCAGCAGGCCGCGACTAACGCCTCGCAGGCGACCGCGATCCTGCAGACCGCCGACGGCGGCGCCTCGAACATTTCCGACATCCTCGCCCGCATGAAGTCGCTGGCCTCCGAATCCGCCTCGGGCACCACGACCGATTCCAGCCGCGCCTACATCAACTCGGAATTCACGCAGCTCACCTCCGAAATCGATTCGATCGCGTCCGGCACCCGCTACTCCAGCCAGAGCCTGCTCGACGGCTCCAGCGTGTTCGCCTCGGGCGTCTCGGTGCTGGTCGGCTCATCCGGCTCGGACACGATCACAATCACGCTCACGAGCCTCACCGCGTCCTCGCTCGGCGTGTCGTCGCTGGATGTCAGCACGCTGTCGGATGCGACCTCCGCGCTGACCACGCTCGATACGGCGATCGATACGGTGTCCGCGGCCCGCGCCTCCATCGGCGCCCAGGAATCGCGCTTCAACTTCAGCGCCGATTCGATCTCGACCCAGACCCAGAACCTGCAGTCCGCGAATTCGGCGATCAAGGACGTCGATATCGCGGCCGAGCAGTCCAAGCTGTCGTCGGCGGAAGTGAAGACCCAGGCCGCCGTGTCGGCGCTGGCCGCGGCGAACCAGATGCCGCAGTACCTGCTCAAGCTGCTGGGCTGATGATGACCGGGGCGGGCCGGCATGATGCCGGCCCGCTCCCCTCTAGGGGATAGTCAGGTAAAGTGACCAGTGTCAGCAGCACAAGTTCCGGCGTCAGCGTCACCACGAGCGGGACGACCAATTCGAGCAGCATCGACTGGTCGGCGCTGATCCAGGCCGCCGTCGACGCGAAGACCGCGCAGGCGGACACGATCTCGACCACGATCACGGGCAACGAGGCCAAGATCTCGGCCTATCAGACGCTGCAGACCGATCTGCAGACGCTGTATTCGGGCCTGTCGTCGCTCTCGACCGCGGTGGTCAATTCGCTCTCCTCCAGCGCGTTCGCAACGCGCGCGGCGAGCATCAGCTCGACCGGCGACGTCAGCGCCTCCTCGGCGCTCTCGATGACGATCAAGAACGGCGCCGCGATCGGCGACCATACGCTGACGATCAGCCAGCTCGCGACCGCGCACAAGGTGTCCGGCACGGCGCAATCGAGCCAGACCGACGAGCTCGGCTATTCCGGCACGTTCTCCATCGGCCTTGCCGGTGGAACCACGTCCGACATCACCGTCACCAGCACGATGTCGCTCCAGGACGTCGTCGATGCCATCAACGCCCAGACCTCGACGACCAATGTCCAGGCCTCGATCGTCCAGGTCTCCAGCACGTCGTACCAGATGGTGCTGACCGGCACCGAGGATGCGGCCGACATCGCCTGTTCCAGCACGTCCGGCGACGACATCATGAACGAGCTCGGCGTGACCGACAGCGCGGGGGCCTTCGCCAACGTCATCCAGGAAGCGCAGGCGGCCGAGTTTTCGCTCGACGGCATCGCGATGACCCGCGACACCAACGACATCTCGGACGTCCTGAGCGGTGTGACCTTCAGCCTGCTGCAGGCGACGCCGGATGGAACCTCGCTTAACATCAGCATCGAGACCGACACCAGCCAGATCGAATCGGCGGTGGAGACGTTCGTCACCAACTACAACGCCTTTCGCGACGCGGTCGTCGCCCAGCAGGCGACCGCAACCGACGGCACGGCGGATTCGAGCGCGGTCCTGTTCGGCGACGGAACGATGCGCAACATCATGGATGCGCTTCAGAACGCCCTGAACAGCACCGTGGGCGGCATGACCATGGCCGATCTCGGCCTGTCCTTCAACGAGAAGAACGAGCTCGAGCTCGACACCTCGACGCTATCCGACATCCTGAGCACCAATCTCAGCGGCGTGACCAAGCTGCTGTCGGCGCAGACCACGACGTCGTCGAGCCAGCTCAGCGTCGTCAACACCGGGACGTCGCCGCAATCCTTCACTCTCGATCTGACCGTCGATGCCGACGGCAATCTCGCCACGGCCTCGGTCGGCGGCGATTCCTCTCTGTTCACGGTCAGCGGCACCACGATCATCGGCGCCGCCGGCTCGATCTATGCCGGCATGGCCTTCACCTATAGCGGCTCGACTTCGCAGTCGATCACGGTGACCTCGACCACGGGCATCGCATCGCAGATCTATCAGATCGCGAAGAACTCTTCGTCGTCATCCGGCGCGCTGCAAACGCAGATCACCAGCCTGACCAACCGCGACGACGAGCTGCAGCAGAAGGTCGACGACATCAACAGCGCGGCCTCGACGCTGCAGTCGCAGCTCCAGACCCAATACGCGAAGTACCAGGCCGCGATCGAGAGCGCCAACAGCACGCTCGACTATCTCAAGGCCCTGCTCAATTCCAGCTCGAGTGATTGATGATGCATAATCCGATGGCGTACATGGCCAATCAGGCCTATCGGGGAACGGCGACGACCGTGCCGCCGCTCAAGGCGGTTTCGATGCTGCTTGGCGGCACCATCACGTTCCTGCAGAAATCGCTGGCCGCCCAGGAGGCACGGCGCTTCGAGGAAGGGCATGAGTACCTGATGAAGGCGACCGCGATCCTGCGCGGGCTCAGCCACAACCTCGATTTCGCCAA
>Ga0102590_1000326_pt1 | contig 116549 bp, 105 predicted proteins | sample AraplaMF_Col_mMF_FD_76859 | JGI IMG/M metagenome (GOLD analysis project Ga0102590, IMG submission 76859) | Arabidopsis root microbial communities from the University of North Carolina, USA - plate scrape MF_Col_mMF | ecosystem: Host-associated > Plants > Roots > Endosphere | place: USA... | reverse complement strand
AAAGCCATTGCGCAGGGAAGGCCGGGATGCTTCCGCCGAACCTGTATGCTCGTGTGCGCCTCTTGCTAAGCGCATAATGGCACACGAGACCGCGGGTGCGGCACGCATCCGGTCTTCCCTGCGCCCTCATGAATCTGACGGGGGCAAACGAAGATGCAAACCTCGGGCAATTCATGTCGCGAGAACGCGGAGCCGTACCGCCACCGCGGCCCGCTGACATGACAGGTTATTAACGGCCAGGCGGTCCGTTAAGCTTTCCGCTTAAGACTGTCTCAATACGCAACAATTATTGAGTACCTGTCGGCCCGCCATTGCCGCTAAGAGAGACGCGGGTTGCGACGCGCGCTTCGTCGATTTGGGGAAATTGAACCGCATGTGCGGCATTGTCGGCATTCTTGGGAAAGCTCCGGTCGCGGAGCTGCTGGTTGATTCGCTCAAACGGCTTGAATATCGCGGCTATGATTCCGCCGGCGTCGCCACGCTGGAAGGCGATCATCTCGAACGCCGCCGCGCCGAGGGCAAGCTGAAGAACCTGGAAAAGCGGCTCGATGCCGAACCGCTCCAGGGCCATACCGGCATCGGGCACACCCGCTGGGCGACTCACGGCAAGCCGACCGAGAACAACGCCCATCCGCATGCGACCGAACGCGTCGCGGTGGTTCACAACGGCATCATCGAGAATTTCCGCGAGCTGCGCGAGGCGCTTCAGAAGAAGGGCGCGGTCTTCAAGACCGAGACCGACACCGAGATCGTTCTCCACCTCGTCGACAGTTTCCTGCAAAAGGGCGTCAAGCCCGTCGAGGCGGTGAGGGCGGCGCTGTCGGAGCTGCGCGGCGCGTTCGCACTCGGCTTCATCTTCGCCGGCAATGACGATTTGATGATCGGCGCCCGCAACGGTCCGCCGCTCGCCATCGGGCATGGCGACGGCGAAATGTACCTGGGGTCGGACGCGATCGCGCTCGGGCCGTTCACCGACACGATCAGCTATCTCGAGGACGGCGACTGGGTGGTGCTGACGCGCAAGGGCGCGACCATTTACGACAAGAGCAATGCCATCGTGCAGCGCGAGGCGGTCAAGCACTCAGCCTCGACCTCGCTGGTCGACAAGGCGAACTACCGCCACTTCATGGCCAAGGAAATCCACGAGCAGCCGGAAGTGGTCGGGCACACGCTGGCGCGCTACGTCGACATGGCGAGCGAGCGCGTGATGCTGCCGGCCACGCTGCCGTTCGACTTCAAGAACATCCAGCGCATCCTGATCACGGCCTGCGGCACCGCGAGCTATGCCGGCTTCGTCGCCAAATACTGGTTCGAGCGGCTGGCGCGCGTGCCGGTCGAGGTCGATATCGCGTCCGAATTCCGCTACCGCGAAGCGCCGCTGCGCAAGGGCGATCTGGCGATCTTCATTTCGCAGTCCGGCGAAACCGCCGATACGCTGGCCGCCTTGCGCTACGCCAAGGCGGAAGGCGCCCATACGCTCTCGGTCGTCAACGTGCCGACCTCGACGATCGCGCGCGAAAGCGAAACCGTGCTGCAGACGCTCGCCGGTCCCGAGATCGGCGTCGCCTCGACCAAGGCCTTCACCTGCCAGCTGATGGTGCTGGCCGCGCTCGCGGTCGCCGCCGGCAAGGCGCGCGGCGAATTGTCCGCCGAGGACGAGACCAAGCTGGTGCACGGTCTCGTCGAGATCCCGCGCCTGATGACGGCGGCGCTGACGATCGAACCCCAGATCGAGAAGCTGGCGCGCGACCTCTCCAAATCGAAGGATGTGCTCTATCTTGGCCGCGGCACCAGCTATCCGCTGGCGCTGGAGGGCGCGCTGAAGCTGAAGGAGATTTCCTACATTCACGCCGAGGGCTATGCCGCCGGCGAGCTCAAGCACGGGCCGATCGCGCTGATCGACGAGAACATGCCGGTCGTGGTGATCGCGCCCTATGACCGCGTGTTCGAGAAGACCGTCTCCAACATGCAGGAGGTCGCGGCCCGCGGCGGCAACATCATCCTGATGACCGACGCCAAAGGCGCGGCGGAAGCCACCATCGAATCCCTGGTCACCATCGTGCTGCCGGATATGGCGGCGGCGTTCACCCCGATGGTCTATGCCATTCCGGTGCAACTTCTGGCCTATCATACCGCCGTGGTGATGGGCACCGACGTCGACCAGCCGCGAAATCTCGCCAAATCGGTAACGGTCGAATAGTCAAGTCCATCGGCCGTCACGCCGGGTCTTCAAAAAGCTGCTAGGATGGCTTAGCTGAGACAAGCCGGCTGCTCTGACCTGGAACCCCGATGAACCGCGAAGAACTGCCCCCGAACGCGCCTCCGGACGCTCCCTTGCCGGAGGAGGGGCACCCGCCCGGGCTAATGGCCCGTTTCCGGAACTATTTTCTGACCGGACTGATTGTCGCAGGGCCGGTTGCGATCACCCTTTATCTGACCTGGTGGTTCGTGAACTGGGTGGACAGCATCGTCCGTCCGTTCGTGCCGACGGCCTACCGTCCCGAAACCTACCTGCCGTTCGGACTGCCCGGGTCGGGGCTGATCGTCGCGGTGTTTGCACTGACGCTGCTCGGCTTCCTCACCGCCAACCTGATCGGGCGGACGCTGGTCGACCTCGGCGAACGCCTGCTCGGCCGCATGCCGGTGGTGCGTGCGATCTATCGCGGCCTCAAGCAGGTGTTCGAGACGCTGTTCTCGGGCAAGGGGTCGAGCTTCCGCAAGGTCGGTCTGGTCGAATTTCCCTCGCCGGGGATGTGGTCGATCGTTCTGATCTCGCAGTCGCCGAGCGTGAACATCGCCAGCCAGCTCCCCGGCGAGGAGGAGCATATCTCGGTGTTCCTGCCTTGCGCGCCGAACCCGACCACGGGTTTCTTCTTCTACGTGCCGAAGAGCAAGATCATCGAAGTCGACATGAGCACCGAGGACGCCGCGACGCTGATCATGTCCGCCGGCGTGGTGCAGCCCGGCTCCGATCCGCAGAAGCGCAATGCCGCGCTGGCCGGCATGGCGAACGCCGCGCGCGTGGCGAATTCGACCGCCACGCTGCAGCCGGCTCCCGTAAAAGTGAAGGCGGATTAGGGCGGTCTCTGTCGTCATTGCGAGGAGCGCAGCGACGAAGCAATCCATGTCTCCACAAGCGGCGCGATGGATTGCTTCGCTGCGCTCGCAATGACGAATAGACAGGCATCAATCCATGACCAAGACGATCGAAGGCATCATTCCCGTGATGATCACGCCGTTCACCGCGGGCGGCGAGATCGATTATCCCGGCCTCGGTCGCCTCGTGGAATGGTACATCGATAACGGCTCGGACGCGCTGTTTGCGGTCTGCCAGTCCAGCGAGATGCAGTTCCTCAGCCTCGACGAGCGGGTTGCGCTGGCCGCCTTCGTCAAGAAGGCCGCGGCGGGCCGCGTGCCCGTCATCGCGTCCGGCCACATCAGCGAAAGCCTGGACGACCAGCTTGCCGAGCTGACCGCGATTGCCGCGACCGGCGTCGACGGCATGGTGCTCGTCACCAACCGGCTCGATGCCAGGCAGGAAGGCGGCAACAAGTTCATCGACGATCTCGCCTGGCTGCTCGACCGGCTGCCGAAGGAAATGCCGCTCGGTCTCTACGAATGCCCGGCGCCCTATCGCCGCCTGCTCACCGACGACGAGCTGAAATTCTGCGCCAGCAGCGGCCGCTTCGTCATCCTCAAGGACGTCTCCTGCGACCTCGAAACGGTGAAACGTCGCGTGGCGCTGACCAGGGGAACGCCGCTTGCCATCGTCAATGCCAATGCGGCGATTGCCTTCGAGGCGATGAAATCAGGCTCGCGCGGCTTCACCGGCGTGTTCACGAACTTTCATCCCGATCTCTACAAGTGGCTGATGACCGAGCACGCCAATCATCCTGCGCTGGCGGATGAGCTCTCCGTCTATCTCGCGCTGTCGGCGATGGCCGAGCCGATGGGCTACCCCAAGCTGGCAAAATTCTATCACCAGCGCCTCGGGACGTTTGCGTGCACCGACAGCCGCGCCGTCACCTCTGACATCCACGAAAAATTCTGGGCGCTGGACGCGCTGCTCGACAAGATCGCCGAGGGCACCGAGCATTACCGGCGCCGGATCGCCGCGCTTGGCGCGGGCAGGATCTATCCCGCGCCGATCAGCGGCACGGCTTCATCGCGCTCATACAGGTAAAGCAGGCAGCGCAGCGCCTCGCCGCGCTCGCCCTTGAGCTTTGGGTTGTCCTTCATGATCCGCATCGCCTCGTCGCGCGCCTGCGTGATCAGCTGGGCGTGGACGTCGGAGCGGGCGATACGGTAGCCGGGCAGGCCGCTCTGGCGGATGCCGAGCACGTCGCCTTCGCCGCGCAGCTTCAGGTCTTCCTCGGCGATCCGAAAGCCGTCGGTGGTCTCGCGGATCACCTTCAGCCGCGCCTTCGACATCTCGCCGAGCGGCTCCTTGTAGAGCAGCAGGCAGGTGGACGCCTCCGAGCCGCGCCCGATCCGGCCGCGCAACTGATGCAATTGCGCCAGCCCGAAACGCTCGGCGTTCTCGATCACCATGATGGTCGCCGCCGGGACGTCGACGCCGACCTCGACCACCGTGGTCGCCACCAATAGGCCGATCTCGTGGGCGGCAAATTGCGCCATCACGCGGTCCTTCTCCGTGCCCTTCATCTGGCCGTGGACGAGGCCGACCTTGTCGCCAAAGCGTTGCTGCAGCTTTTCGAACCGCTCCGTCGCGTTGGTGAGGTGCTCGGTGCCCTCGGCCTCGGATTCATCGACCAGCGGGCAGATCCAGTAGACCAGCTTGCCGGCCTTGAGCGCGCGGCCGACCGCGTCGACGACTTCGTCGAGGCGGCTGGCCGGAACCGCGCGGGTTTCGATCGGCTGCCGGCCGGCCGGCTTCTCGCGCAGTTCTGAGACGTCCATATCGCCGAAATAGGTGAGCACCAGCGTGCGCGGGATCGGCGTTGCGCTCAAGACCAGCACGTCGACCGCTTCGCCCTTGTTGGTCAGCGCCAGTCGCTCGCGGACGCCGAAGCGATGCTGCTCGTCGACCACGGCCAGCGCCAGTGACTTGAAGATCACGTCGTCCTGGATCAGGGCGTGGGTGCCGACCAGAAAATCGATCTCGCCGGCTTCGAGGCGGCCCAAGATTTCGCGGCGCTCCTTGCCCTTCTCGCGGCCGGTCAGGATCGCCACCCGAAGCCCGGCGCGCTCGGCGAGCGGGGCGATGGTCTTGATGTGCTGGCGCGCCAGGATTTCGGTCGGCGCCATCAGCGCGGCCTGCTTGCCGGCCTCGACGACCGCAGCGGCGGCCAGCAGCGCGACCACCGTCTTGCCGGAGCCGACGTCGCCCTGCAGCAACCGCAGCATCCGCACCGGCTGGCGCAGATCCTCGGTGATGGCCGCAACCGCCTCGCGCTGCGAGGATGTCAGCGCGTAGGGCAGGGCATCGATGATCCTGTGGCGGAGATGACCGTCGCCGGCGTTGCGGTCGCCGGCCGGACGCCGCAGTTGCGCGCGCACCAGCGCCAGCGCCAGCTGGCCGGCGAGCAGTTCATCGAAGGCGAGCCGGGACCAGAACGGGCCGTCGGGCAAAATATCGGTGAGTTCGACCGGCACATGCACGCGGCTCAAGGCTTCCCGGATCGGCGGAAAGCTGCAGCGTCGCATCACTTCCGGGCTGATCCATTCGGGCAGCTCCGGCAGCTTCTGCAGCGCCTGCGCGATCGCGCGGCGGAGCGAACCCAGCGCGAGGCCTTCGGTCAGCGGATAGACCGGATCGATGCCGGTCAGTTTCGAAAACGCCGCCTCGTCGACAACGCGGTCGGGATGCACGATCTGCGGAATGCCGTCATACATCTGCAGCGTGCCCGACACGTAGCGCTTCTCGCCGACCGGCAGCAGTTTCTCGACGTAACCCGGCTTGGCGCGGAAGAACGTCAGCACGACATCGCCAGTATCGTCGGAGGCGTAGACGAGGTAGGGCGCGCGGGAATTGCGCGGCGGGGGCGGCCGGTGGCGATCGACGGTGACCTCCAGCGTCACCATGGTTCCCTGCGCCGCCTCGCGGATCTTCGGCCGCGCGCGGCGGTCGATCACGCTCGCCGGCAGATGCAGCAGCAGATCGACCAGCCGCGGCGTCTCATCGCGCGACAGCAGATAGCGCAACAGTTTGTCCTGCTTCGGCCCGACGCCCGGAAGGGTCGTGACCGGTGCAAACAAGGGATTGAGCAAAGTGGGGCGCATTCTAAAACCTAAGACCGTTTCACGCCGTCATGCGCGGGTTTGAGCGAGACGTCCACGGCTTTTTTCTGGCCAGATTCGCTACGACACGCGAAACGCCTCGCCCTTGAACCGCCTCACCGGCCGTCCGCGCTCGAGGCGATCATGGGCGGCATGCGCGTCGTTCCGTGCGGTGATCGCTTCCAGTTCGCCCTGCAACCTGAGCAGTGCCGAGATCCGCTCCAGGGCCAATGCCTTGTTGCGGTGCTGCGAGCGTTCCTCGCGAACGACGACGGAGAGGCCGCTGGTGACGTGCGTGGCGCGGACCGCGCTCTCGGTCTTGTTCTGGTGCTGGCCGCCGGGGCCGCCGGCGCGGAAGGCCTCGAAGCGGACATCCTGGGCTGCCAGCGCCTTCGGGGCATCCGGCAGCGGCGGCAGTTCGAACACGCCGATGAACCAGTTCTTCCGCTTGTGATGCGGCCGGACCGGACTCTGCGCCACCCACTGGATGGCGCCGATCCACGGTCGTGCCAACGTCCCTGCGGCCTCGCCATGGATCACGACGATGGCCGAGGCGGGACCGTGCCCGTCCGGATTTGGACCTTCCACGCAATCGGTTTCGAGACCGAGCGAGATTGCCTCGGCTGCAAGAGCAGCAACGGCTTTCCGGACCGCGATCCGACATTCCGCCGGACCGCGCCCGCTGGTGAACAGAAGTCGGATCATCGGCGATCCTCCTTCCACGACTTTTGCCGCTTGCCGCCGCCGGCCGCGACATCGGACTGCGCCTTCTTGAAGGTCACGAGCGGCCGGAACGTCGCGACCACGCGGGCGAGGCCGAACTCGACGAGGTCGTCGATGACGCGCTCGATGTTCTTGTAGGCCTCGGGCGCCTCCTCCGCGAGCAGGCCGCGATCCCCGCAGACGACGATGCCGCCATAGGGATTGCGCTCCAGCCGCGCGACGTCGGATTTCTTGACCCTGACACGGCCGTGCATGGAGGCACGGTCGTATTTGCGGCCGGCACCATGCGCGAGCGAGGCGAGAGCCTCGGTCCGCCTCTCGGCAAGCGGCTCCACCAGGTAGGACAGCGTGCCGCGCGAGCCCGGCACCGGTACCAGCCCGCGATCGGACGCCGCCGCGCCTTTCCGGTGCAGCGCCAACGCGCCGCCCTGACGCTCGACCATGTTGTGCGGCAGATCGTTGATGGCGCGCAGGTCCGCCCGTGCAGCCGCTGCGGCCCGTTCCGCGATGATGCGGCGGTTGAGCCCGGCCCACTGCACGGCGTGATCGTGCGCGTCCATGTAGGCTCGGCCCGCCTCGTCGGCAGGATCAAGCGCCACTTGTCCGTCACGCAGGACCTGCTCCAGGATCGAGTAGCCGAGGCCGCGCGAACCGGAATGGACCAGCACATAGGCATGGTCGCGGTCGAGCCCCGCCTGCGCAGCGATCTCAGGCACCAGGATTTCCTCGATGGCCTGGATCTCGCAGAAGTGGTTGCCGCCGCCGATGCTGCCCAGCGAGGCATCGAACGCGGTCGCGTGAAGGCCGGCATCGGTCAGGATGCTACCCGTATCGCCATCCCATGGCTGGTCGAGCGCGTGCAGCCGCTCGGCCAGTTGGTCGAGCCGCAGCTTGCGCGCGGTGACATCGAGCTGAAACAGCCCCATGCCGCAGCCGATATCGGAGCCGACCAGCTGCGGATGAATCCGGTCAGCCAGAATGGCGCAACCGACGGGGCCGTATTTGCCGGGGTGGAGATCCGGCATCGCGGCGACTGCCTGGACGCCGGGCAATCCGGCGACCTGTTGCAGTTGAAGCGTGGCATTGCCCTCGATCCAGGATTTGGACGAGGCGAAGACGTGGATCGGCGCGCAGCCGTCCACCGTGGGAGAAGTGCCCATTGAAAGACTTTCAGGAGATTGAGAATCGTCGGCGCGCGCCAGCGCAACTGTCGCTGAATTAAGCGCGCGAGTTCCCAAGCTGCGCCGCTAACGCGGACGCCCTCAGGCGATGCCCTCGACGGGGCGGCGAGACATGGAAGTCATCGAGCCTTCTCCCTGGTGACCGCGCCAGGATCGGCGGCGGAACGGGGCAGACACATAGCGGCGAAATCGAAAAGCTGCAACCCCTGGCTACGGCGACTGTGAGGCAACGCACGCTGGTGGAGCGGGGGAATGAGGTGCCTTGCGAGCAACGCACCCCACTTTCGCGTGGATCTGTGGTCCAAACGGTACTGACAATCCCTCATGCCCGGACTATATCAACCCCGCCCGGCACGTCCGGGCTTTTGGCGTTCGAACGGAATGGGACAATGACGGGTACGACACGATCGAGCGGTGGCCTCGACGACCGCCGCAAGCGGCTTTTGTTTCGCTGCTGGCATCGCGGCACCCGCGAGATGGATCTCATCCTCGGCCGCTTCGCGGACGCCGAGATCGCCGGTCTGCGCGACGACGAACTGGCCGAGCTCGAACGCCTGATCGAGGTGCCCGATCCCGACCTCTATGCCGCGCTGATCGGCGACCAGCCGCTGGCACCGGAATATGCCGGCCCATTGTTCGACCGCATCAAGGCGTTTCGCGCCGTGGACCACGACGCATGAAGGCACCCGTCAAATCGCCCGCCGCGCTGCTGGCCCCCGGCCGCGCGCTGACGTTTGCCAATGTCGCAGAGGGCGCGGAAGGACTCGTCATCTCGGACCTCGCGCGCGCGGTAGCGGCGCGGCCGAAACCGCCGGCCGTGAGCCTTGCGGTGGTCTGCCGCGATGGCCCGCGGATGCAGCAGCTCGCGCGGGCGCTGGAGTTCTTCGCGCCCGACCTGCCGGTGATGCAGTTTCCCGCCTGGGACTGCCAACCCTATGACCGGGTATCGCCGCACGGCGGCATCCTGGCGCAGCGCCTGACCACGCTGGCGCGGCTGTCGCGCCTGCAGGGCAGCGACAAGCCGCTGATCGTGCTGACGACCGTGAATGCCATCGTGCAGCGCGTGCCGGCGCGCGAGGTGGTGGCGGCGCAGGCGCTGTCGGTCGCGCCGGGCCATGTCGTGCCGATGGACTCGATCGTCGCCTGGCTGGAGCACAATGGCTACAACCGGTCCTCGACGGTGCGCGAGCCCGGCGAATATGCCGTGCGCGGCGGCATCCTCGATCTGTTTCCGGCCGGGCTCGACCAGCCCGTCCGGTTCGACTTCTTCGGCGACAGCCTTGAATCGATCCGAACCTTCGACGCGGAAACGCAGCGCACGCTGCTCGACATGCGCGCGCTCGATCTGGTTCCGGTTTCGGAATTCCAGCTCGTCACCGAAACCATCCGCCGCTTCCGCATGGGGTATGTCGCGACCTTCGGTGCGCCCCAGCGTGACGATCAACTCTATGAGGCCGTCAGCGAAGGCCGCCGCCATCCCGGCATGGAGCATTGGCTGCCGCTGTTTCAGGAGCGGATGGACACGCTGTTCGACTATCTCGACGGCGCACCGGTCGCGATCGAGCCGCAGAGCGAGGACGCCGCCCGCGAACGCTTCAAGCAGATCGCGGACTATTATGAAGCTCGGCGCGAGGCGCTGGAGCATCCGGGGTCAGGCGCGATCTACAAGCCGCTGCCGCCGGATCGGCTCTATCTGGCGGAAACGGAGTGGACCACGCGCCTGAGCGAAGCCGCCGTGGCGCGGCTGACGCCGTTTGCGGTGCCCGATGGCGCCGCCGACGTCTTCGACGCCGGGGCGAGGCAGGGCCGCAACTTCACGCCGGAGCGCGCCGACACATCGGTCAACGTGTTCGAAGCCGTGGTAGCGCATGTGCTGGCGCTGCAGGCCCAGCGCAAGAAGGTGGTGATCACGCTGTGGAGCGAGGGCTCGCGCGACCGCATGGCGAGCATGCTCAGGGATCACAAGCTCGTCAACATCACCAGCGTCAACACCTGGCGCACGGTTCAGGCGACGCCACGCAATGAAGCCATGCTGGCGGTGGTCGGCATGGAGAGCGGTTTCGAAACCGGCGAATTCGCTGTCATCACTGAGCAGGACATTCTCGGCGACCGACTGGTGCGGCCGCGCAAGGCGAGCCGCAAGCTCGAGAACTTCATCTCCGAGGTCACGAGCCTTGCGACCGGCGATCTCGTCGTCCATGTCGAGCACGGCATCGGCCGCTTTGTCGGCTTGCAGACCATCGCGGTCGGCGGGGCGCCGCATGACTGTCTCGAATTGCATTACGCCGCCGAAACCAAGCTGTTTCTACCCGTCGAGAACATCGAGCTGCTGTCGCGCTACGGCTCCGAGGGCACCACTGTCGAGCTCGACCGTCTCGGCGGCAGCGGCTGGCAGGCGCGCAAGGCCAAGCTCAAGAACCGCATCCGCGAGATCGCCGGCGAGCTGATCAAGATCGCGGCCGAGCGGCACCTGCACGAAGCGCCCAAAATGCCGGTGCAGCCGCATGTCTATGACGAGTTCTGCGCGCGTTTCCCCTATGAGGAGACCGAGGACCAGCTTGGGGCCATCACCTCGACGCTGAAGGATCTCGAAAGCGGCCGTCCGATGGACCGGCTGATCTGCGGCGACGTCGGCTTCGGCAAGACCGAGGTGGCGCTGCGCGCGGCGTTCGCCGTTGCGCTCGAAGGCAAGCAGGTCGCGGTCGTCGTGCCGACCACGCTGCTGGCGCGGCAGCACAGCAAGAATTTTGCCGAACGCTTCCGCGGCTTCCCGGTCAATGTCGCGCAGGCCTCGCGCCTGATCCCGGCCAAGGAGCTGACACAGGTCAAGAAGGGGCTGACCGAGGGCCAGGTCGACATCGTCGTCGGCACCCATGCGCTGCTCGGCAAGGCGATCAAGTTCAAGGACCTCGGACTTTTGATCGTCGACGAGGAGCAGCATTTTGGCGTCAGCCACAAGGAGCGGCTGAAGCAGCTGCGGGCGCAGGTCCATGTGCTGACGCTGAGCGCGACGCCGATCCCGCGCACGCTGCAGCTAGCGCTGACCGGCGTGCGGGATCTGTCGATCATCGCTTCGCCCCCGGTCGACCGCCTCGCGGTGCGCACCTTCGTGGCGCCGCACGATCCCCTGATGATCCGCGAGGCGCTGCTGCGCGAACGCTACCGCGGCGGGCAGGCGTTCTATGTCGTGCCGCGGATCGAGGACCTCGCCGGCGTCAAGGACTTCCTCGACAAGAACGTGCCGGAGATGAAGGTCGCGGTGGCGCACGGCCAGATGCCGCCGACCGTGATCGAGGACATCATGTCGGCATTCTACGACGGCAAGTACGACATCCTGCTCTCGACCACGATCATCGAGTCCGGACTCGATATCCCGAACGCCAACACGCTGATCGTGCACCGCGCCGACATGTTCGGCCTGGCGCAGCTCTATCAGTTGCGCGGGCGGGTGGGGCGCTCGAAGCTGCGTGCCTATGCGCTGTTCACGCTGCCGGCGCAGCAGAAGATCACCGCCCAGGCCGAGCGGCGGCTCAAAGTGCTGCAGTCGCTGGAAACGCTCGGCGCCGGATTCCAGCTTGCCTCGCACGACCTCGATATCCGCGGCGCCGGCAATCTGCTCGGCGAGGAGCAGTCCGGCCACATCAAGGAAGTCGGCTTCGAGCTCTATCAATCGATGCTGGAGGAGGCGATCCTCAACCTCAAGGCCGGCGTGGTGGAGCCCGCCGCCGACCGCTGGTCGCCGCAGATCACCATCGGCATGCCGGTCCTGATCCCCGAGGATTACGTCAACGACCTCGCGGTGCGGCTGTCGCTCTATCGCCGGCTGGCCGATCTCGAAACCGACGAGGAGATCGACAATTTCGCCGCCGAAATGCGCGACCGCTTCGGCGTGCTGCCGGACGAAGTGCGCTATCTCTTCAAGGTCGCGGCGATCAAGGCCTATTGCCGAAGGGCCAATGTCGAGAAGATCGATGCCGGGCCGAAGGGCGCGGTGATCGCGTTCCGCGACAACAGCTTTGCCCAGCCGGACCGCCTCGTCGCCTTCATCCGCCAGCACGGCCAGGCCGCCAAGGTGCGCCCCGACATGAAGGTGGTGTTCCTGCAGACCTGGAAGACGCCGGAAGAGCGGCTGATGGGCACGACCGAGATCATGCGCCAGCTCGCCAACCTCGCGGAAAGCAAGAAGGCGGCGTAATCCGCAGCTCTATCCCCGTCATTGCGAGCGTAGCGAAGCAATCCATCTATCCCAAGTCGAGACGTGGATTGCTTCGCTGCGCTCGCAATGACGGCGGATAGATAGCGCGATGCTCTACGATGCCGCGCGGTGCGCGTTTTCCTGCAACCGCGACCGCAGCGACTTTGCAGAATCGTTCGGCAGCAGGGTTGCGACCGAAACCGTCGGTTCCGCCGGCGTATCGCGCTTGCCGTGGCTGGTATGACGCATCACGCTCGACAGCCGCCGCGCGATGGTGTGGGCCGTCTTCAGATCGGCCTCAGTGAACACCACGACCACCGAACCGTCTTCCTGGGCCGCGCCGAAATCCATCCGCCGCATCAGGCGGCTGATGATCCGCGCGCCGTCGAATTGGGCGCGGGGATGGTCGGGCTCGAACGCGAAGCGGGCGACCGACAATCCGCCGCCGCGTTGCTGCGTCTGGTAGATGGCGCTGGCAAAGTCGCGCTCGAAGGCTTCCACCGTGAGCAGGCCGGTCCGTGCGTCGATCAGGCCGTCGGCATCGATGGCCTTCAGCGTGCGGCTGAGAAGCGCTTCGAAGGCGTGCAGGCGGACCAGCGGCAGCACCGTTGCCACCACCCCGGGAGCGTCGCCGGAGATCATTTCGAGATTAGCCAGATCGTAGGCCGGCGCGAGGTTGCCCGCCGTCACCACGACCGGAAGCTTGCGGAAGCGGGCGTCCTCCGCCAGCACGGTCAGGAAGGCATCGATCACGCGCGGGCTGAAGCCTTCGCCGAGGATGATGCCGTCGATGTCGCGGGTATTGAGGTGCCTGGCGGCGGCTTCGATCGAGAGCGCGCCGACCACGCCGGTACGCTCGCCAAGCGCGACCGAGAGCGCGGGATAGGCGCCGCCGCGGCCCACCAGCAGCACGGTGGCGTCGCGCGCCGGATCGATCTGCGACAGCGCCATCGGTACAGCCGGCACCAGGCGGCGCATCACGGTCGCATGCAGCGATCGCACGCGCAGCGCGGCGCGCAGGCGGGCGACCAGGCGGTCGATCCCGCCCTGTTGGGGCTGGGCGTCCTGGCTCTGAAAGAACGGAATGACATTGTCCGGAATGGCGGCCGGCGGGTCGATTGCGACCAGGGGCAGATAGGGCTGGCGCACCGCGATCCGGGCTGCCAGCTCGGTGAGTTGGGCGCCGTCGCTGGCGGAGGGTGCGGCCAGCACGGCGGCCGGCTGCACCTGCTCGACCGCGCGCGCGGCATCCGTCCAGTCGGTCTCGATCACCGGGAACAGCTTTGCCGCGTCGAGCGCGGCGGCAAAGGGCGGCCGTCTCGCTGTCGACACGACGAGGATCGGACCTTGCTGGGACATCTTGAGAACTCGGATCAGGCGCGGGTTTGAGACCGTCTGATCCTAGTTTGCCGCGCTTAATGCGGCGTCAACGGCAGGCCCTCGAAAGGCGCTCAGGCGGCGCTGCTCCGGTCGCGAAATGCTTCCACCATCAAGGGGTTAAGGCCGAGCTCTGCCAGCGCATCGCGGGCGCGGGCGTTGTCGAGCGCGCGGCCGGCGAGGCGGTGGCCGCTGAGACGGTCCGGCAGCGCGGTCAGCAGCGCCCCCTGGCCGAGCCGCCGTGCCCATTCCTGCAGGTCCTGCGCGAGGAACCGGTAGCCGCCGACGGCCATGACGCCGGATGGCGGGGCGGTGATATTGATTGCGCCGGTCACGCGGTCGAGCCGCGCCGCATAATCCGTATCGACATAGTCGCGCGGCGGCGTCGCGATCATGGAATCGCTCGGCGGCGGGGGCGGCGCATAGGCTGCGACGGGCACCATCGGCCCGCGCAATCCCAGCGTTCCCCGGGTTGTCAGCAGGACCTCGCCCGCGATCGATGCCCCCGGCAGCTCGCGCGGTGCGCCGTGGGGACCGGGCTTGATCAGGGCCGGCAAGCCATCTTCCGCGATCCGGCGTGCGCCGAACAGGCCGGCCTCGCCGAACAGATAGACGTCCGTCAGCGTCGCGTTTTTCGCGGCCCAGCCGGTGCTGGAGCCGACCTGCTCCGGCGTGCGCCACAGGCCGATGACATGGCGCAGGCTCGGCATCCGCGCCCCAAGGTCCATTTCGTCCAGCCGCAGCGCCAATTGGGCCGGCGCAATCAACGTGTTGCAGTGCTGTTCGTTGATCTGCTGTTCGAGCACTTCCTCGTCGAACGGATGGTGCAGCACCAGCGTTCCGCCCGACAGCAGCCAGAGCGCCAGCGAGGAGGCGAGGCCGGCAAATGACATCGGCGAGAAGGCCGACAGCACGATCGCACCTTGCGGCACGTCGCTTTCGAGCGACATGGCAAGGCCGCCGGCAATCAGCCCGAGATGAGCGCGCGGCACCGGCCGGAAGCCGTCCGCGGTGACATCGAAGGAAATCAGCGCCGGCTTGCGGCCGTCCTGGATCACGGCGCGCGCGGTCGGGGATTCCCGGAAGATCGCGTTGTCGAGCGAGGCCATGCCTTCGGGCAGGTCGCTGCCGAAGCCGCAGACATGGCGGATCGAGAACGCCTCGGCGGCGGCGTTCATGGCGATGTCCGAATAAACCACGCCGTCGACCTTGCCGGTGGTCACGATCGCCCGCGCCGCGGTGCGGTTGAGCGCCATGGTCAGTTCCGACTGCCGCCAGAGCAGCGGCAGCACCGCGACGACGAGGCCGGCGCGGAAGGCGGCAAGCACCGTGATCGCAAATTCGATGGTGTTCGGCAGTTGAACCGCGATCACCGAATTCGACGGCAAGCCGGATTCGATGAAATGCGCGGCGAGCGAGGAGATCATGCGGTCGGCCTGCGCGAAGGTCAGGCGCTTCGGCGGCTGGCCGGTCACGCGCAGCTTGTTGAGCGGATCGACCAGCGCCATCGCATCCGGCTGGCGCGCCAGGTTCCGTTTGAACAGCGTATCGAGGGTTGGCGAAGCGGTGGGCTGGGTCACGGCGTTACGTCGGCTCTATGAGGGTTGCACCACTTGGTGAATTCACTTCGCATGCGGCTTCTGCCACCAAGTTTCCGGAAGGTAGCCCGATAGCGCGGTCGCTGCAGGAATTTCTATCCGATTCCACCGCGCAATCCATTGCTCCTGCACGTTAAACACAGGGATCGCGTAGAAACCCGACGTCAGGGCGCGGTCGAGCGCCCGCACCGAGGAGACGAAGGCCGGACGTTCGCGCGCTTCCAGCAGCGCCGCGATCATGGCGTCGATGGCGGGGTCCCTGGCGCCCATGTAGTTCCGCGTGCCCGTAATGTCGGCGGCCTGGCTGCCCCAGTAGAAGGCCTGCTCGTTGCCGGGGGACAGCGACTGATCCCAGCGGTTCTGCAGCATGTCGAACTCGTAGCCAAGGCGGCGCTGGTCGAACTGCACGGGATCGACGGCGCGAACGCTGGCCTCGATGCCGGCGCGCTTGAGATCGCGCTGGTAGGCGAGGGCGATCCGCTCCTGGTCCCGTGTCGTCACCAGGATTTCGAAGGTGAGCGGCGTTTTGGTCGAACGCTGCCGCAGCACTGCCCCGTCGAGGTCATAGCCGGCTTCCGACAGCAGGCTCAGCGCCTGGCGTAGCGTCGTGCGATCGCGGCCCGACCCGTCGGTGACGGGCAGGCGATAGCTGCCGTCCATAATGTCGGGGCGGATGCGCTCGGTGAATGGCTTCAACAGCTCATGCTCGCGTTCGTCGGCGGGCCGGCCATAGGCGGACAGCTCGGATCCTGCGAAAAAGCCTGCCGAGCGGGCATAGAGGCCGAAAAAATAGTTGCGGTTGATCCACTCGAAATCGAACAGCAGCGTCAGCGCCTGCCGGACGCGGATATCCGAAAACATCGGGCGGCGGGTGTTGAACACCAGAAATTCCGACGGCTGTGGCATTCCGGTCTTGATGGTGTCGCGGATCAACTCGCCGCTTTTGGCCGCCGGAAAATCGTAGCCGTCGTGCCAGCGCAGCGGCTCGTACTCGACGCGAAAGTCGTACAGGCCGCGCTTGAACGCCTCGAACTGGCTGTTGGCCTCGCGAAAGAAGTCGAGCCTGATCTCGTCGAAGTTCCAGAGGCCCCGGTTGACCGGCAGGTCGCGGCCCCAATAATCGGGATTGCGGGTCAGCGTGACGCTGGCCCCGGGCCTGACCGAGGTGACGCGGTAGGGTCCTGAACCGACCGGTCCGCTCATTGTGGTTTCCTCGAATGTCGCGGGATCGACCGCGTGCCGCGGCAGGACCGGCATCAGGCCGAGGATCAGCGGCAGTTCGCGGTCGTTGGCCCCGCCGAAATCGAACCGCACCGTGAGCGGGTCGGTCGCCTCGGCTTTTGCGACTTTGGAATAATACTGGCGGTGGTTGGGGCGGCCCTTGTCGCGCAGCAGGGCCCAGGAAAACACGACGTCGTCGGCCGTCACCGGCTTGCCGTCGGCGAAGCGGGCCTTGGGGTTGAGACGGAAGGTGACATAGCTGCGCACATCATCGGTCTCGACGCTCCTGGCCAGGAGGCCATAGAGCGTGAACGCCTCGTCATTGCCGCGCGTCATCAGGCTCTCGACCACAAAGCCTCTCACCTGCTGAATGGCGAGGCCGCGGACGATCAGGGGATTGAGGCTGTCGAAAGTTCCAAGGAGGCCCCAGACCAGCCGGCCGCCTTTCGGCGCATCGGGATTGGCATAGGGCATGTGCGTGAAGCCGGCCGGAAGGGCGGGCTCGCCATGCATCGCCAGCGCGTGGCTTTCGGCCGCCTTCGCCGAACCAACCGGCCCAAACAGGGTTACACCCAGCGCGAGGGCGGTCCACGCCAGCACACGCAGGGGGATACGCCCGGAAGGGGGCACAGACAGGCGGAAATTTGATTCGAAAATTCGCACGGTGAAAGCTTTACCATAGGGCCGGCCCCCGCTTGCGAGGAACACCAAAGGGGCCTGTCGGCATTGATCTTTTCGCCCGCCGCTGTATTGAAGGCGGGCAGTTGATGACGGCGGGAACGCCTGTCACGTATCCGCCTCAATTGCCAACGAGATAGCCGCCTCAGCGCGGGTAGAGGTGTCGGCGTCTGTAGCGGTTTCGGGCGCTCCGGTTCAGAAAGGGTTTTCCGCAATGAATTTCCGTATCTTGGCCGGGTCGGGCCAGCCGCGTGGGCAGCTTTTGTCCCTGTTGGCGGCTTCGGCACTCTCGGCAACGTTGATCGCTTCCAGCGCACAGGCCCAGCAGCCGCCGGCCGCTCCGAAAGCCGCGCCGAAGGCAGCTCCCAAGGGGCCGGCTCCCGCCCCGCAGCAAGCTCCGGCCGCTGGCGCGCCTGGCGCCGCCGCTCCGCAACCGCAGGAGCAGCAGGTCCAGCTGATCTATGCGCCCTGGACCAAGTTCTGCCTCAAGGGCCAGGAAGCCGGCGCCAAGCAGGTCTGCTTCACCGGCAAGGACGGCCGCATCGAATCAGGCCAGCCCGTCATTGCCGCCGTCATCATCGAGCCGGAAGGCGAGCCGAAGAAGCTGCTGCGCGTGACCCTTCCGCTCGGCATGCAGCTCGTGCACGGCACCCGCATCATCGTCGACAGCAACCCGCCGCAGCAGAGCCCCTACGTCATCTGCTTCCAGAACGGCTGCATGTCCGACTACGAAGCCACCCCCGAGCTGATCGCCAACCTGAAGAAGGGCCAGAACCTCGTTGTTCAGGCGATCAATTCCAACGGCGCGCCGCTGACGCTGCCGCTGCCGCTCGCCGGCGAATTCGCCAAGGCCTATGACGGCCCGCCGACCGATCCGAAGCAGTTCGAGGAAAACCAGAAGAAGCTGCAGGAAGAGCTGCAGAAGCGCGCCGAAGAGCAGCGCAAGAAGCTCGAAGGTTCGGGCGGCGCCAATCCGGCGGCGAAGTAAGCGCGCCGGCAGCCATTCGCCAAAACACAAAAGGCGCCCCGGTGGGCGCCTTTTTCGTTGCGGATATAAATGACTAATTCAGCGACGGATTGCGCGGGCGGTAGCCGCCGGACTTGTCCTTGACGAAAATCTCCGCGACCTGCGAATGCCGGATCGGCTCGCCGGAATCGTCCGGCAGCAGGTTTTGCTCGGAGACATAGGCGACGTATTCGGTCTCCGAATTTTCCGCGAGCAGGTGATAGAACGGCTGATCCTTGTGAGGACGAACTTCCTCGGGGATCGACAACCACCATTCCTCTGTGTTGTTGAATTCCGGATCGATATCGAAAATCACGCCGCGGAATGAAAACACCCGGTGGCGGACGATCTGCCCGATCTGGAATTTGGCGGTGCGCGCTTTGATCATGTCCCGTCGAATAGACCATGATTGTGGCCGATGCTAGGGGCAATAGGACGAATTAACCTTTACGCCTGGTGGCCAGTTCTGCCGCCATGCCCCCGAAATCACTGACGAAAAGACGTTTTCGCGATGGCCGATATCCTCAACCTGGCGCTTCCCTATTTCGGCCTGATCTTTATCGGTTTCGCCTGCGGCAAGACCAGGGGGCTCCCGGAAGCGGGTCTGGCCTGGATGAATTTCTTCCTGCTGTACGTTTCGCTGCCGGCGTTGCTATTCCGCATCATGTCGGAGACGCCGTTTTCCGAACTGAACAATCCGCCGTTCCTGATCGCGACCACGCTGGCGACGGTGAGCGCCTTTGTGCTGGCGATGGTGGCGGGCCGGCTCATCGGCGAATTGTCGCTGCGCAAGGCGACGATTGCGGGCCTCGCCGGCGCGTACGGCAATATCGGCTACATGGGCCCCGGACTGGCCCTGGCCGTGCTCGGCGCCAAGGCGGCGGCGCCGACCGCGCTGATTTTCTGCTGCGACAGTATCTTCCTGTTCACCATCGTGCCGCTGTTGATGGCGCTGACCGACCGCGAGCATCCCTCGTTCCTGCATGCCGTTGGCGTGGCCGCGCGGCAGATCGCGCTCAATCCGCTGATCATGTCGGCCGTTCTCGGTGCGCTCGTCGCAGCCTTCCACATTCCGTTGCCGACCGCGCTCGATCGGACGCTGCTGTTTCTGCAAAACGCCGCCGCGCCGACCGCGCTGTTCGTGCTGGGCGTTACCGTCGCGCTGCGGCCGTTCGATCGCGTGCCCTGGGAGGTGCCCGGCGTGATCGCGATCAAGCTGCTGATCCATCCGCTCATCGTGTTCGCCCTGATGCTGCTGTTCGGCCCGTTCGCGCAGCCCTGGGCCGCAACCGCCGTGCTGATGGCCGCGCTGCCGCCGGCGCTGAATGTCTTTGTCATGGCCCGGCAGAACAACACCTGGATCGAGCCGGCATCGGTCGCCGTCCTGATCGGAACCTTCGCTTCCGTGGTCACGCTGACCAGCGTGATGTGGTTCATCCAGAGCGGGCGGCTGGCGTTTCCGTAAGGCGCTGACGCAAAATCGCGAAAACAACCCCATGCAAAGTAGGGTTGGGCCGGGTTCGCAGCCCTCGCGCTGGCGTCCGGAGCTAGCTCACGCGCTTCCAGGTCGGCGCCAGCCCCTCGCGCATCGCAAGCCGCCGCAACGGGCCGAACGAACCCAGCAGGTGCATGCCTACCGCGCGCAGCGATTGCATGCCGACGAAATCGCTGAGCAAGGAACGGTTGGCGACATCGATCGCAACCAGTCGGCTCGCCACGTCGGCGCGGCGGGCGGATTGATAGCGTGCCAGCACCGCCGACGAGCCCGGATCTTCCCCGAGCGAGATGGCGCTGCCGGCGATGTCGGCGATATCTGCCGCATCGCGCAATCCCATGTTGAGGCCCTGCGCGCCGATCGGCGGCACCACATGGGCGGACTCGCCAACCAGCGCGACGCGATGGCTGGCGAATTGGTCGGGACGCTCGATCGTCAGTGGAAACAGGTTGCGGCCGGCCTCGACCTGAATACGGCCGAGAATCGAGTGCGACTGCTTTTCGGCGGCTTCGGACAATTCGTCGTCGCTGAGCGACATCAGCCGTTCGGCCTCTTTGGCCGTTGCAACCCACACCACGCTGCAGCGGTTGCCGGGCAGGGGGACGAAGACGCACGGACCTTGCACGGTGTGAAACTCGGTCGAGATGCCGTGATGCGGCCGCGAATGGCTGACGTTGAAGGTCAGCGCCGACTGGTGCAGGTCGCGGCGGCTGATCCCGATTCCGGCCGCCTTCCGGGAGGGCGATTGCCGCCCGTCGGCGCCGATCACCAGCCGCGCGGCGAGCGGCTCGCCCTTGCCGGTATGGACCGTGACAAGGTCATCCCGCGGGTCGATCGCAACAGCCTCATCGTCAAATCGGATGAGGTTCGAAAGCTCGGCGGCGCGCTCTTCGAGGGCCACCATCAGCGAGCGGTTGTCGATGTTGTAGCCGAACTGCTCGAGGCCGATCTCCTCCGAGGAGAAGCGGACTTCAGGGGCGCGGATCAGCCGGCCGGTGTCGTCGACGAGGCGCATGGTCCGCAGGGCGGCAGCCTTGTCCCGGCAGCGGGACCAGACGTCGAGGCGGTCGAGCAGATCGGTGGAAGCCCCGAGCAGCGCCGTGGTGCGGTTGTCGGCATAGGGGACACGGCGCGCCAGCAGGGCGGTCTTCGCGCCCGTTGCAGCCAGCGCAACGGCCGCGGTCAACCCGGCCGGTCCGCCGCCGATCACGGCGGCGTCATAAACTTGCGATGCATTGTTCATATCGGGACAATTGACGTTCGGGCCGGCATTTTCAAGCCATCAACCGGCCGAAATGTTTCCGCCCAATCGCGCGGCGGAACGCCGCAAGCGCCGATATGCAAATCGGAGCGATTCCTGATAGCACTGCCCGAGCAATGGACCAGAGCACAGAGCCAGATTTCATCCCGGCGACCCGCCGAATGCGAACCGCCGCATTCGCCGTACATATCTTCACGGCGATGGGGGCCGGCATCGCGCTGCTTGCGATGATGGAAGCGGTGCGCGAGCACTGGGCCAACATGTTCGCCTGGCTTGGCGTCGCCCTGATCGTCGATGCGGTCGACGGCCCGCTGGCGCGGAAGCTGGAGGTCGAGCGGTTGCAGCCGAACTGGTCGGGCGAGGTGCTCGACCTCGTCGTCGATTTCGTGACCTACGTCTTCGTTCCGGCCTATGCCATTGCCACCAGCCGGCTGTTGATGCCGGTGGCCGGGCCGCTGCTGGGTATCGGCATCGTGGTGTCGAGCGCGCTCTATTTCGCTGACAGGCGCATGAAGGCATCGGACAATCACTTCCGCGGCTTTCCGGCGCTGTGGAACGCGGCGGCGTTTTATTTGTTCTTGCTGCATCTGCCACCGATCCCGTCCACGCTCGGAATTGCCATCCTGATCGCGCTCACATTCGCCCCGTTTCACGTCCTGCATCCGGTCCGCGTGGTGCGTCTGCGCTGGCTGACCCTGTCGCTGATGGCGATCGGAGCGGCGCTTGCGATCTATACGCTGATCTGCGATTTCGACGTGGGCGCTCCCGTCGTTGCGGGGCTTTGCGCCATCGGCGCGTATGTCATAGGAAGTGACGCAGTCATCCGGCAAATAAAGTCGTTCAGGGCATGATGGAATTACTGACGAGCCCGGAAGCCTGGTTGGCGCTGCTCACTTTGACGGCGCTGGAAATCGTGCTCGGCATCGACAACGTCATCTTCATTTCGGTGATCGTGTCGCGTATCCCGCCCGCGCAGGCCAAGCGCGCGCGCCAGATCGGTCTCTTGCTGGCACTGGTGTTTCGCATCGTCCTGCTCAGCCTCTTGGTGTGGCTGATCGGCCTGACCGAGCCCATATTGACCGTGAGAAGCGTCGAACTGTCCTGGCGCGACATCATCCTGATCGCCGGCGGCGCCTTCCTGATCGCGAAGGCCACGCATGAAATTCATGCCGAGGTCGAAGCGAGCCACGGCGAGCCTGATACCGAGCCCAAGGCTGGTGTATTCTTCATGGCGATCATGCAGATCATCATCATCGACATGGTGTTCTCGCTGGACTCGATCATCACTGCGATCGGCATGGCGCAGGATCTCGAAATCATGGTCGCGGCCGTCGTGATCGCCTGCGCGGTCATGTACGCCTCGTCAGGCCCGGTGGCGAAGTTCGTGGCCGATCATCCGACCACAAAAATGCTCGCGCTGGCGTTCCTGGTGCTGATCGGCGTGGCGCTGGTGGCGGACGGGTTCAAATTCCACATTCCGCGCGGCTACATCTATTTTGCGATCACGTTCTCGGCGGCCGTCGAACTGTTCAACGTGCTCGCCAGGCGCAACCGCCGGAAGACCGTTAAACGTCCGACGAGTTGACAAAGGCGGCGGCGATGGCTTTCGTTGCCCGCTCAAGGTGGGCGGCGCTTGAGCCGATACCCTAGGGAGAGACTGTCATGACCAAGGCCGTGCGCGTGCACAAGGTGGGGGGCCCGGAAGCCCTGGTGTACGAAGACGTGGAGGTGCCGGCGCCTGCAGCGGGCGAGGTCCGCATCCGCCAGCATGCCGTCGGCCTTAACTTCATCGACGTCTATTTCCGCACCGGCCTCTACAAGGCGCCGGGGCTGCCGTTCATCGCCGGCAACGAAGCCGCCGGCGAGGTGGTGGCCGTCGGCCCGGGCGTCACCAATTTCCATCCCGGCGACCGCGTCGCCTATTATTTCACGCTCGGCGGCTACGCCAGCGAGCGGGTGATCCCGGCCGACAAGCTGGTCAAGCTGCCCGACCACATCACCTACGAGCAGGGCGCGGTGCTGATGCTCAAGGGCCTGACGGTCTGGTACCTCCTGCACAAGACCTTCAAGGTCGAGCCCGGCCATCGCGTGCTGATCCATGCCGCCGCCGGCGGCATCGGGCTTCTGGCCTGCCAGTGGGCAAAGGCGCTCGGCGCGCATGTCATCGGCACCGTCGGTTCCAAGGCCAAGGCCGACCTGGCGCTGTCCAACGGCTGTGATCACGTCATCCTCTACAATGAGGAGGACTTCGTCGCGCGGGTGAAGCAGATCAGCCGCAATGAGCTCTGCGATGTCGTCTATGACGGCGTCGGCAAGACCACCTTCCCGGGGTCGCTGTCGTGCCTGCGGCCCCGCGGCCTGTTCGTCAGCTTCGGCAACGCCTCCGGCCCGGTGCCGCCGTTCCCGCTCACTGAACTGAACAATCACGGCTCGCTGTTTGCGACGAGACCAAAACTCAACGACTACGTCTCCACCCGCAAGGAATTGCTCGAAGGCGCCGACACGCTGTTTGCCGCCGTCATCAACGGCAAGCTCCACGTGCCGATCAACCACGCCTATGCACTGAAGGATGCGGCCAAGGCCCATACCGAGCTGGAGAACCGGGCGACGACGGGGGCGGCGATTTTGAGGCCGTAGAGACGCAATAGTCGTAAGCACCCTTGCTGGATGCAGAGAAGCTGGCTTCGGTAGTCAATACCAAGCTTGACGAGCACCGGAAAAAGGAACGCCCGCGGAATGCGTAGCTATTGCGCGGTGTTGGGGGTGGTCAAACCCACGGCCGTGATAAGACTAACGGCCGCATTGTACGCGGAGAGGTCGAGAGGGTCAGCACTTCCTCGCGATAGTGTCCAGCCCAAGGGAGCCCTGCGCAAGTGAGATGCGATGGCACAAATTTGCAGGTTCCTCTGCGCGCACGGCGGTAAGTCCGTGAAACTCTTGCCTTTGACGTCGTCGCTCTTGCCTTTGACCTTGTCACTCTCGTCTTTGACGTCATCGTACTTTGGGATGGAGCAGGTACCCACGAACCCACCAAAATAGTCCAGTTGCAGCGGCGCGATGACCTTCTCAACGATGTGCGGAAGCCCGGCAGTGCTGAGGGCTTGTACCGCGTCCTCGGCATGAGCATTTCGCGTCGCCCAATAGGTATCCAATGGCGACCAGCCGCCATGATCCGGCGGCCGTGATGTTGCAGTTTCCGTGCTGGCTCCACTGGCGGAGTACTGAACAAGCAGACCGGAGAACGTCCAGCCTTGCTTCCGAAGCTGTTCGCCAAAGTCTCCGCAGCGATGATCGGAGGCGCTGTCGACGGGGTTGCCATTGACCCGCGCCACAATAACTTTGTCATTGAGCTGTTGCTTGTCACGGGCTTCGACGAGCAATGCTCGCAGAGAGTCGGCACCTGAGTTGTCAAAATAGCCTCCATCGGCAACGCGACGCCAGGCTTTGTCGAAGAACACCGATCCGGCTGGCGATATCACCGGGAAACGTGCGCTGTGAAACGCAGCCTCGCCGATCGCTATGGAACCTTGGCGGGCGTGCGGCTCCCAGTTGGCATTTGTGAAGACGACCCGTCCGCCGGTGTCGACGTCGGTCGACGTAAAAAGTAGCAGCGGTGCCCTGGGCAGTCCGGCTGTGATCCGTCTTAGATCGGCGGCATAGGCGCGACGCTCGCCAGGTCCCAGCACCTGCCAAAGGATATTCAGGGCAGTTCCCTGCCAGCTGTCCAGCAGCGCTTGGCCCCTTTGCGCGATTCCGCGCGGCGTAACGAAATCGGAGGTCAGCATGGTCGCGAACGCCATCGACAAGTGGTCTTGAAGCAAGGTGGCATTGACGAGGCGCCACAAGGGCCTTCCGCCCATCATGAGCGAGCCCTTGGGATACTTCTTTTGCTCTTCTTTGCAGGTCTCCCAGGAGCTTCCGTCGGTGGGGACAGGACTGGCTTGCTTCCATTCTTCGCGCATGACAACCCACGTCGCGATGCCGAGACTGCCACCCGATACTCCGCTGGCCGCCACAACATGCTCACCGAACGCACCGCACGTGAGATCGTCGGCAATCGCGAGCACTTGGGCAGTAAACACAGCGGCACGCAGCCCGCCGCCGTCGGCATGTATCGCTATCTTTGGTATGATGGATGCATCCGAGAGAGCCGTGTTGTTCGATTGCTCGCCAGCAACGAGGGCTGGATAGGGTACGGGATTATCGAGGTGCTCCAGCCCCGCCTTTTCGCGAGCGAACACGATAAACGCAATGAGCAGCGTCACGAAAACTACTGAGGACCACTTTGGAAGTCGCGATCTCAGCCGGTCGAGCAGCATAAGTCCGCATGTTATGGCGAGAACGAAACTCGCGAGCCACAGGAAGGCGAACGGCGCTGTGCCTATCGCAAGTGGCAGTTTTATGGAAAGGACAAAAAAAGTAAAACACGTCAGAACAGTAAGCCCGAAGAGCAGTGGCCCGGTCAGCGGTCGTTGCGGGGGAGGGAGGCGACGCGAGAGAAGCCATGCAGTTGCCGGCGTCATAGAACTCACAATACCGGCATACATGCCTTCATCCCCAGATTTGAAGGCAGCCCAGTAAGCAAATAGAGCCACGACGAGGACGAGTATGAGATAGACAGCAAAATAAACCGATGACCGCGCGTTTCTCGTTAGACAATGCGGGATGGCGACGCCGACCGTGCCAATGCCAACCAATATGAATCCACGCCAATAATCGGCTGCTATTGCGGATAGAAAAGCGAAATGGATCGTGAAAAGCGTGATGATACTGATCCATCGCGAACAGTCGCGCGCGGCGTACCAACAGAATAAACTGTCCAGGAACGTCTTTTCGCCGCCTAATCGCAGCGAACAGGTTATCGGCAATGCTCCACCGAATACGATCGCCAGTAAGAGACTGCTCGCCCAGAATTCTGCGTAGTATTCGACACCTGCCCAGCGAAAGCCATCCGCCATCTGACCACGCGTGGCGAGTTGCATGGTTTCGCCGATGTTCCAGAGGATGTCGCGTGTCTGGCCTTCAAAGAGGAGCAAGAGGCTGATAGCCAACAGCGCGATGGTAACCAATTTTCCCTTGCGGATTAGAATGCGATATCGATCCATCATCCTCATTTGCATAGCCACTCAAATCAGCGGGATGGTCGCCAATAAAAAGTGACGTTTACCCGAAATTGCATACTCTGACAATTCACTTACTATTAGACATGCTAGATCGGCGGTGGACGGTAAGAATCTTTACTTCACCAAAATCGCGGCAATGCAATCGATCATCAGCGAGATCTCCTCGCGTGACGTTGAGCGCCGGCATGAAGCGCAGTGCGTCGGGCTGCGGCGAGTTGATCATCACGCCGTTCGCCAGCGTCTTGGCGAACGAATTAGCCTGGTGGTCCCGCGAGGACTCGAACCTCGAACCTTCGCGTCCGCAACGCGATGCTCTATCCATTGAGCTACGGAACCGTGCCGGCGTCGGTTGCGATTTTGCGGCCGGACGTTGTTGCCGTCATTCCGGGATGGTGCGTTAGCACCAGACCCGGAATTTCGAGATTCTCAGGGGCGCGAGAGCGCCCCATAGTTCACGCTTCGCGTGCCCCGGAATGACATTGAAGAGCCTTACGCCACCCTTCGCGCGGCACCCGCCTTGACCAGAATCGCGTCAAGACAATCGATCATCAGCGAGATCTCTTCGCGCGTGACGTTGAGCGCGGGCATGAAGCGCAGGGCGTCGGGCTGCGGCGAGTTGATGAGGACGCCGTCTGCCAGCGCCTCGGCGACAATCGACGCACCGATCGGCAGCTTCAGGTCGAGCGCCAGCAGCAGCCCGCGGCCCCGCACTTCGCCAAGGCCATGTCGTGCCGAGAGTTTCTGCAGCTCGCTTTCCAGGAACAGGCCGGCATCGACCGCCGCCTTCAGAAATTCCGGCTTCGACACTTCTTCCAGCACCGCGAGCCCCGCCGCGCACATCAGCGGATTGCCGTTGAATGTGCCGCCCTGGTCGCCATGCTCGAAGCATGACGCGTCCCTGGTCGCGAGCAGGGCGGCGAGCGGCACGCCGCCGCCGATGCCCTTGCCGAGCGTCATGATGTCGGGCGCGATGCCGGCATGCTCGTAGTGGAACAGCTTGCCGGTCCGGCCCATGCCGGTCTGGATCTCGTCGACGATCAGGAGCATTCCGTGCTCCCTGGTGAGTGCGCGCAGCTCCTGCAGGAATTGATCGGTCGCGGGCCAGACGCCGGCCTCGCCCTGGATCGGCTCCAGCATCACAGCGACCGTGTTGTCAGAAATCAGCGCCTTGACGGAATCGAGGTCGTTGAGCCTGGCTTTCCGGAAGCCCGATACTTTCGGCTCGAACAGCGGCTCGAAGGCCTTCTTGCCCGAGGCCGACATGGTTGCGAGCGTGCGGCCGTGAAAGCCGCCCTCGAAGGTGATGATTTCGAACGCGCCGTTCTTGTGCTTGGCGCCGTATTTCCGCGCCAGCTTGATCGCGCCTTCATTGGCTTCCGCGCCGGAATTGGCGAAGAACACCTGGTCGAAGCAGCTCTTTTCGACCAGCGCCTGCGCCAGCTTCAGGCTCGGGCCGTTGTAGAAGGCGGGGCTCGGCGTCAGCAGCAGCTTTGCCTGCGCGGCGAGGGCTTCGGCGACGACAACAGGCGAATGGCCGAGGCAGTTGACCGCCCAGCCCTGCATGAAATCGAGGTAGCGCTTGCCGGAATCGTCCCAGAGATAGGCGCCTTCGCCGCGGACAAACACGGCCTGCGGGCGGGCCGTGATATTCATCAGCGCTTCGAACGGATGGGCAGCATGGGTCATGTCAGTCTCCTCTGGGTTTTGTGGAAGGGGCAGGCCGAAACGCAAGAAGGCCGCACTTTTGAGGGTGCGGCCTTCTCGAAAACTTGGCTGAAAAACTAGCTAATCAGCGTTGTCGTCGGACATGGCGCGCCCCATCATCGTCGCGGGAGCGACGACGCAGGCAGGCGCGGCGGATGGTCCGGTTCAGCTTCATGGCGATGGCCCATACAGCCGAACAGCTGGTCGTGTCAAGCGGCGCTCGCCGTGGGCCAGTTTGATTGTGGCAAAGGTCCGGGTGGATCGTTCACTTTCGACAAGCCATATTCAGGGCATGACGAAGGACCTCAGTCCCGAGAACATCACGCGAATTCCTGTTGTCGAGGTCGTGGCGCCGGATGGCAGGGTAGAACTATGGGCGGTCGTGTCTGTCCATGATGAGGCCGTGGCAATCGTGCAAAAACGCGTTCCCGCCGACCACGTAGTTCGATACGCCGGAGTGCTTTTGCCCAACGTGAAAATAAAGGATCGACGTCGGCTTTGGCCCGGCGATGCTGTTCGGATCGAGCCCTGACCTCGCCGCCGGGGTGCGACCTCACTCGATCCCAAAATGCCGGAATTCCTCGACTATGCCGGCGTCGATGGCCTTAGCGGCGGCGATGTCGGTTTCGGCTCCGCCCGCATCGCCTTGTTTTTGTTTCGCAAGTCCGCGTCCATAGAGCGAGGGCGCAAGCTTCGGGTGGACCTTCAAAGCCGCGTTGTAACCATCGATCGCTGCAGCGTATTCGCCGAGCTTGAGATAGCAGAAGGCGCGGCTATCGAGGGTATAGGCGTTGTCAGGCCGGTGCCTGAGCGACGCCTCGCAGTCTTCAAGGCCTTCCCGCGGACTGCCGACAATGGCCCGCGTCAGGCAGCGCGCGTTGAGCGCCGCGGCATATTTCGGATTGTGCTTGATCGCACGATCAAAGTCCGGCAGGGCGCGTGAATAGTCGTGCCGGTCGAAATGGATATTGCCGCGGGCATAGGCGTCGAGATAGCCGGCGGGATCGAGGCGCAGCGACTGGTCGAAATCGGCGAGCGCACGGCCGATGTCGCCCTTGTCCCTGAACAGGCGCGCCCGGTTGCCATAGGCCGCGGCATAGTTCGGATCGAACTGGATCGACATGTTGAGGTCGGCGAGCGCCAGCGCATCATCGCCGTGATTTCGATAGGCGGTGCCGCGGTTGAAATAGGCGAGCGCGAATTTGGGGGCGAGCTTGATCGCCTTGTTGTAGTCGGCCATCGCACGATCATAATCACGCTTGTCGATGTGGGAGTTGCCGCGGTTGTTGTAGTACCAGGAATCGCGCGGATTGAGCCTGATGGCCCGGTCATAATCGGCGATCGCGTGATCCGGATCGCCCTTGTCGCTATAGGCGATCCCGCGGTTGAACCAGGCGACCGCATCCTTCGGGTTGAGCGCAATGGCGCGGTCGAAATCGGAGATCGCCCGGTCGAGTTCACCCTTGCGGCGATAGGCTTCGCCGCGGTTGGTGAAGGCCGCGAACCGTTTCGGGTCGAGCCGGATCAGGTCGCTGAAATCGGCGATGGCGAGATCGATGCTTTTTATGCCGAGATAATGGGCCCCGCGATTGAGATACGCATCGGCAAGCCGTTTCGCGGGTGCATTCCCCGATGAGATCACGGCCGTGCATCCACCGATCCGCAGGTCGGTGGCAATCCTGGCGTTGCTGAAGCACCAGCCTTTGACGACGGCAGATGTAAGCGGCGCACCCTGCGCAAGGGCTGGAATCGCCGTCAGCAAAATCAACGAGCAGCCAAGCGCCTTGAGGGTATGAGCGCCGATCCCGATCCGCTGTGCCTTCATCATCTTCGATCCCGTGCCTGCCCGATGCCGCCGGTTTGCCAATTGCTTCGTTGCTTTGGTGGATGCACCGCGCGGATCGGTTCACGTACGCAGGTATCGGGTTCGGGCTTTCGACCGGTTGAACCGGCGCGCCAAGCCAGCCGACAAAAGGGGAGCGCTCCCATTGAACAGCTCGCCATGTCCGGTACTCCCTACGACATCGACGTCGACAGCATCCGCGGGGCATTTCCGCCCGGCACCGGGGCGCCACCATTGCTGCTGGATTTTGCAGCATGGCTGAAGGGACGCCCCTGGGGCAGCGCCGGTTGCTATCAGCTCGTCGGGCAGTTTTCCGACGAGGCGCCGATTGTCGACGGCAGCCCGCTGCGCGAGCGCTTCGCGCTGTTCATGCGGCTGCCGGACGGGTCTGTCGTGGGCTTCTGGCTCGGAGCCGATCGCAACCTTGCCAAGGACCTTGCGAAGGCGCCGATCGTGGTGCTCGGTTCGGAGGGACAATACGAAATCATCGCGGCCTCACTCGAGGGCCTGCTCGCCAAGATCGCGCTGCAGCGTTTTGAGGAGGAGGGCGCCTGGACCGACTTCACGCCGCACGAGGAGGCGGACGACGCGACAGACCAGCTTGCGGAATGGTTGCGCAAGCGGCTCGGCATCAGGAACTTGTATGCGCTGACGAAGACGCCGCCCGGGTTGCCGGATTTCACCCGGTGGATGGAGCAATGGTGCAGGGATCGCGAGCGGCTTTGATCGAGCCGTTCCCGCCGTGGCTCGCCAATTCCTGATGCAGGTCGCGGGTCAGAACCCCGCGACGCTGCCGTGCAGGTCGTATTGGTCGGAGCGCTCGATCTTCGCGGTGACGATCTCGCCGACTTTCAGCGGCCGACGGCTGGAGAGATAGACCGCGCCGTCGATCTGCGGCGCGTCGGCCTTCGAGCGGCCTTTTGCGACCGTCGGCCCGACTTCGTCGACGATCACCTGCTGCCGCGTGCCGACCTTGCGCTTGAGGCGGCGGGCGGAGATTTTCTGCTGCCGCGCCATCAGCGCGTTCCAGCGTTCCTGCTTGACCTCGTCGGGCACGGCGTTACCGATCGCGTTGGAGGCGGCGCCGGCCACCGGCTCGTATTTGAAGCAGCCGAGCCGGTCGATCTCGGCCTCCTCCAACCAGTCTAGCAGATAGGCGAAATCCGAATCCGTCTCGCCGGGAAAACCGACAATGAAAGTCGAGCGCAGCGTCAGGTCGGGGCATTGCTCGCGCCACTTCTTGATCCGCGCCAGCGTCTTTTCCTGCGCCGCGGGACGCTTCATCGCCTTCAAAACTTCCGGGCTGGCGTGCTGGAAGGGAATATCGAGATAGGGCAGGACCTTGCCCTCGGTCATTAATCCGATGACATCGTCGACATGCGGGTAGGGGTAGACATATTGCAGCCGCACCCAGGCGCCGAGCTCACCAAGCTCTTTAGCGAGGTCGAAGAATTTGGCGCGGACCTGACGGTCCTTCCAGGGGCTTTCCGCGTATTTCACGTCGACGCCATAGGCCGAGGTGTCCTGCGAGATCACGAGCAATTCCTTGACGCCGGCGCTGACCAGTTTCTCCGCCTCGCGCAGCACGTCGCCCGCCGGACGCGAGACGAGGTCGCCACGCAGTTTGGGGATGATGCAGAAGCTGCAGCGGTTGTTGCAGCCTTCGGAAATCTTCAAGTAGGCGTAGTGGCGCGGCGTCAGCTTGACGCCCTGCGGCGGCACCAGGTCGAGGTGCGGGTTATGCACCGGCGGCAGCGCCCGGTGCACGGCCTCCAGCACGCTCTCATATTGCTGCGGGCCCGTGATCGACAGCACGCCCGGATAGGCGGCCTCGATCTGCTCGGGCTCGGCGCCCATGCAGCCGGTAACGATGACCTTGCCGTTCTCGGCCATCGCCTCGCCGATGGCGCCGAGCGATTCCTGCTTGGCGCTGTCGAGGAAGCCGCAGGTATTGACGATGACGATGTCGGCGCCGTCATGCTTGCGCGCGAGCTCATAGCCCTCGGCACGCAGCCGCGTGATGATGCGCTCGGAATCCACCAATGCCTTGGGGCAACCCAAGGATACAAACGAGATTTTTGGCGCGGTGGCCTGTTGCATGTTCGATCTGCCTGAATGAAGGGCTGCAGGTAGTCCCATTCGCTTATAATTACAAGGCCTTATGCCGCTCAGACGCATTCTATAGGTAAGGTATTCAGCCAAGTGACAAAGGCCGGAACAGTCGCCCGAGATCGCCTTCCGGCCAACGCTATGGATCAGATTGAGATGAGCAACTCAGCTTTGGTCCGTGGGCCGGGAACTCTAGACCACAGCGACAAACCAAAACACCCAAGCCGTGAGGCAGGCCAATGCTAGCCAGGCGATCATGCCCCAAGCCTCCCGGAAGGTATCGATCCCGTTCCAGGCGAACACCCAAAGCAGCACATATGCAAGAGTAACTGCCCAAAGACGCCAAAGCCCGATGCGAGTCAGAACAAGGTAGATAAGACCGCCGTAGAAAAACTGGACGACCAGGGCCCCGCCAACTGTCACCCAAGCCAGTTTATAGATCATTGCCCAGGTTGGTGGATTTTGGTCCAACCAGTTCCAGAGTATCATGAAGCAGACAAAGGCAATCGAGAACGCCAAGCTGGACGCAAGCCAAGCGGCTATTAAATTTCTCATTCCAGCGTTGCCCCCAGTGTTACGACACCGCTCTATAACCGAGTCCGCTGGTTCAGCCGCGCGCCATTTTCTCCGAGGCGCTTACCGTACTGTGTTGGCCGCAGCGACCGCCGTCCAAAATCGATGTTCGTCTGACTTGCCTTCGGCGAGCGCGCTTTCTGCCTTTTTGGCTGCATAGGATGCTGCAGACCGGCCATGAGCAATTCCCAACTCATGGGCCGCGCGGCTTACCTCCATCCAGAATTGGTGATCGCAAGTTTCTTCCGTCATGCGGATTGCATTCATTGCCTCAGGACGACCCAAGCGAAACAAAGCTGATCTTGGCCGCGGCGGCCGGTTGGATATCCAAATCTGCCTGATTGATGTGCACGAACTAGTCCTAATGGCCCACAATCACAAGGCTTTGCGCTACCTTCTGACGTGCTATGGATGCCCTGCGGGGCCAAGAGTTGAATGATGAGCGCTGAGTCGTCGCCGAAAATCGTGATTGTCGACGAAAGCCCGATCCGGGCCGCAATCCTTGAAGAGGGCTTGCGGGAGGCGGGTTTTACCGGCGTCGTGCATATCAGCGAGATGCAGAGCCTGTTGGCGCGGATTTATGCGCTCGACCCCGACGTCATCCTGATCGACCTGGAAAACCCCAGCCGCGACGTCCTGGAACAGATGTTCCAGGTCAGCCGCGCGGTGCGGCGGCCGATCGCCATGTTCGTCGACCAGAGCGATGCGGCCTCGATCCAGGCTTCCGTCGAGGCCGGCGTCTCCGCTTATATCGTCGACGGGCTGAAGAAGGAGCGGATCAAGCCGATCCTCGACCTCTGCATTTCCCGCTTCAATGCCTTCGCCAAGCTGCAGGACGAACTCGACCGCACCAAGTCCGCGCTGGAGGAGCGCAAGGTGATCGACCGCGCCAAGGGAATTTTGATGAAGGTGAAGGGCCTCACCGAAGAAGAGGCCTATGTGCTGATGCGCTCCACCGCGATGCGCGAGAAAAAGAAGATCGGCGAGATCGCGCAGTCGATCCTGACGGCGTCGGAGTTGCTGAAATGACCACACCGCTGCATATCGGCTTCATTCCGCTGGTCGACGCCTCCGCGCTGATCATCGCCGTCGACAAGGGCTTTGCTGCCGCCGAAGGGCTCGACGTCACATTGGTGCGGGAAGTGTCGTGGTCCAACGTCCGCGACAAGCTCAATATCGGCATGTTCGATGCCGCGCATCTCTTGGCGCCGGTGGCGATCGCGTCCAGCCTCGGCCTCGGCCACGTCAAGGTGCCGATCGTGGCGCCGTTCAATTTGGGCCTCAACGGCAACGCGATCACGGTATCGCCGGCGCTGCACGCCGCCATCATGGCCGAGATCGACGGTGACGCGCTTGATCCCATGACGACCGCGCTGGCGCTCGCCCGCGTCGTGGCGAAGCGGCGCAAGAGCGGGGCCGATCCCCTGACCTTCGGCATGACGTTCCCGTTCTCGACCCACAATTACCAGCTCCGGTTCTGGATGGCGGCGGGCGGGGTCGATCCCGACGAGGATGTGCGCCTGGTGGTGCTGCCGCCGCCCTACATGGTGGACAGCCTGGCCAACGGCCAGGTCGATGCGTTCTGCGTCGGCGCGCCCTGGAATTCGATCGCGGTCGATCTCGGCATCGGCCATATCCTGCATTTCGTGTCTGACATTCTGGTCCGGGCCGCCGAGAAGGTGCTCGCGGTACGGCAGAGCTGGTCGGAGAAGAACCCGCAGGTGGTGGCGGCGCTGACGCGGGCCGCCGCGAAGGCCGCTGATTTCATCGAACGCCCCGAGAACCGCCCCGAGGCCGCGCAGATCCTGGCCCGGCCGGAGCGGATCGGCGTCGATGCGGAGGTGATCCAGCGCACCCTCGATGGCCGGCTGAAGATTTCGCCCGACGGCGCGCGGCGCGAAAGCAGCCGCTATCTCCTGGTCGGCCGCGAAGGGGCGGGCCGGCCCGACCCCGCACAGGCCGCCTGGCTTTACGCCCAGATGGTGCGCTGGGGGCAGACCCCGATGCGGCCGGACGCGCTGCGGACCGCCATGGCGGTATTCCGGCCGGATCTCTACGATGCGGCGATGGGACATTCAGCGGCCGCCCCTGAGGCGTCTGGCGCCATCGGGGCCTTCGTCGGACCTGCGTTTGACCCGGACGATATCGCGGGCCATCTGGCGGCGTTCAAGATCGGCCACTGGAAACCTTGAACGGGCCTGTTGAAGCAATATTAGGCAAAAGTATCATGTGCTCAATAATTGAGCATGGTGCCCGCGAAGCAGCAGTGAAGGCTGCTTCATAGCTTCGAGATCATTCTCGGAACACTCTGTAAAATCTCAACATTTTGTCTGGCCTCGGCTGGCACGCAACTTGAATGTTGCAGTGCGGTCGGCTGGTCGATGATGCCTGCCGACCGACGTCCAAGATGGATTTCCGCAGCAACGAAGCTGCCGGACCGCTTGTCGGAAATATCGCCCGGCACCTCCGCCGAGCCGATTTCCCAAGCGGTCTCTCCCGTTCGTTGACGCCACCGAATGTGGCCGCAGGAGCTTCGTCGCGCATGAAAATCGAAACGCTCTCCGTCGACTTTACCGACGAGCAGAAACGCTACCTCGAGGGCTTTACCGCTGGGCTGCAGATCAGCCGGGTCGGGCGCGGCCTTGGCGGCAATGCGGGCAAGGGGAGCGCCGAACCGACCGGGCCTGACGCCGCGCACATCAAGGCGCAGGACAAGGTCATCGCTTCCGGCAAGAAGCTCGCTGACCCCGAAAAGTTCAAGCGCGACGAGCATCCGTTCGACGCCTATCCGCGGCTGAAGCAGCAGGCGCTCGACAATGCGCCGCCGAGCCCGGCAGACAATTTCCGCTGGCGCTATTACGGCCTGTTCTACGTCGCGCCGGCGCAGGATTCCTACATGTGCCGGCTGCGCATACCGAACGGCATCCTGAAGCACTGGCAGTTCTCGGGCCTTGCCGATCTCATCGAGCGGCTGTGCGGGCCGTTCTGCCATGTCACCACGCGGGCCAATCTGCAGGTGCGGGAAATTCCGCCCAAGAACGCGGTGGCGCTGATCGAGGGCATCCAGGACCTCGGCCTCTGCTCGCGCGGCACCGGCGCCGACAACATCCGCAACGTCACGGGTACGCCGACGGCCGGGATCGATCCGCAGGAATTGCTCGATACCCGCGACTACGCCCGCGAATGGCACTATCACATCCTCAACGACCGCTCGCTCTACGGCCTGCCGCGCAAGTTCAACGTTGCCTTCGACGGCGCCGGCAAGATCGCTGTGCTGGAAGACACCAACGACATCGCCTTCACGGCGGTCGAGGTGAAGGACGGTTTTGGCGCCGAGGCAGGCATCTGGTTTCGCCTCGGGATCGGCGGCATCACCGGCCACAAGGATTTTGCCAAATACACCGACATCATCGTGAGGCCGGCCGATGCCACGGCGGTGGCCGACGCCATCGTCCGCATCTTCATCGATCTCGGCGACCGCACCAACCGCAACAAGGCGCGGTTGAAATATGTGCTCGACGGCATGGGCCACGACAAATTCCTCACGCTGGTCGAAGAGCGGCTCGGCAAGCCGTTCACGCGGGTGCCGCCGGAGGCGCTTTGCCCACGGCCGGCCGCCGACCGCATGGCGCATATCGGCGTGCACAGGCAGAAGCAGGGCGGGCTGAACTGGATCGGCGTGTCGTTGCCGCTCGGAAAAGTCACCTGCGAGCAGATGCGAGGACTGGCGAAGATCGCGCAGGATCTCGGCGACGGCGATATCCGCCTGACGGTCTGGCAGAACCTGCTCATCCCGGGCGTGCGCGACGAGAATGTCGAACTCGCGATCGCTGCGATCAGCAAGATCGGGCTAGCGGTCGAGGCCTCGCACATCCGTGCCGGCCTGATCGCCTGCACCGGCAATGCCGGCTGCCGGTTTGCGGCCTCCAACACCAAGCGCCACGCCGCCGAGATCGGCGACTGGTGCGAGCCGCGCGTTGAGATCGACACGCCGATCAACATCCACGTCACCGGCTGTCACCATTCCTGCGCGCAGCACTACATCAGCGATATCGGCCTGATCGCGGCGCGCGTTCCCGTCGGCGAGGATGACGACACCGTCGAGGGCTATCACCTCTTTGCCGGCGGCGGCTTCGGCCCCGACGCCGATGTCGGGCAGGAGGTTTTTCATGACCTCAAGGCGGAAGACGCGCCGAAGACGGTCGAGAGGCTGCTGAAGGCCTATCTCAAACACCGAACCTCGCCCGAAGAACCATTCCTGACATTTGCGCGCCGCCATGACGGCGAGACGCTGCGCAAGCTTGCCGATGCCGAGGTGTCCGCATGAACCAGATCACGCCGCCACCGAAGATCGAAATCATTCCCTCCAGCGCGCCATTCTCCGAGGCGCAGCGCTCTTGGCTGAACGGATTCTTCGCCGGACTATTGTCCGATGCGACGCCGTTATCAGCCGAGCAGGGCGACGCCGTCATGCAGGGCGCGGCCGGCGACGGCGACGACGGCGAAGCGCCGTGGCACGACCAGACCATGCCGATGGCCGAGCGCATGAAGCTGGCCGAGGGCCGTCCCTTGCGGCGGCGGATGATGGCCGCGATGGCGCAGCAGGACTGCGGCCAGTGCGGCTATGACTGCCACAACTATTCCGAAGCGATCGCAAACAGGAGCGAAGCGCGGCTCAACCTCTGCGTCCCCGGCGGCAAGGAGACCGCGCGGATGCTGAAGTCGCTGTACGAGGAGATCGACAAGGCACCGTCCACGTCGTCATCCGCACCGGCCGCGTCCTCCGCCGCGCCTGCGGCCGTGGCGGAGCCCGGACGGTCGCGCGATAACCCGATCGCCGCCACCTTCCTGTCGCGCCGCCTGCTGAACAAACAAGGCTCGGAGAAGGAGACCTGGCACATCGAGTTCGATCTGTCCGCCTCCGGCCTCGACTATGTCGTCGGCGATTCCTTCGGCATCTTTGCCCGCAACGATGTCGGGCTGGTCGACCAGGTCATCGCGCTGCTCGGCGCCTCCCACACCACCAGGGTGAATGGCAAGACGCTGCGCGAAGTCCTGGTCGACGACGTCTCGCTGTCGCCGGCGCCGGATCAGCTGTTCGAACTGATCTCGTATCTGACCGGCGGCGCCCGCCGCGAGAAGGCACGGGCGCTGGCGCAGGGCGAGGACCCCGATGGCGACGCCGCGACGCTCGACGTGATGGCGGTGCTGCAAAAGTTTTCCGGCGTGCGCCCGCACCCCGAGGCCTTCGTCGAGGCGCTGGAGCCGCTGCAGCCGCGGCTCTATTCGATCTCATCGTCACATAATGCGACGCCCGGAAAGCTGTCGCTGACGGTCGATTGCGTGCGTTACGTGATCAACAAGCGCAAGCGCTTGGGATTGGCCTCAACCTTCCTCGCCGAGCGCATCAATCCGGGCGACGAGCTGAAGGTCTATGTGCAGAAGGCCCACGGCTTCGCGCTGCCCCAGGACCCGAAGACGCCGATCATCATGGTTGGGCCCGGCACCGGCATCGCACCGTTCCGCGCCTTCCTGCTCGATCGCCGTGCGACCGGCGCGCCCGGCAAGAACTGGCTGTTCTTCGGCCATCAGCGCAGCGACTGCGATTTCTTCTATGCCGACGAACTCAATGCGATGAAGACCTCCGGCTTGCTGACGCGGCTGTCGCTGGCCTGGTCGCGCGACGGCGACAAGAAGTTCTACGTGCAGGATCGGATGCGCGAGGTCGGCCGCGAATTATGGACCTGGCTTGCCGAAGGCGCCCATGTCTACATCTGCGGCGATGCCAAGCGGATGGCCAAGGATGTCGAGCGCGCGCTGGTCGACATCGTCGCCCAGTTCGGCGCCCGATCGACCGATGAGGCGGTCAGCTTCGTCGCGGAACTGAAGAAAAGCGGCCGCTTCCAGCAGGACGTTTACTAATTCGGGTTCCGTCTAGCTCAAATCGGCCCGAATAAAATTCTCGCTTCGGACGGGAGGAGGGGAATTTTCCCCTCGAAACGGAACCGATTGGAGCGCCCGTATCACTATTTCAGCCGACATCTTGCGTCCGGGCGTGATCGATATTCCATATGCAGCCCATGCAGCGTTGGAGATCGACCATGCGCGAATTATCGGCGGAAGCCCGCCTGCACCTTTACGCACGCTCGGTGTCCCGCCGTTCCGGCACCGGCCTGCATACCGCGGCGCTCTACAGCGCGTTTGCGCTGATCGCCGCCATCGTGTTCGGCACGCTGTCGGTCCATCCGTTCTAAGACGATATTGCCGTCTTGAACGGCGCGACCGTAATCCCCGCATCCTTCAATGCCTTTCGCAGGCCGCGCGCAATATCGACTGCGCCCGGCGTGTCGCCGTGAATGCAGACGGTGTCGGTGCGCATCTTGATCACCTTGCCGGTCACTGAAACCACCGCGCCATCCTGCACCATCCGCACCACGCGGTCGGCGATCTCCTTCGCATCGTGCAGCACGGCGCCCGGCTTCTTGCGCGACACCAGCATGCCATTGTCCTCATAGGCGCGGTCGGCAAACACTTCGTGCACCATTGGGAGGTTGGCGGCCTCGCCTGCCTGGACCAGCTTTGAATTGGCGAGCACCACGAAAATCAAATTGGGATCGACCGCCTTGATGCCGTTGGCGATCGCCTTCGCGGTCATGTCGTCCTCGCAGGCGACATTGGAGATCGCGCCGTGCGCCTTGACGTGGGTGACCTTGTAGCCAGCCGCCGTCGCAATCGCCTGCAACGCGCCGATCTGGTAGGCGATGAGGTTTTCGATCTCCGACGACTTCAAACCAGGCATCGGCCGCCGGCCAAAACCATGCAGGTCGCGATAGCCGGGATGCGCGCCGACGCTGACACCGCGTGCCTTGGCCAACTCAACCGTGTGGCGCATGATGTCGGGGTCACCGGCATGAAAGCCGCAGGCGACATTCACCGACGTCGCCAGCTCGATCATCGCGGCGTCATTGCCCATTTCCCACGCGCCAAATCCTTCGCCGAGATCGCAATTGAGGTCGATGCTTGTCATGTTGCTGGTCCGCTTCTCGTGAGTGGATTGTTGGCCGGTCAGTCCGGTCCGGCGACGTCGGCAACGGCGTGCCAGGTTCCGGCGTCGACCGCGTTGACGGCGTGGCCCGCGACATTGGCATCGTGCAGCGCCTCGATGTTGAGATCAACGCTTTCGACGGCGCGCAGCCGGTCGGGCAGGGCGCGCAACATCTCGGCAAATTTCCGCGCCTCGGCCTGCGCTTCGGCCATGCTGACGGCCCGGAAACGAAAGCCGCGCCCGGCCGGGATCTGGGCCAGCCGCCCGAGATCGGCGGAAATCACCGTCGCGATCTTGGGATAGCCGCCGCTGGTGCCGCGATCCGGCATCAGCACGATGGGCTGGCCCATGCCGGGCACCTGCAGGCTGCCATTGACGGTGCCGTCGGAAACGATGTTGTGGCCATGGAGGTGCTTGAGCACGGGGCCTTCGAGCCGATAGCCCATGCGGTCACTCGTTGCCGAGATCTTCCATTCGCTGTCGACAAACAGTTTCTTGGTCTCGTCCGCAAATTCGTCGTCCTGCGGGCCCCAGACGACGCGGATCGGCGCGTCGGTCGCGGCGGGTAGTTCGATCCGCCGTTCCGGCGCGCCGCTTGCGGCCTTGGTCTGCAACTCGTCACCGGCCTGCAGCGGGCGCGGGTAGGGGCTGCCGAGCCCGGCGCGCGCGTTGACGGCGAGGCTGCCGAACATCGGCTCGCCCATGATGCCGCCTTCGATCGCGAGATAGCTGAACGAGCCGCCGCGGGCAAAGCCGAGCGTCAGGGTCTCGCCATCGGCAAGCGTCGCCGACGTATCCGGCGCCACGGCGCGGCCGGCGATATCAGCAATACGCGGGGCGCCCGCCAGCGCGATACGCACCGCGCCGCCGCGCGCGGTGAATTTGGCGCCGAACGGCCCGATCTCGACGGCCGCCGTAAAGGGTTCATTGCCGACCAGCGTATTCGCGGCCGCCAGCGCCAGCCGGTCCATCGCGCCGCTCGGCACCAGGCCGTAGCGCTGCGCGCCGGGACGGCCACCGTCCTGTACCGAACTTGCCGGGCCGATCGATGCGATGACGAGCTTGCTCATGAGGCGATCTGCTCGGCAATGAATTCGCCTGATGCGGCGGCACGGTCCTGTTCGGCGAACGTCTTGGCATCGACGGGCGTAAAGGTGACGTTGTCGCCGGGCTCGAGCAGGAAGATCGGGTCGCGATGAAGCTGGTAGGTGCGGACCGCCGTGCGTCCCAAAAGGTGCCAGCCGCTCGGGCCGGCAAGGCACTGCACGCCGGTCTGGACGCCGCCGATCGAGATGGTGCCGGCGGGCGTCAGCAGACGCGGATTCTGCCGCCGCGGCATATGCAGGAAATCGGCAAGCCCGCTGAGATAGGACCAGCCGGGCGTGAAGCCGATCATGGCGACCCGGTAGTCGCCCGCGACATGCCGCGCCACGATGTCGTCGGGCGTGGTGCCGAGGGATTTGGCGACGTCCTCCAGGTCGATGCCATGCTCGCCGCCATAGACGACCGGAATGCGCCAGCGCCGCGTCCTGGTCGTTGCCGGCACCGGCCGCTGCGCGAGCGCGAGAATCTTCTCGCCGAGCTTTTCGAAATCGATTTGCACGGGATCGTAATGCACCAGCAGCGAGCGATAGGTCGGCACGGTCTCGGTGATCCCCGCGATCGGTTCGGCCGCCAGTTCGCGGTCGAGCGCCAGCACCCGCCGGTTGGCGGCATCGTCGATGTTCCGGCTGAATTCCACCGTGATGGCGCTGTCGCCACTCGGCAAAAGGCGGGGCGGAGGTAGCGTGGCGGCCATGGCCTCTGAACGGTCTCGGAGCTTTGGCTTTTGACCATGATCTGTTCGGAAAACCGGTACCCCGCTTTTCCGGATCATGCTCGTGTGCGGCCTGCAAGCTGTAGCGTGTTTCGGGCCGGAGTGGAATTCGCTTCGCGCGAAATCAGCAAGTAAGTTCAATAAATTAATCTGCATGCTGCTGATAAGATGTTGTGATCACGACACCCCTCACTGGCCCTTGACGCGATGCCCGCGCCTCGCAAGATGCGCTACCTTTTCATCCCTCTCTCCGGAGCCTGCAGACCAGATGTCCCTATCCCCCGAAGCCATCGCGACCCTGTCCGGCGTGTCGACCGCCACCATCACCACCGTTCTGCTCAAGAAGGGCCTGCGAAACGTCTGGATGCGCGGCACCAAGCCGCTGCGGCCGGGCCAGGCGCGGCTGGTCGGCCCGGCCTTCACCCTGCGCTTCGTGCCTGCCCGCGAGGATCTCGCTACGCCCGAGTCGTGGTCGTCGCCGATTTCGACCCGCACGGCGATCGAGGCCATGCCGGCCGGCTGCATCGCCGTGGTCGACGCCATGGGTGTCACCGATGCCGGCATCTTCGGCGACATTCTCTGCGCGCGCATGGTCAAGCGCGGGGTGGCCGCGCTGATCACCGACGGCGTGGTGCGTGACGTCGAAGGCGTGCTTGGTACCAACCTTCCGGTCTGGTGCGACGGCTTCTCGGCGCCGCCCTCGGTCGCCGGACTGACCTTCGTCGGCTGGGGCGAGCCGATCGGCTGCGGCGGGGTTGCGGTGTTTCCGAACGACATCGTCGTCGCCGACCAGGACGGTGCGGTGCTGATCCCGCAGGCGTCGCTCGATCACGTGCTGGCCGAAGGGCCGGAGCAGGAGCGGATGGAGGCCTGGATCGTCAACGAGGTGAATAACGGCGCGGCACTGCCGGGCCTCTATCCGATGAACGCCGAGACCAAGGCGCGCTACGCCGCTTCGAAAAAGTAACATCAACAAGCAGAGGCAACCCCATGGAAATCCATCTCGCTGGCTCCCGGCCGACGCGCCGGGCGCCCTCGGACTATTTCACCGGCACGGTGTTGCAGGACCCGATCATCCAGACCGAGGCACCGGCACGGCTGGCCTCGACGCGCGTCTCATTCGAGCCGGGCGCACGCACGGCGTGGCACACCCATCCGCTCGGGCAGACGCTCTACGTCATCTCGGGTGTTGGCCGGGTGCAGGCCAAGGGCGGACCTGTCAGGGAAATCCGCCCCGGCGATGTCGTCTGGATTCCCCCGGGCGAAAAGCATTGGCACGGCGCTTCGCCGACCAACAGCATGACCCATATTGCCATGCAGGAAGCGCTCGACGGGAGCTACGTCACGTGGATGGAGCACGTGACCGACGCGGAGTATTCCGAGAAAGTCGGCTGACTTCCCGTCAGTTATATCCGCTGTGCGGTCCATGTGCCGGAGCACAGGGCCGCGCGCCAGGTGCCCGAGCCTGATGTGCCGTTGAGAACGCCGGAGCCGACGGCGCGTTTCATGCCGCTTGCGAGCGTTACGCGGATCGCGCCGGCTTCGGCCACGTGGCCGGAGGCCGTGACGGCCGCCGTATTCGAAGCGACCTGGCCGTTGCTGATCCCGATGGCGACCGATGCGTTGTTGGGGCAGGCCGCGTTCGAGGACGTGATCTGCACATTCCAGCCGCCATCGAAGGTCGCGGCGACGGACGGCGTTGCAAAGCCGAGTACAGCAAGCAACGAAGCGGTGACGACGGATTTCCGAAACGAAGTCATGGCGTGCCCCTTTGGTTTGGACACGCTCAGGCTCTCACAGCCGCTTCACGATGACTGTGATTGCCATCACCATGAAAAAGCCCCGCGCAATGGCGGGGCTTTTGCTTGATGGGCGAGGGCGCCTGCCGGTCAGTTGACGCGGGTCCAGGTCTGGCCGCCGCAGAACATGCCGCCGAAGGCGCAGCCCTGAACGCGCAGGGTGTCGGTGCCCTTCATCGCGATCGTTGAATCATAGCTGCTGCCGCTGTTCGGATCGAGGATCCGGCCGCTCCACTTGTCCTTGCCGGGTTTCATGTTGATCAGGACCTGCTCGCCATTCTGGTTCGACTTCTTGTCGATGGAATAGCCGCAGAGATTGGGACCGCACTGCTCGATCCGCACCTTGCCTTCCTTCTCCTCCGTCAGCCACACGCCGACCGGCGAGTTGGTGGCGGCAGGCGCTGACGTCGCGGGAGCGGCGGCCTGCTTTTGTGGCGGCGGCGGTGCCGGTGCGGCGACGGGAGCCGGCGGCGCGACCGGAGCGGCTTGCGGCGGTGGAGGCGCCGCAGGGGGCGCCGGGGCGGGTGCAGCGGCAGTGTCAGCCGGTGCGACGGCGGCGGTCGTGGTTGAAGGCTCGGGTGCGGCGGCAGGAGCGCTCGGACTTGGATCGGCGGCTGCGGGCGCCAGCGGTGCCGCTGGTGCGGCCGCCTGCTCGGCCGGTGCCGGCGCGGCTGGAGCCGCCGCTTCGGGGGCGGGCTGTGGGGCGGCTGGAGCGGTCTTCGCCTGCTGCGGCGCCTTGCGGGACGGACGACCGGGATCGCCTTCCTCGCCGCGCGCGCGCTTCTTCCTGGTGTTGTCGTAGACCCCGGGAATCGAAACCGTGCCGCGATCGGGATCGATCGTGATGGTGCGGCCGTTATACTCGAACGAGTACTGCGCCTGCGCGGCGGTGACGGTGCCCGCCAGCAAAAGCGCGGCGATAGCGAAGCACTTCTTCATTATGACGACCTCCTGAGCAGGGAACCCCATCCCCGGAAGCTACTAGTCAGCAATAGCTTCAATCAACGTGATCCAGATCACTTTCAAACTATGAGTCGTGTACTAGCGGCTTCGGTTCAAATTCGGCTGTGTAGAATAAATAGCGCCCGATGGACGGTCAATTTTCCAGAGAAAACCGGCGTTTCCGCGATCAATCGAACCAGACGGCGTAGATTTTCCTGAAGCTGCCGTCCTGGGTCGTGATGTGCAGCCACTGGTCCACAAACGCCTTCAGCGCCATGTCACGCTGCAGCCAATAGGCCTTTTCGGAAAAGTCGAACGGCTTGTCCGGATGCACCGCACAGAGCACGCCGGCGTGCTGCTTCTGCTGGTAGCGGGTCTCGGAAGCGTCCGTCATCATCAGGTCGGCGTTGCCTTTGGCGATCTCGTCGAAAATCGTGACGTTGTCGTTCCAGACCTTGATCTCGGCGTTCTTGATATTCGCCTTGGCGAAACGCTCATTGGTGCCGCCCGGATTGACGATGACGCGCGTGCCGGCCTTGTCGATATCGGCGATGGTTTCATACTTGCCCTGGTCCGCGCAGCGCGCGATCGGCGTCTTGCCCTCGCGCATGATCGGCGCCGAGAACAGTCCCTTCTTCTGCCGGTCGAGCGTGATCGAGACGCCGCCCATCGCGATATCGAAATTGTCGGCTTCAAAATCCTTCATCAGTTGCGGCCACGCCGTCTTGACGAACTCGACCTTGACGCCGAGCGCCTTGCCAAGCGCCTCGGCCATGTCGACGTCGAAACCCCTAAATTTCGAGCTGTCCTTGTCGTAATAGGTGAAGGGACGATAGTCGCCGGTCATGCCGACGCGCAGCGTGCCGCGCTTGACGATGTCGTCGAGGCGGGAAGCGGGCTGCTGCGCGTGGACCGAAACCGTCCACAGCACGGCGATTGCAAGACTGGCCAACACCCGAAACATCACGTCTTCTCCACGCGCGAAATTGATGACATCCTTAAAGCGATCGCGGATTTAGACCAGATCGTCACGCCATGCCAGCCGGAGAAATCGAAACGTGACCATCTCGCTTCACGAGGCTTCCGTCGGCGTGTTCGTGCCGTATCTGGAAAACCTGTCCAGCCTTCTCGACAGGGCTGCGGCGCATGCCGAAGCCCGAAATATCGATCCCGCCGTGCTGCTGAACATGCGGCTCTCGCCTACCATGTACAATTTGAAGCAGCAGGTGGGAGAAGCCAACCGGCATGCCGTCGTCGCCAGCGCATTGCTGGCCGGCCGTGCGCCTCACACATTTTCAGAGGCTGATCCTGACATCCCCGAGCTCAAGGCGCGGATATCGGCGGCGATCGATTTCGTGCAGGCCTTGCCGCGCGCGGAGATCGATGCCGCAGCCGACAAGGAGGTCGCTTTCACGTTCAAGAACGGCAGCCAGCGGAAATTCACCGGCAAATCCCTGCTGCTGACGTTCAGCGTCCCGCAGTTCTTCTTTCATGTCACGACGGCGTACGACATCCTGCGCCATGCGGGCGTCGATCTGGCCAAGAAGGATTTTTTGGGGCCGCCGAGATAGCGACCACGCGGGCACGGCTAGGCTTCGCTGCTCTCCCTGGCGGTAGCAAGCCCGGCCATCTCGCTTCTCAACTGCTCGAAGCGGCGGCGGGCCTCGCTTTCGCGGTCGTCCACCATCTGGATCGCGGCTTCCCGCGACATCGGACCGGAGACGATCGGCGTGGAATTCTCCCCGATGGTCTCGTCCACATAGTAGTCGCCATTGTCGAGGCGGACGGTCCATTTAAAGCGGATCGCCGCCATCGGGCCGGGGCCGAACTTGGTGTAGCCGTGGGCCTCCAGCGGCGGCGGGGTCGCCGGGATGGGGGGCGGCATGGCGGGCCTTGGCTCGGCGGCCGCCGCCTTTTCGGATTCGCGACGGGCTTCCTGCGGATCAAGGATGCTGGCGATGGTCGCCAGCGCGTGGTCGGTCGGGTCGCTTTGCATCACGGGTAAGCCTCCGGATCGAGCCCGTGGGCAGAATCAGCGTCATTGCCGCCCAAGGCCCTTTGCCTTGCTTCCGAATAAAGCCGGGCTTTGTCAATCCGTGGCTTTTTTTGGGCGCGGCTGGCTAGGCGGAGATTGGAGGTATTTTGTTCCTCCAGGGCCGCGCCTGCTCGAGCTGGCCGGCCAGCCGGAACAGGGTCGCCTCGTCGCCGAACCGGGCCGAAAACATCATGCCGAGCGGCAATCCGGCCTTGTTCCACGCGAGCGGCACCGACATCGCCGGCTGCCCGGACATGTTGAACATGGACGTCCCCGGCATATAGCGGCGCAGGATCGGGGCGATGTGCGACAGGTCGCTCGACATGGTGTTGAGCTCGCCGATGCGCAGCGGCGGCGTGCACAACGTCGGGGACAGGAAGACGTCGCAGTCTTCGAAGAACGCCGCCAGCGCGCGCGATATCTGGAAGGCGGCAAGCTGGGCGGCGACATAGTCGGTCGCGGTGTTCTTCTTCGCGTTGTGCGAATGCGCCAGCGTCACAATTTCGAGGTCTCGATCCGTCATCTCCCGCCCGAACCTCTGTTCGAGCAGCCGCACGGTGAGCGCGGTGTTGGCGCCGACGATCGTGGTGATGGTCGCGGCGGGATCGGCGGGAAGTTTCGGCGCGCGTTCCTCGACGCGGTGACCGAGCCCGATGAGCAGGCTTGCGGTTTCGCGGACGGCGGCGGCGACCTCCGGATCGATGGCCTCGCCATAAGGCGACTTGTCGGTGAAGGAGATGCGGAGCCGGCCGGGCTCACGGCCGACCTCCTGGGAAAACGGCCGCTCCGGCGGCGGCGCGACATAGGGGCTCGACGCTTCAGGGCCGTGGACCGCGTCCATCATGACAGCGCTGTCGCGGACGCTGATGCTGACGACATGGCCGCAGGAAAATCCGCCCCAGCCTTCACCCCGATCGGGCCCGAGCGGGTTGCGGGCGCGGGTCGGCTTCAGGCCGAACACGCCGGATGCGGAGGCGGGGATCCGGATCGAGCCGCCGCCATCGCTGGCATGCGCGACGGGAAGGATGCGGGCCGCGACCGCCGCCGCCGCGCCGCCGGATGAACCGCCGGAGGAATGTTCGAGATTCCAGGGATTGCGGGTCGGACCGAACAGCCGCGACTCCGTCGTCGGCATCAGGCCGAATTCGGGACTGGAGCTCTTGCCGAAGATCGAGACGCCGGTATCGAGGAAACGCTGCGCCAGCGTCCCGCTGTGGTCGGCAACAAAATCCTTCAGGACCGTGGCGCCGGAGGTCGTACGCGTGCCTTCGAGGAGGTCGAGGTCCTTCAGGAGAAACGGCACGCCGGTGAAGGGGCCGTCGGGCAGGCCGCGTGCGACCTGGCGCTCGGCATAGTCGTAATGCTTGACGACAACCGCGTTGATCTGCGGATCGATCTTCGCCGTGCGGGCGACCGCCTCGTCGAGCAATTCCTTGGCCGTGACTTCCTTCTTCCGTACCAGCTCCGCAAGGCCGACCGCGTCGTAATTGCCATATTCCCTGAACGCCATGCGGATACCTCATTTGCTGGCCGGTCGATGATGGACCGGGCGGGGCCTTTGCTTTTGTGAGTAAGGCCCTTGACCTGGGTCAATAAAGGACATGATTTTCCTGGACCCCTTTATAAAAGGAGTTGGCGGACAATGGCCACAGAACAAACAACCGTGAAGGCCGATCAAACATTCCGCAATTCAAACAGTCCGCCGCGGATAATTCTCGCAGGCGCGGTATCCGCAGTGATTTCAACGGTGCTTATGGGACTTCTCTGGAAGGAGAAACCGTTCTTCGCTGGTGCCGCGGTAGCGCTTTATCTCATGGGTGGCATGAGGGGCTTTCCATGGAAAACGCCGATTCGAAAAGCAATCTCCATTGGCATATTTGTTGGTATTGTTGCCTCCAGCGCAGTATTCTATTGGGAGATCCGATCTGACGTGGGCTTCCATCCGGGATAGAGGCTTGCCGCGGCAGCCTGCTTTCTTGCGTAGGCCTGCTCGTCCGTCTCGTGACTAAGGCGCGATGAGATTGGGATGAATCATTATCGCGCTTTAGGTTGTCGTTTGAGCATGATCTCCGCGCAAACGCGTTCCGCGTTTGTCGCGAGGGAAAACCGCTTCACACTTATAAAACATCCTGATTGATCACGTTCTGACGCAGCGGATCGCCGTCCAATACGCTCAGGATGTTGCGGGCGGTCTGCTCGCTCATGCGGTCCACGGCTTCCACCGTGACGCCGGCGACATGCGGCGCCGTGATGACGTTCGGCAGGGCCAGCAGCGGCTGACCGGCCGGCGGCGGCTCCTGCGCGAAAACGTCGAGGCCTGCGCCGGCGAGCTTGCCGGACGTCAGCGCCGCGTGCAGGGCGGCCTCGTCGACGATGCCGCCGCGCGCCGTGTTGATCAGATAGGCGGTCGGCTTCATCCGCTTCAGCCGGTCGGCGTTGAACATGCCGACCGTCTCCGGATTTTTCGGGCAATGGATGGTGAGGAAGTCGGCGCGCGGCAGCGCCGCGTCGAGGTCCGTGACCGGCTCGCAGCCGGCGGCCTTGATGTCGGCGGCGCCCTTGTAGGGGTCGAACACCAGGACGTTCATTTCCATCGCAAGGCAGCGCTTGGCGGTGCGGGTGCCGATGCGGCCGAAGCCGACGATCAGAACCGTCTTGCCGAACAGGTCGTAGGGCAGCATGCCGAGCCGATCGGCCCATTTGTTGTCCCTGACCAGCGAGTGCATTTCGGTCGCGCGCTTGGCGAGCGTCAGCATCATGAACAGTGCGTGCTCGGCGACGGAGGGCGAGTTGGCGGTGCCCGCCACCATCAGCGGGACCTTGCGGCGGCTGAGGGCGGGCACGTCGACGGCGTCAAAGCCGACGCCGATCCGCGTCACGACCTGCATATCCCCAGAGGATTCGAGCTCGGGTTCGCCGAAACGGGTGCCGCCGAGGGCGACGCCGTGGACCGGCGCATGCTGCTTCAGCTTGATGTTGAAATCTTCCTGCGAAATCATGTTGGGAAATTCGACGATCTCGATGTCGTCCCGCGCGTGCAGCAACGCTCTTCCCTGCTGCGACATCGATTCCGTGATGAAGATTTTCTTCTTGTTGGTCGTCATGTCCTGCCCTTGGGTCGCACTTGTGCGCCGTCAAAGGACGACGCCGGTCACCTCGTTTAGCAGGTGCATATTGTTGAGGTCCACTGCCAAACGGAGGGGGCCGCCATCCCGCGCGCCGGCATTGGGATTGACCCGGCCGCAGACCTGGGCGCCTTCCAGCGTAAAGTAGATCAGCGTCTCCATTCCCATCGGCTCGGTGACGTCGAGCACCGCGTCGAAGGGCTCGACGCCGGCTTCAGCGTGCGGCTTGGCCTCGGTGATATGCTCGGGCCGCAGCCCCAGCAGCAATTTTTCTGTACGCGGAATGCCCTGATAGCGGGCAGCGCGGGCCGGCGGCAACGGGAAGGTGATGCGATCGGTCAACCGGACGTGCAGCTTGCCGGCGAGATCCTCCAGGCGGCAGGGAATGAAATTCATCGCCGGCGAGCCGATGAAGCTGGCGACGAATTTGGTCGCCGGCTTGTGATAGAGCTCGTTCGGCGTGCCGATCTGCTCGATCCGGCCATGGTTCATCACCACCACGCGGTCGGCCAGCGTCATCGCCTCGACCTGGTCGTGGGTCACGTAGACCGTGGTGGTGCGGACTTTCTGGTGCACCTTCTTGATCTCGATGCGCATCTGCACGCGCAGCTTGGCGTCGAGGTTGGACAGCGGCTCGTCGAACAGGAATACCTTTGGGTTACGCACGATGGCCCGGCCCATCGCGACGCGCTGACGCTGGCCGCCGGACAATTGCTTCGGCTTGCGGTCGACCAGCTCGACGATGTCGAGCATGCGCGCGGCCTCGTCGACCCGGCTCTTGATCTCGGCCTTCGGGTAGCGCTTCAGCCGCAGCCCGAACGACATGTTCTCGGCGACCGTCATGTGCGGATAGAGCGCGTAGTTCTGAAACACCATCGCGATATCGCGGTCCTTTGGCGGCACGTCGTTGACGACGTCGCCGCCGATCATGATGTCGCCGTCGGAAATGTCCTCCAGGCCGGCGATCATCCGCAGCGTGGTCGACTTGCCGCAGCCCGAAGGCCCGACCAGCACGACAAACTCATGGTCGGCGATGTCGAGATCGATGCCGCGCACCGCCTCGACCTCGTCATAGCGCTTAACGACCTTACGCAACGTCACGTCAGCCATGAGATCAGCCCTTTGTCGCACCGGCGGTCAGGCCGGCAATGTAGTAATCCATCAGGAAGGCGTAGATGATGAGGGGAGGCGCGGCGCCGAGCAGGGCGCCGGTCATGATCTGTCCCCAGTTGAAGACGTCGCCCTTGATCAGCGTGGTGATGATGCCGACCGGCATGACGAGCTGATCGGTCGAGGTGGTGAACACCAGCGGATAGAGGAACTGCGCCCAGGAGACCGTGAAGGCGAAGATCGTCGCCGCGATCAGGCCGGGGAGCGCCACCGGGATGAAGATACGCGTCAGCGTCTGGAACCAGGATGCGCCGTCGATGATGGCGGCTTCATCGAGCTCCTTCGGGATCGATGCAAAATAGCCGATCATGATCCAGGTGCAGAACGGCACCGTCAGCGTCGGATAGATGATCAGCAGGACGTACCATTTGTTGATGAGCTGGATGCCGGTCCAGTCGCCGATCACCGCGAACATCTTGAACAGCGGAATGAACAGCAGCGTCTCCGGAATGAGGTAGGTCAGGAAGACGCCGGTGGCGAGGATCGTCGAACCCCAGAACCGCATCCGCGCCAGCGCGAAGGCCGCCGGCACCGAGATCAGCATGGTGATGGTGACGACGAAGATCGAGACGATGGCCGAGTTCCAGAAGAAGCGGAGAAACTGGTTCGACGTGAGGAGGCCGGTATAGTTCTCCAGCGTCGGGTGGAACACCCACCATGGATTGGTCGCCGCCGAAATCTCCGCGCTGCTCTTCAGCGAGGTGATCAGCATGTAGATCGGCGGCGTCAGCGAGAAGAGCGCGAAGATCACCAGGAAGAAATACGACCAGCGCAGCGCCCAGGTGCGGTCGCGGCTCATGCTGCCGTACTTGACCTTGCGGGTCGGTGCGGCCTTGTCGATGGTTACCGTGGTCATCAGGCTTCATTCCCGCGTTTGTTGACGTCGCGCAGGATGAAGATTGCCGCGATCGCCAGGATCGGCACCATGAAGAGCGACACGCTGGCGCCGAGCGGAATGTCGCTGCCCTCGATGCCGACACGGAACGCCCACGTCGCGAAGATGTGGGTGTGATCGAGCGGGCCGCCCGCGGTCAGGATGCGCACGATGTCGAAATTGGCAAAGGTCACGATCAGCGAGAACAGCGTCGTGATCGCGATGATGTTCCGCATCATCGGCAGCGTGATGTACCAGATGCGCTGCCACCAGTTGGCGCCGTCGATGGCGGCGGCTTCATAGAGCTGGTCCGGCACCGATTTCAGCGCCGCCAGATACATGATCATGAAGAACGGGGCGCCGACCCAGATGTTGACGAGAATGACCGAGAAGCGCGCCCACAGGGCATCGCCGGTCCAGGGGATCGGCCCGATGCCGAAGAAGGCGAGCGTATAGTTGAACGCGCTGTAGGAGGGATCGAACAGCCACAGCCAGGCGAGCGTGCTCATCGCCGGCGGGATCACCCATGGCACGAGCAGCATGCCGCGCCATTTGCGCTGGCCCTTGGCAGGTATGTTGTGGACGAAATGCGCGACGATGAAGCCGAGCACCGCCTTGAAGATGACGGCCGTGATCGCAAAGATGCAGGATTGCTTGACGACCAGCCAGAACGTCTCGCGCTTGAACAGGAACTCGAAATTGCTCAAGCCGACGAAGCGCTGCATCGACTTGTTCAGCGTCGCCAGATGCAGCGCGTAGAACGCCGGATAGATCACCAGCAGCGCGATCAGGAGGATCAGCGGCAGCGTCATCAAGAATGCCACCGTCGACTTGCGCTTGAGCATTTTGTGCAGGCTGGAGCGTTTGCGTGCCGTTTGCGCGGTGACGGCACGGTTCGGCTGCAATGCGACATCAGCCATGGTGCGTTTTCATCCCTGTAACGTTTCTATTGGCTTTGCCGGCGCGATCGAATGCGGAAATGGCGGCCTGTTATCGGCAGGCCGCCATGTGTCCGGTCCGTCAGCTTCGCATGAAGCCTTCGCACTCGCCTTCGGCCCAGGCGAGCACCTTCTCCATCGCCTCGCCCTGGTGATAGCGCAGGCACATCTTGGTCAGCGTCGCCTGCGTATAGATCTGCTGGGCGATCTTCGGTGGCGCCGGCGCCGCGGCGATCGAAAGCGTCTGATGGTTGTGCGGGTTTGGATAGTGGTAGAGCGTGCCCTTGGGCGGCGCTTCCTCCTGCCAGACCTTCAGCGTGGTCAGTTTCTCGTAACAGGGCAGGTCATAGCCGCCGCTCGCCACCACCATCTTCTCGATCGCGTCCGGCTGCGAAAGTGCCCTGAGCAGGCTCTTGGCCGCTTCCTTGTTCTTGGAGAACGACCAGGTGCCCCAGAAATAGGCGAGGTAAGGCGCATAGCGGCCTTTCGGCCCGGCCGGGAAGCCATGGGTCCAGCATTGCTCGGCGACCTGCGGAGCATCGCGCTTGGCGACCGCCCAGGCGCTCGGCGGATTCATGATGAGCGCGCCCCTGCCTGAGACCAGCCACTTGTTGTTGGAGGCATCATCCCAGGCACCGGCATCCGGTGGCAGGAAGGCAATCAGCTTCTTGTAGAATTCCAGCGCCTGACGAACCGCGTCGGTCTTGACCGTCAGATTGCCCTTCTCATCGACGAGGGCCGCGCCGAACGACTGGAAGATCGCACCCGCTGTGTCGACATTATCGCTGGTCTCTCCAAGTCCTATGCCGAATGGGACGCCGCCTTTGTGACAGGCCTCGGCAGCCTTGAGGAACGTATCGAAGGTCCAACTATCGGCCTTTGGCGGAGCACCGGCAGGATATAATGCCTGAACGTCGATGCCGGCGTGCTGCTTCATCAGGTCGATGCGTGAGCAGGGCCCCTTGATCTGGCTGCCGACGCTCGCAGGCACTGCCAGCCACTTTCCGCCGGCCTGGCCGAGATACTTCACCGTACCATTCGGTTCGCCGTTCAGCTTGATAAGATCCGCCATGACGTCGTTCATGGGCTCAAGCAGTTCCGCCTGCGCATGCGGCCACCAGGTCGGCATGGCCAGAATGTCGTGACCGGATTTCGCCTGCGCTTCAGCGGCGATGGTCAGCAGGTTCTTGTTGCCCTGACTCGGGATGTAGTCGATCGTTACCTCGACCTTCTCCTTCTCCTTCCAGGCATTGACGATATCGGTGGAAGCCTTGTTGGCGCCGGGAACCCAATGGTCCCAGAATCCGATCGAGAGCTTGCCGGCGGCATGGGCGCCGCGCACATAAGGCGCGGTAATAAGGGCTGCGGATGACAGCGCTGTCGCAGCAACGAATTGTCGGCGAGAAAGCTTCCTGCGTGACATGGGCGTTTCCTCTTTGCTGAGCCAGATTTTGCTTTTTATTTTCTTTCTCCGTCCGGGAGGCGCTGCGTCGAGGCAGCGGACAGCGGAGATTTTGTAATTGGATCAGACCAGAATTGTTTGCATCTGTCGAGAAAACACGTCGGCCGCATCATTGAACTAACGTTGCGTGTAAATTCCGGGCAGCGGGAGCGATGATGGGCGACGTGGCGGATCGTCGATAATGTGCGCAGCAATATTGCGCCGCACACTTTGTCTTCGATATCGCCAAGGGGTGTGCGGTTGCGTCGCAGCCAAGCCGCCGCGCGCGTACCTCTTTTGCTCAGGCGGCGTTTCGCGCCGTGGAACCGCCGGGTGCAAGTGTGGACGAGTTTGGGGCGGAAACGATAGTTTAGGCCAAGGGATTCTCGGCGCGGCAAGGCGACCCGCGCCTGCCGAATTTCTCGATCGATGATGGAGACCAAATAATGGATCGTTCTCAGCACATTGCGATGCCGTCGCGATTGCTTGTTGCGCTTGGCGCGATCGTCATGCTGACCGTGGGGGCACCTGCGACCGCCAATGCGCAGGGGCTGGTACAGGGCGTGCAGCAGGGGGCACGTGAAGGCAACAAGGCTGCCGGTCCGGTTGGCGGCGTGCTCGGCGGCGCGATCGGCGGTGTCGTCGGCGTGGTCACCGGGGTGACCGGCGTTCTGACCGGAGGCAACAAGAACGGGCAGGCGCCTGCGGCGAAGGACGCCAAACAGGGTGAGGCTGCCAAGCAGGGCGAGGCCTCCAAACCGGGCGAAGCCGCAAAGCAGGGCGATGCGCAGAAACCGGCGAAGGGCAGCAAGGCGACGAAGACCGCCGCCAGGCAGCAACAGCAGCCGGCCGTCCTCACCCAGCCCGGCGCACCGCAACTGACGGCCGATCAGATCGTCGCCACCAGCGACGCCAATATCGAGCGGATCAAGAAGGAATTAAATCTCACGCCGGAGCAGGAAAAGCATTGGGCCGGCTTCAACAGTGCGATGCACTATCTCGGCCATAACGGCGCCGATCGCCTCAACCTCCGGGTTGCCCGCGCCAAACGCGATCCCCCCGATGACATCATCGAGCAGATGCGCAACGAGGCGCAATTCCTCAACGACCGCGCGGTCGATCAGCGCAACGTGGCGGACGCGGCCGAGCCTTTATTCGCCAGCCTGGATGACAAGCAAAAGGCGACGTTCATTCAGGAAATGGTCAAGCTGAGCCACGAGCGCGGGCTGGACTAGCGCATTTCGGTTCTGATCCCATCAGAACCGAAGCCCTGGTTTCTTGTTTTGACGCGCTTTCTTCAGGCGAACCGGTGTCCACTTCGCTTGAAAGCGCGTTGGCCGGCGCTGAGCGAATAGCCGGGTACGCATGCCCTGGGGTAGGTTGAAAGGCGCGGCACCCGGCTACTCTGCCGCAGCGGCGCGGCTTGGCCAATCCTCATTGCAATGATGGAGGAACCCTGACGGACTAGCGCCTTAGTCGTGGCGCACTTGCGGCGTTGTCAGGAACCCGGCTCTTTGAGGACCAGTGTTGCCCCGCAACATCAGGCGTGCCCGGCGCCGCGCGCCGAGCAGCCATTTTGGCCGGTGCGAACTGGCGGGCTTGAGCCCTTGAGCGAATTGACGCTTCAGGTTTTCGGAAAGTTCAGTTCGACGCCGACGCCATCGGGGTCGTAGAGGAAGAACTGCGTATCGCCGGTGCGCGGCACGATGCTCTCGCGGAATTTGACGCCCTTCGACTGCAGGCGCTTGCGCATGCCTTCGACGTCGGTCGCCGCAAAGGCGATGTGGTCAAATCTGCCGGTATCCTCATACTTCCGCTCGGTGCCGCGCACCACGATGCCCTCGCGCGGCTTGCGCGTCCCCATCAGGTGCACGGTGGCGGTGCCGCCGGAATAGAGCCAGTAGCCGGGGAAATCGAGCGGCGGGCGGTCGCCGTTCTCCAGCCCGAGCACGTCGCAGTAGAAATCCCTGGAGCGCTCGAGATCGGCGGGTTCGATGGTGAAGTGCTGCAAGCCGCCAAGTCCCATGGTCGTCGTCTCCTAAACAAAGCTGAGGTCGGTCTCGACGCCCATCATCCAGGCGCCGACGGTTTCGAAATGCCTGAGCTGGCCCTGCAACTGCTGGGTCACGGTATGGATATCGCGGAAGCGGCGCTCCAGCGGATGATCCTCGAAGATCGCCGTGGCGCCGGCGGCGTTGTAGGCGAAGTCGACCGCCTCGCGCGCCTTGTGAATGGCGTTGGTCGAGGCCATGCGGATGTTCATGCGCTGCGCCACGGTAATCGTCGCGCCGGCCTGGAGATCTTTCCAGGTGTCGGCCATCGACTGCAGCACGTAACCGCGCGCGGCGCGAAGGTTGACCTCGGCCTGGGCGAGGTTGCTCTGGACCACGGCATTGTCCCGCAGCGATATCCGTGCGCCGCGTGGCACCTTGTTGCGCATGGTCTCGACGAAATTGTCGAGCGCGGTGCGGGCGATACCGCAGGCGACGCCGGCGAAGCCGACCTGATAGCAGGTGTGGTTGCTCATGCGATAAAGCGGGCCGCGCTCGCGGCATTCCCGGTCGAATTCGCGGATGATCGAGTGATCCGCGCGGACGAAGAAATCGTTGAGCGCGAACTGATCGCTGGCGGTGCCGCGCAGGCCGACGGTGTTCCAGATGTCGGTCCACTCGACGTCTTCGGCGCGTACCAGCATGGTGCGCTCCAGCGGGACGCCATTCGCATCGCATTTGGCCGAACCGTCGGCGGCATAGATCGGGCAGTGTGCGCCGAGCCAGGTCGCGTGCCGGCCGCCGGATGCAAACGACCACACGCCGGTCACGCGGTAGCCGCCCTCGCATTCGACCGCGCGCACCTTGGGGCCAGGCCCCCAGGCCAGCACCGCCCGCGGATCGCCGAAAATCGCCTGCGCCACCGGCAGGTCGAGATAGGCCGCCGACATCGCGCAGCCGCCGGCCTGGCTCAGACACCAGGCGGTGGAGGCATCAGCCTTGGCAATGGTTTCGATGACATGGAAAAAAGTAACGGGATCGGTTTCGATTCCGTTGGTCGAGCGAGGCAACAACAGGCGGAACAATTGCGCGTCGTGCAGTTTGTCGAGCAGCGTGGGCGGCAGCCGGCGCGCGGTCTCGATCTCGTCGGAAGCGGCCGCGACATCGGCGCAGATGGCCTCGGCCCGGGCGATCACGGCCGGATCGCCCGCCAGATCGGCGGAGTTTGCGATTGCTGTGTTCAGGGCCATGGCTGCCGGTCCATTGCGTTCCGCGAGTGGTCGTTGGTGGAAAGGCTATCGTGCCATTGCCGCGATCGGCAAGAGCATGGCGGCGCGACGCACCTCTGCGCACATGATCGGGGTTTTGTGCCGCTCTGCACAATGGAGGCACGGCGCATGCGCCGACTTGTTTAACATTTTGAGATAGCTTTGCGATCAGGCTGGGATCGATCCGGGACGGAAAAAATGGAAGAAAAACGAAAATATCCGCGAACGGAGATCAGCGAGCCCGCCTACGTTTCAGCGGGCGGTTCCGTCATTCCCTGCGTGGTGCGGAACATCTCGCGCGAGGGAGCGGCGATCGATGTCGAGAACCCGGCCTTCGTTCCGCGGCATTTTCGCCTGGTGATGGCGAAGGATCCGTCGATCGTGCATTCATGCCGGGTCGCCTGGATCCAGCAGAACCGTATGGGTCTGACCTTCAGCGGCACGGACGCGACTGCGGAGCCGCCGGCATCGAACGGCGAACGCTGAGCGCTATTCGATCCGCAGCTTGGCGTCGCGCACCACCTTGCCCCACTTGTCCATCTCCAGCCGGATCCGCGCGCCGAACTCCTCCGGCGAATTGGCAACCGCCTTGAAGCCGAGCGTCGTGAGGCGTTCCTTGACGTCTGGCTGGGCAACGATCTTGGCGATCTCGCGATAAAGCAGATCGACGATCTCTTTCGGCGTCCCCGCGGGCGCGACGATGCCCGTGAGCGTGTCGGCATCCTGATCCTTCACGCCCTGTTCGGCAAAGGTCGGCACGTCGGGCATCCCGGCCGCACGTTCGGTTGACGCCACGCCCAGCGCACGCAGTTGTCCGCTCTGCACCGCCGACAGGGCAGGCGGCAGCGCGGTGAAGGCGATCGGCGTGTGTCCGCCGACCGTTGCCTGGATGGCGGGCCCGGCACCCGTGAAAGGCACGTGCACCAGATCGAGCTTGAAGGCGAGCCGGAACAGTTCGCCGCCGAGATGCGGCGTCGATCCGACCCCGGGCCCGGCAAAGCTGTATTTGCCGGGATTGTCGCGGATGAGCTGCACCAGCTCCGGCAGCGTCGTGGCCGCGACCTGCGGATTGACCACCACGACGTTCGGCGAGACCGCGACCAGCGTCACGGGCGCGAAATCCTTGACCGCATCGTACGGCACCTTGGCATAGAGGCTGGGATTGACGACGAAGCCGGTGCTGATGGCCATGATGGTGTAGCCATCCGGCGTCACGCGGGCGACCTGGCCGGCCGCGGTATTGCCGCCGGCGCCGCCGATGTTTTCGACGTAGAATTGCTGGCCGAGATTGTCGGTCAGCTTCTGCGCCACGATGCGGGCGATGGCATCGGTCGGTCCGCCGGCGGGAAAGCCGACCACGACGCGCACCGGCTTGCTCGGATAATTTTGCGCCGACGCCGCCGCGGCGCCGGCCAGCAGCCACGTCGCCGCCAATACTGCCCTTAAAGCCGCGGCCATGGCGCTCTCTCCCCGATGTGTTTGTTGCAGACATCATCGGCGAGACCGCGCCGCCCGGCAAGGGGGGCCAGTGGCGGCGCAGCAGGCGCTATTTCTTGAGCAGTGGCCTGATCCGCTCTTCCAGTTCTTCGTAGGACATCGCGCCCTGAAACCGCACGCCGTTGATAAAGAACGTCGGCGTCGCCGCGACCTTCAGCTCCTGAACGGCATATTGCTGATCGGCGGTCAGCTTGTCGAATTGCGCCTGGTCTTCCTCGCAGGTCTTCACATCCTGCTCGCTCATGCCGTGCTGCCTGCCGACATAGAGCAGGGTCGCCTTGGTCTGCGCCATCAATTGGTCCTGCAGCTTGAACAGCATCTCGACGGCACTGAGGTATTTTTCGGAATCGCCCTGGCCGATGCAGCGCGCCAGTATCGAAGCCGCGGCGGCCTTGATGTCGAGCGGGAATTCGCGGAACACAAAACGCACCTTGCCGCTCTCGACATAGTTCGACCGCAGCATCGGGAATACGTTTTGGCTGAAGGCTGCACAATGCGGGCAAGTCATCGACGAATATTCTGTGATGGTGATCGGCGCGTCTTCAGATCCGATGGCGACATCCGGCAGCGATACCGGTTTGGCGACTGCTGCGGCCATCGCATTTTGCGCGAGGGCGGTGGCCGGGACGGCCGGCGATGCAAGAGCGAGGAGGACGGCGAAGGCAATGCGACAACGAACGTTCAACGGCTACTCCGAAACATATTGGGAGAAAGGCGAGCGAGCAAAGCTGCCGCCTGCCGGTCATTCTACCGGTTTGCGAGTCAAAAGCCATCCAGGCGGGGTCGCAGCTGACCGTGAAGTGATCACGACCAAATCACAGGCGACGGGAAGCGTAAAACCGCAACGATCGAATAAAAATGCCCCGCAACGCGGTCTTCGACCGACGATGGCGGGGCAGTCTTAGGAGAAAACGGCGAGATCGCCGAATGATGATGCGGACATCGTCGTCGAGCATCATGTAGATCCAGCTTCGTCTTTTTCGGCAACGGTCACATTGACCTGGATCAAATGATGTATACGCCGGAAGTTTCGATCGTTCAGGAGGCCGGATCGTCAATCAATCGTTGCGGCCGGGCGAAGGCTTCGAGCAATTCCTTCTCATCGATCACGATCTCGCGGCCGCGGATTCGCACGCCATGCTCGGTCAACAAAGCCAGGTTACGGGACAGATTTTCGCGCGTGGTGCCAATATGCGAAGCCAGTGTGCCGCGATCGAACGGGATGACGATGGTTTCCTGGCTGCTGTCGCGGCGCGCCTCGGTCAGTATCCAGTTGGCAAGGCGCTCGACGCTTGAACGCGCCATGTAGCCCTTCAACTTCTTGACGGCTCCGCGATAGGCGAATGCCAGCTCGCGCGCCACGATCCGCGCAAAGGCGATATCCTGGTCGAAGGTTTCACGAACGTGGCCGGCGGGAATCAGTAGCACACGGGAATCGGCGAGGGTGCGCGCCGAGTTCAGGTAGGGCTGATCGCTGACGACGGCGGCGAGGATGAAGGTCGAAACGGGAGTCACCAGCGATATGCCCCATTCTGCGCCTTCCTGCTCGGTGTAGATTTCGACCAGCCCATCGACCAGAACATGCAGGAAATCCGCCGGCTCGCCTTCGCGAATGAGCGTTACGCCGATAGGGAAATGCTGCAGCAACGCGGTGTCGAGCAGGCGTTCCAGATTCTTCGCTGTCATCTCCGCAAAGAGCGGCAGCGATTTCAACTGTTGGAGTTCGGGGGCGCGCAACGGTCCAGCCTCGCTTTGGGTCTGTGATATTTATCAAATCGAACTGTGACGACTTGCAAGAATGTATGTCAATTTAAGCAATTCGCACTGCAGCAACTCATACAATCGTGAATTGGCGACGGCGAAGTTGATCCAGCGCAAATCAAAGTTTCCCAGACACGGCGATCTGTCGTCCATCGCCGCTTGTCAGGGGACTCAACTATGGACGCCGCCGCCTCACATCCCGTGCATCAGGGCCGGGCACTATGGCTATCGACCATCGCTTTCACGATCTGCTTTGCGGTCTGGACGATTTTTTCGATCATCGGCATCCGCATCAAGCAGGAGCTGGGCCTCAATGACACCCAGTTCGGCCTGCTGGTCGGCACGCCGATCCTCAGCGGCTCGCTGATCCGCCTGGTGCTCGGCATCTGGACCGATCAATATGGCGGGCGTCGGGTCTACACCGTCGTCATGCTCGCCGCGGCAGTGGCGACCTATCTCCTGACATGGGCAAGCAGCTATCCGGAATTTCTGGTAGCGGCCTTCTTCGTCGGCATTGCCGGCGGATCGTTCGCGGTCGGCGTGGCCTATGTCTCGCGATTTTACCCCGCAGGAAAACAGGGCACCGCGCTCGGCATCTTCGGCGCCGGCAATGTCGGCGCGGCCGTCACCAAATTCATCGCGCCCTTCGTGCTGGTCGCCTATGGCTGGCAGACGGTGGCACAGGTCTGGGCGCTTTCCATCGGTCTGATGGGCCTCGTGTTCTGGTTCTGCTCGGAAGAGGACCCGGTCGTTCGGGCCCGGCGGCAGAACAAGGAGAAGCCGAAGAGCGCCTGGCTCGAGCTCGAACCGCTCAAGAACATTCAGGTCTGGCGCTTTGCGCTGTACTATTTCTTCGTGTTCGGCGCGTTCGTGGCGCTGGCGCTCTGGCTGCCGCAGTACCTGATCAAGGTCTATGGCGTCGACATCAAGACCGCCGGCATGGTTGCGGCGATGTTCTCGCTGCCCGCCAGCGTGTTCCGGGCCTATGGCGGCCATCTGTCCGATCGCTACGGTGCGCGGCGCGTGATGTACTGGACCTTCCTGGTCGGCGTCGTGACGACGTTCGTGCTGTCCTATCCGCCGACCGACTATATCGTGAAGACGGTTAGCGGCAGTGCATCCTTCCATCTCGAGATGGGGCTGGTGCCCTTCACGGCGATCGTATTCGTGCTCGGCTTCTTCATGGCGCTGGGCAAGGCGGCCGTCTACAAGCACATCCCGGTCTACTATCCCAAGAGCGTCGGCGCGGTCGGCGGGCTGGTCGGCATGATCGGCGGTCTTGGCGGCTTCGTGCTTCCGATCACGTTCGGCGCGCTGGTCGATCTGACCGGACTGTGGACCAGTTGCTTCATGCTCCTGTTCCTGCTGGTCGCAGGTTCGCTGGCGTGGATGCACGTCTCGATCCGGCATATGGAACGCGGCGTGGTCGGCGAAGCGCTCAGCAAGCTTCCCGAGCTTCCGGAAATGGAAGAGATCCACAAGCCCGAGCATGTCGGTGCCTTGTCCGGCGCCGTCCTGACCGACTGGCGCCCGGAAGACAAGACCTTCTGGGAGACCACCGGACGGGCCATCGCACGGCGCAATCTCTGGATTTCGATCCCGGCGCTGTTGCTGTCGTTCGCGGTCTGGCAGGTCTGGTCGGTCGTGGTCGCGAAACTGCCTTCCGTCGGCTTCAAGTTCACCACGGCCGAATTGTTCTGGCTGGCGGCGCTGCCGGGCATCTCCGGCGCGGTGCTGCGGATCTTCTACTCCTTCATGGTGCCGATCTTCGGCGGCCGGCTCTGGACCACGCTTGCGACCTGGTCGTTGCTGATCCCGGCCGTGGGCATCGGCTATGCCGTGCAGAATCCGATGACGCCCTATCCGGTGTTCCTCGCGCTCGCGCTGCTGTGCGGCTTCGGCGGCGGCAATTTTGCCTCCTCGATGGCCAACATCTCCTTCTTCTTCCCGCGGTCGGAGAAGGGCAACGCGCTGGCGCTCAATGCAGGGCTTGGCAATCTCGGCGTCTCCACCGTCCAGTTCGTCGTGCCGATCATCATCACGGTCGGCGTGTTCGGCTGGTTCGGCGGCGACCCGGCGACGGTCACGAGCGGGACACAGACGTCCTCGCTGTGGCTGCAGAATGCAGGCTTCATCTGGGTGCCGTTCATCATTGCCAGCGCGTTTGCGGCCTGGTTCGGCATGAACGACATCGCCTCCGCCAAGGCCTCCTTTGCCGATCAGGCGGTGATCTTCCAGCGCAAGCACAACTGGATCATGTGCTGGCTCTATACCGGCACCTTCGGCTCGTTCATCGGCTACTCCGCCGGCTTCCCGCTGCTCGCCAAGACGCAGTTCCCGATGGTCGACGCGCTGCCGTTCGTCTTCCTCGGCCCCCTGGTCGGCGCGCTGTCGCGCTCGGCGACGGGCTGGATCTCCGACAAATGGGGCGGGGCACGGGTCACGTTCTGGGTGTTCATCCTGATGATGTTCGGCGTGCTCGGCATTCTCTACTTCATCGGCATCAAGGATCAGCCGAATGCATTCTGGGGCTTCTTCGCCATGTTCCTCGTGCTGTTCTTCGCGACGGGCGTGGGCAATGCCTCGACCTTCCAGATGATCCCCAACATCATGCGCAAGGAAATGGACCGCCTGATGCCGACCGCTGACGCCCTGACGCGGCAGCGCCAGGCCGAGAAGGAATCAGCTGCCATCACCGGCTTCACCTCGGCGATCGCGGCCTTTGGCGCCTTCTTCATCCCGAAATCCTACGGGACCTCGATCGATCTCACCGGAGGGGTGCAGGGTGCGCTGTGGGGCTTCTTCGTCTTCTACCTGATCTGCGTCGCGGTCACATGGGCCGTCTACACCCGCAAGGGCGGGCTGCTCCATGACGTCGAGCGCAACCCCCGCATCTCTCCTGTCACCCAGGCGGCCGAATAAGGAAGCAAGCGATGAGTCATTTTCTCGACAGGTTGTCGTTCTTCACGCGAGCCAAGGCCGAGTTTGCCGACGGGCATGGCGTGATGACCACCGAAGACCGCTCCTGGGAGGAGGGTTACCGGAAGCGCTGGCAGCACGACAAGATCGTCCGCTCCACCCATGGCGTGAACTGCACGGGCTCCTGCTCGTGGAAGGTCTACGTCAAGGGCGGCATCGTGACCTGGGAAACGCAGCAGACCGATTATCCGCGCACGCGGCCGGACCTGCCCAATCACGAGCCGCGCGGCTGCGCCCGCGGCGCGAGTTATAGCTGGTATCTCTACTCGGGCAACCGGGTGAAATACCCGCTGGTGCGGTCGCGGCTGCTCAAGCTGTGGCGCGAAGCACGCGTGCTGATGACGCCGGTGGCGGCCTGGAAATCGATCGTCGAGGACCCGAAGAAGCGCGCCGCCTATGTGCAGAAGCGCGGGCTGGGCGGCTTCGTCCGCGCCAGCTGGGCCGAGGTCAACGAGCTGATCGCGGCAGCGAACGCCTATACCGCCAGGACCTACGGACCCGACCGGGTATTCGGGTTCTCGCCGATCCCGGCGATGTCGATGGTCAGCTACGCGGCCGGCGCGCGCTATCTGTCGCTGCTCGGCGGCGTCTGCATGTCCTTCTACGACTGGTATTGCGACCTGCCGCCGGCGTCGCCGCAGACCTGGGGCGAGCAGACCGACGTTCCCGAGAGTGCCGACTGGTACAATTCCGGATTCCTGATCCTGTGGGGCTCGAACGTCCCGCAGACCCGCACCCCCGATGCGCACTTCTACACCGAGGTTCGCTACAAGGGCGCCAAGAGCGTGGTGATCAGCCCGGACTATTCGGAAGCCTCGAAATTTGCCGATCTCTGGGTGTCGCCGAAGCAGGGCACCGATGCCGCGGTCGCAATGGCGATGGGCCACGTCATCCTGAAGGAATTCCACGTCGACCGGCAGGCCAAGTACTTCAACGACTATGCGCGCCAGTACACGGATATGCCGATGCTGGTTCGCTTGACGAAGCAGGGCGATCACTGCGTGCCCGAGCGCTTCCTGCGCGCATCCGACTTCGTCGAGGGAATGGGGGAGGCCAACAATCCGGAATGGAAGACGGTCGCCTATGACGAGACGTCCGGCGAGATCGTGGTCCCGAAGGGCTCCGTCGGCTTCCGCTGGGGCGAAAAGGGCAAATGGAGCCTGGAGGAGAGGACATCCGGCAACGCGGACACCAGGCTGCGCCTGTCGCTGAACGACATCAAGGACGGGCTGTCGCCGGTCGGCTTCCCCTATTTCGGCAACCGCGAGCACGACCACTTTGCGGGGACCGATCATCCCGATGTGCTCAAGCGCAACATACCGACCAAGACGTTGCAGCTGGCCGACGGCGAAACCGTCGTGGCCTCGGTGTTCGACCTGTTCGTCGCCAATTACGGCGTCGACCGCGGTTTCGGCGGCGAGAATATCGGCAAGACCTACGACGATCTCGAGCCATACACGCCGGCCTGGGCGGAGAAGATCTCTGGCGTGCCGCGCGACCAGATCATCACGGTGGCGCGAGAATTCGCGCTCAACGCCGAAAAGACCGGCGGCCGCTCGATGGTCATCCTCGGCGCCGGCCTGAACCACTGGTACCACATGGACATGAACTACCGCGGCATCATCAACATGCTGGTGATGTGCGGCTGCATCGGGCAGTCCGGCGGCGGCTGGTCGCACTATGTCGGCCAGGAAAAGCTGCGCCCGCAATCCGGCTGGACGCCGCTGGCGTTCGGTCTCGATTGGGGACGGCCGCCGCGGCAGATGAACTCGACGTCGGCGTTCTACGCCCATACCGACCAGTGGCGCTACGAGACGCTCGACGTCAAAGAGATCCTGTCGCCGACGGCGCCTGCCGGCCCCTGGGACGGCGCGCTGATCGACTACAACGTCCGCGCCGAGCGGATGGGCTGGCTGCCGTCGGCGCCGCAACTGTTGACCAATCCGCTGGAGGTCGCCAAGCGTGCCGCCGCGGCGGGAATGGAGGCCAAGGATTACGTCGCCAAATCGCTCAAGTCAGGCGACCTGCAACTGTCCTGCGAGGATCCGGACAATCCCAAGAACTGGCCGCGCAACCTGTTCGTCTGGCGCTCCAACCTGCTGGGCGCCTCGGGCAAGGGCCACGAATATTTCCTCAAGCACCTGCTCGGCACCAAGCACGGGGTGATGGGCAAGGATCTCGGCGAACACGGGTTGAAAAAGCCGGTCGACGTGAAGTGGCGCGACGAGGCGCCGGAAGGCAAGCTCGATCTTTTGGTCACGCTCGACTTCCGGATGTCCACCACCTGCATGTATTCGGACATCGTGCTGCCGACCGCGACCTGGTACGAGAAGAACGATCTCAACACCTCCGACATGCATCCCTTCATCCATCCGCTGTCGGCGGCCATCGATCCGGTCTGGGAATCGCGCAGCGACTGGGACATCTACAAAGGCATTGCGGAAGCCTTCTCGCGCGTCGCGCCGGAAGTGCTCGGCGTCGAAAAGGACGTCGTGCTGACCCCGATCATGCACGACAGCCCCGGCGAGATCGCGCAGCCGTTCGACGTCAAGGACTGGAAGAAGGGCCAGATCGATCCCATTCCCGGCAAGACCATGCCGGCGGTGACGGTGGTCGAGCGCGACTATCCGAATCTCTACAAGCGCTTCACTTCGCTCGGGCCGCTGATGAACAAGCTCGGCAATGGCGGCAAGGGCATGACCTGGAATACCGACCATGAGGTCGACCTGCTCAAGAAGCTCAACGGCGTCGTGACCGAGGAAGGGACCAGCAAGGGGCTTGCCCGGATCGACAGCGCGATCGATGCCTGCGAGGTCATTCTGAGCCTTGCGCCGGAGACCAACGGCGAAGTCGCGGTCAAGGCCTGGGCCTCGCTCGAGGGCTTCACCGGCCGCGAGCATACCCATCTGGCGATCCCCAAGGAGGACGAGAAGATCCGCTATCGCGACGTTGTCGCGCAGCCGCGCAAGATCATCTCCTCGCCGATCTGGTCCGGCCTGGAGTCGGAGAAGGTCTGCTACAACGCCGGCTACACCAACGTCCACGAACTGATCCCGTGGCGGACGCTGACCGGCCGCCAGCAGCTCTATCAGGATCATCTCTGGATGCGCGCCTTCGGTGAAGGGTTCTGCGTCTACCGGCCGCCGATCGACACCAAGACCGTCAAGCCGGTGATCGACCGCAAGCCGAACGGCAATGCGACGGTGGTGCTGAACTTCATCACGCCGCACCAGAAGTGGGGCATCCACTCCACCTACACCGACAATCTGCTGATGCTGACGCTGTCGCGCGGCGGACCGATTGTCTGGATCAGCGAGGTCGACGCCAAGGCCGCCGGTATCGTCGACAACGACTGGATCGAGGCGTTCAACACCAACGGCGCGCTGGTTGCGCGCGCCGTGGTCTCGCAGCGCGTCAAGCAGGGCATGTGCATGATGTATCACGCCCAGGAGAAGATCGTGAACGTGCCCGGCTCGGAGCAGACCGGCCAGCGCGGCGGCATCCACAATTCGGTGACCCGGGTCGTGACCAAGCCGACGCACATGATCGGCGGCTACGCCCAGCAGGCCTGGGGCTTCAACTATTACGGCACGGTTGGCGCCAACCGTGACGAGTTCGTCATCGTCAGGAAGATGTCGAAGGTCGATTGGCTCGACACGCCGACGGCAGATCAGCCTGGTACCCCCCGTTTGGAGGCCGCAGAATGAAGATCCGCGCTCAAATCGCGATGGTGTTGAACCTCGACAAGTGCATCGGGTGTCACACCTGCAGCGTCACCTGCAAGAACGTCTGGACCAGCCGCGAAGGCATGGAATACGCGTGGTTCAACAACGTCGAAACCAAGCCGGGCATCGGCTATCCCAAGGATTGGGAGAATCAAGCGCGCTGGAAAGGCGGCTGGAAACGCAAGCGCAACGGCAAGATCGAGCCGCGCATCGGCGGCAAGTGGCGGGTGCTGGCGAATATTTTCGCCAATCCCGACCTGCCCGAGATCGACGACTATTACGAGCCGTTCACCTTCGACTACGCGCATCTGCAGCAGGCCAAGGAAATGCCGGCGATGCCGACCGCGCGGCCGCGCTCGCTGGTGTCGGGCGAGCGGATCGAAAAGATCGAGTGGGGTCCGAACTGGGAAGAGATCCTCGGCGGCGAATTCGCCAAGCGCTCCCAGGACTATAATTTCGAGGGCGTGCAAAAGGACATCTACGGGCAGTTCGAAAACACCTTCATGATGTACCTGCCGCGGCTGTGCGAGCACTGCCTCAACCCGGCCTGCGTCGCGGCATGCCCCTCGGGCGCGATCTACAAGCGCGAGGAAGACGGCATCGTGCTGATCGATCAGGACAAGTGCCGCGGCTGGCGGATGTGCGTCTCCGGCTGCCCCTACAAGAAGATCTATTACAACTGGTCGTCGGGCAAATCCGAGAAGTGCATCTTCTGCTACCCGCGCATCGAGGCGGGCCAGCCGACGGTATGCTCGGAAACCTGCGTCGGCCGCATCCGCTATCTCGGCGTGGTGCTCTATGACGCCGATCGCATTGCGGACGCCGCGAGCAAGCCTGACGAACGCGATCTCTACCAGGCCCAGCTCGACGTGTTCCTCGATCCCGGCGATCCCAAGATCATTGCGGAAGCGGAGCGGCAAGGCATTCCGCATGCCTGGCTCGAAGCCGCCAAGGCATCGCCGATCTGGAAGATGGCGATGGAATGGAAGGTGGCGTTCCCGCTGCATCCGGAATACCGCACGCTGCCGATGGTCTGGTACGTGCCGCCGCTGTCGCCGATCACCTCGGCCGCATCGGCCGGCAAGATCGGGCTCGACGGCGGCATGCCGGATGTGAAGTCGCTGCGCATTCCCATGAAATATCTCGCCAACCTCCTGACCGCGGGCGACGAGAAGCCGGTGACGCTGGCGCTGGAGCGCATGCTGGCGATGCGCGCCTACATGCGCACCAAGACCATCGACGGCGTGGTCGACGAGGTGGTCGCAAAGCGGGTCGGGCTCAGGCCCGCGCAGATCGACGAGATGTACCAGATCATGGCGATTGCCAACTACGAGGACCGGTTCGTGATCCCGACCGCGCATCGCGAGCTTGGCGCCGACGCCTACGATCTGCGCGGCTCCTGCGGCTTCACCTTCGGCAATGGCTGCTCCGGCGGCGAAAGCGAGACCAATCTGTTCGGCTCGCCCCGCAAGGCCAAGAACCCGATGGAGATGGCGTGATGAAGACGTTCAAGGTGCTGTCGGCGCTGTTGAGCTATCCGACGCAGGAGCTGATCGCCGCGGCGCCGGATTTCGCCGCCATTCTCGATGCGGAGAAGGTGGTGCCGGCAACCTGCCGCGAGGCGCTCGATGTCCTGATCGAGGAAATCGCCGTCGGCGAGCGCTATGATCTGCAGGAACGGTATGGCCTGCTGTTCGACCGCAGCAAGACGCTGGCGCTGCATCTGTTCGAGCACGTCCATGGCGAAAGCCGCGACCGTGGCCAGGCCATGGTCGACCTCAAGGCGATGTACGAGAAGGCCGATCTGTTCATCGCGGCGAACGAGCTGCCCGACTACGTGCCGCTGTTCCTGGAATTTCTCTCGACCCAGCCGCTTCCGGCCGCCCGCGAGCTGCTGGGCCAGGCCGCCCATATTCTGGCGGCGCTGTCTGAACGGCTGGAGCGGCGGAAGTCGAACTACCAGGCGGTCTTCGACGCGCTGGTCGCGATCTCGGCGGAGGTGCCATCGCGCAAGATCGTCGATGAACTTCTGAAGGGCGCCGATCCCGATCCGATGGATCTCCAGGCGCTCGATGCCGCCTGGGAAGAGGAAGAGGTGCGGTTCGGTCCCGGTGCCCAGGGGCAGGGCGCCTGCGGGCACGAGGGCCTGATCGCAAAGCTTCGCCATGCCAGACGCGCGGTCGATCCCGCGCCACGCCCGCAGTGAGGAGGCCGCGTCATGCAAACGCTCAATACGATCGTCTTCGGCTGGTATCCCTATCTGTGCCTGACCGTTTTCCTGCTCGGCAGCCTGTTCCGATTCGACCGCGAGCAATATACGTGGCGGACCGGATCCAGCCAGTTGCTGCGACGGCGGCAACTGGTGTGGGGCTCCAACCTGTTCCACGTCGGCATTCTCTTCATCTTCCTCGGCCATTTCGTCGGCCTGTTGACCCCGATCTGGGTGTTCGACGCGCTTGGCGTATCGCACGGCTTCAAGCAGATGCTCGCCATTGTGGCCGGCGGCATCGCCGGCCTGATGTGCCTCGTCGGCATTGCCCTGCTGACGCATCGCCGCCTGTTCGATCCGCGTATTCGCGTCAATTCCTCGTTCGGCGACACCGCAATCCTGCTGCTGCTGTTCGCGCAGCTGCTGCTCGGCCTCGCCACCATCCCGGTGTCGATGGGCCACCTCGACGGCCACGAGATGGTCAAGTTCATGGCCTGGGCGCAGGGCGTCCTGACGCTGCAGCCGGGGATCGCAGCCAACATTCTGGACGTGCACCCGATCTTCAAGGCGCACCTCGTGCTAGGCATGACACTGTTCCTCGTGTTCCCGTTCACGCGGCTGGTCCACATCTGGAGCGCGCCGGTCTGGTATCTCGGCCGCCGTGGCTATCAGGTGGTCCGCAGCCGCGACGGGTCGCTGCAGCGGCCGATCCAACCGGCGGAGTAGACCCATGGATTGCTCGCTGACCAATGCGCTACCGAAGCCCAAGACGATCAGCGTCAACGGCAAGGTGATTCCTCGCGAGGTGATTGCCCGCGAGGTGCAGAACCACCCGGCGGAAAAGCCGATCCTGGCCTGGCAGGCGGCGGCGCGTGCGCTGGTCGTGCGTGAACTGCTGCTGCAGGAATCCGAACGGCTGGGGATCACGGCCGAGCCGCTTTCCGATGCCGAGGGCCGCTCGGAGACCGACGAGGAAGCGGCGATGCGCGCCCTGATCGAGCGCGAAGTCGTGACGCCCGAACCGGATGAGGCGGCATGCCGCCGGTTCTACGAACACAACCGGCAGCGATTTCGGTCCGGCGACCTCTATGAGGCCGCGCACATCCTGATCGCCGCGGCCCCGGCCGACGTCGCGGCGCGGACCGAAGCGCGCCGGACGGCCGAGAACATTCTCGCCGCCGTCCGCTCCGATCCGGCGCTGTTTGCCGAATTCGCCCGCAGCCATTCGGCCTGCAAGACGTCGGCGCAGGAGGGCGGGCGGCTCGGCCAGTTGACGCGGGGGCAGACGGTCGCCGAGTTCGAAGCCGCGCTGGAGCGGATGCGGCCCGGCGAGTTCGTCATCGCCGAAACCCGCTACGGCTTTCACGTCATCCGGCTCGATCAGCATGCGCCGGGGCAGATTCTGCCGTTCGAACTCGCCTGCGATCGCATCGCCGATTATCTGACGGCCAGTGTCCAGCATCGTGCGCTGGCGCAGTATGTCTCGGTGCTGGCGGGCAGGGCCGAGATCTCGGGCATCACGCTTGCCGCGGCCTCGTCGCCGCTGCTGCAATAGGAGTACCCGATGCAGCTCGGCGATATCATCCGCAGTTTCAGCGAGGACGCGGCCGCCAGCGAGGCGCTGCTTGCCTGCAACGACCTGGTGCTGTTTGCACGCGTCGGCGAGGCCGCCGGCCGTTATGAGGAAACGGTGGGCGAATATGCCTCCGGCGCGGTCAGACGCTTCGCCAACCTCGCAGGTAGTGAGGACTGGCTTGGCCTGATGAACGTCGTCGAACGTACCGACGATCCCGGCAGGGGCTGCCTCGTCTACATGGTCAACTGGTCGCTGAAGAAGGACGAGGCACCCGAGCCGGCCGGTCATGCCGGCTGCACGTGCGGCGGTGGAGGAGGCTGTTCGTGAGTTCGCATCGGATACAATCGGATCAGGATTGTGATGCGTCATGATCGACGAACTGTTCGACCGTAACGTCGCCTGGGCGACAGGCAAGACGCGCAGCGATCCCGACTACTTTCGGCGGCTCGCCGAGCAGCAGGTGCCGCGCTATCTCTGGCTCGGCTGTTCGGACAGCCGCGTTCCCGCCAACGACATCGTCGGTCTCGATCCCGGCGAGGTGTTCGTTCACCGCAACGTCGGCAATGTCGTTCACACCGGCGACATGAACCTGCTGTCGGTGCTGGAATTCGCGGTTGAGACGCTGCAGGTCAGGCACGTCATCGTTTGCGGTCACTACGGATGCGGCGGCATCCGCAGGGCGTTCGAGCCGCCGGGCAGCGGCGGTCTGGTCGATCACTGGCTGGCGCCGGTGCGGGAAATGTGCCGGCGGTGCGCCGGCGACCTGGCGCGGCTCCCGAACGAGGCGGCCAGAATGGATCGCGCCTGCGAGCTGAACGTCGAGCTGCAGCTCCGGCGGATCGCCGCCACGCCGATCTTGCGCGGCGCCTGGCAGCGCCAGCAGCCGGTGACGGTTCACGGCTGGATCTATGGCTTGGGAGACGGGCTGCTGCGCGATCTCGGGCTAAAGCTGTCGTCGCTGGACGAAGCCGAGGCGCTCGACCAGGACGATGATTACGCTGGGCTCGCCGAGCCCATCACCATGGTTCGACGCCACGCCGAGGAAGCCTTTGCCGGGCTTTCGATGCTGGAGCCGCAGCTGCTGGAGGAGGGGTGAGATGCCGGACAATCTCCTGGCGCGCATCGGCGTGCTGACGATATCCGACCGGGCCAGCCGCGGCGAATATGAGGACATCAGCGGCAGGGCGATCAACGATTTTCTCGGCCGGGCGGTGCGCTCGAACTGGGTCGCGGTGGTCAGGATCGTTCCCGACGGCACCGAGAGCGTGGCGCAGGCGCTGATCGATATGGTGGAGCGTGAGGATTGCGACCTGATCCTGACCACCGGCGGTACCGGGCCGGCGCCGCGCGACCTGACGCCCGAGGCGACGCGGATGGTGATTACCCGCGAGCTCGAGGGGTTTGGCGAGCTGATGCGCCGGGTCAGCCTCGAACAGGTCCCGACTGCCATTCTTTCCCGGCAGACTGCCGGCACGCGCGGCAAATGCCTGATCGTCAATCTGCCGGGGCGTCCCTCGGCCATCGACATCTGCCTGAATGCCGTATTTCCTGCAATTCCCTACTGCCTCGATTTGATCGGGGCGCGACGAATAGAGGTCAATCCAGATGTATGCGCAGCATTCCGCCCCGCCGCATAGCGTGGCCGTGCGTTCCGAACAGGCGTTGGTCGCGATCGTCTATGCCAACGAGGCCTATCCGCAAGCGACCTTCGAGCAAATCGTCGGAGATTGCCGGCGGCGCGGGCTCAAGGTAGCCGGCGTGCTGCAGCACCCGGTCTGCTCCGAGACATCAGGTCATTGCGATGTCGTGCTGGAAGAGCTCACCACGGGATTGCGGACCGATCTGTTCGAAGACCGTGGCCCGGGTGCCAGCGGATGCCGGCTTGATGAAGCGGCGCTCGCGCAGGTGAACGGGCAGGTGACGCGTTCGCTGGATGCCGTCCCGGAAATTCTGATCCTCAACAAGTTCGGCAAGGTCGAGGCTGAGGGCCGTGGGCTGCTTGATCTGGTGGCGGCGGCGGTCGATCGCGGCATTCCCGTGGTGATCGGCGTCCCGTTCCGAAACCTGGAATCCTGGCGCCGTTTCACCGGCGGCATGTCCGTTGAGTTCTCCAGCGATCCGTCCGAAATCACCGGCTGGCTCGACAGAACCTTTCCTGTTGCGCCAGCGCAAAGTCCGGAGCCGGCGGCCTGCTAGACAGGGGTCGTACCACAGAACAGGCCTTGCGGAGGCAACATGCCGACGTTGCTGCAAACCGAAACCGACGCGTGTCTTGCGCGCGCCGGCGAGCATCCGGTTCCGGTCGAACAGGCGCTTGCCATCGGCCTCGCCGAGACCCAGCCCATTGTCGAGACCGAACTGGTCGATCTTGCCGCGGTCACAGGACGGATACTGGCACAGCCCATCAAGGCCGACGAACCGCTGCCACGGTTCGATTACAGCGCGATGGATGGCTATGCCGTCAATACGTCGGGTATGACCGCGGCATTTCCAATCCGGCTGACAGTCGCCGGCAGCATCGCTGCACGCCGCACCGTCGGAAACCCGGTGCTGCAACAGGGCTGCGCCTTCCGCATCCTGACGGGCGCGCCGATTCCCGCCGGCGCCAATGCCGTCATCGCCCAGGAAGATGTCCGGCGCGAAGGCGATCATATTGTTCTGTCCCGCGCGCCGCGAACCGGCGAGAACATCCGCAAGCGGGGCGAGGACGTCAGGCCGGGTGAGTGCCTGATCGAGGCCGGAACGGAAATGGGGCCGCTTCAGGCAGGCGTTGCCGCGGCCAGCGGCTATCCCGGCGTCCGCGTCTTTCGCAAGCTGCGCGTGGCGATGTTCACCACCGGGTCCGAACTCCGGCAGCCCGGCGAGAACATCCAGCCGGGCGAGATCTACGACGCCAACCGCTTCGTTCTGCGCGGTCTGCTGGCAAGGCCGTGGATCGAGATCGTGGATTTCGGAAGCATCATCGACGAGCCGTCGAGATTACGGAGCATCTTCCAGGCCGCCGCCGCGCGCGCCGATCTGATCATCAGCGCCGGCGGAATATCCGTCGGCGATGAAGATCACGTGGTGGACGCGTTCCAGCGCTGCGGCGGCCGGCTGTGGGTGCGCAAGGTCGCCATCAAGCCGGGCAAGCCGCTCGTCCTCGGCAAGATGGCTGACGCCACCTATGTCGGCCTTCCGGGCAATCCCGGCGCGCTGTTCACGACCTTCAAGGTCATCATTGACGAGATTCTGGCGGCCAATGCGGGCATCCGGCCCGGCGGCGGCGGCGAATGTGCGGCAGTGGCGAATTTCGACTGGAAGGGGCGGCCGGGCCGCACAACCTACCTGCCTGCCGTGCTCGCCGGCGAGGCGCACGGGCTGCCGTCGATCGATCTGTTGCCGGACGCCAATTCCGGCAGGCTGCATCAGCTGAGCCTCGCTGGCGGATTCGTCGTGGTCGGGCCAGATCAGAGGTCCATCGAACGTGGCGCGCAGATACGCTGGCGACCCTTCGCAAGGTAGAAAGGTAAAGCTGTCGGTTGCGGATGCCGGGCACGATCGCGCTGCGCAGCGGGATCGCCGATTGGCGCCAGTGCGCGAGCGCGGTGACTCCATTCGCGCCGTGGTGAATTCACCCCGCGACGCGGTTCGATGTGTGCTTGCAGGGCGCGGCCGAATGGGCCGCCGGATCTTCGAACTCGTGATGGCCCGGCAGGTGCGTAACCTCGACGCAGTCGGCATTGAGGCGTTCGTTGTCGACCAGCCGCTCGGCCAATATCAGCGCCTGGGAAGGTCCGTCCGACTGGACGTCGATCTGGCGCTGCAGGCATTTGAAGCTGTGGCCGTCGGAATTGCAGAGATCCTTGTAGAAGGAGACGCGGTAGCTGTTCATCTTGCACTCCCACCCTTCCGGCATTCTCGCCGTCCAGCTTACTCTCATGCGTCCATGTCTGCCAGACGCTGGCGGTTACGCAGCACGATTTGACGGGCGCTCGAAAACACCAGGATGCCCTGGTCGCTGAGCTGCGACAGCGCGCGCGAGACGGTTTCCAGGGTCAGGCCGAGATAGTCGCCAATGTCGCGGCGGCACATCGGCAGGGCCATCATACCGGTCTTGCTGAGCCGACGGTCCATTTCCAAGAGGAAGGTCGCAACCTTTTCCATCGCGGTCTTGCGGCCCAGAAGCAACATGTGGTCTTCGGCGTGGCGGAGATCGCTCGCGGTCATGGTCCAGAGGTTATGGGCGACCTGGACGTTCGAGCCGGCGGCGGCTTCGAGGTTGCGGCGCTTGACCAGACGGACGGTGGTATCGGCGATCGCTTCGGCCGTCAGGCGGTGGGCCGAGCCGGCATCCAGGCCGAACACGTCACCGGGCAGATGGAACGCGCCGATCTGGCGCCGCCCGTCGCTGAGAAGCTTGTAGGTGCGAACCGAGCCCCGGACCACCTGATAGACGTATTCGCAGGGCTCGCCCTCGCCGTAGATTTCCTCGTCCTTGCCGTAGGTAAACTCGCTGGCGATCACACCCGCGCAGGCCGCGATGACACTGAACTGGTCGAGGACCGGAGCAGTCTGGGCGCGTGGCGCAGTGAAAATCTTGGCTGCCGAAACTGCCGGGGCGGTGATCGTCTGGGTGAGCATTTGCCATCTCCTCGATGCGGGATGGCGTTGGTGTAACTTGGAACTTCGCCGCGCGATATTTGGGTCGATATCCTAAGGGGACCCCCTTACGGGGTTTTACGGAGGCGGTCGCGGCCGTCGTTTTCAGGCTAGTCTGTCGCGCTCGGCGCCTCGATCGCGTTTCGCACGCAATCGACCAGATTATCCTCGAGATTGGGCTTCAAAAGCACCTGGCGCACACCAGCCGAGCTCGCCTTGGCCGAGATGTTTTCGTCCGGATAGCCCGTGATCAGGATGATCGGCGTGGAGACATCGAGCCGGCGCAGCCGGAGGGTCAGTTCCAGGCCGTCGAGCTCTGCCATCTTGTAGTCAATGACGAGACAATCGGCGCGATTGCGGGAGGCAGAGCCGAGCAGGGCGGCCCCGCTGCGGAACGTACGGACGTCGAATCCCTCGGTCTCCAGCAGAAAGCGCAGCGACGTACGGACGTCGTAATCGTCATCTACGACGTAGATCATCGCTTTTCTGGGCGAAGCGCCAACGTTGGCTTCGCTGGAGGCGCTGTTTCGGGTGTCGATCATGCCCGGCAGAATAAACATTCTGCCAGCGCCCGAATTGACTTGGCTCAATCCTCGACAATGCCCGCCCGGATGGCAAAACGCACCAGTTCGGAAAGGTTACCGGCCTGCATCTTGGTCATCACATTCGCCCGGTAGACTTCCACGGTGCGCGGGCTGATATCGTATTCGCGGGCGATGGCCTTGTTCGATTGCCCCGTCACCAGCCCCTGCATGACCTGGCGTTCGCGCTGGGTAAGGCTGGCGACGCGAGCGGCTATATCGGCTAATAAGGCCTCGTTTTTCGAGCCGGTCTCACGCTCCGCCAGCGCGGTTTCGACCATGTTGATCAGCCGGTCGTCCTCGAACGGCTTTTCGAGAAAATCGAGTGCGCCCAGCTTCATGGCCTCGACGGCGAGGGGCACGTCGCCATGGCCGGTCATCACGATAACCGGAAGCTTTCGCGGGCCTGAACTCAGCTGGCGTAGCAGTTCCATGCCGTCGATGCCCGGCATGCGCACGTCCGTGACCACGCAGCCGGGCTCCAGACCAGCCACCTCATCCAGGAAAGCCTGCGCCGAATCGAACAGGCGCACGTTGAAGCCGGCCGAGCCCAGCAGGAAATCCAGCGAGTCGCGCATCGCCGGATCGTCGTCGATGACATAAACCTTAGCGCTCGGCGGCATCGGTCATATCCCTGGCCTGTGCGGCAGGCAGCGTGAAGCGGAAGGTCGCGCCGCCGGAGCTATTCGTCTCAGCCCACATCCGCCCGCCATGGGTTTCAATGATGGTGTGGCTGATGGAAAGGCCGACTCCCATGCCTGTCTCCTTCGTCGTGAAAAATGGCTGGAACAGGTGCGCCAGCGCGTCGCCTGCGAAGCCGGGCCCGGTGTCGGAAACGGCAATTTCGATCATATCATCTGCGGCCTTGGTGTTTGAGGCGATCAATTCACGGTGCGCCGAGACGGCCATGGCTTCCAGCGCATTGCGGAACAGGTTGACCAGGACCTGCTGCACCTGGACCCTGTCGGCGAGAACGAGGTCGCAAGTAGGATCAAGGTTGAAGCGCAGGAACACGCCCTGTTCGCGGGCACCGCTAAGCCCCAGCGCGCCGGCCTCCTCGATCATTTTCGACAGGCTCTCGACACGTTTCTCGGAAGCGTCGCGAGCCACGAAATCGCGTAACCGCCTGATGATGTCGCCGGCCCGAATCGCCTGCTCCGCGGCGCGGTCGAGCGCAGCTTCGACCTTCGCCGCGTTGGCATCGGTGCTGCCGGCCAGCAGGCGGCGCGATCCCTTCATGTAATTGCTAATCGCCGACAGGGGCTGATTGAGCTCGTGGGCGAGCGCGGACGCCATCTCGCCCATCGCGCTGAGACGGGAAACGTGGACCAGTTCGGATTGCAGTTCCTGCAGCCGGGCCTGGGTCTGCTGCTGCTCGGTGAGGTCGCGAACGAAGCCCGTGAAATAGGGTTTGCCGCCCGAATGCATTTCGCCGATGGTGAGATGCATCGGAAACGTGGTGCCGTCCTTGCGCATGCCGGTGACGATACGGCCGATGCCGATGATACGCCGCTCGCCCGTCTTCAGATATCGCGCGATATAGCCGTCATGACGGCTGCGATCCGGCTCCGGCATCAGCGTGTTGATGTTCTTGCCGATTGCTTCCGGTTCGCTGTAGCCGAACTGACGCTCGGCCGCGCTGGAGAAGAACTGCATGATCCCGTGCTCGTCGATCACGATCATCGCATCGGGAATCGTATCCAGAATCGAGCGAAAGTGCCGCTCGCGCATCCTGACGGTGTCCTCGAGGCGCTTTTCCCGGTTGATGTCGAGCATGATGCCGCTCAGCCGGGCAGGGGTGCCATCGGGACCATCGATGGTTGTACCAAGCGCGCGCACCCAGTGACCGTCGCCGGAATGGCGGTTCACCCGGTATTGGATGTCGAAACTGCAACCGGTGTCGATCGATTGCTGCACGGCCCGTGCGGTGCGATCCCGGTCCTGCGCATCGAGCAGGGAAAGAAACAGGTCATAATCGACCGGCGCATCCGGCTCGACGCCAAAAAGCTTTCGGGTGGCGGTGGACCAGTTCAGCTTCCGGGTCGACAATTCGAGGTCCCAGGCTCCGACGCCGGAGCCCTCGGCGCCGCTGCGCGCGTGCTGGTCGAGTGAATCCTGATCCTGGAAAAGTGGGTCGGTGTCGATCATGCTTTGCTTCCAGGCTGCGCTGTCTACCAGATAGCGCATTCGATCCAGCGTGGGAAATGGCCGGGAATCAAAATCGTAAAATGAAGGTAACTATTTGATAATGCATGAATTGTTTTATGCTCTCTCCGCCGAGATCGGCGGTGGGCTACAACTTGCAGATGCCTGAAAGGGGTCAGCAGAGATTCTTGATCTAGGTCAGCTTCAAACCGCGCCTGCCATCTAGGATGAACTGCATGGGCATGGCCCATGCAGCATTTCACCCTCGAGGTGTGGAGCAGTCAATGGACTACAAAACCGTCATGGTTGGCCTGGCGCTGGACCGGCCGAACGCTGCCTGCCTCAGTGTGGCCGGCGATATTGCCGAGCGGTTCGGCGCCCGAATCATCGGCGTCGCCGCCTCCGACCTCAGGCCGCCGATGTATTTCGCCGACGGCGACGTTGCGCAGAAGCTTCTCGATCAGGAGGCCAGCGCGATCGAGACGCGCCTGTCGGAGCTCGAATCGGAGTTTCGCGCCGCGGTGGAGAAGCGTGCGAGCGCGGTCGAATGGCGTGCCGCCCGCGCGTTGCCGGTCCCCTATATGCTGCAGCAGGCACGAGCCGCCGATATTCTCGTGGTCGGCGCCCGCTCCGAGACCCTGGTCGATCCCTGCGCGGCCCCTGATCCGAACGATCTGGTGATGCAGGCGGGCAGGCCGCTCATCGTGGTGCCGCCCAAATCCGAATGGCTCGATCTGAGAAGCGTCCTGATCGCCTGGAAGGATGTACGGGAAGCACGCCGGGCCGTGTTCGATGCTTTGCCGATTCTGGCCGCTGCAAAGGAAGTCACGGTCGCAGAGGTTCCCGAGCAGGAAGGTCGCCGCACCGATGCACTGTGGCATGTCGCCGACATCGCAATGTGGTTGCGCGGCCACGGTATTGCGGCAAACACCGTCGTTCCCGAAAAATGCGGCGATGTGAGCGAACAGATCGAGAAGATCGCATCCAATGTCGGAGCGGGCGTCGTGATCGCGGGCGCTTATGGCCACTCGCGATTCCGGGAATGGGTGCTCGGCGGCGTCACGCGCCATCTGGCAACCGAATCGCGGCGTTGCGCGTTTCTGTCCCGTTGAAGATCTGAGATGACGAGGCCTCCCCGTGCATAAATTTCTCGAAGCGACCGCAGGGCAGTACATGACGCGCGAGGTGAAGACGGTCGCGCGCGACACGACCATGCGCGAACTGCACAAGATGTTCGAGGCCGACGATTTCAACTGCTATCCCGTGCAGGAAGGCGATGATGTCGTCGGCGTCGTGAGCAACTTCGACTTCCTCAAATGTTTTGCGTTCAATCCCGGCCGAATGGTGCCGGCTTATGACGACCTGCTGTCGCGAATGGTGGTGGACGTGATGACGCCGGAGTTCATCTATGTCGACCCGACCACGAAGCTGACCCGCGTCCTGCAGCTGATGGTGGACCACCGGATGAAGAGCCTGCCGGTGCTGGATACCGCACAGCGCCTCGTCGGGATCATCGCGCGCGAGGACATCATGCGCGCACTGACCGAGTGCACGCGCGGGTAGCCGCAGCCTTGGTTCCGCGGGAACGCGCCGGCGGGCCTAGCCCGCCTTTGCCATCTCGATATCCTCGGGCGATTTAAGAAACATCCCGGACATGGTGTCGACCCAGCACAGGTGGTCGTGAACCTTGTTCACGCCGGCGACGTTCTGCGCGGCGACGATGGTTGCTTGCCGCGAGCGCTCGTCGGTGATCACGCCGCTGAGATGGACGATGCCGTCGCGCACGATAACGCTGAGGCCGAACGGGCTCCAATCGTGCTTGTCGATCGCGGCGACGACGCGGCTGCGAATATGGTCGTCGTCGGCGGTCGGGTCCGGGATCTCGCGCGCGAGGCTTGCGACCGCGTGCATCAGATTGGCACGCGACACGAGGCCGACGAGTTGCTCGCCGCGCATCACGGGCAGGCGCTTCACGCCGTTGGTTTCCATCGCATCGACGATCTCTTCCAGGGTGGCGTCTTCGGTAACGGTGATCGGATCGCAGGTCATGACATCACCGACCCTGCGCCCATGTTCCTGAACGTAATCGACGGCGGAGTCGCCGAGCAGGACCTTGAGCCAGCGGCCGCGCTTGCGCTGGGTGGCGATCTCCCTCCGGCGGATGAAATCACCCTCCGAGACGATTCCAACGAGCTTGCCGGCGCTGTCGAGAACGGGGAGCCCGCTGACGTGATGTTGCAGCATGGTATTGGCGGCCTCGAGAATGGTGGCGTCGGGGGCGATGGTGATGACGGAGCGGGTCATGATCTGGTGGGCGCGCATGTGACGGTCTCCTGTTCCATGCCATCAAGAGATGGCAGAGCGCCGCGGCTGGCGCAGCGCGGTTGATGCAGGCATGCTAGAGAAAGCGGTCCCGGGTGCGATTGACGAGGATCAAACGCGATCCGGGCCGTACCGGATAGGCTGCGCACGGTTGCGTGAGGATATCGGACGAAATGCACGCCATGGTCCTGACGGCGCCCGGCTTGCCGCTGCGCCTTGAGCCGCGGGAGGACCCGATCCCCGGACCGGGTGAGGTGTGTGTCGAGGTCGCCGCCTGCGGGGTGTGCCGGACCGATCTGCATGTCGTCGATGGAGAATTGCCCGGCATCGCCTATCCCATCGTCCCGGGCCATGAAGTGGTCGGACGGGTGAAGGCCCTTGGCTCCGGCGTGGCGTCGCTCGCGATCGGCGAGCGGGTCGGCGTGCCCTGGCTCGGCTACACCTGCGGCGAATGCGCCTATTGTCGCAACGGACGGGAAAACCTCTGCGACCGGCCGCGCTTCACCGGTTACACGCGCGACGGCGGCTTTGCCACGCATATCGTCGCGGACGCCCGCTACTGCTTTCCGCTTGGCGAAGCCGGCGACGACGTCGCTATCGCGCCCTTGCTTTGCGCAGGGCTGATCGGCTGGCGCGCGCTCGTCATGGCGGGTGAAGGAAAGCACCTCGGCATTTTCGGCTTCGGTGCGGCCGGCCACATCATCGCGCAGGTCGCCCGCTGGCAGGGCCGTTCGGTCTACGCGTTCACCCGCGCCGGCGATGTCGAGGCGCAAGGTCTTGCGAGATCGCTCGGCGCAGAATGGGCCGGCGCATCCGAAGATCCGCCGCCGGTACCGCTCGATGCCGCGATCATTTTTGCGCCGGTCGGCGCTCTGGTGCCGCTGGCGTTACGCGCCGTGCGCAAGGGCGGACGCGTGGTCTGCGCCGGCATTCACATGTCGGACATTCCCTCGTTCCCCTACAACCTTCTCTGGCAGGAACGACAACTGCTGTCGGTAGCCAACCTCACGCGCGACGACGGGATCGAATTTTTCAAGATCGCCGCGCAGGCGGGCATCAGGACGCATACCAGCGTGTTCCCGTTGCGGCAGGCCAATGAAGTCCTCACAAAGTTGCGCGCCGGACAGATCACCGGCGCGGCCGTGTTGCAGCCGTGACCCAGCGATCGCCCGCCGACATTGCCGTCTCCGACGCCGACCTGCAGCGGCAGGTGCTGGCCTTCCTCGATGGCTCGGACTTCGGGCCGGCGAGGGGTGGCAAGCGGATCGATACCCATGCCTCCATGGTCTTTCTCGGCGCCGACCGGGCATTGAAGATCAAGCGCGCGGTGCGCTTGCCGTTCCTCGATTATTCGACGCTGGAGAAACGCAAGCTCGCCTGCGAGGAGGAGCTGAAAGTCAACGCCGGTAACGCCCCTGAGCTCTATCGGCGCGTCGTCGCCGTGACGCGCAGTTCCGACGGCGCCTTCGAAATCGACGGGTCCGGCACGCCCGTCGAATGGGCGGTCGAGATGACGCGCTTCGACGAGGAGCAGTCGCTCGATCGTGTCGCATCGGTGAAGACAATCGATCCGTCCCTAGCGGCGGCGCTCGCCGACGCGATCCTGCGCTCGCACGCCAATGCGCCGCGCGGAGATGGGGCAAGCTGGCTGGCGTCAATCCTGCCCATCATCGACCGCAATACCGCAAAGTTCCGCGCCGTGCGCGGGCTCGACGTCGGCGCGATCGATCGGCTCGATGCGGCAAGCCGGGATTGGGTGGCGAGGCTGCAACCGCTGCTGGGGCAGCGTGCCGAGCAGGGCTACGTGCGCCGTTGCCATGGCGATCTGCATCTCGCCAATGTCGCCTTGGTGGATGGCCGGCCGCTGCTGTTCGACGCCATCGAATTCGATCCCGTCATCGCTACGACGGATGTCCTTTACGACCTCGCATTCACGTTGATGGACCTCATCCACTTCGAGCAGGCGGCGGCGGCAAATGCCGTATTCAATCGCTACCTCGCGGCGGTAGGGGAAGAAGGTCTCGACGGCCTGCGCCTGCTGCCGTTGTTCCTGTCGATCCGCGCGGCGATCCGGGCGCATGTGCTGTTCGTCAAGAGCGAAAGCTCTGATGGCGAACAAGCCCGGCAGCAAGCAAAAAGCTATTTCGATTTGGCCGCACGCCTCGTCCGGCCCAAGCCGCCGCTGCTGGTCGCGATCGGCGGGTTATCAGGTACAGGAAAATCGGTGCTCGCGCGGGGCCTCGCCGGTCTCGTCGAGCCGCCACCCGGGGCGCTCATTGTCCGCTCGGATGTCGTTCGCAAGCATCTCTTCGGCACCGATGAAACCGTCGCTCTGCCGGAATCCGCCTACCGGCCGGATACCTCGAAACGGGTGTATGACGCGCTTTCGAGCACGGCGCGGCGCGTCCTCGCCCTGGGCTGCTCGGTCGTGCTCGACGCCGTCTATATGGAGGAGGCGGAGCGGACGGAAATTGCCGATCTGGCCGCCGCGCAGGGGGTAGGCTTTCTCGGCCTGTTCCTGACGGCCGATCTTGCGACGCGGCTGGCGCGCATCGAGCAGCGCAAGGACGACGCCTCCGACGCGACACCGAATGTCGTCCTGAAACAGGAAGCCGCAGCGATCGGCACGATAAACTGGCATATAATCGACGCCTCGGGAACGCCGGAACAGACGCTGCGAACCGCCTGCGTCTTCCTGCCTGCCCTGTTTGGTGAGCGCTGAAGATGCCAGCCGATCCGGCCAGAACGCCGCGCCGACGCAAAGCCGCTGCGGCTGCGGATATCGACTGTGCAACGGCATTTCAGGCGATGGCGCTGGGCTGTGTCGCGGGCATCGAGGCGCACCACAGCAGCGCATGCGCCGGGGACGCCGAGGCCGTGCATCAAATCCGGGTCGCGATCACACGGCTGCGTGCCGCCGTGGCGTTCTTCGCGCCCATCGTGGTCGATGCGGAATGGCTGCGCCTCAAGAAGGAAATCGCCTGGCTGAATGGCCCCCTCGGCGCCGCCCGCGACAGCGATGTGGTCGTGGAATATTCGCGCCGCAAGCGCTACAGCCCCTGGGCACAGCGCATGATCGGCCGGCGCCTCGAGCAGCGTCAGATGCTGGACCACCGCCGCCTGGTGCGCTGCCTGCGCTCGGCGCGGACGCAGCGCCTGGTAACGGCGATCGCACGCTGGATCAGGCGGGGGCCCTGGCTGGAACGCTACAGGCGGAGCAAGAACAAGGAGGCCCTGCTGGGCTATTGCACGCGCGAGCTTGGCCGCTGGCACAAGCGGCTGGTCCGCAAGGGCCGGCACTTAAAGGCGTTGGAGACCTCGTCCCTTCACCGGCTGCGGATCAAGGCCAAGCGCTTTCGCTACATGCTGGAAGCGCTGAGGGAAACGGACGCGCTGCGCCGACGGGACGAATTGCAGCAACTTCACCGGCCGGCAAAACAGCTGCAGCGTACCCTGGGTGACCTCCGCGATCTCGAGCGATTTGTCGACCATGCCGACAAATCGCCCTCCGCAGGCGGCAAAGGTGCCAGCAAGCATCCGCCGGGCTATCGTCGTCGGACGGAAAAGCTGCTGGACGCGGCCATTGCGGCCCACCGCGACCTCAAGCACGCCGGAGCCTCCTGACGTCGCTATTCGCGTGGGGCCACCGCCTGGGATTGATGTGCATCAACTCCGGCCGGCTGCCATGAACTATGGTGTCGCCATCAGCCAAGAAGGGGTCGCAAGTCCCCGCAAGCGCATGGGAGAATGGCGATGTTCAGGAACATTCTGGTTCATATTCCCTCCGAACGCCCGGTCCGGCCGGTGATCGATGTCGCTATCGCGCTGACGATCGCGCGCCGTTCGCATCTCGATGCCATATCCATCGGCTATGAATCGATGACCGCCGCCGGGTTGATCGTGGATGGCGGCGGCGCTGCCGTTGCCGCCGTCATGGGAGCCGAACAGGAGCGCGCCCAGGAGAGGGCAGATGCGGCCATTGCGGTGTTCGAGATCGAAGCCAAGCTGGCCAAGATCGCGTATGGGACCAGGACGCTTGCGGCGATCCCCGCCGAGGCCGGACAGACCATCAGTGCGCTGACGCGGCTTTACGACATGACGGTCGTGCTGCAGCCGGAATCCTCCAGGCCCAGCTATGACAACGAAATTCCGCAGCAGATCCTGTTCAATTCCGGCGGGCCGATGCTGATGATTCCCTACATCCACAAGGGGCCGCTCGATGCCCACCATGTCGGCATCGCCTGGGATGGCAGCCGCCTGGCCGCCCGGGCGCTGCGCGATGCCATGCCGTTCCTGATGGGAGCGAAAGCCGTGACCGTGATTGCGATCAATGAAGAGGCGGGTGAAGCCTCCTCGGATCAGATCGTCGCGCATCTGGGACGCCGCGGCATTGCCGCCCGGGCGCAGCGGCTGACCACGGACCACAGCGACGTTCAGGGCGCCATTCTGTCGATCGCGGCTGAAAGCAATATGGGCCTCCTGGTGATGGGCGGATACGGCCATTCCCGGCTGCATGAGCGAATTCTGGGCGGCGTCACGCGCAGCATGTTCGACTGTATGACCGTGCCGGTGCTGATGTCGCATTGATCACGGCCGGAGGGATGTGACCTTTAGTCTCGCCGGGTTCCTCGTCCGGCATGCGTTGATCTGGGGTCACACTGCAAAGACGCTGGTTTGATGCACCTCAATGTCTGGACCGACGCCGGTCAATATCGTTTCCGTGGAACTCAGAAATCGGAGATTGTCATGTCAGAGCTGTCTGCGCGGGCCGCTTCCAGTTCCTTCCCGGAAATCGCAAATCCGGAAGCGGAAGCCACCAAGCTGAATCAGGGCGCGCTCGAGTTCATGCTCGGCGCGCAGAAGATGATGTTCGAGGAGATGGTATTCCTCGGCGACCAGATGCTGGAGCGAACGCGGACCGAAATGCATCTATTCACGGAGTTCGTCGCGAAGATGGCGGGCGCGCATTCGGTAAGAGACATCAAGACGATGTGCCAGGAATGCGGTCAACATCAGCTCGATTTCTACCGTCGCGACTCCGAGCGGCTGTTCAAGCACGGCGAGCGGATGATCGCGGCCACGTCGAACCTGATCAATGGCCAGTCCGTGAACTGATCGGTCGATAGCATGCACGGGAAATCGCACCTGCCGGTGGCGGAAGCGGCCGTCTTGCCGCTTCGCCAGCCTGTCGCGCCTGAAGGCGAGAACGGCAATCCGGCCGGGCCGGCCGGGCCGCAGGTCTCGACGCCAGCCGCAGGAGCAGACGGAACCGAGAGGTATCAGGCCGATCGCGCCGTGCACGCGATGCTGGCCCGCCTGAGCGGCGGTATCTCGCCGGCCGCGCTATTGCTGGCCTATGCCGACTGGCTATTGCATCTGGCTTCGTCGCCGGAGCGGCGGATCGAGATCGGGCAGGAGGCTTTGATCGACGCCAAACGCTTCCTCGAAGCCACGCAGCGGTTCTTCCTGCCGGGGCAGGGGCCGTGGTCATTGATCAAGCCGCAGCCGCAGGACAGGCGCTTCGGCCGGCCGGAATGGGAGCAGCCGCCGTTCAATCTGATGGCACAGGCGTTTCTGCTCGGCGAGCAATGGTGGCACAATGCGACCACCGGCGTGCGCGGCGTCGCCAAGCAGAACGAGGCGATCGTCGAGTTCTCGGTCCGGCAGATGCTGGATGTGATGTCCCCGTCCAATTTCGCCGCGACCAATCCGGAAGTGCTGCGGACAACGTTCGAGAGCGGCGGCAACAACTTCCTGCGCGGCTGGCGCAATTTCTGCGACGACTGGGTACGCCTGGCGTCGGCGGAGCTTGGCCCTGTCACGACGGGAGATTTCGTCGTCGGCGAAACCGTCGCGACCTCCCGCGGCAAGGTCGTGTTCCGCAACGAGCTGATCGAGCTGATCCAGTATTATCCGACCACCGAGAAGGTGCACCCGGAACCGGTCCTGATCGTGCCGGCATGGATCATGAAATACTATATTCTCGATCTGTCGCCGCACAACTCGCTGGTGAAATATCTCACGGGTGAAGGCTTCACCGTCTTCATGATCTCGTGGCGCAATCCCGATGCCGCCGACCGCGAGATTGCATTCGATGATTACCGGAAGCTCGGCGTCGAAGCTGCGCTCGATACGATCGGCAGGATTGTGCCGGACCGCCAGGTGCACGCGCTCGGCTATTGCCTCGGCGGCACGCTGCTGTCGATCGCGGCAGCCACCATGGCGCGTGACGGCGACAAGCGGCTGAAGTCGATCAGCCTGCTTGCCGCGCAAACCGACTTCACCGAAGCGGGCGAACTGACGCTGTTCATCAACGAAAGCCAGGTTGCGTTCCTCGAAGACATGATGTGGGAGCGCGGCGTGCTCGACACCACGCAGATGGCGGGCGCGTTCCAGTTGTTGCGCTCGAACGACCTGATCTGGTCGCGGCTCACGCGAGACTACCTGATGGGCGAGCGGGCGCCGCCGAGCGATTTGATGGCCTGGAACGCGGATGCGACCCGGCTGCCGTACCGGATGCATTCGGAATACCTGCGCAAGTTGTTCCTCAACAATGACCTTGCCGGGGGACGCTACCTCGTCGACGGCAAGCCGGTCTCGCTGTCGGACATTCACACGCCGATGTTCGTGGTCGGGACCGTCCGCGACCACGTCGCGCCGTGGAAGTCCGTCTACAAGATTCACTACCAGGCCGATGCCGATGTGACGTTCCTTCTCACCAGTGGGGGTCACAATGCCGGAATTGTGGCGCCGCCCGGCGAGGCCGGGCACGCCTACCGCATCAAGACCAAGACGGCGGATGCCACCTATATCGGTCCCGACGAATGGCTGAAGATGGTGCCGCAGGTCCAGGGATCGTGGTGGCCCGAATGGACGAAGTGGCTCTCCGCACGATCCGATGAACCGTCCGGGCCGCCTTGCATGGGTGTCGAAACCCCACAAAACCTGCCTGACGCGCCCGGCGACTACGTTCGCCACTAATCCCGCAATCCGGCCAAACACGATTCACGCCGCGACCGTTCTGGGTTAACCTGTCGCGCAAAGGTCGCATTGCGCTGAACATCTGCCTCTATTCACAGAACGTCCGCAACCGCCTGATATCAGAGAACGATGTCCACCTATCGCCTGAACAAGCTGCTTTCGCCGCATTCCGTCGCGCTGGTCGGGGCCAGTCCCCGCCACGGCTCGGTCGGCCGTGCCATCCTCAACAATATTCGCAAAGCCCAGTTCAAGGGTGAGTTTGGCCTCGTCAATCCGCGTTATCACGAGATCGATGGCGTCGCGGCCGCCCGCAGCATCGCCAAGCTGGCGTTTGTGCCGGAACTCGTCGTGCTCACCGCGCCGGCCCGGACGATTCCGGACCTGATCGATGAGGCAGGCCGCCGCGGCACGGCGGGAGCGGTGATTGTCAGCGCGGGGCTCGGCCAGGGACCGGGCTCGCTGGCGGAAGCCGCGGAGCGGGCGGCGCATAAATACGGCATGCGGCTGATCGGCCCGAATTGCCTGGGCATCATGATGCCGGGCGTCAGCCTCAATGCGAGCTTTTCCGCCCATATGCCGGCGGCCGGACATCTGGCGCTGATCTCGCAGTCGGGCGCCATCGCCGCGGGAATGGTGGACTGGGCGGCCCAGCGGGCCGTCGGCTTTTCCGGCATTGTATCGATCGGCGACCAACTCGACGTCGATATCGCCGATCTGCTCGATTACTTCGCGCTCGATGAAAAGACCCACGCCATCCTGCTCTACATCGAGGCGATCAAGGATGCCCGCAAGTTCATGTCGGCGGCACGCGCCGCCGCCAGGATCAAGCCCGTCGTGGTGGTCAAGTCGGGCCGGATGGCGCAGGGCGCGCGGGCGGCCGCAACCCATACCGGTGCACTGGCCGGGGCCGATGCGGTTTACGACGCGGCGTTTCAGCGCGCCGGCATCCTGCGTGTGTCGGACCTGCGCGAATTGTTCGACTGCGCCGAGACGCTCGGGCGGCTCAAATCGCCACCGGGAAAGCGGCTTGCGATCCTGACCAATGGCGGCGGCATCGGCGTGCTGGCCATCGATCGCCTGGTCGATCTCGGCGGCATTCCCGCTGCCATCTCGCCGGCGGTCCGCGAAAAGCTGGATGCCGCCTTGCCGCCGACATGGTCGAAATCGAATCCGGTCGACATCGTCGGCGATGCCGATGCGGCGCGCTATGCCGCGGCGCTCGAGGCGCTGCTGGCCGATCCCGAAAATGACGCCGTGCTTGTGATGAACGTGCAGACGGCGATCGCGCGCGCCGACGAGATCGCCGCGGCGGTGAAAGGGGTAGTGCAGCAATATCGCGCGGGACGCCGCATGTCGCCGAAACCGGTTCTCGCGGTCTGGGTCGGCGCCGAGCCTTCGATCGGCGATCTCCTGAGCGGTGCGGGCATTCCGAATTATCCGACCGAGGATGATGCGGTGCGCGGCTTTATGCATCTGGTCCGGCATCGCGAGGTGGTGGAGGCGCTGGCGCAGGTTCCGCCGGCGATGCCGAGCGAATTCGCGCCCGATGTCGATGCCGCGCGGCAGGTCGTTGCTGATGCGCTCGCCGACGGCCGCGCCTGGCTCGACCCGATCGAGATCAAGCGGCTGTTCGACGCCTACGACATCGCGGTCGTGCCGACCTTCGCCGCGGCCGATGCCGAAGAAGCCGTCACGCATGCGAACGCGCTGTTCGCGCAAGGCTCGACCGTTGTGCTGAAGATCATGTCGCGCGACATCGTGCACAAATCCGACGTCGGCGGCGTGGTGCTCAACCTCACGAATGCCGAGGCCGTGCGCAAGGCCACTGCCGAGATTCTCGCGCGCGCCCGGTCGCAGCGGCCGGAAGCGCGGATTTCTGGCGTGATGGTGCAGGCGATGGTGGTGCGGGCCAAGGCGCGCGAGCTCATTCTCGGCCTCGCCGACGATCCGATCTTCGGAACCGTCGTCGTATTCGGCCGCGGCGGGACGGCGGTCGAGATCATCAACGACAAGGCATTGGCGTTGCCGCCGCTTGACCTGCAACTGGCGCGCAACCTCATCGAGCGCACCCGCGTTTCACGGCTGCTGCGTGGCTATCGCGACGTGCCGGCGGTCAAGCAGGACGCGGTTGCGATGGTGCTGGTGAAGCTGGCCCAGATGGCCGCGGACGTTCCAGAAATCCGCGGGCTCGACATCAACCCGCTGCTCGCCGACGAGGCGGGCGTGCTGGCCGTCGATGCCCGGGTCGTGATCGGGCGCGTGGAGCGCAAGTTCCGCGGTTCGGGTCCGGCGAATTTCGCCGTGCGGCCATATCCCTCGCAATGGCAGCGTCACATCGAGGTCAAGGATGGCTGGCGCGTGTTCGTGCGTCCGATCCGGCCCGAGGATGAGCCGCTGATCCACCAGATGCTGAAGCACGTCACGATGCACGACTTGCGGCTGCGGTTCTTCGCCCCGATGAAGGAATTTTCCCATGAATTCATCGCCCGCCTGACCCAGCTGGACTATGCGCGCGCCATGGCGTTCGTCGCCTTCGACGAAGCGACCAACGACCTCGTCGGCGTGGTCCGGATCCATTCGGACTCGATCTACGAGAGCGGCGAGTACGCGATCCTGTTAAGGTCCGATCTCAAGGGCAGGGGGCTCGGTTGGAGCCTGATGAAGATGATTATCGAATATGCGAAGTCAGAGGGATTGAAGGCCATTTCGGGCGACGTTCTGGCCGACAACACCGTGATGCTGTCGATGTGCCGCAACCTCGGCTTCGAGGTGAAGTCGGATCCGCAGGAGCATGACATCTGCAACGTCAGGCTGACGCTTTAGCTATGGCTCGAGCGCCCGCCGCAGCCGCCGGATGATGACCCCGCGCGCGCGATCATCCGCGGCCGCTTCGATGCGCTCGTTGATGTCGAGGATGAGCTTCGACATGTCGTTGTGCCAATCGAGCGCAACCACGGCTTCCGGGGCCAGCCGCCGCCGGCGGCCCGCGTCAAGCGGCCTGGGCACCGCGGCAGACAGATCGTAGATATCATCGAGCAGCGGCTGAAACACCCGCGCCGCCGGGATGATGCGCTCGGAGATACGTTCGGCGAGGCCGGATATGGCCGGCTCCTCGCCGTGGACGAGAAACAGCCCGCGGCGAATCGGACGGCGGGCGGCGATCCAGCGCGCCAGTTCAGAGCCGTCGGCATGGCCGGAATAGTCGTCGATGGTACGGATCGTCGCGGCCACCTTGATCTCATTGCCCTGGATGCGGACGGCTTTTGCGCCATCGGCAAGAAACCGCCCCAGCGTACCCTGTGCCTGGAAGCCCACCAGCAAGACGGTAGCCCTGGCGTTCCATAACCAGTTTCGCAAGTGATGCCTGATACGTCCGGCATCGCACATGCCGCTCGCGGCGATGACGATGTGAAAGCCGGTCAACTTGGCGATCCGCTTGCTTTCATCGACCGTCTCGGTGAATCGCAGTTGCGGCGAGTTCAGGAGCCGGCGCACGTCCACCGCCGGGTCGAGGCTCTCGGCATGCTTGCGGAACACTTCGGTCGCACGGATCGCCAACGGAGAATCGAGAAAGATCGGGGCGGCAGGGATTTCGCCGCGTTCCATCAGGTCGATCAGGTCGACGACAAGTTCTTGCGTGCGCTCGACGGCAAAGGCCGGGATCAATAGTGCGCCTTTGCGGCTTGCGGCGTCGCGCACCTCGACCGCCAGGCGGTCGCGCCGCGCTGCCGGCGAAATCGGCGGACGGTCACGGTCGCCGTAGGTCGATTCGGAAATGACGTAGTCGAAGCCGGACGGGGCCTCGGGATCGGGTTGCAGCAACTTGGCGTCCGGCCCGATATCGCCGGAAGCAAGAATGCGTATCGGTGCTTCAGATGCATCGTGGCCGGCGCATTCGATCTCGATCGAGGCGGAGCCCAACAGATGTCCGGCATTCCAGTAACGGGCGCGGACGCCGGGAATGACGTCGACCCATTTTTCGTAATCCACGGGAGCAAAGGACTGCAGCGCGGCAATCGCATCGGCCTCGGTATAGATCGGACTGACCTCGCCGCGGCCACGCGCGACACTGCGCCGGTTCAGCGCCTGGACCTCGGATTCCTGGATACTGCCGGCGTCCGGCAACATGTAGGAGCAGAGATCGATGGTGCCGCGCGTCGCCAGGATGCGGCCGGCAAATCCGTGGCGAACCAGTTTTGGCAACAGGCCGCTGTGATCGATATGGGCGTGGGTCAGCAGCACGGCGTCGATGTCGCCGGGACGAAACGGAAAGGCGCTGTAGTTGAGTTCCTTCAGCGTCTTTTGCCCCTGAAACAAACCGCAATCGACCAGAAAGCGCCCGGCAGCTGTCTCAAACAGATAGCAGGAGCCCGTAACGGTTCGAGATGCGCCGCAGAACCGGACCGTCACACTCATCTCGTCATCTCCGCTATCTCGTTCTTCAGGGCATCGGCGAACAGTCCATCAAGCGCGATGGCATTGGTAAGATGCGGTACGCTGTGCGTCGAGCGGATCGAGCGAATTCCGGATGCGTGCATCGCCTTGCAGATGTCGCCGGGAAACAGCGCGTGTGTCACGACGGCATCGATTGCCGTCGCGCCGGCGGCGGTTAGGGCTTTTGCGCAGGCAATGATTGTTCCGCCGGACGAGACAATGTCGTCGACGATCAGGGCGGGCCTGCCGGCCAGGCGGGCGGGCTCCGGAAATTCGATCGCGACCGAGCGGTCGCCGCGGCGAACCTTCGTGGCCACGGCATGGGACAGGCCGAGCCGGCCGGCGAGGTCGCTGACCCAGGGGAGGGATTCGGCATCAGGCCCGATCACCACGGTCGCGGAATCTATCCCGGTCTTGCGCAGCGCCTCTGATATGGCCGGCATGGCTGAGAGATTGTCCGACTGAATGCCTGGGAATACCGTAGCGATATCCGGTGTGCGATGCAGATGGGCGTCGACGGTAACGACGCGGTCGAAACATCCGGCAATGAGCGGACCGACAACCCTCTGGCTGATGGCTTCGCCGGCGTGAAAGGCGGCGTCCTGCCGCATGTAGCACAAATAGGGCGCGACCAGCACAAGGCGCCTGGCGCCGCCACGCCGCAACGCTTCCGCCGCGAACAGCAGCGCGATGAGCTTGTCGTTCGGCCTGTCCAGCGAGGTATGGATGATTGTCGTCGCGGATGCCGGACCGACCGTCACCCGCATTTCACCATCCGGAAAGTCGTGAACAGCAATCTCGCGAAATGGCACGCCCAGCCGGGCGGCGAGTGCTGCCGCGTCGCGCGAGGAAGACGGCAGGCTTTGAACGGCGACGCTCACAGCGCCGTCTCGACCGGTCGCCGCTGCCCGGCGCCGATGACATAGCCGCTGTCGCGGGTTGCAGCGCTAACGGCGAGATCGAGCTCGGACTGATCATAGGCGTGAATGCGGTAGAGCGGCTGCCCCTGTTCCACGCGATCGCCGATCTTGCGGAACAGCCTGATGCCGGCGCCCTTGTCGATCGGCGCGCCTGCGGTCCGCGCAAGGCGGTTCAGTTGCAGGCAGTCGATCTCGGAGATGGCTCCATCCCCGCTGGCGAGGACATCGAAGGTCAGTTTGCCGATATCGCTGCGGCAGGTGGAGGGGCCTTGCGCATCGATGATCTCCTGCATCTTCTTCAAGGCCGCGCCGCTGTCGAGCAGTTCACGGGCGCGCGCGTAGCCTGCGCCGCCGCGCAGCTGCGGGTCGTATTCCAACAGGTGCGCCGCGAGCCGTAATGATTTTTCCCGCAGGTCGGCCGGGGCGTCCGCCTCGTTGGTAAGAACGGCCATGACGTCGCCCGCTTCCAATACCGGCCCGATGCCGTTGCCGATCGGCTGGCGGCCGTCGGTCGTGATCACCTCGACGGCGATGCCGAACTGGTCGCCGACGAATTCGAACAATTTGCGCAGCCGCATCGCTTCGGTCGCGTTGCCAAGCTTTGCCGTCGGCCCCACCGGCAGGTCGATCAACAGATGGGTTGAGCCGGCCGCGAGCTTTTTCGACATGATCGAGGCCACCATCTGTTCGCGGGTGTCGAGGCAGAGCGGCCGCTCGACGGAGATGAGGATATCGTCCGCCGGCGACAGATTGACGTGTCCGCCCCAGACCAGGCAGCCGCGGCAGGCGGCCACGATTTCCTTCATCTCGTCGACGGAAACGTCGACCCGCGCCAACACCTCCATGGTATCGGCCGTCCCGGCCGGCGACGTGATCGCGCGCGAGGATGTCTTGGGGATGGTGAGGCCGTGCGCCGCGACGATCGGGACGACGACCATCGAAGTGCGGTTTCCCGGGATGCCGCCGATGCAATGCTTGTCGACGACGATCGGGCTCGGCCATTTCAATTGCGTCCCTGCGACGGCCATCGCGTGAACCAAAGCGAGCAGCTCGCGGCTGGTCATGAAGCTTGCCGAGCTGATCAGGAACGCCGCGATCTCCATGTCCGAATAGCGGTAATGCGTGAGGTCGCGGATGATGGCCTCGATCTCCGCCGGCTCGAAGGTGCGCCCTTGAATCTTGCCGCGAACGGCATCGAGGCTTTCGGGCGATGCGGCCGGAGAAACCGTGACGAGGCTGCCGGCCGGCTCGGCGAAGCGGCGGAATGCGGGCTCGGAAAGCCCGATTTCGTCGGGGCCGACCAGGCCGTCATCGTCCGTGATCAGCAGCGTGGCCAGCAGGACCTTCGAGCCATGCTGCAGCTCGACCCGGCTGAAACCGCGAAAAATGTCCGGCCGTAACGCGCTCGAGTGACGCGAGAGCACCACGACGTTTTCGCGGCCGGTGTCCAGGTTGACGCGGCGGACTTTCAGCGGTGGACGGGAGCCATCGCGATTGGAATGATCGGCCATGAGAACTCCCGGCGCGCTGAAATCCGCCCGTCGCGATCAGTGCGAAAACAGGATCGGGAGCGGCGGCTTTGACAGCAGGCTCTTGGTGGCGCCACCGAGAATGAACTCGCGCCACCGCGCATGGCCGTAGGCGCCCATCACCAGGACATCCACCTTGTGCGAGACGGTGTAGGCTTCGAGCACCTCGCCGATCCGCCGGCCGGCCGCGTCGACCTTGTCGAGCACCACGTCGATGCCGTGGCGCGCGAGGTTTCTGGCCAAGGTTTCGGCGGAATGCTTGCTATCCAGCTTCTTCTCGTTGGTGACGGTGACGATGCGCACCTTCTTGGCTTTTTCCAGCAGCGGCATGGCGTCGGAAACCGCGCGCGCCGCGGCGCGACTGAAATCCCACGCGACGGCGACGGTCCCCAATTCGAACGGACGCGCGCGCGGCGTCTCGGGCAGCACGAGGGTTGGCCGTCCCGATCCAAAGATCACGGCTTCTGCGTACCACTGATCGTAGCTTTCCGGCACCGGGACGATAGTGAGGTCGCGAAGCCTCGCATGATCGACCAGCAGATCCGGCACGGCATAGGTCGGGCATTTTTCGAGATAGGTCTCATGCATGATGCCCGACTTCTCGGCCACGGCATCGAACGCGGCGAGCATGGCCCTGGCGTTGCTCCTGCTCTTTTCGGTTTCGCCGGCAATGATCCCGGGGATATTGGCCGTGGCGCCGGAAAGGAAGTGTCCGGGCACTTCCACATGCACCTCGCAGGCCACGGCCGACAGATGCGCGCCGAAAGCAGCCGCGATCGCGACGGCGTCGTCGGCGACCGAGGCGGGGGTGGGATCCGGATAACTCGTCAATGTCAGCAGAATGTCCTTGAACGCCATGGGGCTCTCCTCTTTCGGAAGGCAATCTATGTCCTGCGGAGCCGGCGCGTTTGATCCATCGCAAGCAGCTAAGTTGATCGGATCGGGGCCTTTTGTCGCGGATGCAGAAGCGGTTTCAACATCTCCAGCACGAGCAGCGCGATAATGCCGGCGCCAACGGTCAGGAGAAGATCGTCGGCGTGGAGCGGACCGAAGGCGAAGAGATGGTTTGCGAACGGCCAGAGCAGGGTGAGGGCCAGGATAACCGTAACTATGATCAGCACCGCTGCCAGGGCACGGTTTGGCCGCCGCAGCGCGGTGAGCAGCGACGCGCTGAAGGAGCGGTTGACCAGAATCAGGCTGACGATCACGACAACCAGCGAAAAGAACGCCAGCGCCCGCACTTCGGGCACGGGCATGCCCCATCGCAGCGCCATGATGTAGATGGCGGCGACCGCCGCAAACGCCAGCAGCCCCTGCAGCAGGCTCCAAAGCACCATCGCGCGCGAGAACAGCGGCTCGTCGGGATCCCGGGGCGGACGCCGCATGACATCGTCTTCCTCGGTTTCGGCCTCGAACACCAGCGAGCAGACGGGATCGATGACCATTTCGAGAAAGGCGATGTGGATCGGCCCGAACAGGATTGGCAGTCCGAACAGCAACGGCAGCAGCGCCAGTCCGGCAATCGGGACGTGAACGGCAAAGATGAAGCTCATGGCCTTGCGCAAATTGTCGTAGATGCGCCTTCCGAGACGGATCGCCTTGACGATGGAGCCGAAATCATCGTCGAGCAGCACGATGGCGGAAGCCTCGCGCGCCACGTCCGTTCCGCGCCCGCCCATCGCAATGCCGATATGAGCCGCCTTCAGCGAGGGTGCATCGTTGACGCCATCGCCGGTCATCGCGACAACCTCGCCATTGCCCTTGTAGGCGTTGACGATGCGCAGCTTCTGGTTCGGTGAGATGCGCGCGAAGACACCTGCGGTTTCGACCCGGTTGGCCAACTCCGCGTCGCTCAACTTCTCGAGCTGTTCGCCGGTCACGAGTTCGCCGCGTTCGAGTCCGGCCTGGTGCGCAATCGCGTTGGCGGTTGCCGGGTAATCGCCGGTAATCATGACGGCCTTGATGCCGGCGGACCGGCATTCGCGGACCGCCTCGACGACGCTGGCACGCAACGGATCGGCAAGGCCGACGAGGCCCAGGAATTCGAACTCGAACTCGCGCGGGGAGGCCGGCCAATGCGGCCCGGCATAAGTGCCGCGGGCCACGCCAAGCACGCGCAGACCGGCGGAAGCCATCGCGTCGATCGATTGCGTCAGCGCGGCACGGTCGGCCGCACTCAACCCGCAAAGGCCAGCGATCGCCTCGGGGGCGCCCTTGGTGGCGACGACATATTCCGCCGCATCATTCGCTTGCCAGATCTGGGTTACGGCAAGGAGGTCGGACCGAAGGCCGTAGGCATGTACCAGCTTCCAGTGCGGATGCCGATACGAGGCCTCGGTCAGCCGCTCCCGCGCCAGCGTATGGAATGCACGCTCCATCGGGTCAAACGGCTCCGGCGCGCTCGCCAGCAGGCCGAATTCACTCAGATCGCAGAATTGCGCCGGCAGTTCCGTTCCGTCGGACGGACGCAAGACGGTTCCGTCCTTCAACCTGAGCTCGACGATGGTCATCCGGTTTTCGGTGAGCGTGCCGGTCTTGTCCGTGCACAGCACCGTGGCGGAGCCGAGCGTTTCGATGGCCGCCGCGCGCCGCGTCAGCACGCGCGCCAGCGAAATGCGCCAGGCGCCCATGGCCATGAAGACGGTCAGGACGACCGGAAACTCTTCCGGCAGCATCGACATGCCGAGCGCAATGCCGGCGAGCACGCCATCCAGCCAGCCGCCGCGCATGAAGCCGTGGAGCAGGACCGCCAGCAGGCTGACTCCGCCACCGAAGACGGCGAAGAGGCGTACGACCCGCCGCGTCTGCGCCTGCAGGCGTGGCGGCTCGGTTTCGAGGGTGGCCAGTGACTGGCCAATCTTGCCGATCTCGCTTTGCACCCCGATGGCGGTGACTTCCGCCAGCCCCGAGCCCCGCACCACCAGCGAGCCGGAGAATACCTGCGGCAGGTCGTCGCCTCCCGGACGCTGCGGTCCGGATCCCAGGCGGTCGTCCCAGGTGACCTTGCGCACCGGCACGGATTCGCCTGTCAGCATCGACTCGTCGGCCTGCAGGTCGTCGCAGCGCAGAAGGACGGCGTCGGCAGGTACCCGGTCGCCCTCGGCGAGAACGATGAGATCGCCGCGCACGACGTCACGGCCGGCGATCCGCTTGCGCTCGCCATCCCGAATGACGAGCGCGCGGGGGCTCGTCAGGTCGCGCAGCGCTTCGAGCACCCGCTCGGTCCGCGTCTCCTGCACCACGGTGATCACGATCGACATGGTCGCGAAGGCGACCAGGATGATCGCCTCCTTCAGGTCGCCGAGCGTCAGATAGACGATGCCGCCGACCAGCAGCAGCGCCAGCATCGGCTCGCGCAGCACCTCGATCGCTATCCGGAACGGCGTGCGCCGGTCCGCTTGAGGGAGCTCGTTATGTCCTTCGGCCTTTTGCCGAGCCGCGGCGTCGGCTTCGCTAAGGCCGCAAAACGGTTTCATTACTTACAGATATGAAACGGCCGTGACCCGGTAGGTGTGCATCTTGCCACCTTCGTTCAGCGAGACATACTCGCCGACGACAAAGCGTTCGTCCGCAAAGTGATAGCCGACTTCGTCCGGCACACTGGTTTCGCCGTCATCATAGTGGAACGCCCAGCCGCCGCCGGGCCGGTGAACGAGGTGCCCATGCTTGTCGCGCTCGTCCGGCCGCTGGCGTACGACCCGGCACGCCTCCCGATGCTCGCGCCACAGTTTTGCGTCGATGCGATCTTCGGAATCGAGCGGCGCGACGATGACATAGGCCACATCGGCGTCGCCCTCGGGATGGCCGGGCTCGCGGGCCAGCGCGAGACGGAACTGCCGGAATTGCCGCGGGAGAGAGCTGTTCAGAATCGGCTGCGGTTGGGTCTTGGTTCTGGTCTTGGACATTTGGTGTAGCTCCTTGGTTGTTCGGGGGCGAGTCGAGGGCCTTGGCCGCGATCAGTTCGGCTCTGCCGCGGCTTTTGCTTCTGACGCGTGTGCCCTGGATTTCTTCAGGCTCTTGACGATCATCGTGATCAGCGGGACCAGCACCAGCGGCAGGGCGCTGTTCAGGGGATGATGCACCATGCCGGTGAACTGCGACTGCAGCGCGCGGGCCTCGTTCTGCAGCGCCTCGACCGAGGAGCCGTGAATCTCGGTGGCCAGCTCCAGTTCGCGGCCGGCAGGCGCTCGTCCGCCGATCACGAACAGGATGGCCGCAATAACGAAATTGGCGAGACCGAGAATCGCCGCTGCGGAGATCGCGCTCCAGACCTGCACCAGCGCGAAATAGGCCGACAGTTCCAGCATTAACAGGCCGAACGCGGCGATCAGCGCGGCAAACGCCCGCAGGCCGAGCCCGACCAGCATGTGCCGCATCCGGATTTCGGCGATGATGCGGTCGGTGCGCCAAAGTGCGCGCAAATGCTTGACGACGTTTTCACTATTCACGTCAATTTCTCCTCAACATGTAGCCGATCGCGATGCCGAGCGCGAAGGCCGATGCCAGCGCCGCAATCGGCCGCTCGGCGATCAGCTTCTCGACATGCTCCTCTTCCTCGCTCAAGGTTTCGCCGAGTTCGCCCAAGGCGGCCTTGATCTGGCCGACCAGCGCTTCGGATTCGCTTTTCGCGGCATCGAGCATGTCATCGGTGGATACATGCAGGAGCCGCGACATCTCGCTTTTCAGCGCCTGCAACTCATCACCCAACCCGCCTGATCTGAACATCGTTTCTGCCCGCTCTTCGGTGAGGCAAACCCTAGGCGAAGCTGCCGTAGCATCACTTGATTTGGGTCAACCGCTGCTTCTCCGGGTTCGCAACTGATGCCTTGAGGCAGGTCAACATGGGCAGCAGATCGGCGGCCTAGGAAGAGGGACGGCTCAGTTGAAGGAATACCCATCTTGGCGACCGTACCTCTGCTAACGGCGACGCCATCGGGCGACGTGCTCGAATTGCGTCCAACCGGCTCCTGGACGGCGGCGAACGTGGCAACGCTGGAGCGGCTTTCCAGCGACATCGCGCCCCAGCTTGACCAGGCTGCTACCGTCAGGGTTGACATGGCCGGGGTGCGCGAACTTGACACCATCGGCGCCTGGCTACTGGAAAAACTGTCGCGGCGGGCCACCTCCGCCGGTCACCGCGCCGATATTGTCGGCATTACGGAGAATTATGCCGGCCTGATCGATGAACTCCGTCAGGTCAACCGGCGGGCGCCAGCGCCGTCACGCGCAGGCAATCCTGTCATTGCCAAGCTCGGCGACATCGGGCGGGCCACGATCGGTGCCAGCGAGGACATCACCGCGTTCCTGCAGATGCTGGGTGCGCTGTGCTTCGCCATTCTCGGTGTCCTGCGTCGGCCGAGATCGCTGCGGGTGACATCGCTGACTTACCAGCTTTACCGCGTCGGCTGGCAGGCGATACCAATTGTCACTCTGATCACCTTCCTGATCGGCGCCATCATCGCGCAGCAGGGCATCTTCCATTTCCGCAAATTCGGCGCGGATTCTTACGTCGTCGACATGGTCGGCATTCTCGTGCTGCGCGAGCTCGGTGTTTTGATCGTCGCCATCATGGTCGCGGGGCGATCGGGCAGCGCCTACACCGCCGAGCTCGGCTCGATGAAGATGCGCGAGGAGATCGACGCGCTCTCGACCATGGGGCTGGACCCGATCGAGGTCCTGATGCTGCCACGGATTCTGGCGCTGATCTGCGCGCTACCGATCCTGAGCTTCATCGGTTCGATGGCGGCGCTCTACGGCGGCGGGCTCGTCGCCTGGTTCTACGGCGGCATGGGACCGGCGATCTTCCTGGCACGACTGCATGAGGCGGTTTCGGTCACCCATTTCGAAGTCGGCATCATCAAGGCGCCGTTCATGGCACTGGTGATCGGCATCGTCGCCTGCAGCGAAGGCCTGCGCGTCAAGGGCAGTGCGGAGTCGCTCGGCAAGCAGACCACCACCTCGGTGGTCAAATCGATCTTCCTGGTGATCGTGCTCGATGGGCTGTTCGCGGTGTTCTTTGCGTCGATTGGAATGTAGCGATGCAGGAAGCCGCAGAGCCCTTTGCCATTCGGGTACGCGATCTCGTGGTCGGCTTCCGCCGTCACGTCGTGATCGACCACCTTGCGCTGGATGTGCGCCGCGGCGAAATCCTTGGCCTCGTCGGCGCTTCCGGCGGCGGCAAGTCGGTCCTGATGCGGACCATCATCGGCCTGATCCCGCGGCAGGGCGGCGAGATCGAGGTGATGGGCTCGCCGATCAATCATGACCGCGCCACGCGGAGTGCGGCCGGACGATGGGGCATCCTGTTTCAGCAGGGCGCGTTGTTCTCGTCGCTGACGGTGCGCCAGAATATCCAGTTTCCGCTGCGAGAGAATCTCGATCTGTCGGAGTCTCTGATGGACGAGATCGCCACCGCCAAGCTTGAAATGGTCGGGCTGACGGCGGAGGATGGCGACAAGTTTCCAGCCGAACTGTCCGGCGGCATGACCAAGCGCGTGGCGCTGGCGCGCGCGCTGGCACTCGACCCTGCAATCGTATTCCTGGACGAGCCGACCTCGGGGCTCGATCCGATCGCCGCCGGCGACTTCGATGCGCTGATCAAGACATTGCAGAAAACGCTGGGCTTGACCGTGTTCATGGTCACCCACGACCTCGCCAGCCTCAATACCGTCTGCGACCGTGTCGCGGCGCTGGCCGATGGCAAGATCGTCGCCATCGGTCCCATGCAAGAACTGCTTCGATCCGAGCATCCCTGGGTGCGGGCCTATTTTCACGGCAAGCGCTCCCAGATGCTGCAACCCAAAGCGAGCTAACCCATGGAAACCCGCGCTCCCTTCGTCATTGTCGGCGCCTTTGTCCTCGCAGCCATTGCGGCCGTGTTCGGCTTCGTCTACTGGCTGCAGAATACCGGCGGGCTTGGTCCGCGCGCCAGCTATCGCGTGCAGTTCGAGGGCTCGGTCCCGGGACTGCTTGTCGGCGCCGGCGTGCTGTTCAATGGCATTCGGGTCGGCGAAGTCACCGAGCTTGGCCTCACCCCCGGCAACCCGCGCGGCGTCAATGCGACCATCTCGGTTGCGTCGACGACACCGGTGCGCGCCGATACCAAGGTGGGCCTGGAGTTCCAGGGCCTGACCGGCGTGCCGGTGATCGCACTCGAAGGCGGCACCCAGGTTGCGCAGAGCGGGGCGGTGCCGACGCTCATCGCCGAGCCAGGTGCAGGGCAGGGCATGACACAGGCTGCGCGTGACGCACTTCGCAAGGTGGATACGGTGCTATCGGAGAATTCCGACGCACTAAAGGACACGATCACCAATTTCAAGGTGTTTTCGGAGGGCCTGGCGCGCAATACCGGCAAACTTGACGGCATCGTTGCCGGCCTCGAACGCATGACCGGGGCCACCAGCCCGCCGCCGAAGATCACCTATGATCTGCGCGCGCTGCAAGATGCGGGTCCGGTAGGCAAGGTGATCAATGTGCAGTGGGCCATTCCGGAACCGACGGCCATCGCCATGCTGGAGACGCAGCGCTTCCTGTTCTCGCCGGCGCAGGAACATCCGGGCTTTGCAGAGGCGATGTGGGCCGACGCGCTGCCGAAGCTGATCCAGGCGCGGTTGATCGAAAGCTTTGAGAACTATGACATCGCGCATGCGCCGCTGCGCGCGGCCGATGTCGGACAGGCTGAATTCCAGTTGCTGATCGATGTCAGGCGGTTTCGCATCGCCGTCGAGCCCGGGCCGGCGGCCGAAATCTCGCTGTCGGCGAGGATCGTCGACAAGAACGGCAAGGTCGTCGCGTCACGGCTGTTCGAAGAACGCGAGAAATTCGCGTCCATCGCGCCGACCGAGGCCGTTGCCGCGTTCGACGCCGCATTCGGCAGGATCGCAAAGAGCATGATCGCCTGGACGGTGCAGGCTTACTAGGCCGTGTACCTATAAACCCGGCGGCGTCATGTGACTGGCGACTACGTTCGCTTTGCTCCCATAGCGACCAAATTCGTGCGGCAGCTCAGTATGTCGCGATGGGCCAAAATCGGAAGTGTTTGCTGGGCTCCTTAGACTCGAATGGCGATCGTTATTCCGGCAGTCCAGCTCGGCGCAATCCTTCTTCGTATCGCGAAACGTTTTCGGCCTTTTGATAAGGGCCCAATCCGTCTTTCAAATTAGAAACAAGCATCGTCGGATTTAGCTCCCGCAGCCTGGCCACTGAACCCCGTGCCTGCTCCAGACGTCCGGCCATTGCATTGCTTGCGGCAGCGATACGTAACGCGGGTTGAAAATCTGGGCTGTCTCGCAATGCCATTGCAGCCCAGCTTGCCGCCTCCTCGTATTGGCAAGCGAAGAAATGTGCATGCGCGACGCCGCTTCGCATCCCGCCCATCCGAGGGTCGAGCGGGTCCAAGCGCATGGCACGTGCGAAGCGCTCGATCGCCGATTCTGGCTCTCCGAGCCAGGTCTTCACCCATCCGCTGAAGCGCCAAGCCTCTGCCAAATTGGAATTGAGCACAAGCGCCCGATCCATCAAGTCGGCGGCTGCGCCGAGATCGCGAACAACAAACGCCAGAGCCCACCCGCTCGCGGAGAGCGCGATTGCATCGTCTCTCCCCACTTCGATCGCTTTTCGAGCGAGCCGCTTCACCTCGGTAATCTCGTCCGGCGTGACCGCAATCCAGCCATCGGCTTTGAAACGGGCGTAGCAAGAGGCGGCACGACCGTAGGCAGACGCAAAGTCTGGATCGAGCTCGATTGCACGGTAGAACAGACGCAAGGCTTCTTCGTTCGCTTGCTGGCTAGTAAATTGATACACCTTGGCCATGCCGCGCAAATACAGAGCATGGGCATCCAGACCCGGCTTTGGCTTGCGCCTGGTGCGCTCGATCTCCGCCTTTTCGACGACTGATACTATGGCGCTGACCACGCTCTCGGTGACTTGATCCTGCAGGTCAAATACATCGTCGAGGCTGCCATCGATCCGGTTGGCCCACAGATGTGCTCCAGACATGGTATCGATCAGCTGTCCCGTGATCCGCACTCGTTCGGCGACCTTCCGAACGCTTCCTTCCAGGACATAGCGAACGCCAAGCTCGCGACCGATCTGCTTCAAGCCGACCGCGCGTCCCTTGTAGGTGAAGCTCGAGTTCCGTGCGACGACGAATAGTGCCTTGAAGTGAGACAGCGCGGTAATGATGTCGTCGACCATTCCATCGGCGAAGAAGTCCTGCTCGGGATCGGCGCTCAGGTTGACAAAGGGCAGAACGGCGATCGAGGGCCTGTCGGGCAGCGTGAGGTTGCCTGCCGCCCGATTGAGTTGGTCGTCGTCGCGTGACACAGGTCCCTCAAGCAAATAGCCACGCCTGGGCAGCGTCTTGATGATCCCAGGCGCGGCATCGCCGATCGCAAGGCGAATGTCGCTGATGCAGCGGGTCAGCGACTCCTCGCTGACCGTGACATCCGGCCAGATCGCCGCGAGCAGTTCGTCCTTGGTGACAGCCCCGCCCGCGCGCTCGGCCAGATACCGCAAGACCTCGAAGCTCTTCGGCCGCAACTTGATGTCGCCCGTGGGCCCCGACAAAGAAAGCCGTTCCAGATCAAGGGTCAGCGCGCTGAAAATCAGTTTCATTCCCTCGATCCTATCCGAAACGGACGGGTGGCGTGAACCGTCCTCGCGCAGAAATTTCACGCCAAATTCAGGACCTTTTCAGGACAAGGGGTGTCAAGGCGGCGATGCTCGGAAACCCCATCCGTTTGGGTAGGGCGTCGCTGGCATCAACGCGGGCATATTGAACCGTCTCGCACCCTGAAGGAGTGCCGCCATGCATTTGCGGTCATCTTTTCTTCGAAAAGCGCTGGCGCTCGCGATTCTCGTCGCTTCGGCAGGCATAGTGTCGGCATCGTTCGGCAACGAAAGTTGGCCGACCCGCAGCGTCAAGCTGATCGTGCCGTTTTCCGCGGGCTCCGCCAACGATATCAGCGCGCGGCTGTTTGCCGATGGGCTCGCGAAGCGCTGGGGCAAACCAGTGGTAGTCGAGAACAGGCCGGGCGCGGACGCGATCGTGGGCGGCGCCGCCTTTGCCAACGCCAAGGACGACCATACGCTGCTTTTTGGCACCGCCTCGATGATCACTGTGAACCCGCTGTTGCAGGAAGTGCTCCCCTACGATCCGGCGCGCGACATGGTCCCGATATCTTCGGGAGCAAGTTCGGTCCTTGTCGTGGCGGTTCACAATGCTGTACCGGCGCGGTCGCTGCGAGAGCTGACCGACCTGGTTCGCACCAAGCCTGATGCGCTGTCGTGGAGTTCGGGGCCGAGCCTGCCGCATTTCGTGTTTGTGGCGATGCTCAAGCGCCATCAGCTCAAGGCGATTTTTATCCCGTATCGCGATACGACGAGCCAGCAGGCGGATTTCAGCGAGGGGCGCGTGCAAGTCCTTTCCCATGCCTGGCAGACCGTCAAAGGCCCGGTCGAAGCCGGCCAAGCGAGAATACTTGCGGTGATGAGTCCTCGGCGCGAGCCGGCGCTGCCGGATGTACCGACGGTGGCCGAGGCCGGCTTCCCGGAAATGGAGATGGAGGGGTTGGCGGGCCTGTTCGGATGGCGCGACATGCCGCGTGAGTTGCGTGAACGGATATCGGCCGACATGCAGGCCGTCGCCGCCGACCCATCGATCGCCGCTCGGATCGAGGCGGGCGGCCAGCACGTGCTCGGCAGTACGGCCGGCGAATTTGCTGCGGCGATCGAGCAGCAACGAAGCCATATTCAGGAGATCGATCGCATCGTCGATCTGAGGAATGCAGCCAAATAAGACGGCTCCTTGCCGGAATGCAGGGGAATATCCATGACGGGCAAGCGGCTCAAGGTGGCGATCGTCGGGGGCGGCATCGGTGGGCTTTCAGCCGCGCATGCCATGCTTCAACGGGGGATCGACGCCACGGTCTGGGAGCTGGGCGACCCGCTCGTTGAAACCGGCACCGGCGTCATGGTCTTTCACAATGCCTTACGGCAGCTGCAACGCATGGGATTGGGCGACGCCTTGTCCGAGGTCGGCGCCAGAATCGGCGAAGGTTCCGGATTTCGCCGCATGGACGGCAGCTTCGTCAGCCCGACCGTGATCACGGATTCCAGCGGCTGGAACGGCATGTATGGTATGCACCGCGCCGACCTGCTGCGGGTGCTGGCGGAAGGTCTGCCATCTGGCGTGGTGCGCCGGGATCACCGCTGCATCGGATTCCAGCAGGACGCTTCGCTGGCGCAGTTGACATTTACAACTGGCCATATCGAGACGACGGACGTCGTCATCGCCGCGGATGGAATCCAGTCGAGCCTGCAGCAATACGTCGTCGCGCCTGCGAAGCCGGAATATTCCGGCTCGCGTGCCTATCGGGGCTTGATACCGCGGCACCTGGTTCCCGATTGGCCGAACGAGACCACCGAAGTCTGGATGGGCGATGGCAAGCACTTCATGGTGTATCCCGTCCGGAGCGGCCGGCTCTTGAACTATGTCGGTTTCGTTCCGACCCAAAACGAAACCACCGAATCCTGGTCGGCGATCGGCGATCTCGGCGAACTGGCCGCGTCTTTCCAGGGCTGGGACCCGCGCGTCGTCGGGTTGCTCGAAAAGGTGGAGAGCTGTTTCTGGTGGGGTCTTTACGATCGCCAGCCATTGGCTTCCTGGACCAGAGGACGCCTTGCCCTACTTGGCGACGCGGCCCATCCGATGCTTCCGCATCTCGGCCAGGGTGCCAACCAGGCGATCGAAGACGGCGTGGCGCTCGCGGTGTTCCTCGAACGGCGGGGATCGGCTGCGGTAACCAATGTCCTGCGGCGCTACGAGGCCTTTCGCCGCAAGCGCACCGACGTCGTCCAAGCCGAGGCGCGAAAGCAGGGCCTGCGGCTGGATTCGCGATCGGGCAGCCTAGCGCAGCGTGATCGGGAAATAGCCATCAAGGAGTTGCGCCTATGGCTCATCGACTATGACGTCGAGAAAGCGGCGATCGGCGAAGTCGGAGCTCGCCGCATCTCGTAGAAGCAATTTGCGGCAGTGTAGCGGTTCACACACGGTGCCTGGAAGGCGTCGGGAACGGTCGAAAGACGTATATTTTCCGAGGTCGGCTTTGGGTCATTTTCGACGGTTTCAGCGGTGATTGTCGCCTGGCTGATGTCGGCTTCTTCCCCGTAAGCGTCCAACCGGGGCCTGCCCGTAAGCGTTGCGTCTGGCCAGACTCCTGTGATTCAAGCTTCCAAACTGGGGGCTCGAATCATGCGTTACGAACTCGCCGATTACGAATGGATTGCCATCAAGCCCATGCTACCGAACAAGCCGCGTGGCGTTCCTCGGGTTAACGACCGTCGTGTCCTCAATGGCATCTTCTGGGTCTTGCGCTCTGGAGCACCTTGGCGTGATCTGCCCGAGATGTTTGGTCCGTACACCACATGCTACAACCGCTTCGTCCGTTGGCGGCGGGCTGGTGTCTAGGGCCGCATCATAGATGCACTTGCTGCTGCCCACGATGCCGCTGTTCAAATGATCGACACCTCGATTGTCCGCGTGCATCAGCATGGAGCCTGCATCACTAGGAATCAGCGCCAATCGATGGGAAGGTCACGCGGCGGCTTGACGAGTAAAATCCACGCGGTGGTCGATAGCAATGGTTTGCCGGTACGGTTGGCGTTGAGCCCCGGCGAGGCGCACGACGTTCGACTTGCCCGCAAACTGCTCTCTCGCCTGAAGCCCGGGTCAATGCTGCTTGCCGACCGTGGCTATGACGCCGACTGGATAAGAGAGCTGGCCATGGAAAAGGGCGCGTGGGCCAACATCCCCCCGAAAAGCAATCGCAGCGATCCGATCTGCTTCAGCCCGTACCTTTATCGCGCTCGCAACCAGGTCGAACGGTTCTTCAACAGGATCAAACAATGTCGTCGTGTGGCGACGCGCTACGACAGGCTTGCGGGAAACTACCTTGCCTTCGTCCAACTCGCATCTATCCGGCTATGGCTGGCCGCGCGTTATGAGTCCACGCCGTAGGTTGCGTGAGCGGCGCAGATCGGTGGGCGAGGGGATCGCCTCGCCCTTGGCCCATCCGCCTATTCAAGCGTCTTCAGATAGGACAGCAAATCGCCGATCTGGTCCGGCTCGAGCTGGAACGCCGGCATCGTCGGATGCCCGGTATAGATTCCCTCGGCCAGCGCCTCTCCGATCGTTTCGATCGGATAGCGCTTGTGCAGCGTGCGGAACGGCGGCGCGATCTTCAACGGGCTCGGCGACACCTTGTCGATCGAATGGCACTTCGCGCAATTGTTCAGCGCGAATGTCTTGCCGCGCTGCTCCTGAGGTGAAGCCGCCATGGCCGGCGTTAGCGAGATCAGCGTAAACGCCAGCGGAATCAGAATTCGTCCGATCATTGCAGCTTCAGCTCCGTGGAAATGTGCGTATTCCAGCCCGGCGCCCACTGTGGCGGTTTTATCGCCGATCAGCTTGATCTGGATCAACTGGTCGCCGGTGGATCCGCTACAATGAATTATATCTCCTGATCGTCGGGCATCGCCGTAGTCGCGCGAGACATGGTGTCAATCCGGCGCTCGAACGGGCAGCGGTAATGATACGAACCATCTCTCCGAATCGGGCAAGTTTCGGCCGCTGCTCGGCCTGTACCGTGCGCTCGCTCAGCATCTGCGGCGCGCTTGACCAGACTGATCTTGCCGAGTTCGAGCGGATCGCCCGCCATCTTCATCTTGCCCCCAATGAATCGCTGTTCACGGCGGGTGAGCTCGCGCATTCGGTCCACAGCCTGACCGCAGGCGTCGCGCGGCTGTATAAATTGTTGCCGGATGGGCGGCGTCAGGTGATCGGATTTGCGCTGCCGGGCGATTTTCTCGGTACCGCGCCGTCCGATCGCTACACTTTCTCGGCGGATGCCATCGACACCGTGACGGCGTGCCGGCTTCCCCGAGAGGCATTCGCGCATTTCATCGAACAGAGGCCGCATTTTCTGCTTCGGATCAACGAGTTTGCGGCACGGGAGCTGATGCTGGCCCAGGAGCAGATGTTGCTGCTGGGGCGGCGCACGGCCGAGGAGAAGGTGGCTTCCTTCCTCATCGGGTGGCGGGAGCGTCTGGCGCAGATCGGCGACGAGAGGCAAACCATTGCCCTGCCGATGAGCCGGCAGGACATCGCCGATTACCTCGGACTGACGATCGAAACCGTGAGCCGCACGCTCACAAGGTTCGAGCGCGAAAAAATGCTCATCATCGTCACTGGCGGCGTCCGCCTCTTGGACGCCAACCGCGCCGCCGCCATGGCCGCAGCCTGAGAGCGCCCGCGGATTTGATACAGGTCAAAGCGCGATCCTGGCCCGCAGGCATGCTTTCCTCGTCAGAGGAGATCAGCCACATGCCTGCCGATTCGTTACTCGTCACCATCTGCGTCGTCGCAATGTTCGTGGTCTTTGCTGCCGTGCTGTACTGGGGCGACATGCAGACGCGCCCAAAGCAACTCGGCGATTCGTCCGCCACCAAGCGCCGGGCCTTCTGATCGCGCCGGGTTGCGGATCCGCAACGAACCCAATTCTTTTGATTTACATCAAGATGTTGCGCGCCGGACCGCGCTCTTGTTTCGCTTGGTCCTGTGAGGTGTCGTTGTGACGATCATGTCGGCAGATACCGGAAGATTGGCTGCCGCTGTCGGTCGCCAGCTGCGCGCGATCGCGGCCCGGTTCACCGATCTGGCCAAGCTGAATGTATCCGCCAAAGTGCGCGATCTCGTGCATCCGGAATTTTACGGACTTTCGGCTACACGCGGCTCCGCAAGCGCCGTGAAAGAGCGTGCGAACAAGCCTGATGTCGCTCCGGAACATGCCAACGCGCAGGCTTACCTGCCGATTGGCCCATCCTGTTGCTGAGTTCGTTCGGTTCAAATCGCCATCCACACCGATCTGAGCAAAACGGATGGAAATTGACTTCGATCAATTTCCGGATCGCAAAGCTGTGATCATTGAAACCGGTATTCGCAGAAGAGACTCACACCATGATCCAATCTCCAACCGCTAAATCGATGACACACGGCGAAGCCGGTCTGGTGCTGGTCTTTTCGCTGTCCGCGTTCCTGTGCCTGTTCGCCGTCGCGAAGGCGCTCGATCCGGCATTTGCTTTCCATGCAGGGCTCTCGGCCGCCGCCAGCCTCGCGGCGGTGATCGCCATTGGCAACCGGTATTTCGCGCGCCCGGCAGTCTTGCCGCCGCAGGAAATCAACGGCCGGCCCAACTACAACATGGGCCCGATCAAGTTCTCGGCCGTCATGTCGGTCATCTGGGGCATCGCGGGATTTGCGGTCGGCCTATTGATCGCTTCCCAGCTTGCATGGCCCGCGCTCAATCTCGATCTGCCGTGGACGAGCTTCGGCCGGCTGCGGCCGCTGCACACGTCGGCGGTGATCTTCGCCTTCGGCGGCAATGTGCTGATCGCGACCTCGTTCTATGTCGTGCAGAAGACCTGCCGGGTGCGACTGGCGGGCGATCTCGCGCCCTGGTTCGTCGTCATCGGCTACAATTTCTTCATCCTGGTCGCCGGCACCGGCTATCTGCTCGGCGTCACCCAGTCCAAGGAATACGCAGAGCCCGAATGGTACGCGGATCTCTGGCTGACGATCGTCTGGGTGGTCTATCTGCTGGTCTTCCTGATGACCGTCATCAAGCGGAAAGAGCCGCATATCTTCGTCGCCAACTGGTTCTATCTCGCCTTCATCGTCACCATCGCCGTGCTGCATCTCGGCAACAATCCCGCGGTGCCGGTCTCGGTGTTCGGTTCGAAGTCCTACGTTGCCTGGGCCGGCGTGCAGGACGCCATGTTCCAGTGGTGGTACGGCCATAACGCGGTCGGCTTCTTCCTGACCGCCGGCTTCCTCGCCATCATGTACTACTTCATCCCGAAGCGCGCCGAGCGGCCGGTCTATTCCTACCGGCTGTCGATCATCCATTTCTGGTCGCTGATCTTCCTCTACATCTGGGCCGGCCCGCACCACCTGCACTACACGGCGCTGCCGGATTGGGCGCAGACGCTCGGCATGACGTTCTCGATCATGCTGTGGATGCCGTCCTGGGGCGGCATGATCAACGGCCTGATGACGCTGTCGGGTGCCTGGGACAAGCTGCGGACCGATCCGGTGCTGCGCATGCTCGTCGTGTCGGTCGCGTTCTACGGCATGTCGACCTTCGAAGGACCGATGATGTCGATCAAGGTCGTGAACTCGCTCAGCCATTACACCGACTGGACGATCGGCCACGTGCATTCGGGCGCGCTGGGCTGGGTCGGCTTCGTTTCCTTCGGCGCGCTGTACTGCCTGATCCCCTGGCTGTGGGATCGCAAGGGGCTCTACAGCCTGAAGCTCGTCAACTGGCACTTCTGGACCGCCACCATCGGCATCGTGCTCTACATTTCGGCGATGTGGGTGTCGGGAATCCTGCAGGGCCTGATGTGGCGCGCCTACACCTCGCTCGGCTTCCTCGAATATTCCTTCATCGAGACCGTGGAAGCGATGCATCCCTTCTACATCATCCGCGCCGCTGGCGGAGCGCTGTTCCTGATCGGGTCGTTGATCATGGCCTATAATCTCTGGATGACAGTGCGCTCGGGCGAAGCGCAAGTGCAGTCGCCCGTCGCTCTTCAGCCGGCGGAATGAGGAGCGATAGACATGTCTTTCTGGTCACGACACCAAATCTTCGAAAAGAACTCGATCGTCCTTGTTGCGGGCATCCTCGCGGTGATCGCGATCGGCGGCCTGGTCGAGATCACCCCGCTGTTCTATCTCAAGAGCACGATCGAGAAGGTCGACGGCGTCAGGCCGTACACGCCGCTCGAGCTTGCCGGGCGCAACGTCTATGTCCGCGAGGGCTGCTATCTCTGTCACTCGCAGATGGTCCGGCCGCTGCGCGACGAGATCGAGCGTTACGGCCATTATTCGCTCGCGGCCGAGAGCATGTATGACCATCCGTTCCAGTGGGGCTCGAAGCGCACCGGTCCCGATCTGGCGCGCGTCGGCGGCAAATATTCCGACGAATGGCACGTCACGCATCTGAACAATCCGCGCGCGATCGTGCCGCAGTCGGTGATGCCCGGTTACGCCTTCCTGTCGCAGACGGAAGTCGATGAAGCCGGCGTTGCGGCCCACCTGCGCACCAACCGCGCGGTCGGCGTACCTTATTCGGACGACCAGATTGCCAACGCCATCGCCGATCTCAAGGCGCAGGCGGATCCCGACAATCCCGGCGTCGATGCCTTCACCAAGCGTTACCCGAAGGCGGTCGCCCGCAATTTCGACGGCAAGAGCGGGGCGCCGACCGAAATGGACGCGCTGGTGGCGTACCTGCAGATGCTCGGCACGCTGGTCGACTTCAAGCTTTACAACGAAAAAGCCAATCTTCGCTGAGGCAGAACGATGAAAGCAATTCTCACGGCCCACAATATTGCGTCGGACTTCGTCACGACGTTCTGGACGCCGATTTTCGTCGGCATCTTCATCGCAATTCTGACCTACGCCCTTTGGCCGCGCAACAAGGCTGTCTTCGACGAAGCGGCCAAAATGCCCTTGCGCGAGGAGTGATATAGTCATGACCGAACACGGCGATCTCGATCACGTCTCCGGAACAACCACCACCGGTCACGAGTGGGACGGCATCAAGGAGCTCAACACGCCCCTGCCGCGCTGGTGGCTGATCACCTTCTATCTGACCATCGTCTGGGCGGTCGGCTACTGGATCGTGTATCCGGCCTGGCCGCTGCTCTGGAGCCATACGACCGGCATCTGGAACTACTCGACCCGCGCCGAGGTCGCCACGGAACTCGCCAATCTGGAGAAGATCCGCGGCGACAAGATGGTGGCGCTCGGCAATGCCCCGCTGGAGGAGATCGAGAAGAATCCGGCCCTGCTGGCGCTCGCCCGTGCGCGCGGCAAGACGGTGTTCGGCGACAATTGCGCGCCGTGCCACGGCAGCGGCGGGGCGGGGGCCAAGGGCTATCCCAACCTGAATGACGACGAATGGATATGGGGCGGCAGCCTCGAGCAGATCATGCAGACGATCCAGTTCGGCGCCCGCTCGGGCCATGCGAAGACGCATGAGGGCGCCATGCTGGCGTTCGGCAAGGACGGCATCCTCAAGAAGGACGAGATCGTCACCGTCGCCAATTATGTCCGGTCGCTTTCGGGCCTGCCGACGGCCGCCGGCTATAACGCCGCTGCCGGGGCAAAAATCTTCGCCGACAACTGCGTCTCGTGCCATGGCGACAACGGCAAGGGGAACCAGGAACTCGGCGCGCCCAACCTGACCGACAAGATCTGGCTCTATGGATCGGATGAGGCGACGCTGATCGAGACCATCAGCAACGGCCGCGCCGGCGTGATGCCGGCCTGGGTGGGCCGGCTCGACCCGTCCACGATCAAGGCCCTGACCGTCTACGTGCACTCGCTCGGCGGAGGCAAATAGCCGCCGGGCGATGCTGCGGGACCGCCTTCCTTGAGGTGGATCAAACGGGGCTGCGGGGCCGGGTCTACAGTGAATCCCAGAGATAGACCCAGCGATGAACAAAACCGTGAACCCTACCGACCTCCAGCTTGACGACAACGCGCCGCTTTATGCGGCGCGCAAGAAGGTCTATCCCCAAAGCGTCTCCGGCACCTTCCGCCGGACCAAATGGGGGCTGATGGCGTTCTGCCTCGGCGTCTATTATTTGCTGCCGTTCGTGCGCTGGAACCGCGGGCTGGGCGCACCGGATCAGGCGGTGCTGGTCGATCTGCCGAACAGCCGGTTCTATTTCTTCTTCATCGAGCTGTGGCCGCAGGAAGTCTACTACTTCACCGGCCTGCTGATCGTGGCCGCGCTGACGCTGTTCCTGATGAACGCCGTCGGCGGCCGCATCTGGTGCGGCTACCTCTGCCCGCAGACGGTCTGGACCGACCTGTTCTACGCCGTCGAGCGCCTGATCGAGGGCGACCGGCGCGAGCGCATGCGCAAGGACGCGGCCAAGGGCACGATGAAGCTCGAGCGCTTCGCCGAAATCCTGCTGAAGCATTCGATCTGGCTGATGATCGCCTGGTGGACCGGCGGCGCCTGGGTGCTCTATTTCAACGACGCGCCGACCCTGGTGAAGCAACTCGTCACCTTCCAGGCGCCTGTCATCGCCTATATCTGGATCGGCATCCTGACGGCGACCACCTACATCTTCGCCGGCTGGATGCGCGAGCAGGTCTGCGTCTACATGTGCCCGTGGCCGCGCATCCAGGCGGCGCTCACGGACGAATGGGCGCTCAACGTCACCTACAAGTATGATCGCGGCGAAGCGCGCACGTCGTTGAAGAAGGCGAACGAGCTCCGCGCGCTCGGCCAGCCGGTCGGCGACTGCGTCGATTGCTACCAGTGTGTCGCGGTGTGCCCGACCGGCATCGATATCCGCAACGGTTCGCAGCTCGACTGCATCCAGTGCGGGCTGTGCATCGACGCCTGCGACACGGTCATGACCAAGATCGGCCGGCCGACCCGCCTGATCGGTTACGACAACGACATCAACATTCACCGCCGCCAGGAAGGCAAGCCGGCGATCTATCGCATCGTGCGTCCGCGCACCGTGACCTACGCCGTCATGATCGCGGCGGTCGGCGCGATCATGCTCTATGCGATGCTGACGCGCACGCTGCTCGACATCAACGTGCTGCATGACCGGAATCCAGTCGCGGTAAAGCTCTCCGACGGATCGATCCGCAACGCCTATACCGTGCGTCTGCTGAACAAGCGCGGCTTCGACCGCGCCATTGCGATCGATGTCGACGGCCCGGTCAATGCCACGCTCCATGTCGTCGGTGCCGATTCGGTGACGCAGGACCGGCCGGTGATCATCCTGGCGCGTGACACGACGACCGAACTGCGGATTCTCGTCACGGCCCCCGCGGAGAACAATCCCGCCAAATCCATTCCGGTGAACTTCCGCGTCACCGATATCGGGCTCGGCGAGGTCGCCACCGCCACCGATCATTTCGTGTCGCCATGAATTCCCTTGGGAGCATCCACATGAGTAAGGCGCAGCCGTCACGACCCATCACCGGGCGCATGGTGTTCTTCATGATGGTGGCGTTCTTCGGCGTGGTGATCGGCGTCAATGTCATCATGATGCGGCTCGCGATCCAGACCTTGCCCGGCACCGAGGTCGACAGCGCCTACAGCGCCAGCCTTGCGTACCAGAAAGAAATAACCACGGCGCAGGCCCAGAGCGCGCGCAACTGGAAGGTCGACGCCCATGTCGAGCGCAGCGGGCAGGGCGGTGCGACGTTGCAGGTCGAGGCGCGCGACAATCAGGGGCGGCCGATGTCCGGCCTGAAATTCCAGGGCCGGTTCGAGCGGCCGACCGACCGCCGCGCCGACCTCGCGGTCTCGCTCGCCGAAGTGGGGATCGGCATCTATCGCGGAAATGCAGAAACCATCGCGCCGGGCCAATGGGACCTCGTGGTTGAAGGCGCGGCGGGCGGCCAGCGGCTGTTTCTGTCCAAGAACCGCGTGCTGTTGAACTAGAGCATGATCCGGAAAAGTGGGAACCGGTTTTCCGAAGAGATCATGCTTGGATAAAGAGGCTTGATCATGCAGGCGACGCGAGACTTTTCACATTACGTGCGGCACCTCGGATCGGGGCTGGCCCATATCGATCTGGCGGTAGAAGGCGTCAATTGCGCCGGCTGCATGTCGAAGATCGAGCGCGGCCTCTCCGCGCTGCCGGACGTGACGCTGGCGCGTGTCAACCTGACCGACCGCCGCGTGGCGCTGGAATGGAAGGAGGGCACGCTCGACCCCGTCAGCTTTATCGACCGCCTGGCTGAGCTCGGCTACAAGGCCTATCCGTTCGAGCCGGTCCGCGCCGAAGCGGTGGAGACGGCGCAGGCGAGCTTTCTGCTGCGCTGCCTTGGCGTCGCCGCCTTTGCCGCCATGAACATCATGATGCTGTCGATCCCGGTGTGGTCCGGCAACGACACCGACATGATCCCGGAGCAGCGCGACTTTTTCCACTGGCTGTCGGCGCTGATCGCCTTGCCGGCGGCGGCCTATTCGGGACAGCCCTTCTTCAGGTCGGCCTGGGCCGCCTTGCGGGCGCGCCGCACCAACATGGATGTGCCGATCTCGATCGGCATCGTGCTGGCGCTGGCGATGTCGGTGATGGAGACGATCCATCATGCCGAACATGCCTATTTCGATGCCGCGTTGATGCTGCTCGCCTTCCTGCTGGCCGGCCGCTATCTCGACCAGAGCATGCGCCGCAAGACGCGCGCGGTCGCCGGAAACCTGGCCGCGCTGAAGGGAGAAACCGCGACCAAATTCGTCGGCGCGGACGAGATCAGCGTCGTGCCGATCGCCGCCGTGCATGCCGGCGATATCGTGCTGCTGCGTCCCGGCGAGCGTTCTTCGGTCGACGGCGTCGTGATCGAGGGGCAGTCCAAGATCGACCAGAGCCTGATCACCGGCGAAACCATGCCCGCCAAGGCGGAGCCGGGCACGGCCGTCTATGCCGGCACGCTCAATCTGTCCGGTGCCTTGCGGGTGCGGGTGTCGGCGGCGTCCGAAGGCACGCTGCTGGCGGAGATCAGCCGGCTGCTCGACAACGCGGTGCAGGCGCGCTCCCGTTACGTGCAGCTCGCCGACCGTGCGTCACGGCTCTATGCGCCCGTCGTGCATGCGGCGGCGCTGCTGACCATGCTGGGCTGGGTTGCGGTCGGCGCCACCTGGCATGATGCCATCGTCACCGCGATCTCGGTTCTCATCATCACCTGTCCGTGCGCGCTCGGGCTCGCGATCCCGGCGGTGCAGACGGTGGTCTCGGGCGCCATGTTCCGCACCGGCGTGCTGCTCAATTCCGGCGATGCCATTGAACGATTGGCCGACGTCGATCGCGTCGTGTTCGACAAGACGGGCACGCTGACCCTCCCCGAGCTCGACGTCACCAATGCGGTCGATATCCCCAGGGAAGTCTTCGAGCTGGCCGGACGACTCGCGCTCGCCAGCCACCATCCCGTCGCCGCCGCGGTGGCGCGCGCGTCGGGAGCAAGGACGCCGCTCGCCGGGATCGAGGAAGTGGCGGGGCAGGGTGTAGCCGGCATCGTCGACGGGCTCGAGGTGCGGCTGGGCAGGCCGTCGTTCTGCGGCGCGGACGAGATCGCCAACGAGATCCTGGGCAGAGACCCCGAGGCTTCCGTGGTCGCTTTCCGTCACGGCGAGACGCGCCACGTCTTCGCCGTGCGGCAACGCCTGCGGCCCGATGCGGTCGGCGCTATCGCCACATTGCTCAAGGCCGGAATCGAAGTCGAGATCCTGTCCGGCGACCGCGAGGCTGCCGTGCGCCATGCGGCCGGACAGCTCGGCATTCACGAATGGCGCGCGGGGGTCACGCCGGCGGACAAGATCGCCCGCATCGAGGAATTGAAGCGGCAGGGCGCCAGGGTTCTGATGGTCGGCGACGGA
>Ga0102590_1000324_pt1 | contig 116965 bp, 94 predicted proteins | sample AraplaMF_Col_mMF_FD_76859 | JGI IMG/M metagenome (GOLD analysis project Ga0102590, IMG submission 76859) | Arabidopsis root microbial communities from the University of North Carolina, USA - plate scrape MF_Col_mMF | ecosystem: Host-associated > Plants > Roots > Endosphere | place: USA... | reverse complement strand
GAGCGCCTGGATCTGCCGCAGCATGAATGCCGAGAAGGAGAACCGATCCGGACGGCCATCCATTGCCGGCGACGTGCTTCTTGCCATGTGTCTAACCCGTCCAATGCCTGAGGACACGCGAATCGCTAAAGCTTCGCCGTGCCAAAATGCGTCCGCTCTACCTAATCAGAGCCGGGTTAAAGCGATGTTAACCATGCATGCCTGGACGTGCATTCCGAACCGGGAAATGAAAAAAGCCCGAACCTTGGAAGGTCCGGGCCAAATGCGGTCTATGGTTAGATAGGCCGCGACGGGCCGTGCAGCGGCGCCCTTCTGCCGGGCGCCGCAAACCCTGTGATCAGGAAGAGTGATAGGCGGCTTCGCCGTGGGTCGAAAGGTCGAGACCTTCGCGTTCGGCTTCGACGGTCACACGCAGGCCGATGACGACGTCGACGATCTTGTAAAGGATCGCCGAGCCGATGCCCGACCACAGCAGCGTCGTCAGCACGCCCTTGGCCTGAGCCAAGACCTGCGTTGCCGTGCCGGCATAGGAGGCTGCGAAATCGGCTGTGGAATAATCGACGATGCCTGCACCGCCGAGCGCCGGGTTGACGAGGATACCGGTGCCGAGAGCGCCGATGATGCCGCCGACGCAATGGACGCCGAAGACATCGAGGCTGTCGTCGTAGTTGAACTTGTTCTTCACGACGTCGACGAAGAAGTAGCAAACCGGCGAGACGATGAGGCCGAGAACGATCGAGCCCATCGGACCGGCAAAGCCTGCCGCCGGGGTGATGGCAACGAGACCGGCGACGGCGCCAGAAGCACCACCCAGCATGGAAGCCTTGCCGCGGGTGAGGGTTTCGACGATGCACCAGGACACAGCGGCGGCAGCCGTTGCGACGAAGGTGTTGATAAAGGCAAGCGAGGCATAGGCATTGGCTTCGAGGTTGGAGCCGGCGTTGAAGCCGAACCAGCCGACCCAGAGCAGCGAGGCGCCGACCATGGTCAGCGTCATCGAGTGCGGAGCCATGATTTCCTTCTTATAGCCCGTGCGCTTGCCGAGCATGATGGCGCCGACGAGGCCCGCAATACCGGCATTGATGTGAACGACCGTGCCGCCGGCGAAGTCGATTGCGCCATAGGAGAAGATCAGGCCGGCCGGCGAAGTGTAGGAGCTCGGACCGCCCCAGAACCAGACCATGTGTGCCATCGGGAAGTAGATGAAGGTAACCCAGAGCACGACGAAGAGCATGACGGCCGAGAACTTGACGCGTTCGGCGAATGCGCCGACGATCAGGCCGGGCGTGATGCAGGCGAAGGTCATCTGGAACACGATGAAGGTGTATTCCGGAATGGCGACGCCCTTCGAGAAGGTCTCGGCGAGCGACGACGTGTTGACGCCGGCCAGGAACGCCTTGGAGAAGCCGCCGACGAAGCTGTTCAGCGAGCCGCCGTCGGTGAAGGCGAGCGAATAGCCATAGGTCACCCAGATCAGCGCCACGACGGCCGTGATCATGAAGACCTGCATCAGCACCGAGAGCATGTTCTTGGCGCGGACGAGACCGCCGTAGAAAAGCGCAAGGCCGGGGATGGTCATCAGAAGGACGAGCGCCGACGAGACGAGCATCCAGGTATTGTCACCCTTGTCCATGGTGAAAGCAGGAGCAGCAGCAGCGGTGGCGGCAGCTGGCGCAGCCTCCTGCGCGAAAGCGACGGCCGGCGCCAGAAGGGCGGCCGAAGCTGCGCAAAGCCGCGCAAAGGTGGAAGAAAACTTCGAAATTGACATTGGATAAAGCTCCTTGATCTGCCGTTCTTACAGCGCTTCTGAGTCGGTTTCGCCCGTACGGATGCGCACGGCATGGTCGATCGAATAGACGAAGATCTTGCCGTCACCGATCTGGCCGGTCTTGGCCGATGCCGCGATGGCCTCGACCGCCCTGTCGACGAGTTCCGATGCAACCGCGATTTCGATCTTGAGCTTCGGCAGGAAGCTGACTGCATATTCGGTGCCGCGATAGATTTCGGTGTGCCCCTTCTGGCGCCCGTAGCCCTTCACCTCGGTTACGGTCAGCCCCTGAATACCGATCGCCGTAAGGGCTTCGCGGACCTCATCGAGCTTGAACGGCTTGATAATGGCCATCACAATTTTCATCTGGTTTCCCATCCTTCGTTATCCTCGGCGCGGAGCCGACTCTCCTTGCCGCTGACGTTCCTGAACAGCGACCGGCGATACACATTCAAGGGGCGTGCCAGATTCGAGGCAGATCGTAAGTTATTGAAAAGTAAAGGTTATAATAAAGAGTGCCAATAAACAGGCAAATGATCGGCCAATAAGCGCACAAATAACGCGCAAATTTACAAAGTTGCACAATTTTTATTCATTTGCCTTTTTCCGAATCAGGCCTTCCTGCGCGACCGATGCGATTAGGCGGCCCGATCGCGTAAACAGGCTACCCCGGGTTAATCCTCTGGCACCTGAAGCCGACGGACTGTCCTGCGTATAAAGCAACCAGTCGTCGAGCTTGCAGGGTCGGTGGAACCACATGGAGTGATCGAGGCTCGCCACCTGCAGGCTCTGGTCGAAGATGGACGTTCCGTGCGCATAGAGCGACGTATCGAGCAGCGTCATGTCCGAAAGATAGGCAAGCACCGCCGCCTGATAGAGCCGGTCGTCGGGAACCGGGCCGGTGGCGCGCACCCAGACGTCCTGTTTGGGATCGAGCTTCCTGTCGGAAAAATAATGGGTCAGCGAGACGGGACGGATCTCGATCGGCCGCTCACGCTGCCAGTATTTTCGGATCGCCTCCGGCGCATGCGCGAGATACTGCTCCTTGATCTGCTGCTCGCCGAGCAGCGCCTCCGGCATCTCGACCTCGGGCATCGCAGTCTGGTGTTCGAAGCCCGGCTCCTCCACCTGGAAGGAGGCCGACAGCGCGAAGATTGCCTTGCCGTGCTGGATGGCGACGACACGCCGCGTATTGAAGCTCGATCCGTCGCGAATGCGCTCCGCCTGATAGATGATCGGCACCGAGGGATCGCCGGGACGCATGAAATAAGCATGCAGCGAATGGACGAAACGTTCGCCCTCGATGGTGCGCTGCGCCGCCATCAGCGCCTGGCCGATCACCTGGCCGCCGAAGACCCGCTGCCAGCCGACCTTGGGACTGCGGCCGCGGAAGATATCGACCTCGATCGGCTCGAGGTCGAGCGTCGAAAGCAGCGTCTCCATCGCCGAAGGCCCGGTCGTCTCGCCTGTCATTTCTATGTCTCCCAGCGGTAGGAAGTGAAGTTGCGATGATCTATATAGATCACATCTGAGGCATAAGGTACGGGAGCGGCGCGATGCTGGACATGCTGGTTGTGGGCGGGGGTTATGTCGGCCTTTCCGCCGCTGTCGCGGTCAAACAGGCGGCACCCCATCTGAATGTCGCCGTCGTCGAGGCCGCCCCCGAACATGTCTGGAAAAACGATACGCGCGCTTCCGCCATCATCGCGGCGGCGGCGAAGATGCTCGAGGTCTTCGGCATCTGGAACGAGATCGAACCGGAAGCCCAGCCGATCACCAAAATGATCGTCACCGACTCCAAGACCTCCGATCCGGTGCGTCCGGTTTTTCTGACCTTCGACGGCGAAGTGACTGAAGGCCGGCCCTTCGCCCACATGATCCCGAATGTTGCCATGGTCGCAGCACTGCGCGGCGCCTGCGAACGGCTCGGCATCGACATCCGCCACGGGCTCGGCGCCACGGAGCTGAAGACCCACGACACCCATGTCACCGTCACGCTTTCGGACGGCAGCGCGCTGGAAACGCGGCTGCTGGTTGCCTGCGACGGCGTGCGCTCGAAACTGCGCGATCTGGCCGGTATCAGGGCCGTCACCTGGGACTACGGCCAGTCCGGCATCGTTGCAACAGTCGAACACGAGCGGCCGCATGACGGATGCGCCGAGGAACATTTCCTGCCGGCCGGCCCCTTCGCCATCCTGCCGCTCAAGAACAACCGCTCCTCGCTCGTCTGGACGGAGCGGACGCCGGATGCCAACCGTCTGGTTGCCGCCGACGACTTGATCTTCGAGGAAGAGCTCGAACGCCGCTTCGGCCACAAGCTTGGGAGCCTGAAAGTCATCGGCGACAAGCGCGCCTTCCCGCTTGGCCTGACGCTGGCGCGCTCCTTCGTCGCGCCGCGTTTCGCGCTGGCCGGCGACGCCGCCCACGGCATTCACCCGATTTCCGGTCAGGGTCTCAATCTCGGCTTCAAGGATGTGGCGGCACTTGCCGAAACCATCGTGGACGCGGATCGCCTCGGCCTCGATATCGGCTCGATCAATATCCTCGAGCGCTACCAGACCTGGCGGCGCTTCGACACTTTCCGCATGGGGGTGACGACCGACGTGCTGAACCGGCTCTTCTCCAACGATGCGACGCCGGTCCGCATCGCCCGCGACGTCGGCCTCGGCATCGTCGACCGGCTGCCGCGCCTCAAATCCTTCTTCATCGGCCAGGCGGCCGGAACGACGGCAAAGGACAATCCGCGCCTGCTTGCCGGAGAGACGATTTAATCTTTGTTTTTACGCAATTCCCTGGAATTGCTTTAGTCGTCGAGGCGGCGGGCCTCGGACACCAGCATGATCGGTATGCCGTCGCGGATCGGATAGGCAAGTCGTGCCTTTTCCGAGACAAGCTCATTCTGCTCGCGATCATAGGAAAGCCGGCCCTTGGAGAGCGGGCAGACCAGGAGATCGAGCAGCTTTGGATCGACGCGGCTGAGTTTTTCATCCATGGCTGAAGTCTACTGCAGAACCGTGTCGGAGTCACCGAAGACGCGCGCCAGCACGATTTCGGTAATGGCGATCAGCGTCTCGGCCCGCGTCTTCAGGTCCGGCGCCTCCAGCAGCGCTTGCTTTTCTGCCGGCCCGAAGGGCGACATCATCGCCAGCGAATTGACGAGCGTCAGATTGCTCGCCCGTTCGACGCTCTCCCAGTCGGCCTCGAGCTTGTTGGCATCGAGATAGGCCTTGAAGGCGGTCAGAAGTGCTGCCCGGTCGACCGCCTCCTCCTCGTTCGCGGCCGAGAGGTCGGCGATGAACGGGGCGATACGGAAGATGCGGAAGGGATCGTTGGTCGTTTTCTCCTCCAGCAGCCGGAAGCGGCAGACGCCGGTCAGCGATACGATATAGCGCCCGTCGCCGGTCTCCGCGAAGGAGGTGATCCGACCGAGGCAGCCGACAGCGGCAAGGTTGGGCTCGCCGCCCTTGTCCTCATGTTCGCCAAGCGCCGGCTGCACCATGCCGATCAGCCGGTTTCCGGTCAGTGCTGCATCCAGCATCGCCAGGTAGCGCGGCTCGAAAATGTTGAGGGGAAGCTGCCCGGCCGGCAGCAGGAGGGCGCCGGTCAGGGGGAAGACAGCGATCGCATCAGGCAGATCGCCCGGCTTCAGGTATCTGGCATTCCCGACTTGCATGAAACCGTCCCGCATTCTTGTAACGGGCATGCCCGTTCTGACGAGAATGTGGTGCCCTCGTCCGAAAACGCAAGGGCAGATGCTCGAAACTTAACGCATACCCTGAAAATCAGGATCGATGTTCGAGCAGGATTATACGTGGATTGAATGCGATAGCGCGCGGTTAGCGCGTCCTGTTGGACGCGCGGAGCCGGGAGCAATTCCGGGAAAAGTGCGAAGCGGTTTTCCCGGAATTGCGTGAAAACAAAAGGCTAGAGCGGTGCTGCGCTTCCAGGAAAGCTGGATCGCTTTACGAGAACAGCATGGCTGAAAGCTTGCGGCGCGCTGCAACCGTCGCCGGATCCTTGAAGCCCCAGACTTCAAAGAATTGAAGCAATTGGCGGCGGGCGCCATCATCGTCGAAGGCACGGTCCTTGCGCATGATCAGAAGCAGATGGTCGGCCGCTTCGTCGCGCCGGCCTTCGACATTGCGAATCTTGGCGAGCTTCAGACGCGACTCGTGGTCATCGGGATTGGCAGCCAGCTCGCGCTCGAGCGCAACGGGATCGCCGAGCTTGCGGGCCTCTTCGATCTGCTCGAGCTTCATCAGCACGGCCTGGATGCCGGCGTCTTTCGCCAGCTCTTCCGGCAATTCCGTCAGGATTTCGCGCGCCCGTTGATGCTGGTTTGCGGCGATCATGCATTCGGCCATTCCGGCAAGCGCCTTGGCATTCTCGGGGTCGGCCTGCATGACGGCGCCATAGAGCTGAGCAGCCTCGTTGATATTCCCGGCAGCAAACAGTTCCGCCGCTTCCGCAAGCACGGCTTCGATTTCCGCCGCCTCGTCGGCGCCGGCCGGACCGGCGATCCGGTCGATGAACTGCAGGATCTGGCTTTCCGGCACCGCGCCCATGAAGCCGTCGGCGGGGCGGCCGTTGACGAAGGCGATGACGGCAGGGATCGACTGGATGCCGAGCTGGCCGGCGATCGAGGGATGATCGTCGATGTTCATCTTGACCAGCCGGACGCGGCCCTTGGCTTCGTTGACCACTTTCTCCAAGACCGGCGTCAGCTGTTTGCACGGACCGCACCAGGGTGCCCAGAAATCGACCAGCACCGGCTGCTTGCGCGATTCCTCGATCACATCCTTGCCGAAATTCGCGGTCGTTGTATCCGTGATGTAGCTGCCGGCCGCAGCCGCGGGTTCCGGTGCCCCGCCGAAGCTTGTCGTCGCCGTCATCTGATTTCCGAAGGAACCGCTATAGGGGTTGTCGCTGCCGCTCATAGGTATCTCCCGCCGCGCCGATCCTTCCGGCGTCTTTGCTAAAGCATCTCGCGCAAAACTGTGGTGCGGTTTTGCGATAAAGACATGCGCAAAACCAAAGACTAAAGCGCGGCAAGCGAATCTAAAAGATCGCCACGCGCTTTAGCGCTAAAATCGTATGTCAGGACGTCACTTTCAAGACAAGTGGCTTATGTCCCGTCGCTTCCATGAAACGGATGAGGTCGCTGCTCGCAATCGAGGTCGTCGCATCATTGGATAGCGGATGGCAGTTGACGATCTCCTCGCGCATCAGCTCGGCATCGAGCACGAAGGTGACATTCTCCGCAGTATCGTTGATCGCGCCGAACGCCGTGACCGAACCCGGAGCCACGCCGAGATACTCCATCAGCTTCTCCGGTCTGCCGAAAGAGACCCGGCCGGACCCGCCGATGGCATTATGCACCTGCTTGAGGTCGACGGCAGCATTTTCCTCCACCGTCAGCAGAAAATACTTGTCCTTCTTGTCCTTGACGAAGAGATTCTTGGTGTGGCCGCCGGGGATCTCGTCGCGCAGGGCCACCGATTCGGCGACAGTGAAGACCGGCGCATGGTCCACCGTCTTATGGGCGATGCCGAGCCCGTCGAGAAAGGCAAACAATTCTTCTCTGGTCTTGGGGGCATTTTCGGACATGGGGCAATCCATTGGACGGGAAGGGAAAAAAGCGAGGCGTCCTGATTAAGTCCGTCCACATCGTTTGGCAATCTTTGCGACCGACGCTTTGCCCCGCATTTGCGGCCTTTCCGCCCGAGCTCTGCGAACACCAGAATTTTTCTTCGCCTCACCGTCATTTCCCTGTTGCATTTGAAAACCCGTTAGGCCATATAGCGCCGGTCGCCGCGAGGCGGCGCCCACGGTCCAACAACTACCCCGGACCGATGCGGATTGAGCGGGTGTAGCTCAGGGGTAGAGCACAACCTTGCCAAGGTTGGGGTCGAGGGTTCGAATCCCTTCGCCCGCTCCAGTTTCCAAATTGTCCATACCGAAGACATAGGTAACAGATTGTTCCTCAGACATGGGTGACAACCTCTAGCCGAACGAATTGTCGGTGGTTTGCAAAGTCCTCTGCTCCAGGTCGATATATCCCAGATCATAGTCCACCGACAGCTTCGACAGGTTGTAGAGCCCGTTGGGGCTGGCAAAGGGCAGGCCGTTTAAGCCAGTGTCATGCCGCCATCGACATGAAGCTCGATCCCGTTGACAAAGCTTCCTGCGTCGGAGGCGAGGAAGAGTGCGGCGCGCGCCAACTCTTCCGGTCGGCCGAGACGGCCGGCGGGGATCAGGGAAGCCATGTAATCTTCGAATGCCGGCCGCTCGGCCTCCGATACGCCCAGCTTGGCGAGGATTTCCGTCTCGACCGGTCCCGGGCTCAGGATGTTGACGCGGATCCGTCGCGACTTGAATTCGATCGCCCAGTTTTTCGCAAAGGCGGCGGTTGCTGCCTTTGAACCGGCATAGACAGTATGGTCCGGGAGGACCTTCGTGGCCGCGAGCGAGCTCGTAACGATGATGTTTCCGCCGTCGCGGATCAGAGGGGCGATCGTCTGCACGCCGAAGAACACGCCGCGCGTATTGATTGCGAAGTGCCGGTCATAGTCTGCCGGAGTCACCTCGGCGGAGGGGGTGAGATTGATGATCCCGGCATTGGCCATGTAGATGTCGAGCCCGCCGAAGCGGCTCTTCACGGTGTCCGCCAGCCTGCGATGATCTTCTAGGTCGGCGGCATCACCCACGAAGCCGATGGCCGACGGACCGATTTCTTGCACAGCACGATCGACAGCATCCTGCCGACGCCCGGAAATGATGACCTGCGCTCCTTCTTCCGCGAACAGCCGAGCAGTCGCCTTGCCGATGCCGCTATTGCCGCCGGTGATGACGGCGACCTTGTCTTTGAGGTGTTGCATTGTTTATCTCCTTTCAACGGGAAATGAGATAAACGCTGCCACCCTTCGTCATTAGATCATGGGCGGGCACATGATCTGTGCCGCGGAGGTGCAAATGCCGAACCTGCTCAACGAGATGCCCGGATTGATGGCTTTTGTGCGGACGGTAGAGGCCGGATCGTTCAGCGCCGCGGCCCGCGATCTGGCGACGACACCGTCAGCGGTGTCGAAGAGCGTGGCGCGGTTGGAAAAGAAGATTGGCGCCCGGCTGTTCCTGCGCTCCACACGCGCCCTGATGCTTACCCAGGACGGGCAACTTTTCTTCGACCGCGTTGCGCCGCTGTTGCGGGACCTGGATGCAAGTGAAGAGGCGATCAGGTCGGACGTTGCGCCCTCGGGTCGCTTGCGCATCAGCATGCCTAGCGAAATGGCCCCTCTACTGCTGCCGCGCCTCTTCGGAAGCTTTGCAGCCGACTATCCGAACCTGCATCTCGAAGTCGGACTTACGGATCGGTTCGTCGATCTGATCAGGGAGGACTACGACGTTGTGCTGCGCGTTGGAAATCCCGCGCCGGGGGACCTCATGGTTCGTCACCTGGCCGACCTGCCGATGACGATCGTCGGGTCTCCGACCTTTCTGAAGACCTGGGGCAATCCTGCAACTGCCGAAGCGCTGGCGGCTTTGCCCTTTGCCCGCTATGCACTGGGTGGTGTCACGCAGCCTCTGCGCCTGCCGGACGGGACGAGCTTCATTCCCTTCGGGCGCGTCGATTGCGACTCAGGGGCCGCACTCATTCAAGCTGCGCTCAGTGGGCTGGGAGCGGCCTATCTTCTGCGATGTCTGGTCGCGAAAGACCTGGCAGACGGCACGCTTGTTACACTCGCGGCGGGGTTTGCGTTCCCCAGCGCTCCCTTTAATGCACTGCACGCCTTTGGTCGCACCGTGCCGTTGCGCGTAAAGCTGGTCTGCGATTTCATCGCCCGCGAGGCAAAAGCCCTCGAAGCCATCTGAGCTTGACCGTGACTTCGCTGATGCCGAGGTCGAAAGCGATCTGTTTGTTGAGGCGTCCGCGCGTCACCACTTCGCGTAGGATCTCGCGCTCGCGATGCGTCAGCATCCCTAAACGTTCAAGATTGCGTTTGACGACGATAGCTTCCGTGCACCGGGCCTCCAACGCGATACCGGCCCCACTGCATCGAGCAGCGTCTGGTCTGACACCGGCTTGGTGAGGAAATCCGCAGCCCCCACCTTCATCGTTTTGGCACCGTTCCGCCCACTTGGGAAAGCGCGCCGAGCTTCAATCAACGGCCCCGAGATGTCGATTGGTGAGGCCTATTGGAAAGGCCGCAGCACCAGCTTGCCAGACGAGTGACGTCTCGTTGCTATCTCAGATGGGGCGATGGTGTTTCAACTCGATATCGGATGCCGACCCTAAGGTCGAAGCAGTCGAGAACCACGTAAACGACGATCCCGAAGGCCCGGATGTCGGGACGTTTCTCTCGCGGCTGCATCCAACAAACCGGCGAAACCCCGGGCGACTGCCGCATGCACATGCGTCAACAGCAATTGCTCTGCAGCGGCAGCAATCGTTCTGGCGCAGCCGCAGATCGGTTTCGCTAGATCATTAGAGGACACGCCAGCAGTGAGTGTGTCGCCGACCGCTAAAGACTTCACCCGCATTGACCACGCTTCCCGTCCAGGAAGCGTAAGCCACCCAGGATTAGCACCAGGATAGAACACAGGAGTTTTCAAAGATGAACCAGATGATCAATGACACTCAGAAGGCAAGCATGAAACTGGACAACAGCTCACATCCCAGCAGACCGGCGCCCGAAGAGCTGGTTCCGTCGCGCTATGCGGTACGGATCGGCGAGATTGACGTGCTGGTGATCAGCGATGGGGTGCTACCGCTCCCAACCGCGATGTTGGGACACAACGCCGAGCCGGCCGCCCGGGCCGCCTGGCTGGGCGACATGTTCCTGCCGCCGGACGCCTTCGACTGGGCACTGAACGTGGTCGTGGTGCGCAGCGGCGGGCAGACCATACTCATCGACGCCGGGTTAGGATTGGACCCGGACTTGAACTTGCCGCGGGCCGGGCAGTTGATGAAGCGCCTGGAGGCCGCCGGCATCGATCTTGGATCCGTGACCGACGTGGTGCTGACACACATGCACATGGACCACGTTGGCGGGCTGCTCGTCGACGGGGTGAAGGAACAGTTGAATCCGGACCTGCGGATCCATGTGGCCGCTGCCGAGGTCAAATTTTGGGAGTCGCCCGATTTCTCCCACGTCTCGATGCCGGCGGGCTTCCCCGACGCGCTTCGGGCGGCCGCCAAGCGGTTCGCCAAAGAGTATCGCAGCCATCTCAGGCTGTTCGAGGATGAGCATGAAGTGGCGCCGGGCGTGGTCGTCTCTCGTACCGGCGGGCATACCCCTGGGCACAGCGTCGTCCGCGTGGCCTCAGGCAACGACCGTCTGATGTTTGCCGGCGACGCCGTGTTCGCGGTCGGGTTCGACCACCCCGACTGGTACAACGGCTTCGAACATGACCCCGAGGAGGCTGCCCGCGTTCGGGTCCGGCTTTTGCGGGAGCTTGCAGCGACCGGCGAACTGCTGGTGGCAACGCATATGCCGTTTCCTTCCGTTGGCCATGTCGCGGTCGACGGCGACGCCTTTCGTTGGGTCCCGGTCTTTTGGGACTACTGACCGCCTGTTGAATTAAGGCCGAACCAAAGCGTGCATCCTTGAAGGCCGTGCCCAGCCCGGCCTTCAAGCCCGCGCTTCAACCAGACCTTCACCTATCCACCTATTGAACCACGCGCACCGCATGGGCGCGCAGCAAATGGAGCGTCTTATGAAAATCGTGATTATCGGCGGAACCGGCCTGATCGGTTCCAAGACCGCAGAGCGCCTGCGCAAGAAAGGGCATGAGGTCATTGCCGCTGCCCCGAAAACCGGCGTTAATACCCTTACCGGGGAGGGTTTGGCGGAAGCACTGAAGAATACCGACGTGGTGATCGACCTCGCGAACTCGCCATCCTTCGAGGATAAGGCCGTGCTTGAATTCTTTCAGACGGCGGGCAAGAACCTGATGGCAGCGGAAATCGCGGCCGGCGTGAAACACCACATCGCGCTTTCCATCGTCGGCACGGATCGGTTGCCGGATAGCGGCTATCTTCGAGCCAAGGTCGCCCAGGAAAAGATCATCCGGGAAGCCGGCATTCCCTACACCATCGTGCGTTGCACACAGTTCATGGAATTTCTCGGCGGCATCGCCCAGGAGGGCACGGTTGGCGACACGGCCCGCTTGTCGACAGGTTCCCTGCAGCCGATCGCGTCCGACGACGTCGCCGATTTCGTGACGGACGCGGCGCTTGCCGCGCCGGCTAACGGCATTATCGAAATCTGCGGCCCCGAGCGCGCGCGTCTCTCCGATTTCGCCGCGCGCTACCTCAAGGCGATCGGAGATTCCCGCACGGTTGTCGCAGATCCGGATGCCCGCTATTTCGGCACCAAACTGGAAGACGGTTCACTCGTCTCCGACAATCATCCTCGCATCGGCCGCATCGGTTTCGATGATTGGTTTGCGACAACGCCTAGAAAATAACGAGTTGCGCATTGGCCGCCTGATAAGCGGCCCATGCGCCCGCAGCATTACATTTTGATGGCCATGTCAAACATCAAAAAGATATATAAAAACAATATGTTATATAGAAATCGCGCTCGACTCCAAGTCATGAAAGGACGATAACATGATCAAGTCATTGGCTTTTGCCGTCGCATTGACGGCTCTCCTGTCAGGTTCGGCTCTTGCGCATGATGCGCCCGGTGGCGAGGAGGGCGCAAAGGTTACGCTGGTCTATGACCACAAACTGCCGAACGTACCCGGCAAGAGCATGAAGGGCATTCTCGTCGAATATGCTCCGGGTGGTTTCTCGGAGGGCCATACACATCCGGTGTCCGCCTTCATATACGCGACCGTTCTCGAAGGCGCGATCCGCAGTCAGGTCAACGATGGCCCCGTCACTGTCTATAGCGCCGGTGAAAGCTTTTCGGAATTTCCGGGCGATCGCCACGGTGTCAGCGAAAACGCCAGCAAGACTAAGCCGGCAAAGCTGCTTGCTGTCTTCGTGGTCGATACCACTGAGCAGGAACTGACCTTCCCGATCAAGAAATAGGCGATCTGGCCGGGCACGATGCCGTGCCCGGCAGTTCATTGGCACAAACCATGATCGGTGAACCTAGCTATGTCTAGTGATGACAACTTCCAGCCGGTCGTCCTGCTCAAGACTCTGGGAATCGCCGGGATCGTCGTGTGGCACACAGGGCGGAAATCGTCCGACAGGTCGCCTGATCGTCCAGATCCTTTTCTTTAACGGCATGAGTCTCGTGCCTTTATGGCAAGCATCGCGCCGCACCAGCCCGATGGTATCGCACACCTTCAAAGATTGCTTACGGACCGAAAGCACTCGGGAAGAAATGATCGATGAAAGATGAGTTGCGTCGGGACCAAGCCGGAATATGGCAAGCCGCGCTCTTATTCAGAGCGCAGCCTCATCTCGGGATCCGATCACAGTTTGGTCACATGCTCCGGATCAGCTGAGGCCAGCGCAGCGGCGCGCTCGGGCTTCGGCGGATAGATCCAGACGGTGTTGATCTCCTGCTTGGTCGCCTTCGCTTTCTCGCCAACCAACTCCACCTTGCGATCCCATCCTCGCGTAAAGAGGGCTCCGGCATCGCCGAGGTCGAGGCAGGTGACATAGGCTTCCTGATGATATTGCCGTGCTGGCACGCCCAACAGTTCAGCGGCGGCGTTGTTGCCCGCGAAAGCGCCCATGCGTGTGGCGTGCTGGCACGACATCAGTGCGTAGTTGCCGCAGTCGTCGCAAGCGGCGCGCGCCGCATCCCCGGTGGCGAAGACGCCGGGTACGGACGGCACGCGCAGGCAGCCATCGACCAGCAGCCGGTCGAACTTGTCACGCTCGCCGGGAATTTTGGTGGTCAGCGGATTGGCCCGTATGCCTCCCGCCCAGATCACGGTCATGGTTTCGATATGCTCACCGGTACTCAGCGTAACTCCGGATTTATCCAGCGATGAAACGCCGGCATTGAGCCGCGTTTCCACGCCGAGCTTGCGAAGTGCTTCCTCGATGATCGGGCGCGGACCTTCGCCCATGTCGGGGGCTACCGCGCTGCTGCGGTCGACGATAATGACACGCGGATTGGCGGTTTTGTCGAACAGGGTCCGCAGCCGCGAAGGCATCTCGGTCGCCGCCTCGATGCCTGTGAAACCAGCGCCGGCAACAACGATTGTGTCGCGCGCGGCCGAGGCCGGCATCTTCGCAAGCTCGTGCAGGTGGCGATCAAGGGCAATGGCGTCATCGATGTTATCGACGCTGAAGGCGTAGTCGGCGAGGCCGGGAATATTCGGACGGAACAGCCGGCTGCCGGTGGCGAGCACAAGGCGATGATACTGAAGGGACTTTCGTTCGCCTTTGGCATTGACGACGTCTACGGTGCCGGCCTTCGTATCGACCGCTTCAACGCTGCCCTGCACGTAGGCGACATCGACGGCGTCAAATACGTCCTGCAAAGGTGCCGTCAGGCTCTCGGGTTTCGGCTCATAAAGCCGGGGGCGGATGACGAGCGTCGGTTCCGGGGACACCAGCGCGATTTCGAGCTCTTCGGGCGAAACGCCTTCGATATCGCGCAGGCGGGCTGCGGAAAGTGCGGCGTACATACCGGCGAACCCGGCGCCTACAATCACAAGTCTCATGTTATTCACTCCATGGTTTGTAGTTTCAAAGGGTCGCGCGTCACCGTTGCCGCTCCCGATGGGCGGCGAGATGGTCGGTAACGATGGCGCGCGGATTGGTGAAGCGATGTCGCTCAGGCGGTGATGAAGGCCAGCATGTCGGCATTGACGACATCTGCATGGGTCGTGCACAGCCCATGCGGCAGTTTCTCGTAGATTTTCAGCGTGCTGGCCTGCAGGAGCTTCGCCGACAATGGAGCGGCAGCACCGATGGGAACGATCTGGTCGTCATCGCCATGCAACACCAGCGTCGGCACGGTGATGCTCTTCAGGTCCTCGGTGAAATCCGTCTCCGAGAATGCCTTAATGCCTTCGTAATGCGCTTTCGCGCCGCCCATCATGCCCTGACGCCACCAATTCGAGATCACGGCCTGCGACGGCTCGGCACCCGGGCGGTGTACCCGTAGAAGGGGCCGCTCGGAAAATCGCGATAGAACTGCGAACGGTTGGCAGCGAGCTGGCTGCGCAATCCGTCGAATGCCTCGATCGGCAGACCGCCGGGATTCGCGCCGGTCTTCAACATCAATGGCGGCACGGCCGCAATCAGGATCAGTTTGGCAACGCGACCTTTGCCGTACCGCGCGACATACCGCGCGGCTTCACCGCCGCCGGTAGAGTGGCCGACATGGATCGCGTTGCGAAGATCGAGGTAGTCGATCATTGCGGCAACATCGGAGGCGTAGTGATCCATGTCATGACCGTCGCTCACCTGGCTCGATCGGCCGTGGCCGCGGCGATCATGAGCGATCACGCGAAAGCCTTTGCCGAGGAAGAAGAGCATTTGATTATCCCAATCGTCGGAGCTGAGGGGCCAGCCATGGTGAAAGACGATCGGCTGAGCGGACTTCGGTCCCCAGTCCTTGTAAAAAAGCTGAACACCGTCGCTGGTTGTAATGGAGGTCATTGTGCTGATCCTTTGGAGAATATTTGTTTCGGCGCCCGTCATCGCCGGACGGACAGTTGCTAAAATCGGGTGTGCAAGCCGCTACGGGTCGCGTCGTTGCGATTGACCCGTAATCGGTGTCCCAGACCATCCTTTGTCTCCGCAGGATCCATCGGTATGGGCGCAATGGTGGTTTAGCGAAACACGTCTACGGCTGCGCCAGAGGGATTGGCGCCGTTGCAGAGCAATTGCGGTTTAGCGGGTGCGCCGCAGTTCATCGCCCGGCGTTTTACCGGTCAGCTTTCGAAATGTGGCGGCCAAGGCTGTTTGTGAGGCGCAGTCAAGTGAGGCTGCGACCAACGCCATGCCAGGGGGATTGCGCGGCAGGGTCGTCGTGTGCTCGAGCCGATGGTGTGAAAGCGAAGAACGGGACAGTCCGGAATCTGAGGCGAGGGCGAAAGGAGATTACGGTCAGCCTTGGCGGCGGCGCCAATCAGTCGGTGTTTCACCGGTCAATTTTCGGAATGCAGCTGCAAATGCTGTTTGCGAGGCATAGCCGAGGGAGGCGGCGACCAACGCGATCGAATTTTGAGGATCGCGCAGCATGTTTATGGCTTGCTCGAGCCGATATTGACGCAGCCAGTTGTGAGGTGAAAGCCCCGTGCTTTCCTTGAAAGCGCGACAGAAATGAAAACGCGACAGCCCGGAATCGGCAGCGAGGGCACCGAGGGAGACGTCCGCGTCGGCGTCCGACCGCAATCGTTCGATGGCCCGGCGCAGCACGCTCGGCGCGAGGCCGCCGAGCGCCGGCTGATAGCTCGGTGCCTTGCCTGTGTGCGCCGCCAGCAGGCGCGTGGCTAGAAGGTCAGTCAACTGCTGCCTGAACAGTGTATCCAGTGCCGTATTGCCTTCCAGGACATCGGCTGCGCTCAGGAGCAATCGGGATGTAATGAGGTCCGGATGCGCCGTTCGCTCCAACAGATCGGTCGGCGTGAACGTATCGGTTTCGTCGGCAATGCGCGTCAGTGTCGTGCGGGGAAGATAGAGCTGAACGACATCAACCGGTTTTGGAATATCCCATCGGGAGCTTGATCCAGCCGGGATGATGATCACAACCCCGCGACGAAACGTTCCGCTCTCGACCGATCGTCCGGACCGCCGTTCCATGCGCTGTATCACGCCGTTGTAAGCCATGATCACGTGGTCGGTCATGGGCTCGACGACATCATGCAAGGGGTCGTGATTCCAGTGGGCGATTGCACCGCCGGAGGGGTCTGCCGCAAGATGGATTGGCGCAGTCCTCAGAACGCGCGACATCTCGTTTGCAGGATTCTGGTCAGCAACCGGCATTTCGTCCCGGCGCGCCTCGATTGTCTCAGCCGGCGAGCTCTCGAGAGGATCGCTGGAGCAAGACACGCTCATGGTTGCCCGCTCGTTGACGAGCGCTGCTTATGTGCGGTCCCGGCAACAATCGCGGGATCATTAAGCATCCGCCTATGCTGGCCGACGTTGTCAGTCCTACTACCCATGACATGCCCCAATGTCGCGAGCGATTTCGCCGTTCTTTTGGTTATTCGCGGTGTCTGATGCAGGGTAAATATCAAAAGCTTTCGAGGGGGAAAACCTATTCTCCAGGATAGGTTGCCTTCGCCATTGGACCTCGTTCTCAACCGATTACATGTTTGCATGGCGCCACGATTGATGCCCTTGCGCCGTGCGGCAAGGGACCATATTCGTTCCGAAACTCATGGCAGGAGCTGATTTGACGCCTTGCGCTACGTTTCCGAGGTCATTTTGGCAGGAATCCGTGAGCTGGTACCCATTCTCGAAGAATACGACGGATAGCCTCCGAGTGGGCAGGCGCATCGACTTCCTGTTCGCTGAACCTGTCGAGCGCTTCGCTGAATTCATCGGCCAGCCAGACCCCCACCATAATCTATATAGCACTTCGGAATCCCGAAATTGGTTGCGGTGTTGAAATCATTGGATGTTTGCCCGCAATGACACCGCCCAAAACGCGACGAATTTCGGAATCCCGAAGCGGGGGAATTTCGGGATTCCGAAGTGGGATTTTTTCTTCGTGGCGACGCTGACGCGTTTGTCGACAGCAATCGGCCCGCAGCATCCGACGGAAAAAACCGAGTCGGTCGGAGGCTCATCGATTAAGGCACCTTCAACCTCGACGCCGGCTTAGAAGATCAAGTTTGTAATTATTTTGGTTGATTGGTTCGTTTGTAAACTTATTGTCGAGGCAAAAAGGACGCGTCTTCGGATCGGACCCTGAATGTTCAGTTTATCGCAGCACAAACGCCTTCGAGCGACACCGATCCGCACCCAGCGCGTCGATGCCGGCGCTCGGGCCAGGGTGCCAGCATCGCCGTCAACACCTTCCTGATCGCTCCCAACATCAACTGAGGTTTCCCATGCGCATCGCCGTCGGTGGCATTCATACCGAATGCAGCACATACAATCCCGTCCTGAACGAAGAGAAGGATTTTCGCGTGGTGCGTGGCGAGGCGCTGCTGGAAGCACCGTATTTCGCCTTCCTCAAGGATTATGACGCCGACTTCTTGCCGACGATCCATGCACGCGCCATTGCCGGCGGTCCGGTTTCGCGTGCCACCTACGAGGCCTTCAAGGGCGAATTCCTCGAGCGGCTGAAGCCGATGCTGCCGCTTGACGGTCTCTATCTCGCCATGCACGGCGCCATGTATGTCGAGGGCATGGAAGATGCCGAAGGCGACTGGATCAGTGCGGCCCGCGCGCTGGTCGGCGAAGATTGCACCGTTTCGGCAAGCTACGACCTGCACGGCAACGTCACGCAGCGCATCATCGATACGCTCGACATCTATTCCACCTATCGCACCGCGCCGCATATCGATGTCGAGGAGACGATGCGCCGCTCCGTCTTCATGCTGGTCAAGAGCCTGAAAACCGGCGTGAGGCCGACCCTTCTCTGGGCGCCGATCCCGGTCGTGCTGCCCGGCGAGCGCACCAGCACCGTCGATGAGCCGGCAAAGAGCCTCTATGACATGCTGCCCGGGATCGATGCGATTGATGGCGTCTGGGACGCATCGCTGATGGTCGGCTATGTCTGGGCCGACGAACCGCGCGCCACCGCCGCCGCCATCATGACCGGCACCGACCGCGCCGTGCTGGAGCGCGAGGCCAACCGCCTCGCCAAGGCCTATTGGGATGCGCGCGAAGACTTTGTCTTCGGCTGCGAGACCGGCTCGGTCGAAGAATGCGTCGAAAGGGCGATCGCCAGCCCGACCGCGCCAGTGGTACTTGCCGAATCCGGCGACAACCCCACAGGCGGCGGCGTCGGGGACCGGGCCGATGTACTGGCCGAACTGATCGCCAGGGATGCCACCGGCGTCGTCTTTGCTGGCATCGCCGACAAGGCGGCGACCGAGGCCTGTTATGCCGCAGGCATAGGCTCGGAACTGGAGCTCAGCGTCGGCGCCTCGCTCGATACCAAGGGCAGCAAGCCGGTCTTCGCCCGCTTCACGGTCAAGTTCCTGCATGAGACATCAGATCCTGCCGACCGCCAGGCGGTGGTTTCGGTCAGTGGAATTGATCTGGTGCTCTCCGCCAAACGCCGGCCCTATCACAATATCGTCGATTTCACCCGGCTCGGCCTCGACCCGCACCGGGCGAAGATCATCGTCGTCAAATCGGGCTATCTCTCGCCGGAACTGGCCCCGATTGCCAATCCGAACCTGATGGCGCTGTCGACAGGTGTTGTCGACCAGTTCGTCGAGCGCCTGCCGCGGCTGCGCAAGCAGCATCCGACCTATCCCTTCGACAAGGATTTTGCCTTCGAGCCGCAAACCTTTCTCTCCGCACGCTCGACGCCGGCCTGAGCTTCACCTGAACCAATTGCATTTTTCTGAATAACATTGTCGATCGCGCCGCCCTGTCGCCGCGGTCGACTGTTTTCCCGTATCGCGGCAATCGCGGGAATTGAGCAAAAAACGAGCAGATTTTGATTTGCACAAAAAAGCGCTTGACGCTCGGCGCGATTTGGTTTGCATTGAACCAATAGAAAATTGGTACGGACCATTAAGCGAATGCCGATGGATGAGACGCAGGGCAATTCGAATTATGCGCTGGAGAGGCTGAGGGCTCTCCTACGGTCCGACAGTCTCGACGCCGACGGCAAGCTGCCGACCGAGCGCACCCTTTCGGAAATGCTTGGCGTCGGCCGCCGTGCCGTCCGCCGCGCCCTCGAAGTGCTGGAGGCCGAGGGCCGCATCTGGCGCCGCCAAGGCTCCGGCACCTATGCCGGCCCGCGCCCCGACGGTTGGAGCGATCATGTCGGCTCGATCGTTGCCGGCACCGATCTCATGGAGGTCATGGAAGTGCGCCTGCGCATCGAGCCGCAGCTCGCCCAGCTTGCCGCCATGCGCGCCAAGGCCGCCGATATCGAGCGCATGTATGATCTGGTGAAGAAGATCTACGAAAGCACCGATGCCGATGGGCGCGAACTCTGGGACGGGGCGCTGCACCGCCAGATCGCCCAATGCGCCGGCAACGGTTTCTTCCTCACCATCTTCGACGTCATCAACCGGGTGCGGCAGGACGAGGCCTGGCAGACGATCCGTGAGCGCGCCCGCAGCGCCAGCCGGACGCGGCCCGTCACCTTCGGCCAGCACACGGCAATCGTCGATGCGATCGCCGCTCGTGATCCTGCCAGGGCGGGCGAAGCCATGCGCCAGCATCTGCTGACGCTGCAGGAAAGCCTCATCCGCATCACCTCGCTCGATCATAGCGAAACGGAGGTCGACAAGACCCTCGCCTGACCGGGGTGAGCAGGGAGAAAAAACACGGACGGGCCATAACCGCCGGAATGGAAGCAAAAACCAAACAAAACAGAACAGAGGAGAATGGAATGAAGATCGCCAAATTGCTGACCGCCACCGTTGCCGGCGCGCTGTTTGCGCTTCCTGCCTTCGCCGTCGACCTGAAGATCGGCCTGCAGGACGATGCCGACGTGCTCGATCCCGCGCAGTCGCGCACCTTCGTCGGCCGCATCGTTTATACTGCAATGTGCGACAAGCTCGTCGACGTCTCGCCGGATCTGAAGATCGTGCCGCAGCTTGCCACCGAATGGAGCTGGTCGGCGGACGGCAAAGAGCTGACCATGAAGCTGCGCCAAGGCGTCAAGTTCCATGACGAGACCCCCTTCAACGCCGAAGCCGTCGTCGCCACCATCGAGCGCAACATCACCCTGCCGGAATCACGCCGCAAGAGCGAGCTCAGCTCCGTCGCAAAGGTCGAGGCGACAAGCGAATACGAGGTCAAGTTCACCCTCAAGGCGCCCGACGTCACCCTTCTTGCCCAGCTTTCCGACCGCGCCGGCATGATCGTCTCGCCGAAGGCCGCCAAGGAACTCGGCGCCAAGTTCGGCGATCACCCGGTCTGCGCCGGTCCGTTCAAGTTCGTCGAGCGCGTCCAGCAGGACCGCATCGTGCTCGAAAAGTTCCAGGACTATTGGAACAAGGACAAGATCTTCATCGACAAGCTGACCTATCTGCCGATCCCGGATACGACAGTGCGTCTCGCCAATCTGCGGTCCGGCGATCTCGACATGATCGAGCGCCTGGCTGCGACCGACGCTGAGGCGGTGAAGGCGGATTCGAGCCTCGTCTATGCCGACGCCGTCGGCACCGGCTACATGGCGCTCTATACCAATATCGGCAATGGTGCGCGTGCCGACAATGCTTTCGGCAAGGACAAACGCCTGCGCCAGGCCTTCTCGCTGGCGATCGACCGCGATGCCGTCAACCAGATCGTCTATGAAGGCACGGCCGTTTCCGGCAACCAGCCCTTCCCGCCAAGCAGTCCATGGTTCGACAAGGATATTCCCGTCCCCGCCCGTGATCTCGACAAGGCCAAGGCCCTGATCAAGGAAGCCGGCTTCGACCGCGTGCCGATCGAGCTGCAGATCCCGAACAATCCTGTTGCCATGCAGATGATGCAGATCATCCAGTCGATGGTCGGCGAAGCCGGCTTTGACGTGAGCTTGAAGTCGACGGAATTCGCCACGCTGCTGAGCGAGCAGACGGCCGGCAACTATCAGCTCAGCCGTTCCGACTGGTCCGGCCGCGTCGATCCCGATGGCAACATCCACCAGTTCATCACCTGCAAGGGTGGCATCAACGACACGAAATACTGCAACCCCGAGGTGGACAAGCTGCTGAACGAAGCTCGCGCCTCGACCGACGATGCCGTGCGCAAGCAGAAATATGATGCCGCCGCCGTCATCCTGAACGATGATCTGCCGATCATCTATCTCGGCCATCAGTCCTGGATCTGGGCGCTGCACAAGAACATCACCGGCTTCATCCCGTCGCCGGATGGCATGATCCGCCTCGTCGGCGTCAAGAAAGCCGGCTGATCATCAGCAAATCATGCGGCGGAAATCTCCGCCGCATGATTCTAAAGCGCGTCGCAATCTTTCAGATTCGCTTCACGCGCTTTAGCTTTTTGTTTGCGCATGTCGTTATCGCAAAACCGCTGCACACTTTTGCGCGACATGCTTTGGTCGTGTCAGGATCGCCCATGTACACCTACATCGCCAAACGGCTCTTGGTCGCCATACCGACGCTTTTGATCATTTCGATCTTCGTCTTCTCGCTGCAGAAGCTGCTGCCCGGCGATCCGATCCTCGCCATGGCCGGCGAGGAACGCGACCCGCAGGTTCTCGAATTCCTGCGCGAGAAATACCGGCTGAACGATCCCGTGCCCTATCAATATGTCCGCTGGCTGGGTGCCGCCCTTCAGGGCGATCTTGGTATCTCGCTGCGCACCAATCAGCCGGTTCTGCAACTCGTCGGCGAAAAGCTGCCGGTCACCATCCAGCTTGCCATCATGTCGATGATCTTCGCCTTTGCGATCGGCGTGCCGATGGGCATCCTGGCGGCCGTCAAGAAGAACACGATGATCGACTATCTCGCCAACATCATCGCGCTGACCGGTCTGTCGATCCCGAATTTCTGGCTCGGCATCATGTTGATCCTCCTGGTTTCGGTCAATCTCGGCTGGCTGCCGGCATCGGGCTACGAACCCTTCTTCAGCAACCCACTGCGATCGCTGGAAACCATGCTGATGCCCTCCTTCGTGCTCGGCAACGCGCTGGCTGCGACCCTGATGCGGCATACCCGCTCGGCAATGCTCAGTGTGTTGAGCGCCGACTACATCCGCACCGCCCGCGCCAAGGGACTGCCGGAAAGCACCGTCGTGCTCGAACACAGCTTCCGCAATGCGGTGCTGCCGATCGTGACGCTGACCGCCCTGCTGTTCGGCGAACTGCTCGCCGGCGCCGTGCTGACAGAACAGATCTTCACCATTCCGGGTTTTGGAAAGCTCATCGTCGACGCCGTCTTCAACCGCGACTACGCCGTCGTCCAGGGCGTGGTGATCTGCACGGCGATCGGCTTCATTCTGATGAACCTCTTGGCCGACATCCTCTACGTCCTGCTCAATCCGCGCATGAGGGCCGCCCTATGACCGCGATCGGAGAGACCGGCATTCCCTCCGCGGTCGACCGCACGCCGAGCCGCGCCTGGCGCAAGCTGAAGGCCAACAAGGGCGCCCTCGTCGGCCTTGCGATCATCGCCTTCTTCGCGATCCTCGCGGTTGCCGCCCCCCTTCTTCCGATTCCCGATCCGAACGCCACAAGCTGGTCGGCGACCCGCAAGGCGCCCTCCGCCACCCATTGGCTCGGCACCGACGACATCGGCCGCGACATTCTTTCCCGGATGATCTGGGGCGCGCAGGCTTCGCTGATGGCAGGCGTCTTCTCGGTGGCGATCGCCGTTGTCATCGGCGTGCCCTTCGGCCTCGTCTCCGGTTATTTCGGCGGCTGGATCGATATGGTCATCTCCCGCATCACCGAAGCCTTTCTCGCCATGCCGTTCCTCATCACCGCGATCGCACTCGCAGCCTTTCTCGGTCCGAGCCTGACCAATGCGATGATTGCGATCGGCCTTTCGGCCATGCCCGTCTTCGTGCGGCTGACGCGCGGCCAGGTGCTTTCGGTCAAGACCGAGGAATATGTCGAGGGCGCCCGCTCGATCGGTCTCCGGTCCTCGAGCATCATCATCCGCTATATCCTGCCGAATGTCTTTGCGCCGATCCTCGTGCAGGCGACGTTGACGATCGCCACCGCGATCATCGCCGAGGCGAGCCTCTCCTTTCTCGGCCTCGGCCAGCAACCGCCGGCGCCGAGCTGGGGCTCGATGCTGAACGTCGCCAAGAATTTCCTCTCCCAGGCGCCATGGATGGCGATGTGGCCGGGTGCCGCGATCTTCCTCGTCGTCATCGGTTTCAATCTCTTAGGCGACGGCCTGCGCGATGCGCTTGATCCGCGCGAAGCATGATTTCTCGAAAGGACATTTGACATGACCGCATTCACGACCCGTCCCGAGATCCTCGGCACCTTCGGTGTCGTTACCTCCACGCACTGGATCGCCTCGGCTGTCGGCATGAGCATTCTCGAAAAGGGTGGCAACGCCTTCGACGCGGCGGTGGCGACGGGCTTCGTACTGCAGATCGTCGAGCCGCATCTTTGCGGCCCGGGCGGCGACCTGCCGGCGGTGATCTATTCAAAAAAGAAGGACAAGGTCGAGGTCATCTGCGCGCAGGGGCCCGCCCCCGCCGGCGCAACGATCGAACACTACACGGCGGAAGGCCTGAGCCTGATCCCCGGCGACGGGCTGCTTGCGACCGTCATCCCCGGCTCCTTCGACGGCTGGATGCTGATGCTGCGCGACTACGGCTCGATGAGCGTGCGCGAGGTGCTCGAGCCAGCCATCTACTACGCCGAACACGGCCATCCGATGCTGCCGCGCGTCTCCGCCACCATCAAGGGGCTCGCCGCCTTCTTCGAGAAGGAATGGCCGACCTCCTACAAGACCTGGCTGCCTAATGGCAGCACGCCCGAAGCGCATGCGAATTTCAGGAATCCGGTGCTTGCCGATACCTGGAAGCGCGTCATCGCCGAGGCCGAGGTGAAAAGCGGCCGGGAAGCGCAGGTCGAGGCGGCCCGCGCCGCCTTCTATCGCGGCTTCGTCGCCGAGACGATCGATGACTATCTCAAAACCGCAGAGGTGATGGATGCGAGCGGCAACCGCCACAAGGGCGTTTTGACTGCCAACGACATGGCAAACTGGTCGGCAACGATCGAGGCGCCGCTGACCTATGATTATCATGGCTGGACGATCGCCAAGATCGGCCCCTGGGGCCAAGGCCCGGTCTTCCTGCAGACCCTGTCGATCCTCAAGGGCTTCGACCTCGCCGCGATGAACCCCGTTGGCGCCGATTTCGTCCATACCGTCGTCGAAGCGATGAAGCTCGCCTTCGCCGACCGCGAAGTCTACTACGGCGATCCTGATTTCTCGGAGATCCCTGTCACGCATCTGCTGTCGGAGGCCTATGCCGCCGAGCGCCGCAAGCTTATCGGTGCGGACGCCTCCTTCGATCTTCGCCCCGGCATCGTGCCTGGCTTCGAGGCGCAGCATGATCTGACGATGAAGATGCTCGGCGCGGATTCGAAGACCGGCGCCGTCTACGAGCCGACCATGGCGCATCTTTCCGAAAAGCGCGGCGACACGGTGCATATCGATGTGATCGACCGCGACGGCAACATGGTCTCCGTCACGCCATCAGGGGGCTGGCTGCAATCCTCGCCGACCGTGCCCGGCCTCGGCTTCTGCCTCAATTCCCGCGCCCAGATGTTCTGGCTGAAACCAGGCTTGCCGACGTCGCTTGCTCCCGGCAAACGGCCGCGCACGACGCTGACGCCGTCGCTCGGCCTCTATGAGGGCCGCCCAACGCTGGCCTTCGGCACACCCGGCGGCGACCAGCAGGAGCAGTGGCAGCTCTCCTTCTTCCTGCGTTATGCGCATCACCAGCTGAACCTGCAGGCGGCGATCGACCAGCCGCTGTTCCACACCTCGCATTTTCCAGGCTCCTTCTATCCCCGCACCCGCGAACCCGGCAGCCTGATGGCGGAGGCGAATTTCGGCCCCGAGGTCCTTGATGCCCTGCGCCGCATGGGCCACAAGCTGACGGTCGCCGATCCCTGGACGATCGGCCGGCTGACCGCCGCGAGACGCGATAGCGACGGACTGTTGCGCGCCGCAGCCACCCCGCGCCTGATGCAGGCCTATGCGATCGGACGATAACCATGACCTGGTCCATCGTCGCCCGTGATCCCTCGACCGGTCATCTCGGCATCGCCGTCGCGACCCGCTTCTTCGCCGTCGGCGCCCTTGTGCCGTATATTCGCGGCGGCATCGGCGCCGTCGCCACGCAAGCCTTCGTCAGCCCGCTTTACGGCGTCGACGGCCTGTCGCTGCTGGCCGCCGGCAAGGCGCCGGAGGAAATCATCGCCGACCTGACCGCGCGTGACGCCGGCCGCGATCAACGGCAGCTGCACCTCATCGATGCGAAGGGGCGCAACGCCGCCTTCACCGGCACCGCGTGCATCGACTGGGCGGGGCATCTGATCGACGAAAACGTCTCGGTCGCCGGCAACATGCTCGCGGGTCCCGACGTCGTCGCCGAGACGCTTGCCACCTACAACAAGGCGATGGACAAGCCGCTGGCCGAACGCCTGCTGCTGGCCATGCAGGCAGGCGAGGATGCCGGCGGCGACAAGCGCGGCAGGCAGTCCGCCGCCCTCGTCATCCATCGCGATCAGGATTATCCCTGGCTGAGCATCCGCGCCGACGATCATCCCGATCCGCTTGCCGAACTTGTCCGCCTCCATGCGGTGGCGGGTGAACGTTACCTGCATGTCGCCGAGACGATGGCCACGTGGCAAAATCCGAACGGCATGACCGACAGGCGCGAGATCGATGAAAAGATCGCGACGCTGGAAGCGGCCCGCATCACGGCAGGCAGGCCTTCCGCCTCCTTCGCCACACCTTTGAAGACGTGAATCAGATAAAACTAAGGGAACGACATGCGTGATGTTTCTTCGGCCCCCGCCTCTCCGGTTCTCTCCGTCCGGAACCTGACAACCTCCTTCCTCGTCGATGGCGACTGGAAGCCGGTGGTGCGCGACGTCTCCTTCGACGTCATGCCTGGCGAGACGGTGGCGATCGTCGGCGAAAGCGGCTCGGGCAAGAGCGTCACCTCCCTTTCGATCATGCGGTTGCTCGCCAAGGGATCGAGCCGCATCGATGGCGCCATCACCTTGAACGGCAAGGATGTTCTCACCCTTTCGGAAAAGGAGATGCGGCAGGTGCGCGGCAACGACGCGGCCATGATCTTCCAGGAGCCGATGACATCCCTCAACCCGATCTTCACCATCGGCCGCCAGATCTCCGAAGCGCTCACCTGCCACGGCGAGATCGGCAAGGCCGAGGCGCGGGCCGAGACCGTGCGCCTGCTGGAAAAGGTCCGTATCCCCAACGCCGCTTCGCGCTTCGACGAATATCCGCACCAATTCTCCGGCGGCATGCGCCAGCGCGTGATGATCGCCATGGCGCTCGCCAGCCGGCCGAAACTGTTGATCGCCGACGAGCCGACGACGGCGCTCGATGTGACGATCCAGGGCCAGATCCTCGACCTGATCAAGATGCTGCAGGAAGAAGAGGGCATGTCCGTTCTCTTCATCACCCACGACATGGGCGTCGTCGCCGAAATCGCTGACCGCACCATCGTCATGTATCGCGGCGAGGCGGTGGAAAGCGGCACGACCGACGACATCTTCCATCGCGGCAGGCATCCCTATACCCGCGCTTTGCTCTCGGCCGTGCCACGCCTCGGCTCGATGGCCGACCGGAAATGGCCGCTGCGTTTCCCCGTCGTCGATACCACGACCGGTGAACGCCGCGAGCCGGTCGAGGTGGCCGATACCGTCGACCGCCGCCGGACGCCGATCCTCGAAGTCAAGAACCTCGTGACCCGTTTCGATATCCGCGGCGGCCTGCTTGGCCGCACGACGGGCGCGATCCATGCGGTCGAGGACGTCTCCTTCGATCTCTTCCAGGGCGAGACGTTGTCGCTGGTCGGCGAATCCGGCTGCGGCAAGTCGACCACCGGCCGCTCGATCACCCGCCTCGTCCAGCCGAACGGCGGCAGTGTCAGCCTCGACGGCTATGACGTGCTGAGCCTTGATGCGGTCAGTCTCCGACGGATGCGCCGCAGCATCCAGATGATCTTTCAGGATCCCTTCGCCAGCCTCAACCCACGCATGACCGTCGGCGCCGCCGTCGCCGAACCCATCACCGAACATGGCCTCGGCACCGGCGCCCAGGCCCGCGACAAGGCCGCCGATCTTCTCGAACGCGTCGGGCTGAAACCCGACATGATGAAACGTTACCCGCACGAATTTTCCGGCGGTCAGCGCCAGCGCATCTGCATCGCCCGCGCGCTCGCACTCGATCCGAAGGTGATCGTCGCCGACGAAAGCGTTTCGGCCCTCGATGTCTCGATCAAGGCACAGGTCTGCAATCTGCTGATGGACCTGCAGCAAAGCCTCAACCTCGCTTTCCTGTTCATTTCCCACGACATGGCGGTGGTTGAGCGCGTCAGTCACCGGGTCGCGGTGATGTATCTCGGCGAAATCGTCGAGATCGGCCCGCGCGCGGAATTGTTCAGCAACCCACAGCACCCCTACACGAAGAAGCTGATGGCAGCCGTGCCGGTTCCCGACCCCTCACGTCGCGGCATCAAGCGCAACCTCGGAACCGACGAGCTCAAGAGCCCCGTTCGCCCGGTTGGCTACGTCGCGCCGCCGCGTCGATACCGGGAAGTGACGGCGGGCCATCTGGTGCGGGTCGATGAAGCCGCCTGAGCGTGAAATCCACTCTTCAGAGCACTCGATAAACAAGTATTGCGGGAAAATAACCCGTCCTGGTGGCGCGCGGGCCGTCTTTTTTGCTGCACCGCTTATATGACTTCTGCTAGATATTATTTTACCGATAATTATTAACGACCGATTCCACCCTTTTGTGTTCTCTTATCCTTGCGAATCAAAAAGGTTTGATTTGCCCGGGGACGGCCCCCATGTTGAAGCATGGGGCGATGCAACAGTTGGGTAGGAGCCTATGCTGCAACGGATTGAAGACATTGATGCAGCGCTCGTCGACAGGCTGCAGCATTCGGCGTTCAAGTACTTCCTGAAATATACCAATCCCGAAAATGGCCTTGTGGCGGACACGTCGATCGGCGGGGTTCCGTGCAGCATCGCAGCCGTCGGCTTTGCGCTTTCCTCCTATCCTGTTGGTGTCGAGCGTTTATGGATCAGCCGCGAGGAGGCAGCCGAACGCACGGTCAATACGCTGCGGTTCTTCGCTGAGGCGCGCCAGGGCGAGGAACGCCACGCCACCGGCTACCGCGGCTTCTTCTACCACTTCCTGCACATGGACACCGGCCATCGCGCCTGGAACAGCGAGCTTTCGACCATTGATACGGCCCTGCTCGTCGCCGGCATCCTCACGGCCGCACAGTATTTTAATCGCGAAGACGACGAGACGGAGACTGAAATCCGTGAACTCGCCACCTTCATCTACGAGCGCGTCGACTGGCGCTGGGCGCTGAACAAGGGTGACACCATTTCCATGGGTTGGAAGCCCTCTTCCGGCTTCCTGCGCTGGCGCTATCATGGCTTCGACGAGGCGATCATTCTCTATACGCTGGCGCTCGCTTCGCCGACGCACCCGATCCCGCAATCGAGCTACGACGCCTTCACGTCAAGCTATTCCTGGATGCTGCATGGCGAGCAGTCTTATCTCTATGCCGGGCCGCTCTTCATCCACCTCTTCTCGCATGCCTGGATCGATTTCCGCACCATTCAGGACAAGCCGATGGCGGAGCGAAACTGGGACTATTTCCGCAACACGCAGGTGATGATCGACGTCCAGCGTGACTATGCCGAGCGCAATCCCGGTCAGTTCGTCGGCTACAACAGGAATATCTGGGGTTTCTCTGCCTGTGACGGCCCCCCGCCGACACGACGCATGCGCGGCGGCCGCCAGCCGAAGGTTCTGGGTTATGCTGCACGTGGCGCACCGCTCGGCCCGGATGACGGCACGATCGCACCCTGGGCAGCACTTGCCTGCCTGCCCTACGACCGGCAGGCGGCTCTCGACGGCACCAAGGCGCTTCTGACCACCTATCCGAACCTGCTCTTGGAAGGCGGCTTCCCTGGCGGCTTCAACCCGACGGTCAAGACCAAGCGGCCGGAAGGCTGGGTCGACGACCGCACCGTCGGCATCGACCAGGGTCTTGTCGTCATGACCATCGAGAACGAGCGCTCCGACTTCATCTGGAAGCTGATGCGGCAATCGCCGGTCATCCGTCTCGGCCTCGAGCGCGCCGGCTTTACCGGTGGCTGGCTCGAAGGCATCGAGCCGGAAGAAGTGGTGCGCAAGTTCGGCTAGCGCACAAGCCCGGAAATCGAAGCGGATTTCCGGAGAGGATGACGCGAAAACGAAAACAACAGAGCCCGCGCGTCCGATAGGAGGTGCGGGCTCTTGGTTTAGCTCTCGAAGACATGCGCCTTGCCGGCGATGTCGAGGCGAACGAGGTCGCCTCGCGCCGGAAGCGCGACGCTCGAGGTCTTGATCAGGATTGGCGGCAGGGCGACGCCGTCGAGCGAAACCGCAACAGTGCAGACCGCACCGCCGAACTCCACCTCGACGACACGTCCGCCATAGTTGCGATCGCCGTCATCGGCAACGACACGAATCTGCTCGGGCCGCAGCATGATCTCGGCCTTGCCCTGACGACTGCCCTCGACGGCGACGCGGCCGAGGGCGCAGTCGGCAAGGCCGTTTCGGATGATGGCGGGAAGCAGCACGGCATCGCCGAGAAACAGTGCCGTCTCGCGATCGCGCGGATGCAGATACAATGATTGCGGCGATCCGGCCTGGATCAGCCGTCCTTCCCTGAGCACTGCGACCTGATCGGCAAAGGTCAACGCCTCTTCCTGGTCATGGGTGACGAGAATGGTGGTGATGCCGGCCGCCTGCAGCACGCGCGCAACCGCCTTGCGCATGTTTTCTCGCAGGCCGGTATCGAGTGCCGAGAAAGGTTCGTCGAGCAGCATCAGCCGCGGCTTGCGGCCGAGCGCGCGGGCCAGCGCCACACGCTGCTGCTGCCCGCCGGAAAGCTGATGCGGGCGCCGCGCCAGCATGCCGCGGTCGAGCTCGACCATGTCGAGCAACTCGACGATGCGCTTCTCGCGATCGGCTGCGCCTCGTTCGAAGCCGAAGCCGATATTCTCGGCAACGCTTAAGTGCGGAAACAGCGCGCCGTCCTGCGAGACGATGCCGATACCGCGCTTGTGTGCCGGAACTGTCGCCGGACCGTCCGCGAGCAGGTCGCCATCCAGCGTCACTCTGCCGACATCGGGTTGCTCGAAGCCGGCAATGATGCGCAGCAGCGTCGTCTTGCCCGAACCGGACGGGCCGACGACGGCCGTGCGGCTTCCGGCCGAGACCTCGAGCGAAATATCCTTCAGCGCCTGGACGGGGCCATAGCGCTTGCTGATGTTCTCGATCGTGAGCAGCGTCATTGGCCGGCGGTCCGTTTCGATTGGGTATAGAGCATCAGGGTGAGCGGCAGCGACAGCACGACCATCATGAAGGCGTAAGGGGCGGCCGAGACATAGTCTATCTCGCTGGTCAGCGACCAGAATTTCGTCGCCAGCGTATCGACGCCGTTGGGCGACAGCATCAATGTTGCCGTGAGTTCATTGGTGATGCCGAGTGCGGCCAGCGCGACGCTGGCGGCCGCTCCGGGTGCGGCAAGCCGCATGGTGATCTGCCGCACCGCCTGGCCTGGGGTGCGGCCGAGGCCCATCGCGGCGCGCTCCAGCTCCACCGGGGCCTGGGCTATGCTGGCGCGCAGCCCGACCATGGCCCGCGGCAGGAAGAGCATCACATAGGCGACGAGCAGCGTTGCGAAGGTCTGATAGAGCGGCAGCACGAGACGCACGGTGATCGTCACCAGCGCCAGCGCCACGACGACGCCCGGCAGCGAGCCGACATAATAATGGCAGGCTTCGAGCACGCGCTGGAGGCGGCCGGGCGCCCGCACGGAAAGCCAGGCCATCGGTGCTGCGGCAATCGTCGCCAGCACGCCGCCGACAATGGCAAGCACGATCGTCTGCAGGAAAGCGTTGCCGACTTCGATGCGCCAGATATCGGTGCCGCCGAGATAGAGCCAGCGGCCAAGCGTCACCAGCGGCACGCCGAGCGTCAGTACCGCCAGGATGACAGGTAGCAAAACGGCGGGCACCACGAACCAGCCCAGCCGGCGGCGGTCCGTGGGGCGTGGCGAGCCCGAGCCGACGCGGGCATAACGTTCGTTGCCGCGCACCAACACCTCGAAGCCGAGCAGAAAAAGACAGCAGGCGACGAGCACGCCGCCGAGCATGTTGGAAGCCGGGCTGTTGTAGGAGGACTGGAACTGGTCGACGATCGCCGTCGCGAAAGTGTCGAACCGGATCATGACGAACAGGCCGTACTCCGAAAGCAGATGCAGCGCGATCAGCAGCGAGCCGCCGCAGATGGCGAGTCTGAGCTGCGGCAGCACGGCCCGGAAGAAGACCCGCCACGGATTGAGCCCCAGCGAAGCCGCGGCATCCTCGATGGCCGGATCGAGGCGGCGCAATGCTGCTGCGACCGGCAGGTAGAGGAACGGGTAGTAGGCGATGACCGAGACGAAGACGCCGCTCTGCAGGCCGCGCATGCCGGGAACCAGGCTGACCCAGGCATAACTGTGCACGAAGGCGGGCACGGCGAGCGGAGCGATCGCCAGCCAGGCCCAGAGCCGCGCAAAAGGAATGTCCGTCCGCTCGGTCAGCCAGGCGAGCGTCACCGCAAGCGCGATCGACACCGGGATGGTGATCGATTCCAGGAGAATCGTATTGACGAGAAGTTCACCGACGCGCGGTCGGAAGACCAGGGCCTTCACCGTTTCCCAGCCGACATCGTAGGTCACCCAGCCGATGAAGCCGAGCGGCACGAGACTGAAGATCGCGACGATGGTTGCGAGGAGGATCACGGAAGCGTGCGGCATGCGTCCGCGTGGCAAAGCCATTCGCGTGGCCCTCGGCGCGACCGGCGCCTGGTTGCCGGATGCGAGCAATCTGTTGTCCTGCAGCAAGGCCGATGCCTTTACACGCTGAAAAAGGAAGGCAACCGCCTTGGAAAGGCGGTTGCCGGATATCGTCATGCCCTAAGGTTTTCTTGAGCCAAATGCAATAGTTTTGGCCGGAAGACGCCTGCGGCAGAAAGGTCTAAGCATGTCGCGCAAAAGTGTGCCGCGGTTTTGCGACGACGACATGCGGAAAACGACAGATCTAAAGTGTGGCGCGCCACGCTTTAGATCAAGCCGGCGGCCGTCATCAGCTCCACGACCTTCTTGCTGTCGAGGGTCGAAGCTTCGACCTTCGGAGCATTGAGATCGGCAAGCGGAGTGAGCTTGTCGTTGGAAGGCGCATCCTTGCCGATGGCATATTCATAGGAATCGCCGTCCTTGAGGACTGCCTGGCCGGCCTTGCTGGTTAGGAACTTCAGGAAAGCCTGGGCTTCCTTCATGTGCTGCGTGGACTTCAGGATGCCGCCGCCCGAAACGCTGACAAAAGCGCCCGGATCCTGGTTCTTGAAGTAGTGCAGGCCGACATTCTTGCTGTTCTCACCGGTTTTGGCCTGATCGCCGAACCAATAATAGTGATAGATGATCGCCCCTTCGACTTCGCCGGCGTTGACCGCCTTCATGGCGACGCTGTTGCCCTTGTAGGGCGTGGCATTTTCCTTGAGAGCCTTCAGCCAGTCGGCCGTCGACTGCTCGCCCTTGAGCTGCAGCAGGGCGGCGACGATGGCCTGGAAGTCGGCACCGGCAGGTGCTGCTCCCCAGCGGCCCTTCCAAGCCGGATCTGCGAGGTCGAGCATCGACTTCGGCAGCTTGTCTTCGGTGAGCTTGGTCTTGTCATAGGCAAAAACGGTGGTACGGGCGGCAATGCCGGTCCACATGCCGTCGGCCGGGCGATACTGATCCGGAACCTGATCCAGCGTTTCCTTTTCGATGGGGGCGAAGAGGCCCGCGCCATCGACCAGCGTCATCGCCGGCGAATTCTCGGTCAGGAAGACATCCGCGGGAGAGGCGTCGCCTTCCTGGATGATCTGGTTGGCGAATTGCATGTCGCTGCCCTGGCGCATGGTGACCTTGATGCCGGTCTCCTTGGTGAAGGCATCGATCCATTCACGGCCCAGGCTTTCGTGCTGGGCATTGTAAACGACGAGACCTTCGTCCTGCGCACTAGCGCTGCCAGCGAGCGCAGTGGCGGAGAGAAGCGAAGCGGCAAGCGCGAGGGAAAAACGGTTAAGAGCAATGTTCATGATGGCCTCCGTGACGATGTCACCCGAGCTCTCCAAGGGCGATGAGAGGCGTATATTTTTCCTGACTGCGGATTTCAAGTTTGGCTTGGCCAGAAAAGCCATCACAATATCTTGACTAAATATTTCATATTACAGGGGAATAAATCTCGATTTGGCAAAAAAGGCGACGCTTCCCGAGCGCCGCCTCTCTTTGCAGACTTTTGCAGCCGGCTTATTCGACGTCGAACTTGACGCCCTGCGCAAGCGGCAGCGTCCTGCCGTAATTGATCGTGTTGGTGGAGCGGCGCATATAGGCCTTCCAGGAATCCGAGCCGGATTCGCGGCCGCCGCCGGTTTCCTTCTCGCCACCGAAGGCGCCGCCGATCTCGGCACCGGATGGTCCGAGGTTGACGTTGGCGATGCCGCAATCCGAACCGCGGGCGGACACGAAGGTCTCGGCCTCGCGCATGTCGTTGGTGAAGATCGACGACGACAGTCCCTGCGGCACGGCATTGTGCAGCGCCAGCACGTCGTCGAAATCGCTGTATTTCATCACATAGAGGATCGGCGCGAAGGTCTCGTGCTCGACCGGCCCGGTCTGATCGGGCATTTCGACAAGCGCCGGACGAACGTAGAAGGCGTCAGCCGAACCGCTTTCGACGCGGTCACCGCCGGTCACCGTGCCGCCGGCCGACGTCGCCTCGCTCAGCGCAGCCTGCATCTTCTCGAAAGCCTGGCCGTCGATTAGCGGTCCCACAAGCGTACCGCTTTCCAACGGATTGCCGATGGTGACGGAGCCGTAGGCCTTCTGCAGGCGCGGCACCAGCTGGTCGTAGACGCTGTCATGGACGAAGAGACGGCGCAGCGTCGTGCAGCGCTGGCCGGCCGTGCCCATGGCGGAGAAGGCGACGCCGCGCAGCGTCAGGTCGAGATCGGCCGTCGGGCAGACGATCGCCGCATTGTTGCCGCCGAGCTCGAGAATGGCGCGGGCAAATCGCTGCGACAGGCGCGGGCCGACGGCGCGGCCCATGGCCGTCGAGCCTGTGGCAGAAACCAGCGGGATCTTTGGATGGTCGACCAGCACTTCGCCGACCTCGCGACCGCCGATGATCAGCGTCGACAGATTGGCCGGTGCGCTACCGCCCTCGGCGACGAAACGCTTCAGCGCTTTTTCGAACAGCGCCTGCACCGCAAGCGCCGTCAACGGCGTCTTTTCCGAAGGCTTCCAGACGGTGGAATTGCCGCAGACCATCGCAAGCGCCGCATTCCACGACCAGACGGCAACAGGGAAGTTGAAGGCGGAGATGATGCCGATCACGCCGAGCGGGTGCCAGCTTTCCATCATCCGGTGCTCCGAGCGCTCGGTGGCGATCGTCAGGCCGTAGAGCTGACGGGAAAGGCCGACGGCGAAATCGCAGATGTCGATCATCTCCTGCACTTCACCGAGGCCTTCGGAGGTAATCTTGCCGACCTCGATCGAGACGAGACGGCCGAGCGCCGTCTTTGCGGCCCGCAGCTCCTCGCCGAGCAGGCGGACCAGTTCGCCGCGCTTCGGCGCCGGCACGGCACGCCATTCGAGGAAAGCCTGGTGCGCCGCTTCGATCGCCGCTTTCGTCTCGGAAACGGAATGTTCCCTGAGTTTGCCGATTTCCTTGCCGGTGACCGGCGAGGTGACGGAAAGCGTGCCGCCGTGACAGCGGCTGGCATCGACGCCGAGTTCGGCAAGCAGCTTGGCGGTTTCGGTGGCGAGATCGAGGACGGCGATGGTCATTGTCGTGTTTCCAATCTTATTGTGCTTAGAAGCGTGCATCGGCGAAATGGGCTACCTGAGCGCCGGCTTCGTACCATATTTCCTTGAGCGCACGGAAGCTCGGTTCGCTGAGCGCGGTCAGCGGCAGCGGCAGATCGGCTTCGCCAATCCGGCCGAGGATATGCTCCGCCAGCGTGCGGCCAAAGACCGTGCCAGGCGCAATACCGCGGCCATTGTAACCCGAAAAGCCGACGACATTCGGGGCGAATTTGTGGAAGCGCGGCAGCGCATTGTCGGTCATGCCGATCTGGCCATACCATTCGCACTCGAATTCGACATCGCCGATCACCGGGAAGAGCCGCTTCAATGCGCGTTTGGCCCAGCCCTTGTGCACGGCAAGCCCGGTATTGCGCAGCGCCCCGACACTGCCGAAAACGAGCCGGCCGGCCTGGTCCATGCGGAAGGAGGAGAGGATTTCCTTGGTATCCCATGCGCCTTCGCGCCCCGGCAGGATCGACTGACGCAGATTGTGGCCGAGCGGCACGGTGGCAAAATTGAAATAGGGCAGATGCACCTGTTCGCTGCGCACCTGCTCCCACGGACCGGTGCTGTAGGCATCTGTCGCGACGATGATCCACTCGGCGCTGACTTCGCCGCTTGCCGTCTTCACGGTCCAGCGGCTGCCATTCCGCTCAGTAGCGATGACCGGACTGGATGTATGAATGGCGACGCCGGCCTTGACGGCGGCATGGGCAAGGCCGCGCGCATAGGCAAGCGGCTGCAGCGTGCCGGCGCGTTTGTCGAGCAGCGAACCGGTATAGGCATCACTGCCGATGCGTTTTGCCGTTTCCGCCGCATCAAGCAGCGTCACGGCTGCGCCGCGGGCGGACCATTGCGCCGCGCGATCCTCGATCTCCTTCAGCCCGTCCGCGCCGACCGCGCAATGCAGCGTGCCGTTCCGTTCGAGTTCGCAGGCAATCTGATGTTTGTCGATCAGCTCCATGACGAGCTTCGGCGCATTGCCGAGCAGATCGAGCAGACGTTCGCCATGCACCGGGCCGAGCACGCTGGGCAGATCGTTGGGCATCACCCACATGCCGGCATTGATCAGCCCGACATTGCGCCCGGCACCGCCGAAGCCGATCTCCTTGGCCTCCAGCAACACCACCTTCGACCCGGCTTCTGCAAGATGAAGGGCGGAAGAGAGGCCGGTGTAACCGCCGCCGACGATGACGACGTCGGCCGAAATCGCGCCGTCGAGAGGCGAGGTCGTCGGCGCTTCGGGCGCTGTCTTTTCCCAGAGGCCGTGGGAGCGCGGATCATTCAGCATGGCTCAGTCCGATCAGAGCGAAATCGCGGATACTCTAATGCATAAAAGAAAGTGTTGAACCTGCCATTTCACGCAACGGTCTTCAGCGGCAGGCCCGCAAGGTCGAGCGCGGCCAGTGCCGAATCCAGCGATGCAGCCTGACGTTCGGCGTAAAGTGCCAGCTCGTCCTGAACGGTAGCACCCAGTGCTGCCTCGAAGGCGTCACGGTTCGAGCGGGTCGCGTAGTTCTGCTGCTGGTCGGTGCCGAGGTTCGACTGGAAGATGCCGGCCGCGCTGACGGGCAGGAAGTCTTCGTAGACGATCGGGGTGAAGGCAAGGTAACCCTTGGCGATCAGCGCCTCCGGATCGCCGGGCAGCATGCTGCCGGCCGCGGCGGCAATGCCCGCAGGCGTCGCGGCATAGCGGAAGAAGGCCAGATCCGCCCTGCGCAACTCATCCCAGCTGTCCGGGAGTGCCTTGAAACGTGCGGCGAGTTCGTCGTCGTAGGCGCCGGCCTTGGCGCCGCCGGCGCCCACCTGCACCTCGCCGCGAACCGAGGCGAGCAACCGGTCGTAGAGCGCCCGGCCCTTCGCCGTCAACGCCACGCCGCGCTGTTCGATCTCCCCGAAGCGGGCGGTATGCGTCCCTTGAACCGCACCATCATCATCGGAAAAGGCGATCGCTTCCTCCAGCGCCTTGAAACTCGTCTGTCGCAGCAGGATATCGCAATGACGGCGCGGCGGCCCTTCGATGACAGCCTTCGGCGTGATGCCGCGTTCCGGCATGCGGGCCTGGACCGCGTCGATATCGAGCGTGCGCGGCGTCAGATGGTTGATGTGCGGCCCCTTGAAGCTGACGACGTCGGCGATCAGCCGATGCGCATCATGCAGCCGCTTATAGGTTTCGGCGCTGACTGTCGCTTCGCCATGCCAGCGGAAGGTTTCCAGCGCCTCGGCGACGAATTCCGTCGCTTCCGCCTCGGTCAGGCCGCCGTTCTGCTCGTGGCGCTCGATCAGCGCGACGGCACGCGGCGTGTAGATCCGCCGTTTCGCCAGAATGGCTTCGGCTTCGCCGCGCAACCCCTCGTCCTCGATCAGCTCCAATCGCAACAGCGAGGTGAAGACGCGGAATGGATTGACGTTGAGCGCTGCCTCGTCGATTGGCCGGAAGCTGGTGGAATGAACCGGCACGCCGGCGACCGAAAGATCGTAGTAGCCAACCGGCTGCATGCCCATGACCGCAAACAGCCGGCGGATGGTGAAGAGCTCGTCAGCCGTACCGAGCCGGATGGCACCGTGGCGCTCGACATCGATGCGCTCCAGCTCGCCGGCTTGGGCCAGACGTTCGCGCAGATCGGGATCGTTTTCGAGGCAGCCGGCATTCACATCCGCCACCAGTTCGATCAGCGTGCCGTATTGCGGCACCTCCGCCCGGTACATCTGCGACATCGCCTCGGTGAACAGCGATCGGATGCGGTCTGGGGAAACGAAGGCTTGCGGCATTGGGAAACTCCGGCTCATTCCGTTTTTGCAGGATGAACCTCTTTACACGCGCGACAAAGCCGCAAATATCGCTATTTCGGAAATAGCCCATTCTGAAACGGAATGACCATGCTGACGTCAAGACGTTTTCTGCCATCGATTTCGCATCTCGCCGCCTTCGAGGCGGTTGCCCGCACCGGCAGCGTGACCGCAGCGGCGCGCGAACTCGATCTGACGCAGAGCGCCGTCAGCCGCCAGGTAAGTGCGCTGGAGGAGCAGCTTGGCGTCGAGCTCTTCCTGCGCGAACGCCAGACCATGCGGCTGACGCTTGCCGGTGACGGATATGCTCGCGAGATTCGCGAGGCGCTGCGGCGGATATCGAGCGCCTCGCTGAACCTGCGCGCCAATCCGCATGGCGGCACGCTCAATCTCGCCATCCTGCCGACCTTCGGCACGCGCTGGCTGGCGCCGCGCCTGGGGCGCTTTCTCGCCGCCAATGCCGGCGTGACCATCAATCTGGTGACCCGGCTTTCGCCGTTCGATTTCCGCCTCGATTCGATCGACGCCGCCATCCACTTCGGCCATCCGCACTGGCCGGGCGCCGAACTCGCCTTCCTGATGTCGGAGCGCACGGTGCCGGCCTGCAGTCCGGATTTTCTGCAGCAATATGCGATCTCAGGACCGGAGGATCTGCTCGCCGTTCCGCTTCTGCATCTGACGACACGTCCCGACGCCTGGGAGCAGTGGTTCGCCAGCAACGGCGTTTCCTTCGAAAACGTCCACGGCATGCTCTTCGACCAGTTCGCCACCGCCGCGCAGGCGGCGATCGCCGGCCTCGGCGTCGCCCTGCTGCCAACATTCCTGATGCAGGAGGAGATCCGGCGCGGCGATCTCGTCGCCGCAGTCGACCGTGAAATGGAAAGTCGCGAGCGCTATTATCTCGCCTTTCCGCCCGAGCGCGCCGATTATGCGCCGCTTGCCGCCTTTCGTGACTGGATCGTCGCGGAAGCCACCACCAACCCGGCTGTGTGACGAACGGCTTGCATCGGCATGGCGCTTTCGACCATTATGCCTACCAAACAACTTTGCAGGAAATCTCCATGAAGCCGATCTTCGTCCAGCTCCAATGCGCACCCGGCAAGACCTATGATGTCGCCGACGCCATCTACCAGACCGAACTGGTCTCGGAGCTCTATTCCACAAGCGGTGACTACGATCTGCTGCTGAAGGTCTATATCGAGGAAGGCCAGGATATCGGCAAATTCATCAACGACAACATCGCCAATATTCCCGGCATCGTCCGCTCGCTGACCACGCTGACCTTCAAGGCATTCTAGAGCAATTCCAGCAAAAGTGCGTCGCGGTTTTGCCAGGCAAAGCGTGAAACGCTTTTGCCGGGAATTGCGTGAAAACAAAAGAGATAGAGCGTTTCCGTGATTCGAGAAAAACGGAAACGCTCTAAATTCCCGTCAGACACGGTTAACCCTTTTCGCGAAGATTGGCCCTCGCAAGCGGTCGCCTAAACCGCGCCTTAACGCCGGGCATATCTGGTCGTTGTTATCACGGGCCCGCATCAGCGCGGGCCGGCACGTGCAGCGATAGGTGGAAAATGTCGATCGTCGAGGCAGATAGGGTGCGCGCGAAGCCGAAGTTGGAAACAGCTCCGCTGATCGTCCATGTCGTGCGCCAATTCCTGCCCAATCGCGGCGGCTTGGAAGACGTGGTCGCCAATCTCGCCCGCCAGACCGTGCGCCGCGGTTACCGCGTGCGCGTCGTCACGCTGGATTCGCTCTTCACCGCGCCTGAAGACAAGCTGCCGCTTCGCGAAGATATCGACGGCATCGAGGTGGTGCGCATTCCCTGGTCCGGCTCCAGCCGCTATCCGCTGGCACCGCAGGTTTTCCGCCATCTCGCCGATGCCGATCTCGTCCATGTCCACGCCATCGACTTCTTCTTCGACGCGCTCGCCTGGGGCCGGCTGCTGCACCGAAAACCGATGATCGTCACCACCCATGGCGGCTTCTTTCACACTCGGAAATACGCGGCAATCAAGAAGATCTGGTTCCGGACGCTGACCCGCGCTTCAGCGATGGCCTATCGCCGCGTCGTCTGCTGCAGCGCCTCCGACCTCAAGCAGTTTTCCGAGATCGTGCCAGACAGTCTCCTGATCGAAAACGGCGCCGATATCGGCAAGTTTGCCGACACCGCTTCACGCCGGGCAAAGCGCCGCATCGTCACGATCGGCCGGTTCTCGGTGAACAAGCGCATCGACCATCTGCTCGATGCGATGGCCGCGCTGAAGACCCGCGACCCGGAATGGCATCTCGACATTGTCGGCGCCGAATCCGACCTGAACCGGGCGGATGTCGAAGGCGCAATCGAAAGGCGTCATCTTTCCGGCCGCGTCACCCTGCATGTGTCGCCCGACAACGACACCATCCGGCGCATCATCGCAGAATCCTCGATTTTCGCCTCCGCCTCGGAATATGAAGGTTTCGGCCTGGTGGCGCTGGAGGCGATGAGCGCCGGCCTCCTGCCGGTGCTGAACGCCAACGATGCCTTTGCGACGCTTGCCGCCCGGCATCCCGTTCTCATGCTTGCCGATTTCACCAATCCTGAGACCGCCGCCACGGCGATCGAAACGGCCTATGAAGACCTTTCACGCCAACCGGACGTGGTGCGGGCCGGGCTTCTCGACGCCGCGCGCGGCTATTCCTGGGATATCGTCGCCGGACGCTATATCGATCTCTACAGATCGCTTGATGTCGTCGCCGCGGAAAGCATCTGATCCCTCCAAAGCGCGTCGCGATCTTTCAGATTCGCTTGCCGGACTTTAGGTCTTTGTTTGTTTTCTGCATGTCTTAGGCGCAAAACCGCTGCGCACTTTTGCGCGACATGCTTCAGAGCAATTCCAGGAAAAGTGCGAAGCGGTTTTCCGTCCGGAATTGCGTAAAAACAAAAGGCTAGAGCGGTCCTGCGCTTCCGTTAAAAGCTGAACCGCTTTGGCTGAAATCCCGGTCATGCTCTGGCGAGACGGATGATCTCGTCGAGCACGAATTTGCGCGATTGTGGCGGCGTCAGATTGTGGTCGGCATCCGGCAGCATCAGCAGGCGCACGTTCGGATAGCGGGAAAGCCTGGCGCCACGCGGCCCGAAGTGGAAATAGACGTGGTCGAGCCCGACGTCGCCCTCGCTGTAGATCAGCGTCAGCGGCACCTTGCGCTTGCCGAACAGCGCGAAGGAGTGCCGGACCTCGCGGGCGATATGGCGCCGGTCGGGAAGCAGCTCGAGCACCGGCGCGATCCACGGCGACAGCCGGCGGCCGGCGGCGATGACGATATTCTGCAGCGCCGCAACGACATCCACCTGGCCGCGCAGCAGCCGCTTCAGCGTGTCGAGCCGCGCCAGGCGCTGGCTGTAATCATCCAGGCTGCGGGGAACGGAGACGACATGCTCCCTGCGCACCGGCATGTCAGGATCCCAGTAATAGACGAAGGGATTGATCGACACGACAGCCTTCAAGCGCTCGTCGGCGACGCCGGCGCGGAAGGCGACATAGCCGCCGCTGCATCGGCCGGCGACCATGACGGGGCCGGCGACGACGCCTTCGAGCAGATCGAGCGCGGCGACCGCATCTCCGGTCTGCGTATCCGAATAAAGTACCTGTTCCGGTGCATCCGGCCGCGGCGGGCTGTCGCCGACATTGGCGGAATCAAAACGCAGCGAAACGACGCCTTGGCGGGCGAGCTCGCGGGCCATATCAACCGTCGTCCGTCCCCAGCCGGCATGCCGGTCATAGGCTGTCGACAGAAAGAGCACGGCATTGCCCTTGATCTCACCGAGCGGCCGGCTGACGACGCCGACCAGATGATTATGGCTTCCGAAACGGACCGGCGTTTCCGCAAAATCATCGCCGGCAAGCAACGGGTTGTCGATCGCCGCCGGCGAATGGGCGGCGGATGTCTCTGTCGTCGTTGCCTCCAGCCACGTCGTCAGCAGCGCGACGACAGCCATCGGCGTCTTGGCAAACAGCGGATTGGTGGCGAGTTCGTCATAGCCTTCGAAGGCCTTCTGCTCGACATCGGCGCCAAGCGCTATCAGCGCATCGGCAAAGCCGGTATCCTCGGCCTTGGCAGGACGTTCGAGGATCAGATAGCGCGAGGCTGCGAGCCCCTGCGGCGAGGTGATGTTGAGCTTGCCGAGCTCGGCAGCGATTTCCTCGGGCATGACGAGCCCGGCGATCTGCACCTTCGCGGTCTGGACATGCTCCTTGCCGAGGCCGAGATCGGCATCGATGATCTTGGACCACATGTTGAGTTCGCGCAGATAGGCCCTGCCGCTCAGCACCGGCGCCAGCATGACGAGGCTGTCGACGCCTTCGATCGAAGAACCGACGCGGTGGGCAAGCGTCGCGCCGAGGCCCTGTGCGATGAGGATGATACGGTCGCAGCCGCTCAGCGACTTCAGCTTGTCAGCGGCCGCACGGATCGAGTTTTCCCAGGTTTCCAGCCTTGCCGGCAGCACCCCGAAATCGAGCGCGTCACCGGTGCCGCGATAGTCGAAGCGCAGGCTCGGCACGCCGATATCCGAGAAATGCTCGGCCGCGACGCGGAAGAATTTGCGGCTGCACATCTCCTCGAAACCCCAGGGGCTGACGAAGAGCACGGCGGCCGAACGTTTCTTCGTGAGAGGATTCTCAGGCATGAACAGCCCGATCGTGCCGTCGAAGACGACAGGCAGGGCAGCGTTGCGTCCCGCCCCCTCGGCCGGTTCCAGCGAGAATTCGCCGGGCGCGACTTTGGCGCGATCGGGATCGCCGGGAAGCCGCGGCGCGATGAAATTGATCGCGTGGCCAACCGGTCGCCGCAGCAGGGACGGCATCTTGTCGAGAATGGAGCGCATGACTTCGACATCCTCGCCCGGCACGGCGCGCAGCACACGGAGCGCCGCGAAATAGGCGAATGCGCCGGCGATGATCGCGCCGACCAATCCGGCCGGACCTTGGACGAATTCCAGCACGGAAATCGCTCCGCAAGCACAGAGGACGGAGGCGAGCGTCACCTTCGTCAGGCTTGCGTAAAGACCCGAAAGCTGGGATCCGAATCCTGTCTGTCTGATCATCATCACCGACATCGCAACGAATACGAGGATGCGCACAAGTGCAGCACCCTCGGCCGCAAGCCTAGGTACGATCAGTAAACAACCCGCTACCATCAGTAGGCCACCTATCACACTGATGTTCAGGCGGGAGCGGGCCCTGTCCATCGACAGCAGGTAGAGGCTGAGGATCTGCATGAAAGTATAGGCGGGAGCGACGAGCGCAAGCAGCGCCACCACCGTTCCGCTGCGGCGGAACGCTTCGCCGAACACCACGAGCACCAGTTCGCTGGAGATCGCGGCAAGCCCGAGGCTCATCGGCAGCACGATATAGGCCATGCTGCGGGTGACGGCGGCGAAGACCTCGACCGGCAATGTCGAATCGTCGCTGCTGTGGCGCCGCTCGGAATAATAGGGCAGCAGGCTGCCGGTCATCTGGATCGGCAATTGCAACGCGATATTCGCGATCGACAGGCCGACGGCATAATAACCGACCATCTCCACCGACCAGAACTGCTGCAGGAAGAGCAGCTCGAGCCGGTTGAGGAAAATGGAATCGATGATGAACTGAATCGACAGGATGACGGAGGAAGAGGCGAGATATTTCAGCGAGACCCCGCACCAGTCGCGCCGTGCCAGAAGGATCGGCAGCGTGGCGAAAAACAGGACCAGCTGGCCGAGCGCATAACCGACGAGAACACCCTCGACGCCATAGAAAACGGCACCGACGGCAACGCCGGCAAGCTGCACGATCGAGACGGCGACCGTCAGCTTAAAGAAAGCGCCAAGCTTCTTTTCGCCGATCAGGTAGAATTTGACGAAGGATCCGATCGCCTGGATGAAGAACAGCACGCCGGTGACCAGAGCGACGGATGGCGCGGTGTCGGCCCAGTGCATCTTTTCGGACGTCAGGAAGAACAGCGCGTAGAGCGCCAGCAGCACGACGGTCGAGAACATCATGAAGCTGACGAGGATGGCGGCAAAACCCCGCCGGCGGCGCGCATCGAAACCCTCCGCCGAAAGTTGCGGCAACGTCTTCAGCAGTGTGATGCTGGAGCCGAGCTCGGCAATCGAGGCGCCGGTCACCACCAGCCAGAGCGAAAAGGCGACGATGCCGTTGGCTTCCGGCCCGAGCAACCGCGCGGTTATGATCGAGGAAACGAAGCCCGTCAGAAGCAGCAGCATGCCTGCCGCCGCGTTCATCACCGAGTTTGCGATAATACCCTTCGACATCTGTCCATCCGTCAGGATCGGCCTACCGCCGCATACCCGCCATCTCTAATGCGAAAATGTTAAAATAAAGCGGAGTGACGACCTCAGCTTAGCTGGCCTGCATCGCCGTCAATGTCTGAAGCGCCTTCTCGTAGCTGTTTTCCGCAAGGTAGCGCAGCAGGAACTCCCGCGCCTTCCCGGCCTTCTCTCGTGCACGCTCTGGCGCGCGGAAAATGTCCCTCAAGTACCCGGCCGCCGCCTCGGGTGAGGGGTCGGCCCAGACCGCTCCCTCGAGCCCGGCAAATTCGGGATGGGTATCGACCACCGGAATGAGGGGAGAGCCAACCAGCCAGCTATTGTCGGGATCGCAGAAATCCACCGTTCCCGACCAGGCCGTGGAAACGACGGGCGTATGCTGCATGATCGCCTCGGCAACCGTCAGCCCGAAACCTTCGGAACGATGCAGCGAAAGATAGGCGTCGGAACAGCGGATGAGGCCGTTGATATCGGAGTTCGACAACCTGTCGGTGACGATCCTGATCCGGGTATTGCCCTTAACCGAAGCGACCAGTTCGCGCAGGCCTTCGTCCTTGCCGATATCGCCGCTTGCCTTCATCAACAGGAAGGCGCTGGGGCATTCGGCGGCAAATATCCGGAAGGCCTCGATGACGGCCTGCGGATTCTTCCGGTTGATCGAGGAGCCGGCGCTGAAGATGAAGCTGACGAGAAAGGCGTCTTCCTCGATGCCGAATTTCTGGCGCATGCCTTCGGTCGCCGGCTTCTCGGTGACGGGATGCGGAACGACGATGACGGGCGCCGTGGTGAGAGGCGCAATCGCCCGCCTGGTGAATTCCGACGGCACGAAGACGGCATTCATGTAATGCATCGCATTGCGCCACTCCGCCGGCACGACTTCGAGCTCCCAGGCGAAATAGCCGATGTTGAAAGCGCGGCTGAAATTCGCAACACCCTTCTTCAGGATGGCGCGCGGCAGCATCGGCGGATTAAGATGCCAGATCCGGCTTCCCGCCGGTTCGGTGGAAAGATGCGACGGCGTCCATCCGGCGAATGAATTCTCGTCAGGATGCGTGCTGACGTCGGAGAGTGAAATCGCCAGCCCCGCCTCCGACAATGCGTCAGCGCAGAGCCTTGCCGATTCGCCGACACCGACCGCCATCGAGAGATAACCGACGACTTCCACCGGCCTGCGTGGGTTGAAGGCAACACGCGACCGCGGGATCAGCCGCTGCAGGACATGGGCGCGCAGAAGGCGGTATATCGTTCTCAAATCACGGTCTTTCCCAATGGATCGGCATCATTCTTCGCAGGGGCATCAGCCCTCGATTGCGACGCGATGCGAACTGCCTAGACTTCTGATCTCTCCCGCAGGCGGAGTATCGCTTTCCGCGCCGGACAGCGGGTGGAGCTTCACCCGCCGCATCGCGCCGGGGGCAAGGTGGAACCAGTCGTCGTCGGCCCGATAGCCCTCGACGTCGATATGCACCGATTGCGCCAGCCGGTCGGTCCTGAGATCGACGAACCAGTCGTCGTCTCTGCCGAATGATGCTTCGATCCCTGCGTCATGCAGCGCCCTCCCCCGTCCGCAGGGGAAGTGGAAGCTCTCGGCGAGAATGGCGCCGTCTACCAGCGAGCGCAGGCGTGCGACGCTTGCATCATGCGCCGGCGGCCCGAAACGGAAGGCATAGGTCGTATCGAAGAAGGCGCCGAACAGCGCGGTGCAGGCAAGGCGCTCCGTGTCCCTTGCCGCCAGCTTGAAGGCCCTGCTGCCGCTGACGACCTGCTGTTTTCCGTCGCGCAGGCAGACGACCTCGAGCTCGACGTCGAGCGCGGCATCCGTCTCGTTAACGACATGCACGTCGAGACCGTTCGTTCCCTCGTCGGTGAAGATTGCCTGAACCGGCCGGAAGGCACGGCGCATCGCATACCAGACGGGCTTCGGCTCTCCGGTGGAATCGATCACCCCCCAGCCGGGGCCGGGCAGCAGGTCCTGCAGCGTCCAGACAAGCGCGCCATTGCAGGCCGAGCCTTTGCGCCGCCATTCGGCAAAAGTCTCTTCGATCACCTCGCCGGTGACGGCGCGGGAGAGATCGAGATAGCGTTCCGGATCTTCGCGGCGCAGCTGGGCCGGATCGAAACCGTAGAGAAGCTGCAAGTAAAAGTCGCGGACATCCTCGAAATCCCACGATGCGCTGCGGTCGCGGGGCACACGAGCCTTCCATAGCGGGCTGTGGACGGCGGGCACGTCGAGATGACGTTGCAGCGTCCTCTGCTGCGGCACATGCGCGAAGGCGAGGCTTTCGGAGGCAAAACGCACATCGGCGCGGCGCGCATCGGCAATCGGCCGCATATAGGCGCCGACGCCGTAATAATGCGCGATACCGGCATTCGGCGAAAAGGGCATCGCTCCGCCATAGGGCGAGTTCGGGACATAGGGCACATCGGGGCGCATGCGCGCGACGACCGCCGGGATGATTTCATCAGTGACCGGTCCGCTCCAGAATTCCGCCGGCAGACCGAGCATTGCCGCCTGCTGGTGGATTTCGCTGCCGCCGCAGAGCACAGCCAGCGAAGGCGACGCCTGCACGCCGTGCAGAAGTTCCTCGACCTCCGCATGCACGTGACCGAGAAAAGCCTTGTCGTTGCGCGGATAATCGAAATTGGCGAACATGAAATCCTGCCAGACGAGCAGACCGAGCTCGTCGCAGAGCGCGAAGAAATCAGGCGTTTCGTAGGCCATGGTGCCGCCGATGCGGATCATGTTCATGCCGGCTCCGGCAGCAAGCCGCAGGAACGGCTCATAATCCGCCCGCCCGCTCGGTAATCGCGCGATATCGGCCGTCGTCCACACGGCGCCACGGCAGAAGATGCGTTCGCCGTTGACGAGGAGCGCGAAGTCATCGCCATCTGCACCGCGGTCGACGTCGATGCGCCGGAAGCCGGTCCTGCCGAGCGGATATTCCACCCCGTCGGAAACCAGCGTCAGCTCATAGAGACGCGCAGCGCCATGCGTATGCGGCCACCAGGGCTCGATATCGGAAAGCTTGAGGATAGCCGAGTAATGACTGTCGCCGACCTTCTCGAAGGGCTGCTCCATCCCGCCGCAGCGCAGCAACATTGAGGGATTCTCGGCATTGCTATGCAGGGACACGCTGAGACGGCCGACACCACTCTCCTCGAATACGGCGCGGATGGAGACATTGTCGATCGAGACGGGATTGCGCCGCACCATCGAAATCGGCCGCCATGGCCCGACGGCATGGATATCGGGGCACCAGCCCGGCATATGACCGAGCAGCGTCGTGCGGAAATTCTTCAAGCCCGCCGGCGTGATCATCTGCGGCCGCCAGCGCGCACGGGGCCCCGGCTCCGACAGGCGGGGACCGAGCGCCCGGAAGCACAAAGCCAGTTCATCGCCGCCCGAAAGCGTCACCGGAATCTCATGCGCCGTGAACATGCTCTCGGAAAACAGGATTTCCTGGCCGTTCAGGAAGACATGGCAGAGCGTCGCCAGTCCTTCGAAACGCAGGATCGCGTCGCCGGGCTCGGCATCGAAAAGCCGGCAGAGATACCAGGCATCCCGTGTGTTCAGCGGCTCGGGATTTTCCCGGTCGAAGAGCCCGGCTTTTTCAAGCGCGGCGGCGACGGTGCCGGGAACCGGTGCTGGAATCAACTGCGCCGAGAGCGGGATGTCGTGCGGCACGGCGCAGGCGCCCGGCTCCGTCAGGATCAGGTTCCAGCCTTCGGAAAGTAGACTTTCCTCGGCACCGATGCTCGCCAAACGCCCCCGCATGGTCAGATCTCCGGCCTCAGATTCGCCCCGCAAGCGACGCCATCATGGAATCCCATGCATCGGCGGCAGGATCAAGAGCTGCCTGCAACGGCTCGAACTTCTTGCGGGTGACAGCGCGGGCAAGCTGGAACTGCACCGATTTCGCCACCTCCGAAATGCGCCTGGCATGCTCGGCGGCAGCCGCAAATTCACCAGGGGAGAGCCAGGTGAGATGATCGGCCGCCAGCTCGAAATTGGCGCCTACCTGGCGAAGCGTGTTGAAGGCGTATTTATGGAAGAAGCCGAACGGCCGTTCCGCCACCGCCTCGACCTGTTGCGGAAAGATGCTTGCAAAGGCGCGAATCGGGTTTTCGCGGGGACGCCTGATGAAGTGAAAGCCGGCCAGCCGCCGCGCGGTCGATCGCAGATGCTCTTCATCAGCCGGTCTTTCCGGGAATCGGGCAAATTCCGTGTAGGGCAGGAACGGCGGGTCGTTTTCCGTCAGCTGCAGCTGGAACAGACCGTCGAAATCCTCGCCTTCGAGACGGAAATAACCGGCATTGTGGAAATAATCGACGCGCTTTGCCGCAACATCCAGCCGGTTGATCGCAACCGTCGTCTTGCCGTGCTCCTGCCGGTAGGCGGTGCCGCGCGTATCCGGCATGTAAAAGGAATCCATTTCGATCAGGCAGAGACGGCCCCGCGCGATCTGAACCTCGGCATGGCGTTCGACACGGTCGTAGATGGCAAGCTCAGTCGCACGAATGCCGTAGAGCGCTTCGAGATCCTCGAGCGGCACCTTGAAGAAGGTGAACTGGTCGCCCTCGAAATCCTGCGTCAGGGTAAAACCCAGCATCGCCTCTGGTGCAACGCCTGATGTCGCCAGCACTTCGATCCAGAGATCGACATAGCAATTGGTTTCCGGCCAGGCGCGCTCGCCGGAATGCAGCGCATGCGCCCGGTAGGTTTCCGGGTCGATTCCCGAAAATACCGATGTCATCGATTTGCTCAGCCCCACAACGCTTTCCGTACGCTGGCCGGCCATTGCTTCACATCGAGCCCGTGATGATGGAAGAGGGCAAGGGCGATGCGCTCCAGTCCGAAGCCGACGCAGGCGGTGTGCGCGACACTGCCGTCTTCGAGATTGAGACCCCATTTGGTGCCGAAGGCATCCTGATGGTAGTTGAAGCTCATGCAGGCGGTCGGATTGGCAGCCGAGGTAATCGGGATCAGCAGCTCGAACTTCAGGTTCTGGTCGCGCTGATTATTGGCGAGCATCTTGCCGGCGCGGCCGAAGAACGGATCATTGGCGACGTCGATCGTCACCTCGAGACCGACGGCCTTCATCATCTCGACACCGCGATCCATCCAGCGCTGGCGGAAATCGGTGACGTGCAGCTCGGTGCCCATGCAGACATATTCACGCATGCGGAACAGCTGCTGGCGGGCCGGGTCTTTCGACGGCTCATGGCGGAAGCAATAGGATTGCAGGTCGAAGAGGCCGCCCGACTTCGGCAGGTTGCCGCGTTTGGCGATCGTCGGATAGAGCGGATAGCAGGCAGCCGGCGTCAGCACGATGTCGGTCGCCTCCTGCCCCTTGGTCCAGTCCTCGCCGACTTCCATGCATTGCAGCAGGCTGACATGATCAAGCTCGCTGCCGCAGAAGCTGTGCACCGTGCCGGCGAGCTGCGGAAAGCTCTTCATGTAGCCGCTCTTTTCGAAGAAGGCGCGGTTCATGCCGGGCGGAAAGCGCATGGCCTCCGCACCATCGGCGCCGCCGAACGTGTCGATCAGGCGCTCGAAGGCAGCGATCACGTCTTCGAACTGGCCGCTACGGCCGTAGAGCCCGTCGATGCCGGTATCGATCAGCAGGCCGGATTCGAAAAGCCGGTCCAGAAACGAGGTCTGCATATCCATGACTGTCACCCCAGTAGGCTAGTGTCCTGCTTATGGACAAGAAGCATGCTCGACGTGTTGCCGAGGATGCGGTCATTCGAGATCATGAGCTGTGCGGAATGCGCGTCGCGCAGATGGCGTCCGAGGCTGAAGGGCGTGCCGTTCTTGTAGCCCATGATGCCGCAGATCAGCATCGCATGGTTGACGATCTCCAGGATCGTCTCGGACGAGGCGATTTTGACGTTGTTCATCGCCACCGCAAATCCCATCGAAGAGAGCCTGTCGGCATCGGCCTTGGCATCTTCGTAGGCCTTGAGGCCGGCAACCACGTTGGATTTCACCATCTGCAGCAGGTTCGAAACCTCGGCAAGGCGCAGCGCGCCCGGCGGCTGGGCATCCGGCGCCTTGCGGGCAGCGGCGCGCACGAAAGCCTGGGCGCGCACAACGGCATCGACGGCGATGCCGTACCAGACGCCGCTCCACAAGAGGTGCGAGGAGGCAAGCATGGATTGCGCCGCGATCTCCGCGAAAGGCTTCGGCAGGATCTGATGCGCCGGCGCTTCGCCCTTGAACAGGAAGCCGTCGGAGCAGGTTCCGCGCATGCCGAGCGTATTCCAGACATGCGTTTTCTCGAGCGTGTACTGGTCCTTGAGGAAGGCCGTCAGCACCTGATCGGAGGAAGCCGCCTGCGCGTGGGCACGCGAGGTGATGAGAATGGCGTCGGCATGCGAGCCATAGGAAATGACGGTCGCATCCTTTTCGAGACGGCACGTGTCGCCATCGACCTCGACCGCACAGATGCTGTTGCGCAGGTTTCCGCCGATACCGCCTTCGGTGGTGGCGGATGCGATCAGCAGCTGCTCAGCGGCGATGCGGCGCATGAAACCGCGATGCCATTCGCTGTCGGCGCCGTGTTCAACGAGGCTCGACAGCTTGATGTGGTGCATGGCGAAGACCATGGCGCTCGCGGCGCAAACCTGGCCGAGCAGCGAGCACAATTCGGCGATCTCGGTGATCGAGGCGGATTCGCCGCCGAGATGGCGCGGCACCTGGATGCCGAGCAGCCTTTCGGCCTTCATCGCATCCACGGCTTCCCGGGGGAAACGGGCTTCGGCATCAACGGCATCCGCGTGCTTCGCAGCGATTTCGGCGACGCGGGCCACCCTTGCGACAAGACCGTCCTGCATGATCTTGACGGGGAAATTCATCACGCGACCTTCCGGCTGTCCCGGATCAGATCGACGGTCCTGGCGATGGCCGAGATGCTCGCGAAGGATTTGCGGTTCAGGAGATTGTCGGGAAATTCGATGTCGAAAGCCTCTTCGAGACCAAGCATCAACTGCACAGAAGCAAAGGACGTCAAACCTGCCGCATAAAGATCGGCGTCGTCGGCGACCTGGTCGATCGACCCAGGAAGCTTGCCGAATTTGGCTACGAGGTCGCGGATTGCCTTATTCATCCCATCACTCCAAGATTCTCATGATCCCGAACCGGCGTTCATCGCCTTGTCATGAGCGTTCTTTTAGTGCGGAAAACAGAACATTCCGCTAATTAATTGAGTTAAATATGACTAAGGCTCATAGTTAGGATTTTAGCGATCCTTTCCGCACTGTCGTAAATAACCATTTTATATCAGTGTCTTATGATAATTTCGACGCTGCGACACACTCTAGCGTCTGGCGTGGCGAGTACAGAAATGACACGCAAAACGCCGACTTTTGTCTCAATCGGCGGGCGGATAGGAATGCTCGCCACCGCGATAATCGGTGACGGAATAACATCCGTCGCCGGTCGCCCGGATCGCGCTCCCACTGACGACGGCCTTGCCGTGACCGCCTGGGATATCGAGGATGTAGGCCGGCTGGCAGAGACCGGAAATCCGCCCGCGCAGCGCCGCGACGATCTCCTGCCCCTCTTCGATCGTCACTCTGAAATGGCCGGTGCCGGGCGCCAGATCTGGATGATGCAGGTAATAGGGTTTGACGCGGATTTCGATGAAAGCCTTCATCAACTCCGCAAGCACGGCGGGATCGTCGTTGACACCCTTGAGCAGCACCGACTGGCTGACCATGGCGATGCCGGCATCGACGAGGCGGGCGCAGGCGGCCCGCGCTTCCGGCGTCAGTTCTCTCACATGATTGGCGTGCAGAGCCACATAGACCGTCTTGCCGCTTGCCCTCAGCGCGTCGATCAGCGCCGCATCGATCTTTTCGGGATCGACGACCGGAACGCGGGTGTGGAAACGCACGATCTTCACATGCGCGATCCCGGCAAGCGTCTCCATGATCTCGTGGAGCCGGCGCGGCGAAAGCACCAGCGGATCGCCGCCGGTGAGGATGACCTCCCAAATCTCCTCGTGACCGCGGATATAATCGAAAGCGGCCTGCATCGCCGCGGCATCGAGCGTGCCGAGGCCCTGCGGCCCGACCATTTCGCGCCGGAAGCAGAAGCGGCAATAGACCGGGCAGACATGAACGGCCTTGAGCAACACACGATCGGGATAGCGGTGAACGATGCCTTCGACGGGGCTGTGGGCATGATCGCCGATCGGATCGGCGCGCTCTTCGCGGGCGACCGTGAGTTCGGCTATATCAGGCACGAATTGCCGAGCGATCGGATCACTGGGATCGGTGCGGTCGATGAGCTTGCTGATCGCAGGCGTCAGGGCAATCGCGTAACGCGCGGCAACCTCCTCGAGACTTGCGCGATCGGCAGACGCGACCAGTCCTGCCTTTACAAGATCGTCGACGCTCTTGATCGGTTTGACGACATTCATCTTCCGTACTCCGCAACCGGCGCCCAGAGCACCTGGTCGATGCGTGATGCTCCCGTTGCGAGCATCACCAGCCGATCGAAGCCGAGCGCGATGCCGCTTGCCTCAGGCATCAGCGCCAGTGCGGCAAGGAAATCCTCGTCGATCGGATAGGTCTCGCCGTAGATCCGTGCCTTCTCGGTCATCTCGATCTCGAACCGTCGCCGTTGTTCGGCAGCGTTGGTAAGTTCGCCGAAGCCGTTCGCCAGCTCGACGCCGCAAGCATAGAGCTCGAAACGCTCGGCAACCCTGGGGTCGCGTGCCGAGGGACGCGCAAGTGCTGCCTCCGAGATCGGATATTCGTCGAGGATGGTGATACGGCCGAAGCCGAGATACGGCTCGATCTTTTCGACCAGCACCCGGCTGAAGAGATCGGCCCAGCCGTCGTCATCGGCAACACGCATGCCGACGCGCCTGAGCTCGGCCGCTAGATGGTCGCGATCGGTCGAACCGTCGGCGGCGACCGAGGCGAGAAGATCGATGCCGGCATGACGCTCAAACGCTTCGGCAACGCCGATCCGCTCCGGCCCGGCAAAGGGATCGCTCTCGGCGCCGCGATAGGCAAGCTTCCCGGTCTTCACCGTTTCGGCTGCAAGCGCCAGGATCCGCACGCAATCCATCATCAGGCTCTCGTAGCTTTCGCCGGCCCGATACCATTCGAGCATGGTGAATTCGGGATGGTGCAGCCGCCCGCGCTCGCGGTTGCGATAGACATGGGCAAAACACGAGATGCGTTCCTCGCCCGCCGCAAGCAGCTTCTTGCAGGCGAATTCCGGCGAGGTGTGCAGGTAGAATGGCGCCTTTTGCCCATCCGTCGTCAGTGCTTCCGTGGCGAAGGCATGCAGATGTGCCTCGTTGCCGGGCGAGACCTGCAGCACAGCCGTATCCACCTCGACGAAATCCTCGCGCGCGAAAAACCCGCGCAACGCCGCCTGGATCGCATTGCGCCCGATCAGGAACGGACGGCGGTCGGCATGCACGGACGGGGTCCACCAGGGGGACGCTTTCGCCGAAGAGTTCATTCCAAGCTTTCTTCGCCGGAGAAGCCGGTATAGGGGGTGGCTATTTCCCGGATTTTAGGTTAGTTGCGCCCCAAAGAAAAACATTTGCGTCTTCGGAGCGTCTCGGCAGTCATCTACGACGCCGAAAGCCGAGTTACAAGGAAGTCTTATGGTCAAGGTCATCGCCTCTTCGGTCCGCAAGGGCAACGTTCTCGATGTCGACGGCAAGCTTTACGTCGTTCTCACCGCCCAGAACTTTCATCCGGGCAAGGGCACACCGGTCACCCAGGTCGACATGCGCCGCATCGTCGACGGCGTGAAGGTTTCCGAGCGTTGGCGCACCACCGAACAGGTCGAGCGCGCCTTCGTCGAGGACGTGAACCATCAATTCCTCTACGAGGACGGCGAAGGCTTTCACTTCATGAACCCTGGAAACTACGATCAGGTCGTCGTCGATGTCGACACGATGGGGGACGACAAAGCTTATCTGCAGGAAGGCATGACCTGCGTTCTGTCAATGCATGAAGGCATTGCGCTGGCGATCCAGATGCCGCGCCACGTCACGCTCGAAATCATGGAGACGGAACCGGTCGTCAAGGGCCAGACGGCATCGTCCTCCTACAAGCCGGCCATGCTGTCGAACGGCGTCCGCACTCTGGTGCCCCCGCACATCAATGCCGGCACCCGCGTCGTCATCGCCACGGAAGACAATTCCTACGTCGAACGCGCCAAGGACTGATCCTGGTTTCAGCCTATTCAAGAGGCCGGCTCACGCCGGCCTCTCACTGAGATGTGGAATTCAGGCAGGTGTCGATGCCGAGTCCACTCGCAGCACGAGATCGTTTCGGACGGCCCATTCTGCCGGAAATATCTTCGTTCAGCTGAAGCTGCATCCAATCCCCAGATCCGAATTCAGATTACCTTCCGGACCTCGCTCTCAAAGCTCATGACATGAGCCATCGCGATCTTTTCGGCCTCATCTGCGTCACCTCTGCACACCGCCTCAAGCATGAGGACCTGATCATGCAAGACGTCCTCAAGGCGCGGCACCAAACTTGGAAACCGTTTCATGGCGACGTACAGGATTCTCAGCGACAGATTGTGGTAGTGATCCAGCGTATCGGACAGGAAAGGGTTTTTCGCCACTTTGTAAATGAAGCGGTGAACCCGGCGATCGAGAGCAAGTATGTCCTCCAACGCCATCGGACCGGTTGTTTGCTTGAGCTCATCGATCAGTTGCCGCGCTTCTTGCCGCTCGAACTCGCGCAGCCTTTCCGCAGCTAGTCGGGTCGCCCAGGACTCGATCCGTGCTCGCGCCTCATAAACCGCAGTAAGATCATTGATATCGATCTTGCTCACAAATGTGCCGCGCCGCGCGCTGACGACAACGAAACCATCATATTGCAGACGCTGAATCGCCTCCCGGACCGGCGTGCGCCCGACGTCCATGCGTTTCATGATTTCGGCTTCGCGCAGAAGCGTGCCCGGAGGAAGCAGCGTCGTAATGATGTCGTCGCGCAGCCGAATGTACGTCCGTTCCGCCAGTGTCGATTCCGCCGCTTCGTAATCCACTTCGAATGCCGACATATTCAGCGTTTTCCTCTCTCTGCCCGTTTCCGCATAGCTAGACGCTTTTCCGCCTAGAAAAAAGCCGCTCAACGAATCTGCTTGACTCCATATCATGTCTGCATATTCTTAATATATCAGCAATATATAACCACAAAGAGGGGTTCCAATGAAACATGCTGAATTGACGAAAAAATCGCAGGCAAACGGGATTATTGCCTTGGCGGTCTTGGGTTTGGGGCTATTCGCGACGGCGGTGCCATCCACTGCAAACGCCGACGATCTGGAGCTGATGAAGCCGGGCACACTCGTCGTTGCAGTGCAGCCTTACATGCCCTATACGGCGGTCAAGGATGGAAAGCTGGTCGGTCTCGACAGCGACATCCTGACAGCCGTGGCCGATAAGCTCGGCCTCAAAATGGAAATCAACGTCACCGACTTTCCAGGCATGCTGGCTTCCGTCCAGACGCAGCGGGCTGATATAACCATTGGCGGAATTGCATGGTCCGACGCTCGCCAGAAGGTCGGCCTGTTCACGGACCCTCCGTACTATTCGCCGCCGGCCATGGCGGTGAGCGGCACGGCGAGCTTTCCGGATGTTGCGAGTCTGGAAGGCAAAAATCTCGGCACTGTGACGGGGTATGTCTGGGCGAAATCGATCGCGCAGGTCCCTAACGCATCACCACATACGTTCCCGAACGCCGAAGGTGTGTTCCAGGATATTTCTTCCGGACGTCTGGACGTTGGCTTTCTTGATCCGCTGCTGATCACCTATCAACAGCAGCAGCGCCCCGACATGAAGGTCCGCATCAAATATCTTAAGCCGCCGACAAACGAACAGGTGGCCGCACACCCCGATTACAAATATTTTCAAGCCTACATGACCGGATTCTACCTTCCCAAGCAGTCGCCGAAGCTGGCCAAGGCTGTATCCGATCAGATCGACGGCATGTACAAGGATGGATCCCTTGCGGCTTTGATCACGAAATGGGGCGGCGATCCCAAGCAGTTCCTGGTTCCATCGCCCGAGATGGCGGCACAGCGGCGCGGCGTTGACCGTCCCGCCGACTGGAACCCGCCTTCCATCGCGAAGTGAGATCGGGGCATGACGGCGCTGTCATCCTTCACCGATGTTTTCCAGGTTCCCTGGAATGACTACGTCGCAAGCATTGCCGGGGGTCTGCTCAGGACCCTCGGCTACACCGTGGCCAGCTTCATTGGTGCGACGATTCTTGGTCTTGCACTTGCGTTGATGAGGCTCAACCGGCTGCGGCTCGTCCGCGTCCCTGCAGCGTTCTATACCGAGCTCTTTAAAAACGTACCGCTTCTGGCGATCATATTCCTCACATACTTCGGCCTGCCTTCCGTAGGCATCAGGCTGGAGGTTTTCGAGGCTGGAGTGTTGAGCTTGGTGCTCTTCTACGCCGCTTACCTGTCCGAGATCTTTCGGGCCGCTATCGCCGGCGTACACCAAGGACAGCAAGAGGCGTCTCAAGCTCTCGGGCTAGGGCGCGGCAAAACGTTCACCCATGTCGTCCTGCCGCAGGCAGTGCGGCTCGCGCTTCCCGGTACGAACACAATGTTCGTCGACCTGATCAAGTCGACCTCGCTGCTTGTCACGATCTCCGCCGCCGAACTGATGACGCAGGCACAGTTGATAGCCTCGGAAACATTCCGAGCGCTTGAAGTGTATCTCGTGATCTCTACGGCCTATTTCGCTATCTGCTACCCGGTGTCACAATCTCTGCTTCTGCTGGAGCGCAAGATCCATGCGGGCGTGCCATTGTCCTTGGCCAGAAGACGCCGGCTGAAATTAGCGAGGACCTACCTCGCCGAGGGGAAGATCTGCCCATGACGACCATCCCTGCCAAAACTCCTTTCGTGTCACGGCAGCCGGTCGGACGCCCGGCCGTCACAATCAGCGGATTGCGCAAGTCTTTCGATGGGCGCCTGGTGCTTGACCGCGTCGATCTCGAGGTTCCCGCTGGCAAGATCGTGAGCATCATTGGCCAGAGCGGCGGAGGAAAGACCACCCTCATGCGCTGCGTCAATTTGCTTGAACGTCCCGATCAGGGAACGATCACTGTCGGCGATGAGACGATCTTCGCCAATGGCGAGGTGACCTGCCGCAACCTTGCAAAGCTTCGGCAACGTGTCGGCATGGTGTTTCAGCGCTTCAATCTGTTCCCGCATCTGACGGCCGTGGAGAACGTCGTTCTCGCTCAGATGCATGCAGCCGGGATCGGCGAGAGAGAGGCTGTGGAACGGGCCGTGGAACTTCTGACGAGAGTAGGCCTCGCCAAACGGGCGATGGCTTATCCGGAACAGATGTCGGGCGGCGAGCAGCAGCGTGTGGCGATCGCACGCGCCCTGGCGCTAGAACCAACGGTGTTGCTGTTCGACGAGCCGACATCGGCGCTCGATCCTGAATCGACCGGGGAAGTGCTACGCGTCATGCGGGAACTTGCGGCCGACGGCATGACGATGATCCTGGTCACGCATGAGCTGCCCTTCGCGAAGGAAGTGTCCGACTGGGTCGTGTTCATCGACGGTGGTCTTATCATCGAGCAGGGAACCGCCGGAGATGTCCTTGACCGTCCAACCGAAGCACGCACGGCGGCTTATGTCGCGCGCTACGCTTCGCCAGGCTAAAGCATGTCGCGCAAAAGTGTGCAGCGGTTTTGCGGCAACGACATGCGTAGAAATAAAGAGCTAAAGCGCAAGGAGCGAATCTGAAAGATCGCGACGCGCCTTAGTCCTCGATTGAACCGAACCGGCCCGGCGGCGCATGGCGCCGCCGGGTTGGCGAATTCACATAACGGATCGCGGCATCACAAGGCGCCGAGGTAGATACATAATTTCATGGACAAACTAACGACAGATATCGCCGTCATCGGCGGCGGTGTGATCGGCGTGGCAACCGCGCTGCGGCTACGTGCAGACGGTCGCGATGTCGTAGTGATCGAACCTAACAAACCCGGTTCGGGAGCATCTTACGGCAATGCTGGAACGATCGCCGACTATGCAATCATTCCCGTCGGTACGCCCGCCATCCTCAAAAACCTGGCCTCGCTGCTTCTCAATTCCGACAGCCCGCTGTCCATCCGCAAAACGGCATTGCCCACGCTGTTTCCTTGGCTGATGCGTTTTGCCTACGAATCTCTCCCGCACAGATACAGAGACAATACGAGCCGCATCGCCGACCTTCTGTCCGACGCTTCATCGGAATGGCTCGAACTCGCGGCAGAGATCGGCGCATCCGATCTTTTGAGCGCGAAGGGATGCCTCTATCTCTACCAGACGCCCGAGGCCTTCAAGGCAGCCGCTTCGGATGTCGAGCTTCGCCGAACCTATGGGATAGCGCAGCAGCTTCTCACACCCGACCAGGTGCAAAGCCTGGAGCCTCGGCTGCCGCAGGTCCATGGCGGAGGGCTTTTCTTTCCGAAAGCGATAAACTTCACCGATCCCGGCCAGGTCATGAGCGTGATGGAAGCCGCCGCCAAACGAGCGGGCGTCGAGTTCGTTCGAGACTCGGTGACGACTATTTCGCGTGAGCGGAGCGGAGTGAGGATGATGGCTTCGGCCCACAGCATCCATGCCCGAGCGGCGGTGATCGCTGCCGGCGCCCATTCCCGCGGTCTGGCTCTGCAGCTCGGAGAGCGGGTCCCCCTGGATACCGAGCGGGGTTATCATCTCGAATTCGATATGGAAACATTGCCGGTGGAACGACCGGTATGCCCGACGCATCACGGATTTTATTTTTGCCCGATGCGCGGCCGCCTGCGGGTGGCCGGCACTGTGGAACTCGGAGGCATCACCGCGCCTTCGAACCCAAGGCGCCTCGAAGTGTTGTTGGCAAACGCTCGCAGGATTTTCCCGACGCTTGGCGAACCAAGCCGCAGTTGGATGGGCTTCCGCCCTTCCATGCCCGATTCCGTTCCGGTCATCCGGCCTTCAAGAGGAGGAAGGGACGTGGTGTTTGCTTTTGGACACGGGCATATCGGTTTGACGTTGGCACCGCGGACGGCTCGGATGGTCAGCTCCATTCTTGCCGCTTGATCGCGTCAGGAGCATGTCGTGACATACGGAACTGTGATTGCGACACCGCTTCGCTCCCATCATCAGAGATGCGGGTTGCGCGGGCGGTATTTCTTGACGAGTTTCTGGTTGATCTCGGCAGCGCCCGGCATGTTGGCGCTGAGATAAATTGGCGCATCGCCGGATTTCGAAAGCTCCGAGGCGACTTCGGCGAAGATCGCATTGATGACCGTCACGCCGACTGCCGTCGAGACCGGCCCGACCCGAAGCCCCGTGCCTTCGAGATCGACAACGGCATCACCCGGCGGCAGCCCGTTATCGAGCACCACATCGGCCACGTCGGCGAGCCGCCGGCGGCCATTGGCGATCGCTGAGGAATAGGCGATCGAGGTGATGGCGATCACCTTTGCGCCGATTTCGCGCGCATAGTCGGCGGCCTCGATCGGCGCGGCGTTGACGCCGGAATTGGAGGCAATGATGATGACATCGCCCGGCTGCATGCCGTAACGCTCCAGCATCGGCCGCACCAGGCCCTGTGTGCGCTCATAGACCGAGCTGATGACCGCACCCTCATGCAGCATGGCCGAGCCGACGAGCACCGGCACGGTGAAAGCGAGCCCGCCGGCACGATAGTGCACCTCTTCCGCCAGCATGTGCGAATGGCCGGTGCCAAAGACATAGACGCGCTTGTCGCCGTGGGCAGCATCGAGGATGACGGCTGCTGCCTGCGCCATCGGCTCGGCAAGCACCTGTTTCAGCTCTTCCAGCCGGCCGATCAGGTTGGAGAAATAGGCATCGGTAATGTCGGTCATCCCGCTTCTCCTAGAGCATGTCGCGCAAAAGTGTGCCGCGGTTTTGCGATAACGACATGCGCAAAAACAAAAGATCTAAAGCACGAAGAGCGAATCTGAAAGATCGCGACGCGCCTTAGCGTTCAGGCCGCTTCGCCGCTGAGCCAGGTGGCGGTGACGGCAAGCGCATCGGTCAGATGCACGAGATCGGCGCGTGTCCCCGGCGAGAGATGGCCGCGATCAGCAAGCCGGAGGAAGCGGGCGGGATAAAGGGTCGCCATGCGCAACGCCTCGGCGAGCGTCAGATCGAGATAGGTGACGCCGTAACGGATCGTCGAAATCATATCGACATCGGAACCGGCCAGCGTGCCGTCGGAAAGCACCAGCTTCGAGCAGAAGCCGCCTCTTTCGCGCCGGACGGTGCGCCCGTTCAGCGTGAACGAATCCTTCTCCGAGCCGACAAGCGACATCGCGTCGGTGACGAAGAACAGCTTGCCTTCGCCGCGCTTGGCGCGCAGTGCCGTGCGCAAGGCCTTCGGATCGACGTGATGGCCATCGGCGATGATGCCGCACCAGGTCGAGGGATGATCGATCGCCGCGCCGACGAGACCGGGCGCACGGTGTCCCAGCTGGCTCATGGCGTTGAAGAGATGCGTGACGCCCCGCGCGCCGGCATCGAAACGTTCTTCCGCCGCCTCGCTCGAACAATCGGAATGGCCGATGCTGATGGTGACACCGGCTTCCGCAAGCTCGCGCACCTGGGCAACCGTCACCTGCTCGGCCGCCATTGTGACGAGCAGCGTGCCGATCGCCTCGCGTGCCTGGATGAAGGCCTTGACGTCGCGGTCCTCCACCGGTCGCATCAGTTCGGCCAGATGCGCACCCTTCCTCGCAGGCGCCAGATGCGGACCTTCGAGATGCAGACCGGCAACGCCGCGGTTCGCCTTGACAGCCTCCTTGGCCGCCTCGATGGCGGCAATGGACGCTTCTGATGTATCGGTAATCAGTGTCGGCAGCAGCGACGTCGTGCCATAGGGCCGGTGTCCGCCGGCGATAATGTCCATCGAGGCGGCGGAAGGCTCGTCGTTCAGCATCCGCCCGGCGCCGCCATTGACCTGCGCATCGATGAAGCCGGCCGACAGAATACCGCCCGCAAGCGTCACCACCTCGCCGTCCGACAGATCATCTCTGGCGACGATCGCTTCGACCTGTCCATCGGCAACGATGAGCGCCTTGTCGTCATGGAAGCGCTCGCCGTCGAAGATGCGGGCGCCGAGGAAGATCTTGCGGACCATCAGACCGTCTCCGTCACCTTGAGCAGGTTCGCCGGCTTGTCGGGATCAAAGCCCTTGCGGCGCGTCACCGACTCGATCAGCCGGTAATAGACGAGCAGCGACACCAGCGGATCGACGAGGCCGTTGCCCGTCGTCGGCACGCGCAGATGGACACCGGAAAGCGGCTGCGCCGAGAAGCCGACAGTGGTGGCGCCGAGCTTCTGCAGGCGCTCCAGCGCCTGGACATTGTTGGCGAAGGCCGCATCGTCGGGTGCGAAGGCGACGATCGGGAAGCCCGGCTGCACCAGGCGCATGGGGCCGTGCATCAGTTCCGCCAGCGAGAAGGCCTCGGCATGCAGGCCGGAGGTTTCCTTGGCCTTCAGCGCCGCTTCAAGTGCGATCGCAAAGGCCGGGCCGCGGCCGGCGGTATAGAGCGAGGTCGCGTTGAAGAGCACCTCCTCGGCTGCCGCCGTGTCAATCCCGGCGGTCGCCGACAGTGCCTGCGGCAGCTTGTCGAGCGCGGTCTGCAGGTCGGACGCGCCGCCGATCGCAGCCGTCACCCCGGCAAGGGCGGCGACCGAGGCGATGAAGGATTTCGTCGCCGCGACGCTCTTTTCCGCACCGGCATTGAGGCCGAGAACGATATCGGCCTGTTTCGCAAGCGGGCTGTCGGTGACGTTGACGACGGCGATCGTTGTCGCTCCGCCCTTCTTCGCCGCATCCTGCAACGCGACGATATCGGGGCTGGCACCCGACTGCGAGACGGTGAAATGGACGCCGCCCTTCAGATGCAGCGCCGCACCGTAGACGGAAGCGATCGACGGACCGACCGAGGCGACCGGAACGCCGCAGGTAATCTCGAAAAGATATTTGAAAAAGGTGGCGGCGTGGTCCGAGGAGCCGCGCGCCGCCGTCGTCACCACGCTCGGGCGGGCGGACGAAAACAGCCGGGCAATCTCGGCAAAGACCGGTTTTTCCTTTTCGAGAAGCGTGGCCACCACCTCTGGCGATTGGCCGGCTTCTTGCAGCATCAGTGACTGGTTGTCATTCATAGGTCATCTCCGATTCTCAATTCGGCTACGAAATCATAGGCATCGCCGCGATAATGCGAGCGGGTGTATTCGACGACGCGCTGGTCTTCCAGGCGCGAGACACGTTCGATCAGGAGCGCCGGCGCGCCCGATTTGACGTTCAGGATTGCGGCGGAGGACGGGTCGAGCGTGACCGCCGTCAGCCGCTGCAACGCGCGCACGGGCCTGTGGCCGCTGGCCGTCAGCGCATCGTAGAGCGATCCCTCGCCGCCGGCATCGTGCCCGAGGAACTTGATCGGCACCACGGCGCGTTCGATCGCCAGCGGCAGGCCGTCGGCAAGGCGCAAGCGGTCGAGCCTCAGCACCGGCTCGTCGCCGCCGAGGCCGAGCAGGAAGGATTCCTCCGGCGACGGCGTATTGACCGCCCGCGACAATATCCGTGCGGCCGGCAGACGCCCGCGTGAACGCATGTCGGCGGAGAAAGAGGACAGCCGCCAGAGCGACTGTTCCATGCGCTCTACTCTGCTCGACACGAAAGTACCGCTTCCGTGGCGCGATTCCAATGCGCCGGACGCCATCAGATCGCGATAGGCGGTGCGCACGGTGACACGGCCGAGCTTCAGAGCTTCGGCAAGGTCGCGCTCGCCCGGGAGTGCGGTGCCGGGCTTCAGCAGCCCTTCCTGAATGAGGCCGGTCAGCGTCTGCGCCAGCCGCTTGTAGAGCGGCCCGGTCAATGCCTCGTCACGCAGGCCGCGGCTATTCAATTCCGCTATCAGACTGGTTCTATCCATGGACGCACAATAGAACCTATATAGGACCAATCGGCAAGACAGAATCGAGTGCCGAAAGAAAAAACCCTCGCCGGCTGGCCGGCGAGGGTTTCATAGCGACCAAATCTGACAACCGTGCGTCGACAGCGCCCCGCGTTAGAAACGCGCGGCGCTGGAGGACGCTCAGTTCTTGGTGAAGATATAATCCGTCTCCTGGCGCAGCACTTCGCCGGGGCGCAGAACCGCATTCGGAAAACCTTGGTGATTGATGGCATCCGGCCAGACCTGGGTCTCCAGGCAAAAGCCGGCGAATGGACCGTATTTGCGCCCGCCGATGCCGGGAGCCCCGGTATCGAGCTTGAAGCCGGCATAGAACTGGACGCCTGGCTCGGTGCTGCGCACTTCCAGCGACACACCGGAATAAAGGCTGCGGGCGAGCGCGACACTCCGCTTGGCGGTGCGCTCGGCGGACAGGCAGAAATTATGGTCGTAGAACGCCTGTTCGCTGCCGACGAAACGCTTCATCGGCGCCATCTCGCGGAAATCGAATTCGGTGCCCTCGACGGAACGGATCTCGCCGGTCGGCACCTGCTTCTCATCGGTCGGCAGATAATGATCGGCGGCAATCATGATATCGTGGCCAAGCGCATCGTCGCGACCGTCGAGATTGAAATAGGCGTGCTGGCAGACATTGGCGAGCGTCGGCTGGTCGCTGGTCGATTCGTAGGTGATCGACAGTTCACCGTTGCCATGCACCCAGAAAGTCGCCTGGATGGTGCAATTGCCGGGATAGCCGGCGCGGCCATCGGGATCGACGATCTTCAGCACCACGCGGTCGACGTCATGCTCGACGATCGTCCAGTTGCGTTTGGCGATATTGTCGCTGCCGCCATGCAGATGCGTCACGCCGTTTTCATTCAGTTCGAGCTGATAGTCCTTGTCGTCAAGCGTAAACCTGCCGCCGCCGACGCGGTTGGCGCAGCGGCCGGGTGTCGCGCCGAAATAGGATGAATAGAGGGGGTAGCTGTCGAAATCGTCGAAGCCGAGCTGCAGCGGCGCGTCATGTCCCTCGAGGCGCAAATCCTGGATGACTGCGCCCCAGCTTATGATCTTGGCCGTCAGCCCACCGCCCTTGATCACGACGCGATAGACGGTTTCGCCCGCCTTCGTCTGCCCGAAAACGTCCCGCTCCAACTTATCCGACATGATCGACCGTCCATTCTATCTCTGCTGCGAATTCCTCAATTCGGAATCGATTTGAGGAATTTGCAGCGATTCAAACTGTGCATTGCACGTCCGATGAAGACGCGCGGTGTGGTAGGGTTCGGGACAGGAACCTGCCCGCATTTGCTTCAATCCGCAACCGGCGGATCGGAAAGAAAATGCCGCAGCAGTGAGGCGGCGGCATCGGCTCGAGGCGCGATCGGCAACGGTCAGAGGTCCGTGCCGATCTCTTCCACATCAAAGGGCGTCGTCTGGTAGATTTCGTTGATCCAGTTGCCGAACAGGAGATGCGCATGGCTGCGCCAGCGGTTCTGCGGCGCTAGCGCCGGATCATTATGCGGGAAGTAATTGTGCGGCATCTTGATCGGCACGCCGGCATCGACGTCGCGAAAATACTCGTCGGAAAGGGAAGTGGAATCATATTCGACATGGTTGAACATGTAGAGCCGCCGGCCCTTCTTCTCATGCACGAGACACACGCCCATCTCGGGTGATTCCATCAGGACCTCCAGGCTTTCGGACTTCTCGATATCGGCGCGGCGCACTTCGGTCCAGCGCGACACCGGCACCTCGAAATTGTCGGAAAAGCCGTTGAGATAGATCGACGAAGGCTTCAGATTGCGGTGGCGGTAAACCCCGAAGGCCTTCTCTTTGAGCTCGTATTTCGGAACGCCGTGGAAATGATAGATCGCGGCCATCGCGCCCCAGCAGACGTTCATCGTCGAATGGACATTCGTTTCCGTCCAGTCGAGAATCTGCTGCATCTCCGCCCAATAGGTGACGTCCTCATAGGGCAAAAGCTCGATCGGCGCCCCGGTGATGATGAAGCCGTCGAACTTGCGATGTTTTACCTCCTCCCAGGTCTGGTAGAAGGCAAGCAAATGATCTTCTGACGTATTCTTCGCCTTGTGGCCGCCGATACGGATGAGCGACAGTTCCACCTGCAGCGGCGAGGCGCCGACGAGACGCGCCATCTGCAATTCGGTCTTGATCTTGTTCGGCATGAGGTTGAGCAGCCCGATCTGCAACGGTCGGATATCCTGACGGATCGCCAACGTCTCGGTCATCACCCGCACACCTTCCTGAACCAGGGTTTCGAAGGCGGGCAGCGTATCGGGGATCTTGATGGGCATTGCGGTCACTCGATCAAAAACAAAAACCGGCGGCGAAAAAAATCGCTACCGGTCCGCACGCGGCCCTTTAGCGATTTTTTTAACGTGGCTGCAAGCCGGCCGGCCAAATCACCACGGAGCGCTTTAATTAGACCCAGTCGGGTCGCGAATCAACTGTCGACTGCAGTCAAGTGACCTCTGCCGCATCATCACAGTTTAATGAATGATAGAATCTGTTGATAGACCCGTAACGCCACCATGTTATTTATAGGGGCATGGGCGATTTGGAAAAGCGTAATGGCAGATAAGATTGAGGGGAGGCCGGGCATCCGAAGGCAGGATAGGGTAGGGTATGATTTCAGCCTGACATATCGCCTCGGCGTCATGTTCTCAGCATTCTGGAATTCGGAAGTGCGTGGCAGGGTGCTGTTTCTGGCGACCGTGCTGATCCTCGTTATCCTGGCGACGTCCTACGGCCAGGTCATATTGAACGAGTGGAATGCGCCCTTCTATGACTCGCTGGAGCGCCGCGACCTCGGCGAATTCTTCCACCAACTCGAAATCTTCGCGATGATCGCCGGCACGCTGCTGCTGCTCAACGTGCTGCAGGCCTGGCTGAACCAGATGACGGCGCTCTATATGCGTGAAGGCCTGTCACGCGATCTCGTCGACCAGTGGCTGAAGCGCAAGCGGGCACTGCGGCTTGCCTCCAGCGGCCTGATCGGCGTCAATCCGGACCAGCGTCTGCACGAGGATTCCCGCAACCTTGCCGAAAGCACGACAGGGCTCGTTCTCGGCCTGCTGCAGTCGACCATCCTCCTGGTGAGCTTCATCGGCGTGCTCTGGGAGCTTTCGAGCGGCTTCATCTTCCGCATCAGCGGCCACAGCTTCTCCATTCCGGGCTACATGGTCTGGGCGGCGATTTTCTATGCCGCTTCCGCCTCGGTGCTGAGCCAGGTCGTCGGCCGCAAGCTGGTCAAGCTCAATGCCGACCGTTTTTCGAAAGAAGCCGAGCTTCGCTTCACGCTGATGCATGCCAATGAGAACATGCCGGCGATCACCGTTGCCCGCGGCGAGGAGAACGAGCGCCGACGTATCAACACCGACATCAGCTCGGTACTGACAGTCGTCAAGCGGCTCGCCATGGCCAATACCAATCTCACCTGGGTTTCGGCCGGCTACGGCTGGCTGGTAATCGTCATCCCGATCATCGTTGCCGCCCCAGCTTATTTCTCCGGCGGCCTCACCCTCGGCCAGCTGATGATGTCGGTCGGCGCCTTCAACCAGGTCAACACGGCGCTGCGCTGGTATGTCTCCAATTTCGGCCCGATCGCCGAGTGGCGCGCCACGCTGATGCGCGTCACCGATTTCCGCCAGGCGCTGCTCGACATGGACGAGGACTTCGACCTGAAGGACAGTATCGCCTATGAAAACGCCGCGCCCGACACACTGACGTTGAAGGATGTGGTGATCGTCGCCAAAGTCGGCGAAGATATCGAGGAATGCGGCGGTTTCCGACTGCGTGAAACCAATGTCGTGATCAAGGCCGGCGAAAGGATCATGATCAACGGCGATCACAGCGTCAACCGCAAGCTGCTGTTCCAGGCGATGGCCGGCCTCTGGCCGTGCGGTAGTGGCACGATGGGCCTGCCGCCAATCGACGACATGCTCTTCGTTCCGCAGGTTGCTTATGTTCCCGGCGGCACGCTGCGCGAGGCGCTGGCCTTTCCCGAACGTCCCGAAGCCTACGAGAAAGCCGCCGTCGAGGCGGCCCTCGACATGGTTGGCCTGCATTCGCTGATCGCAAGGCTCGATACCCGCGCCCGCTGGGACAAGCTGCTCGACGGCGACCAGCAGAAAGCGATCGGATTTGCCCGCCTCCTGCTCGTGCGCCCGCGCTGGATCATCTTCGACGAAGTGCTGGAAGGCATGGAGCCGGAACTGCAGGAAACAATGGCCAACCTGCTCGTCTCCATGCCCGAAAGCGGCATGATCTATATCGGCCGCTCCGAGGCCTATCTCGAGGCGCTGAAGCCGCGCGTGCTGCATCTGCAAGCGCTGCCGTCAATTTCCGAGGAGCCGCCTGTCGCCCAGACCGGCGCCAGCGCCAGTGCGGGCGCTGCCGCCGTGCCCGCGCCGGCGCTTTAATACATGCCGCCCAAAAGTGTGGAGCTGTTTTGGGATGACGGCCTGCATAAGGTAAGGATTTGAGCCGCTGGTCACATCGGCGGCGTGATGCCGTTGAGGCCGACGGCGATCTGGCTGGCCGAGATGCTGCCGTCCGCCGCCTTTTCGCCGGTGACGACGACGCCGGCGCCGGGCTTCAGATCATCCTTGGTCGCAGGCGCCAACGTCACGATCGGCGTGCCATCGGCAATCGCGATCGTCTTTTCCTTGCCCTGATAAGTCAGCGTGATCGTGTGGCCGTCCACGGATTTGACGGCGTTGCTGACGGTCGCATTGGTCATCTGGCTGTTCGGCTGCGCATCCCAGGGACGGTTGCCCTCGCCGGTTCCCTTCATCGACGCCGGAAAGATCAGCACCTCGATCGCCCCGTCCGGGCCCGTGCCCTTCGGAAGTGAAGCGACGCCGACGAAATCGCCGGGCTTGATATCCTCGACCGAGGCTTTCTTGATGCCGCCGACCTTCCAGCCGGATTTCAGCGCGATCGTCGCATCGCTGCCCTCGCGCGTCTTGACGACGAGCGTATCGCCGCTGAGGCTTTCGATGGCGCCGCGAACACGAATGCGCTGGGCATCCTGCGCCTGCGCGGCTTGCGACAGGGCAAGGGTCACGAGGCTACCGGCGACAAACGCCGTGAAAATTCCGGAATAGGGCTTGCGAGACATCTGACTTTTCCTTGTCGCCATTGCGATCGGCAATATCCCCGGCTGCCGGACGGCACCTTATGCCGCAGGACGACACACTGACGAATCAAGGAAAAGTGAGCCTTCAGCCTCGAGAAAATCTCAGCCTTCCAGCTCTTCCCGCAGCATTTCGAGCTCCAGCCACTCCTCTTCCATCTTTGTCAGGCCGGCGCGCAGTTTTTCCATCTCGCTGGCAAGCCGGTTGAAGGCCGCAGGATCGCGCGTGAAAAGATTGGGGTCTGCCATCACCTGTTCGCGCTTGGCGATTTCGGCTTCGGCCTTCGCCATTTCCTTCGGCAGGTTTTCCAGTGCGAATTTCTGCTTGAAGGAGAGTTTGACCTTCGAGCTGCCTGGCGCTGGTGCCTCCTGCGTCTTCGGCTTCTCCGCCGCCTTCTCGGCTTTTCTGCGCTCCTCGAGCGCGCCCTTGCGCTGCACAAGCATGTCCGAGTAGCCGCCGGCATATTCGATCCAGCGGCCATCAGGCGCATCCGGCACGGCGGGTGCGATCGTAGAGGTCACGGTGCGGTCGAGGAAATCGCGGTCGTGGCTGACGAGAATGACGGTGCCGGGAAAGCCTGCGACAATCTCCTGCAGGAGATCGAGTGTTTCGATATCGAGATCGTTGGTCGGCTCGTCGAGGATCAAGAGATTCGTCGGGCGCGAAAGGATGCGCGCCAGCATCAGCCGGGCGCGTTCGCCCCCGGAGAGGTTTCTGATCGGCGTACGCGCCTGTTCCGGCTGGAATAGAAATTCCTTCATATAGCCGGTGACATGGCGCTGCTCGCCGTTGACGAGCAGGTTTTCGCCGCGCCCGTCCGTCAGATAGTTGGCAAGCGTATCCTCGGGGTCGAGATCCTCGCGCTTCTGGTCGAGCGTCGCGATCTCCAGATTGGTGCCGAGCTTCACCGTGCCGCTATCAGGCGCAAGCTGCCCGGTCAGCATCTTCAGCAGCGTCGTCTTGCCGGCGCCGTTCGGTCCCACGAGACCAATGCAGTCGCCGCGATGTACGCGGATCGAAAACGGCGTGACGATTGCCCGCTCGCCGAAGCTCTTGGTGATCTTGTCGGCCTCGATCACCAGCTTGCCGGATTCCTGCGCGTCCGAAACCGTCGCCTGCACCGTGCCCTGCGGCCCCTTGTGGCCGCGATAGTTCGAGCGCATCGTCTGCAGCTCGCCGAGACGGCGCATATTGCGCTTGCGCCGCGCCGTGACGCCATAGCGCAGCCAGTGCTCCTCGCGCTCGATCGACTTGCCGAGCTTGTGCTGCTCCAGTTCCTCGGCCTCCAGCACCTGGTCGCGCCAGGCTTCGAAATGCGCAAAGCCGCGGTCGAGCCGGCGCGAGGTGCCGCGGTCGAGCCAGACGGTTGCCGTCGAGACCTTTTCGAGAAAACGCCGGTCGTGCGAGATCAGCACCAGGGCGCTGCGCGTCTTTTGCAGCTCGCCTTCCAGCCATTCGATCGTTGGCAGGTCGAGATGGTTGGTCGGTTCGTCGAGCAGAAGAATGTCTGGCTCCGGTGCCATAACCCGGGCAAGGGCAGCGCGCCGCGATTCGCCACCGGACAGCATTCTGGGGTCTTCTTCGCCGGTCAGCCCGAGATGCGACAGCAGATAGGTGACACGATAGGGGTCATCGCCCGGCCCGAGGCCGGCCTCGGCATAGGCCTGCACCGTGTTGAAGCCGGCAAAGTCCGGCGCCTGTTCGAGATAGCGCACCGTCGAGGACGGATGGCGAAAGACCGCGCCGGACTGTGCCTCGACCAGGCCGGCGGCAATCTTCAGCAGTGTCGATTTTCCCGAACCGTTACGCCCGACGAGACAGATTTTGTCACCGGCCTCGATCTGCAGGCTAGCACCCGCTAGCAGCGGTGCGCCGCCGAAGCTCAGGAAGATATCGTCGAGTTTTAGAATGGGAGGGGCCAAAAATCAGACTCCGGAAAGATCATAGGGCCGGGCGAGCACGATTGCCCGGCCGCTGCGGAGCGAAAAGCGAACGGTGCCTTCCGCAACATTGGAAATGGTGCGCGACGAGCCGAAAGGCAGATGGAAATCCGCCAGCGGATAACGCGCATTCTCGATGGAAAGCCCTCTCAGCTCGCTGAATCCGGGCACGGAAAACAGGCTGCCCTTGGGAAGGTCCAGTTCGATCGTACCCGCAACCAGCGGCACTGCCTCTTCCTTGCCCGAGGTCAGCAGCAGGTCGAAACCCTCTTCCGCCAGGCTGACGGCCGACAGCAGGTGCTGAAGCGCGTGGTCGGAGCGTTCACCGCCGAGCGCGCCGGCGAGGATGAGCCGCCGCGCGCCCCGCGCGATTGCTTCCGCGACGGCGATTTCGCCGTCCGTCGCCGCCTTCGCTGCCGGATAAGGCTGTTTCGGCACATTGGGAAATGCATCCGCGAGATCGGCCGGTGTCGAATCGAAATCACCGACCCAGAGCTCCGGCTCGATGCCGAGTGCTGCCGCATGCCGCATGCCGCCATCGGCCGCAATGAAGCGGCTGTCGGCGATGGCGTGGCGCAGGCGCTCCGTCAGGCTGAGTTCGCCGCCAAGGAGAATGGTGAAGGTGGATTGGCTCATGGGCATTGCCCTTAGCGCAAACGGGGGGTCGAGGGGAAGGGGCGCCGCGTGCCTGAAAGCGCCACGCGTCCAACACCAACAGGACGCTCGATCACTTTGAACTGCCGCCCTAGCCCGGCGTATCCTTGTCGCGCGACAGGAAGACCGCCTCGTAGCCGCCGATGAAGCGCTCGAAAAGCGCTGCGAAGCGCTCGACATCTTCCTGCGGCCAGTCGGAAACGATCTCGGAAATGATCGCAAGCTTCTGCGCGACGATCTCGGCAAGCAGGTCCTGGCCGACCTCGGTCATGACGACGACGATCCGCCGCGCATCGGCCTGCGAGGCCTCGCGGCGCAACACGTTACGCCCGACCATGTCGGCGACCACCCGGCTTGCCCGTGACGGATCGATGCGCAGCATCTCCGCGATCAGGCCGACCGTGACCTCGCCGGCAGGCTGCGCCCTCCGTACGGCATCGAGCACGTCGAGATGCGAAAGCTCAAGGCCTGGTGCAGCACTCTGGATCGCCAGTCGGCCGATCAGCCGCCGCCCGGTCATCAGCCGCATGCGTGCCATGCTCCGGCCGATACGCGGCACGTTTTCACGATCCGGCTCGGCCGGCTCCGCAGAAAGGGTTTTGGTCAGGACGTCGCTCATCACAGGACCATAACAGAGCCGATTCGAAAATTGAATATGCCGACGTCATTAATGTGCCATTGACAACTATATGCTGTTAGCACATAAAAGCACATCAACCCGGAACGATGCCTCCCATGGACATGCAACTCGCGCCTGCGCCGCTCGTGACGGATCCTCGTCGCCGGCTTATCCTCTTCCTTTTCCTGATGACCGCCATGTTCATGGCGACGCTTGATAATCAGATCGTCTCCACGGCTCTGCCGACGATCGTCGGTGAATTCGGCCATCTCGAGCGTTTCGGCTGGATCGGCTCGGCCTATCTCCTGTCGCTGAGCGCCGTCATGCCGCTCTACGGCAAGCTCGGCGACTTGTTCGGCCGCAAATATGTGATGATGACGGCGATCATGATCTTCACCGTCGGCTCGGCGGTCTGCGGCCTTGCGGTCTCGATGAATACGCTGATCGCCGCCCGCGTGCTGCAGGGCCTTGGCGGCGGCGGCATCATGGTGTCGATCTTCGCCGTCAACGCCGATCTGTTCGAACCGCGCGAGCGGGCTCGCTACCAGAGCTATTCCAGCCTCGTGCTGATGGCATCGGGCGCGATCGGCCCTGTGCTTGGCGGCACGATGAGCGATCTCTTCGGCTGGCGCTCGATCTTCCTCGTCAACGTGCCGATCGGCTTCATCGTGCTCACCGGTCTTGCCTTCATGCTGCCCTACCGTAAACCGCATCGCCGCCCCAAGATCGATTATGCCGGTGCGCTCCTGCTTGCCATGACGACGACAAGCATCGTGCTTGCCACCGACAGCAGCGAGCTGTTCGGCGCATTGATCTCGCCGCAGAGCATCGGCATCGTCGCCTTCGGCGTCATCTGCGCCGTCACCTGGGTATTCACAGAGCGCCGCGCGCCGGAGCCGATCGTTCCCCTGCAGCTGTTTCGCAATTCCACCTTCAGCCTGCTCCTGGTGATCTCGATCATGGGCGGCGCCATCGCCATCGGCATGGTCAATTATCTCGCCCTCTTCCTGCAGACCACGACCGGCCTTTCGCCGTCGGCCGCCGGCCTGCTCTTCATCCTCCTGACCGGCGGCCTCGTCTGCGGATCGCTGACAGCAGGCAGGATCATTTCGAAGACGGGGCGCTACAAGCCCTTCGCCATCGCAAGCCTCACCTGCAGCGCCACTGCCTTTGCGTTGATGTCGCAGATCCACGCCGGAACGCCGATCGTCTTCATCGGCGCGATCATGATGCTGCACGGCATCGGCATCGGCCTTGCCCAGCAGGTTCCCGTCATCGGCGTACAGAATGCAGCACCGGCCCGCGACGTCGGCGCCGCCACCGGCTCGGTGACGCTGTCGCGCATGGGCGGCGCCTCGATCGCTATTTCCATCTACGGCGCCATCATCGCCTCTGAGCTCGGCAAGGTCGGCGTCTCCATTCCCGGCGTCGCCGATATCGAGCAGCTGACGCCGAAAATGATGGCCGCCCTTCCCGAAGCGAGCCGCCAGGCCGTTGCCGATACCTATGCCGCCGCCTTCTCACCGCTCTTCATGACTTCCTGCGCCATTGCGCTGATCGGCCTTGCGGCCGCCATCATGCTGAGGCCGGTGCAATTGCCCCGCGCCGGCGAAACGACGAGGCCGCAACCGGCGACAGCGGAAGCTGCCGAATAGTCGAATCGCCCCGCGGAAATGCCTTACCAAGAGGCGTCTCCTCACCAAGAACATATTTCTGGTTGCAATTTTCACGCATGGCTGTCGCTATCGGGCTGGTTATTTCAATCGGCCCGTTCTTTTTCCGCGCTGTCGACGAATCTCCGCTTTGTGACGGAACTTTCGCCATAATTTCATCCGAGCGAAGGGAGGCCTTAATGCCTGAGGCTTGCCAAAATGCAACGGCGCCACATTTAAGCAGAGTCTCGCTATGCAACCGATGCGTAAATCAGCTACAGCAAAGACTTGTATCGGCCGATTGTGCAGCGCGAGATCAGGGGTGCGCACCTGTTGAATTCCCTTTGCCATGGTCGGTCCGAATCTCAGGCAAACCGGCAAAACAGCGACATGATGCGGAGAAACAGACTGGACAGCTTGACGACGTGGAAATCGCCCGCGCTTTCCAGTGATGCCATCTCCGCGCCGCGGCGCTTCGCGCGTCGCCTGATGCTGCTTTCGGCCGTCGCAATGGCGCTGAATGGCTGCCAAACGCTGATCGACCAATCCTATCAGCCGAGTGTTTCGCCTTCTTCCAATCCACAGATCGTCGACGAGGTGCAGAAGAACGACCCGCGCGCGGCGATGGGCGCGCGTGAGCATCCGCGCATCGTGGCAAGCTATGGCGGCGAATACAAGGACGCCAAAACCGAGCGCCTCGTCGCCCGCATCGCCGGCGCGCTGACGGCGGTGTCGGAAAATCCGAGCCAGTCCTACCGCATCACCATCCTGAATTCGCCGGCGATCAACGCCTTTGCGCTGCCGGGCGGTTATCTCTACGTCACCCGCGGCCTGCTCGCCCTTGCCAACGACGCCTCGGAAGTTGCCGCCGTGCTGTCGCACGAAATGGGCCATGTGACGGCAAACCACGGCATCGAGCGGCAGAAGCGCGAAGAGGCTGAGGTCATCGCCAGCCGCGTCGTCGCCGAAGTCCTTTCCAGCGACATCGCCGGCAAGCAGGCGCTTGCCCGCGGCAAGCTGCGGCTCGCCGCCTTCTCCCGCCAGCAGGAGTTGCAGGCCGATGTCATCGGTGTGCGCATGCTCGGCGAAGCCGGCTACGACCCCTATGCCGCTGCCCGTTTCCTCGATTCCATGGCCGCTTACAGCCGCTTCATGTCGGTTGATCCCGAAGCCGACCAGAGCCTCGACTTCCTGTCGAGCCATCCGAATTCGGCGCAGCGCATAGAGCTTGCCCGCACCCACGCCCGCGCCTTCGGCCAGGAAGGCTCTGTCGGCGACAAGGGCCGCGATTATTATCTCGACGGCATAGACGGACTGCTCTACGGCGACAGCCCGGAAGAAGGCTATGTGCGCGGCCAGACCTTCCTGCATGGCGGCCTCGGCATCCGCTTCGACGTGCCGCCGGATTTCCACATCGACAACAAGGTCGAGGCGGTGATGGCCACCGGTCCGAACGACATCGCCGTCCGTTTCGACGGCGTCGCCGACAATCAGAACCAGAGCCTCACCAACTATATCTCCAGCGGCTGGGTAACCGGCCTCGACCCGTCAACCATCCAGCCGATCACCATCAACGGCATGGAAGCAGCCACCGCGCGCGCCAGCGCCGACCGCTGGGATTTCGATGTCACCGTGATCCGCAACAATTCGCAGATCTTCCGTTTCCTGACGGCCGTACCGAAAGGCAGCGACGCCCTTGAGCCAACGGCCAATGTGCTACGCGCCAGTTTCCGGCGCATGACGCCGGCAGAGGCGGCATCGCTGAAGCCGCTGCGCATCCGCGTCGTCACCGTCCGGCCGGGTGAGAACATCTCGACGCTCGCCGCCCGCATGATGGGCACCGACCGCAAGCTCGATCTCTTCAAGCTCATCAACGCCCTGCCCACGGGTGCGGCCGTTTCAACGGGCGATCGCGTCAAGATCATCGCCGAATAAAAAAGGCCCGGCTTACGCCGGGCCAGTCTGTGCTGCTGGAGGGGACAAGCATGTCGCGCAAAAGTGGGCAGCGGTTTTGCGATAACGACATGCGTAAAAAAACACCTAAAGCGCGACCGGCGAATCTGAAAGATCGCGACGCGCTTTCGGTTCAGGCGTAGGCCGCCATATGCGGATCGGCGCTGACGAGGGCGCTGCGGAGTTTTTCCATCGCCCGGCTTTCGATCTGACGCACACGTTCCTTGGAAATGCCGAGATCGGCACCGAGTTCTTCGAGCGTGGCACCGTCTTCCGCCAGACGCCGGGCGCTGATGATCTTCATCTCGCGTTCGTTGAGATGTTTCAGCGCCGAAGCGAGCCAGACGCGGCGACGCTCGCCGTCGATCATGTTTGAAACCTGCTCGTCCGGCAGGGGATCGTCGCTGACGAGGAAGTCCATCTTCTCTGCGCTCTCGGCATCGCCGGAGACCGAAGGCGCCTGCAGCGAAGCATCGTTACCGGAAAGCCTGGCATCCATCGTCTGCACATCGGCGAGGCTCACGCCGAGGGCCGCGGCGATTTCCTGGTGAATGGATTGCAGCGTCAGCTGTGTGTCACCCTTGGCGAGCTTGGCGCGCAGACGACGCAGATTGAAGAACAGCGCCTTTTGCGCTGAACTCGTGCCACCACGCACGATCGACCAGTTGCGCAGGATATAATCCTGGATCGAAGCCCGGATCCACCAGCTTGCATAGGTCGAAAAGCGCACGTCGCGTTCCGGCTCGAAGCGTGCCGCTGCCTCCAGCAGGCCGACATAGCCCTCCTGCACGAGATCGCTCATCGGCAGGCCGAAATTTCGGAACTTGCCGGCCATGGATATGACGAGGCGCATATGGGCCATGGCGATCTGGTTGCGCGCGCCGCGGTCGTCGTGATCCTTCCAGCGGGTGGCAAGATCATGCTCTTCCTGACGGGCAAGATAGGGGGCGGCCATCGCGATTTTGATCATGCGCCGATCTGCAGACATGTTCTTCATTTCGATCTCCCAAAGTAGGCCTCTCGCCCTGAAATGAACAATAAAACTCATGTTCCGGAACATCGCTGTCCGGATTGAATGGGTTCTGAATGCATAAAAGCCTCGCCCCTGGACTTTTCAGGGGGAGGCCCTATTTCTCATCATGTGCCGGTAAGACGGCTGGGCTGGACCTGTTTCTTCACTTTGCCGGATGGGCAATATAGAAAAGGCATGATCCGCTCCTCATCGAACATTGACGGAATAGCAGTTCGCTCGTTGAGGCTATTGCCTGACGAGCAGTCCGCAATTACGTGTGATAAACGCGGCAGTCGGGAAAAAGTTCCAATAAAAAAACCCGGCACGAAGGCCGGGTTTTTTGACAGAAAAACAGGGTCGCTTTACGCGGCTTCGTCCTGCGAATCGTCTTCTTCAATCGCCTTGCCGCGCTTCGGACCCTTGTTGAGATTGGTCTCGACGAGACGGACGGCTTCGGTTTCCGACATCTTGTTGACAGCGGCGATTTCGCGCGCCATGCGGTCGAGCGCAGCCTCATAGAGCTGGCGCTCGGAATAGGACTGTTCGGGCTGGTTCTCGGCACGATAGAGATCGCGCACAACTTCAGCGATGGAAATCAGGTCGCCGGAATTGATCTTGGCATCATATTCCTGGGCGCGGCGGGACCACATGGTGCGCTTGACGCGCGCCTTGCCCTGCACGACCTTCAATGCACGCTCGACGAAATCCGTTTCCGAAAGCTTGCGCATACCGATGCTCATGGCCTTCGCAACCGGAACCTTCAGACGCATCTTGTCCTTCTCGAAATCGATAACGAAAAGTTCGAGCTTCATGCCGGCAACTTCTTGCTCTTCGATAGCGGTGATGGTACCGACGCCATGAGCGGGGTAGACGATCGATTCACCGGTCTTGAAGCCGTGACGTGCTGTAGAAGGCTTTTTCTGCTGAGTCGTCATTCTATTCAAAAACTCCCTGTTACGCTTCCGGCGGCGGCCGGAGCCGGGTCAGTCAGGCCCGGGTGAGACGGTAGTATCCGTCGGGTGACTTCACTCTGGTCCCATCGGGCAAAAGCAAAGACTTCTTGCGCGCGATCTTGGGACCCGGCGCTCAAAGCGTTGATATGTCACGGAAACCGCGTACGGATTGGTTTTGCTTTCGTGATGGTTTTGGGCATGCGTTATGCCACAAATGGAACAGTAACCGAAACCTATCATAAAAATATGAGGAAATCAATAATTTGCTTCGCTTGAGTCATGCGGGCAACACATGTCACCCATATGCCTCACGCAGCTTTTACAACGTTTCGCCCCGCGGTCGCCCGAGTCCGGCGACCGAATGTGGACACTGTTTCAATCGCCGGAACCAGGCTTCTCGGAAAAATATTTCTCGAATTTTCCGGCCTCGCCATCCATTTCCTTGGCCTCAGGCAACGGCTCCTTCTTGACCGTAATATTCGGCCAGATCGTCGCATATTCGGTGTTGATCTTCAGCCATTTGTCGAGGCCCGGCTCGGTATCGGGCTTGATCGCCTCGGCGGGACATTCCGGTTCGCAGACGCCGCAATCGATGCATTCGTCGGGATGGATGACGAGGAAATTCTCGCCCTCATAGAAGCAGTCGACAGGGCAGACTTCCACGCAATCGGTGTATTTGCACTTGATGCAATTGTCGGTCACGACATAGGTCATGAAGAACTCCAGGATTTCCATGCGGATGGGGCCGGGCAACCTGGAACGTCGCGCCTATCCCCGTGCCGGAGGAAAAGCGTGAGCAGGCTTGGGAGGCAAGCACGCTTCCGGCAGGTTGTCAGTGACGTATCGGCTTTATCGCCGGATTTCAAGGATAAACGATCTGCAAAAGCCGCCACCGCAGACAGAGTTTTCTAATCCTCGTCCGACATCAGCCTGTCGATTGCACGTCTTTCCTTTTTGGTCGGACGGCCGGTGCCGGTCGCCCGGATCGCCTGCTCGTAGGGCGTGAGACGTTTTGCCCCATCGGGCGGCGGGGATTGGTCGTCGTAAAGCAGGCGCGCCTGCTCATAAGGCCCCCGCCGCTCGCCGGCAAGGCGCACGACGAGAACGACATCGCGCCGCTCCAGCGTCAGCTCGATACGGTCACCTGGCTTGACCATCTGGCTCGGCTGGCTGCAGCGCTCGCCGTTGATGCGCACATGGCCTGATTGGATATGGCTCTGCGCCACCGAGCGTGACTTCGCCATGCGCGCGAAGAACAGCCACTTGTCGATGCGCTGGCGCGAACCGCTTGTCGGCTGTGTCTCCCCGCTCATGACTACTTCTTCATCTGCTCCTTGAGGGCTGCGAGCTTGGCGAAAGGCGAATCCGGATCGATCGGCTTCTCCTTGCGCGGCGGCTTGGCCTCAAAGCGCAGCGGCTGCGAGCCGCCGCGATTGTTGTTGCGGTCGTTACGATCGTTGCGGTCACCGCGATCCTTGCGATCGCCACGGTCCTGCCGGTCGCCGCGCGGCTGGTCGCCCCGTGGTTGGTTGTTGCGGTCGCCCCTTGCCTGCTGCGGCCGGCCGCCATCGCGACCGCCGCCTTCCTTGCCGCGGTTCTGGCGATTGTTGTCACGGCCGTCGCCGCCGCGATTGGCCTCGCCGCCTTCACCGCCGCCGGGCCGGCGATTGCGGTCGCCGCGTTCCTGGTTCTGACCGCGCTCCTGGCCCTGGCCGCCACGGCGATCGCCATGCCCGCCGCGCGCCTGGCGCTGATTGTCGTTGCGGCCGCCGAGACGCCACAGAAGAACCGGCTTCGGTTCCACCGGCTCGCCGGCTTCCCCAGCAGCAGGTACTGCTTCCTCGGGAGCGGACACCGCTTCCCCAGACGCTTCCACCGGAGCCGATGTCTCGATCGCTTCGACAGGAGCGGGGGTCTGGACCGCTTCGGCTAGGGGCGCGTCAGCAACCGCCGGAGCCGTCTCGGTTGCAGACGCTTCGGCAGCAGTCTCTTCCGCCGCTCCGTCGGCATCGTCGTGATCGGCCTTTTCGGCTGTCTCTTCCGCAGGCGTTTCCGCAGTGGCAGCAGGCACTGAGGCCGCATCCTGCGTCGCAAGATGTACTGATGCCTCCTCCGCCTTCACGGCATCGGCGCGATAGCCGAGACCTTTGAGGATTTCTTCCATGTCCTCGAGCGTCGCACCGAGGATCGACAGCATCGCCGTCGTCGTCGTGAAGCGGCGGCCGTCATAGGCACCCTCCGGACGGTTGTTTTGACCGGGCTTCCATTGCAGCAGCGGCCGGATGATATCGGCAAGCCTTTCCAGAATGTCGATGCGCACGGCACGCTTGCCGAGGAAACGGAAGCCGGCGAGCTTGTAGAACATCCGCTCGAAGCTCGGATCGGTGACGACGGAGGTGCGGCCGGCGGCAAGCACCGGAATGAGATCGCCATAACCCGGCTTGTCGAGACCGTCATTCTTCAGCGCCCAGAGCAGCGTGATGAGCTCGGCCGGCGCCGGCTTCAGAAGTGCCGGAACGAAGATATGATAGGCGCCGAAACGCACGCCGTAACGGCGCATGGAGGCACGGGCCTCCTGGTCCAGCGACTTCACCTCCTCGGTCACGTCGCGACGGAAGAGCACACCGAGATTCTCGACGAGCTGGAAGGCAAGCCCCTTGGCGAGGCCCTGCAGGTCCTCGGCGCGCGACAGATCATCGAGCGGCTTCAGCACCGTGCTGATATGATGATTGACGAAGCGCTCGATGCGGGCGGCGACGTGATCACGGGCATTGCCCGTCAATTGTTCGTCGGCCAGCAAGATCACGCGCGGACGCATGATGTGATCGCTGCCCGAAAGCCGCGCCACCGGGTCGCCCAGCCAACGGATCAAACCGTCCGAACCGATCACCAGATCGCTGTTGCCGGCGGCATGCATCCGGGCCGCGCGGGCTTCGAACTCGAGCCCGAGCGCCTTCTGCGACGCAGCCTGAACCGCCTTGGCATCCGGTCCGTCCGTTCCCGCCACCGGCGTGAAACGGAATCCGCTCAACTGCCCTACATGATGTCCTTCAACGAAGACATCGCCATTCACACTGATTTCAGCTTCCAGCATCGCATTCTCTCTCAGGCGCTTCATGAGCACAGATGTCCTGCGATCAACAAAGCGTTTCGTCAACCTTTCATGTAACGCGTCGGACAATCGATCTTCGATTTCCCGCGTCTTTTCCTGCCAGTGTGTCGGATCGGCAAGCCAACCGGGCCGATTCGAAACGTAGGTCCAGGTCCTTATCTGCGCGATTCGCGCCGAAAGCGTGTCAATTTCCCCATCTGTTCGATCGGAGCGATGAACCTGCTCCGCCAGAAACTGCTCGTTCACCGTGCCATAGCGGACGAGATCGGAAAAGAGGGTCGCGATAAGATCGGCATGTTGTGCTGGGGTGATACGCCGATAGTCGGGAAGCGCGCAAGCCTCCCAGAGTTTTTCGACGCGCGCCGGCCTGTCGGCGAGATCGATGACCTCGGGATAGCGCGAAAGCTGTTCCAGCGCCTGCTGGTCGACCGCAGGCAGCGCCCGCGTCAGCCCCGGTACGCGCGGTCCCACCTCAAGGCTGGCGCGCAGCGATGCGATTGACGAGAAGTCCATCTCCGTCGTCCGCCACTGCAAAACCTTGACGTTGTCGAACTCGTGCCCCTCGATGCGCTGCACCAGCTCATCGTCGAAGGGCGAGACCTGTCCGGTGACGCCGAAGGTCCCGTCCCGGACGTGTCGCCCGGCGCGCCCGGCGACCTGGCCGAGTTCGCCAGGATTGAGATTGCGGAATTGGTAACCGTCGAATTTCCGGTCCTGGGCGAAGGCAACGTGATCGACATCGAGGTTGAGGCCCATGCCGATCGCATCGGTCGCCACCAGATATTCGACGTCGCCTGCCTGATAGAGCGCCACCTGCGCATTGCGGGTGCGCGGGCTGAGCGCGCCAAGCACGACCGCGGCGCCGCCGCGCTGCCGGCGGATGAGCTCGGCGATGGCATAGACCTCGTCGGCGGAGAAGGCGACGATGGCCGAACGCTGCGGCAGCCGGGTGATCTTCTTCTGCCCGGCGTAGAAAAGATGCGAAAGCCGCGGCCGCTCGACGATATTGATGCCGGGCAGCAGCTGCAGCAGAATCGGCCGCATCGTCGCCGCACCGAGCAGCAGCGTTTCCTCTCGGCCGCGAAGATGCAGGATGCGGTCGGTGAAGATATGGCCGCGCTCGAGATCGCCGGCGAGCTGCACCTCGTCGATCGCGACGAAGGCTGCCTTGGTCTCGCGCGGCATCGCTTCGACGGTGCAGACGGAAAAACGCGCATTGGGCGGCGAAATCTTTTCCTCGCCGGTGACCAGCGCCACATTCTGCACGCCGACCTTCTCCACCACCCGCGTATAGACCTCGCGCGCTAGCAGCCGGAGCGGCAGGCCGATCACGCCCGTCCCGTGCGCAACCATGCGCTCGATGGCATAATGGGTCTTGCCGGTATTGGTCGGCCCAAGCACCGCGGTCACACCGCGCCCACTCAGAATCATCGGCTGCGAAGTCAGAGTCATGAGTCCATGCAAATGAGGCGGGTGGCCCCAGGAAAATCTCGGCTCCTCGATGGAAGCCAGTGAACACATGGACAGCTGCCGCCGCAAACGCAAGGGCAGATTTCAAAATGCCTCGGGGATTACGACCTTTGCGAGTCCCGTGGAGCGCCCGAATTGCCGATTCGGAACAGCGTGAGAACGAATCAGCGACGAATCGGTGACTCCAGCTGATTCAGCTTTTGTTCACGGCTAAGTATTGATTTTGAATCACTTTTTCCCACTAGATGCTGAATCGTGAGACTCTCTCTTGTTCGTATTTTCGCTATCGTGAGTGACCGATTCCCGCCTGATCTTGAACAGGCGAAAATCCGCCCAAAATTAACCTCTCGACCAAAGCCGGAACGAATCGGAGACGAATCGCTGACTCCGTCGTGTTCGCCTTTCGTTCACGGCCACATCTGGTAGCAGCTTCAGGTCCGGGCGCTAGATGCGGATCGGCGGCAGGGGCCTTCGTTCCACCTCATCGCACCGGCATTAATCTTTCGGGAGCCGGATTCAGATCGCGTTAAACTGCGGCAGCCGATACGGGTGCCGAGTGCAGGCGTTGATCAAAGAGGGAACGAATCGCTGACGAATCGGCGACATCACGATTTTCCCGCTTTGTTCACCGCAACATATTGTATTTAAAGGAGTTTTTAACCATAGGGGTGATTTCCCGGGATGGTCGAATTCGACCGATGCTGCCGACCGTTCGTGAAAGCGGCCATGCTCCTCAGAAAACCGCAAACAAGGTTTCGTCACATTTCGAGAGCTTAGCCGGGAACAAAAATCGCCAATAAGTGTTTCTCGTCCATTCGAATTGCAGATGAAATGAAGGGAACACACTATGCTCGGCACGATACTTCTTGTTATCCTTATTCTGCTTCTGATCGGAGCCCTGCCGAATTGGGGTTACAGCCGTGGCTGGGGCTATGGACCTTCTGGCGGTTTGGGGCTAGTTCTCGTCATTATCATTATCCTTGTACTCATGGGCCGCGTCTAAAGGCCTACAAACCTGGGGAGTTACGACATGATGAAGAAGATTGTTCTAATTGGTGCGCTCGTCGGCGCTCTGGCATCCTGCACGGCGACCGAGCAAGGTACGGCGATCGGCGCCGGCACCGGTGCGGTGATCGGCGGTGTCGTCACCAACAGCTGGGGCGGCGCAGCCGTCGGCGCCGTTGCAGGCGGTCTGACCGGTGCTCTGATCGGTCATTCGGTCGAACGCCGCGGCTACTGCGTCTATCGCGACCGCTACGGCCGCCGCTACGAGGCTCGTTGCCGCTAATCGGCAAAGGCATATCGGACTCCCGACGGGCGCTTCGGCGCCCGTTTTCTTTGCCGCTCACACCCGTCAACGAGTCGTTGACACTCGGTTGCGAAAGTCAAATCTACCGCCGCCCGACGGGCAGGCCCATATCTCCTTCACGAGCGCAACGGACAGGCAGAGCCGCCCGGCGCACCGGAAAGGAACGTTTCCATGATCCAGATTTTCCTGAATTCCCTCGTCGCCGCTCTCATCGCATCGGCTTTCCTGACGACCGCGATATCAGCCCTCAGCAGCGGCGACCGCTCGCTCGCCAAAGTCCCAGCCAGAGTTCGGAAACAGCGACATCCAAACACCGACCGCCGGTCTTGATCCAGCAAATGAAATAAGCGATGGCGCGTCTCCCGGCGCGTCATCGCTTTGAATCTGCCGATAATCCGTATTACCGACTCGAGGAATGGAATTGCCTAGGCGAAGTATTGCCCACCATTGGCCGTCAGCGTCGAACCGGTGATGAAGCCGGCATCGTCGGAGACGAGGAAGGTGACGCAGCGCGCGATCTCTTCCGGTTCGCCGAGACGGCCGACGGGGATCTGCGGAATAATGCGTTCATTCAGCACCTTCTCCGGCACGGCAAGCACCATTTCCGTTCCGATGTAACCGGGGCAAATGGCGTTGACGGTGATGTTCTTGTTTGCCCCTTCCTGGGCCAGCGCCTTGGTGAAGCCGAGATCGCCCGCCTTGGCCGCCGAATAATTCACCTGGCCCATCTGGCCCTTCTGCCCGTTGATCGACGATATATTGACGATACGGCCGAAGTTGCGGTCACGCATGCCGGTCCAGACCTGATGCGTCATGTTGAACAGGCCGGTGAGGTTGGTATTGATCACCTCGTGCCACTGCTGCTGCGTCATCTTGTGGAACATCGCGTCGCGGGTGATGCCGGCATTGTTGACGAGGATTTCGACAGGCCCGATCTCGCTTTCGATCCTGGCAATTCCCTCGCCGCAGGCGAGGTAATCCGAAACATCCCATTTGAACACCGGAACGCCGGTGACATCATGGAAGGCTTTGGCCTTCTCGTCGTTGCCCGCATAGCTGGCCGCGACCCTGTATCCGGCGTTTTTCAGTGCCATGGATATTGCCGCGCCGATGCCGCGTGTACCCCCAGTGACCACAGCCACTCTGCTCATGTTCCGCTCCCCTTTTGTTTTTCGCCCCGCCGCGTGGCGGGATCTTCAATCAAACATGGATCGTATGCTATTTAAAGCGCTTCAAAGCACATGGCCACACCCATGCCGCCCCCGATGCAAAGCGTGGCAAGACCTTTCTTCGCACCGCGGCGCTTCATTTCGAACAGCAGCGTGTTGAGAACGCGCGCGCCGGAGGCGCCGATCGGGTGGCCGATCGCGATCGCCCCGCCGTTGACGTTGACGATCGACGGATCCCACCCGAGATCCTTGGTGACGGCGCAGGCTTGCGCCGCGAAGGCCTCGTTGGCTTCAACGAGATCGAGATCGTTCACCGACCAGCCGGCCTTCTCGAGCGCCTTGCGCGAAGCCGGGATCGGTCCGGTGCCCATGATCTGCGGATCAACACCTGCCGTTGCCCAGGAAACGATGCGAGCGAGCGGCTGGATGCCGCGCCGGACTGCCTCCGCTTCACTCATCAGCACCGCCACAGCGGCACCATCGTTGAGGCCGGACGCGTTCGCGGCCGTAACCGTGCCGTCCTTGTCGAAGGCCGGGCGCAATTTCCCCATCGCCTCGAGCGTGGCGCCGTGACGGATATATTCGTCAGCATCGACCGTAACGTCGCCCTTACGTGTCTTGATGACGTAAGGGATGATCTCGTCGACAAAGCGGCCGGCCTTCTGCGCTGCCTCCGCCTTGTTCTGCGAGCTGACGGCGAATTGATCCTGGTCGTCGCGCGAAAGCTGCCACTGGCGCGCAACATTCTCGGCGGTGATGCCCATGTGGTAGCCGTGGAAAGCGTCGGTCAAGCCGTCCTTGATCATCGTGTCGATCATCTTCATGTCGCCCATCTTGACGCCGCCGCGCAGATGCGCGGCATGCGGGGCCATCGACATGGATTCTTGGCCGCCGGCAACGATGATCTTGGCGTCGCCGGTGGCGATCTGCTGCATGCCGAGCGCAACCGCGCGCAGCCCCGAGCCGCAAAGCTGATTGACGCCCCAAGCGGTCGCCTCCTTCGGAATGCCGGCCTTCATCGCCGCCTGGCGGGCCGGGTTCTGGCCCTCGCCGGCGGAGAGCACCTGGCCGAGGATCACCTCGTCCACCTCGCCGGGATCGACGCCGGCGCGCTCGAGCGCGCCCTTGACGACGGCCGCCCCGAGCTCATGCGCGAGAACCGTCGCGAAAGCGCCGTTGAAAGCGCCGACTGCTGTTCGCCCTGCACTGGCGATGACGATGGATGGATTGCTCATGGGGACGCTCCTCGTTTTCGTCTCACTTACATAAGTGGAAACTGGCAAAGCTTGGAGCACAAGTCAAACGCGAAGACCGGCTGCCGTCATTTTTCGGCAGCAGCCCGCGAAAGCCCGATTCATCTGCTCTGTGAAAGGTTTGCCGCATCGCACAAAGAGATTGTCACCGGCCTTCTTTTGCGTTTACAGTCTCAACTGGAGGAATATCCATAAATCAGACGGGGGTTCAGGAGACTGATATGGCGAAGCATGAGGGTCAGATTGTTATCAAGAAATACGCCAATCGCCGCCTATACAACACGGGCACCAGCACTTACGTGACGCTGGAAGACCTGGCGGAGATGGTGAAGAAGGGCGAAGAATTTACCGTACAAGATGCAAAAAGCGGAGATGACATCACCCATTCGGTGCTGACCCAGATCATCTTCGAACAGGAATCAAAGACCGGAAACACACTGCTCCCCATCTCCTTCCTGCGCCAGCTCATCACCTATTACGGCGACCAGATGCAGATGGTCGTGCCGAGCTTTCTCGAACATTCGATGCGCTCCTTCACCGAACAACAAGCCCAGATGCGCGAGCAGGTGACCCGCGCTTTCGGCGAAACGCCGCTCGGCAAGAACCTGCAGTTGCCGATGCAGATGGTCGAGGACCATGTTCGCCGCAACACCGAGCTGTTTCAGCAGGCGATGCAGATGTTCTCGCCCTTCATGACGCCGCCTGCCAAGGAAAGCCGCAAGGCCGAGGCCAAGGATATCGACGAGCTGAAGGAACAGCTCCGCGCCCTTCAGAACAAGCTCGACAACCTATAGTCCGATCGAGACATCCCGCCCGGCGCTTCGGATCGACACGGCAAAACCGCCGATGACATCGATCAGAGCGATCGTCATCAAAATGAAGAATACCTGCGTCGCAGCATCCCGGACGAGCAAAAACTCGACCAGGAAGGCGATGAAGACCAGCATCGACAACATGTGGTTGACGAGATTGCCGGGACCGGTTCTGGTCGCTTTGAGAATTTCGAAGAACAGCACGACAAGTGCGATGACGATGAAAAGATCGCCGAGCGCCATGCTCCAGATCGCGCCCGAGATCATCGACAGCACGATGATATCATGCTGCAGTGCCGGAATGCCGCCATCGCCCATCAGGCCCAGCATCGCCAGATTGTAAAGAATAAACGGGATAATCATCAGGGGCATGGCGGCTATCATCGGCAATCTCCCAGCGCATCATGCTTTCCGAAAATCGGATGCGATTTTCGGAAAGCATGATGCGTAGCTTCAAAGTGCTACAGCGTCCTTTGCGCGTCTGAAAAGACGCGCGGCACAGTAGCGCGCAAGAAGAATACTGCCGCAAACCGTTGTCTGACTGCAAGTCATTGCAAATATTATATTGTCGAAATGCAAAAGGCCGGCATGACGCCGGCCTTGAAACTTCGATCGGACAAGCCGGATCGGGAAATTATGCGCTTTCCTTCGGCGTCAGGACCTGGCGGCCGCGATACATGCCGGTCTTCAGGTCGATATGATGCGGGCGGCGCAGTTCGCCGGAATTCTTGTCTTCGACGTAGGTCGGAGCCTTCAGTGCGTCTGCCGAACGGCGCATACCGCGCTTGGACGGGCTTGTTTTTCTCTTCGGTACAGCCATTTCACTTACTCCACTTGCGGGCAAAACATTCCCACGGCCAGACTGGCGGCCGAAACGGACATGTCGCGATTTCGGAATTTGGCGCGCTTATACATGCAAGGGGTGGCCTTGACCAGTCCCCATGCGTATTTTTTGCGAAGCCGATGATTCCAGGCTCAGACTTCGTCTTCCGGCACGATCCAAGGCTCGGCGCGGGCCGCCTCTTCCCATTTCCGCCAGGCCGGATGCGCCTTCATGGTCTCCATATAGGCCAGGATATCGTTTCGGCTGACGAGATCGTAGATGTCGAACCGGTTGACGACAGGCGCAAACATCGCATCCGCCCCGCTGAACGCGCCAAACAGAAATGGTCCGCCGGATTGCTGCAGCAGGTCGCGCCAGATCGTCTCGATGCGGCTGATATCGGCGTCGACACCATCCGGCAGCGCGATCTTGCCCTTCGGTCGGCGGATATTCATCGGGCAGGCGCTACGCAGCGCCCGGAAGCTCGAGAGCATTTCCATCGAAACCGAACGGGCGAGCGCCCGCTCGGCACGATCCCTCGGCAGAAGGCCGGCGTCCGGATAAAGCTCGGCGACATACTCGATGATCGCCAGCGATTCCCAGATCTTCAATGCGCCGTGCTGCAGGATCGGCACTCGCCCGGTCGGCGAAATCGCCTTGATATTGGGATTGCCACTGGGATAGTCGAAGGGGATCAGGACTTCCTCGAAATCGACGCCGGCGCCCGTCAGCGCCATCCAGGGCCGGAACGACCAGGAAGAGTAGTTCTTGTTGGCAATGTACAGCGTCGGTTTATCCATGGGCCTCTCCCGTTCAGGCTTCGAAATCGAAAATCAGCAATTCGTGGAAATGGTTCATATCCTCGAACACGCAGAATGCCGGCGGGGTCAGCTCGAGAACAGGGGCCTTGCGGCGGATATCGTCGGCCACCTCATCGAGCATCGCCTGCCAGCGCGGCAAGGCTTCATCCTCCAGCCGTTCGATCGCATAGGCAAAGGTCATGTGGAACTTGTATTCCTCATGGCTCGGCTGGCGATAGCCCAGAAGATCAGCCAGCGCATTACGCCAGGCGCACATGACCCTGCGGTCGTTCTCCGTCGCCCCGTCGACGAGCAGTCCCGACGGGCGAGCGTCGACGATGGCGACCTTGAAGGGATCGAACATCGAGAAACCTTCGAGCCTGGCCGCCATCAGCGCGGTCATGTCTTCGATCGGCGTATCGAGTGGGAGGTCGCCCGGCCAGGAATCCTGCCGGCGCCTGGTCTCGATGACACCTTCGAAAAGCGTCATGTGAATGCTTGATATCGGCGTGAAGAGGAACTGCGGGGCCTCGGGCATCGCCAGATATTTCTCACGCGCCTCGATCAGCGCCGTCTGCGTCTGCGAGCCCTTCTCGAGATGGCAGACGATGGTGTTGCCGGCTTCCGGCAGAAAGCCGCCGACCTTGCGATAGCGGCTGCCGAGATGGACGGGCGGGGTCGGATTATGCCTCTTCGAATAAAGGAGGAGTTCGGGCGAAAACGTCGTGGTGGTCATGGGCGACTCGGGGGCTCTGGTTGGACTGCATTCGCCCATATGGCAGAACCAAGAATGTCAGATGACACTTGCCGCTTCTAGAGCATGATGCCGAAAAGTGTGAGCGGTTTTCGGACGACATCCTGCTCTAACGACAAGTTCTGATGTCAATCATAAATGCACCTGATGTAATCGCCTGAACCTTGCGCGCGTCTCTCGATGACGCCGGCGAGCCGGCGAAGGCCTCGTCCGGGCTTGCCGGCATTGCGGTCGATCGGGTTTGGCAGCGAGACGGCAAGCAGCGATGCCTGGCGCCGCGTCAGCTTCGAGGCCGGCACCTTGAAATGATGCTGGGCCGCGGCCTCGATGCCGTAGATGCCGGGACCCCATTCAGCAATGTTGAGATAGATTTCCATCAGCCGCCGTTTCGACAGGACGAAATCCGTGGTCACCGCGAGCGGAAGTTCCAGCGCCTTGCGCACGAAGGAACGGCTGTTCCAGAGGAAGAGGTTCTTCGCCGTCTGCATCGGAATGGTACTGCCGCCGCGTGTCGCCTGACCTTTCAGCGTATCCTCGACCAGCATGCGCATTTCCGCCCAGTCGACGCCGCCGTGAAAGCAATATTGCCCGTCCTCTGACATCATCACCGACTGCACCACAACCGGGGCGATATTATCAAGCGACACCCATTGCCTGTCGTAACCACGCAGCAGCACGAGATCACGCAACATCAGCGTCGAGACGGGGTGAATGAAGGGCAGCAGATAGAAAAAGATCAGTGCATAGGGAAGGATCAGCAAGATCAGCACGGCAAGAACAATGCGTTTCAACACACGCCGGTCTTCGAACCATCGCCGACGAGCCGGCATGTCGACGCTGTCCTCTCTCTCTGGCGCTATATCCAATGTCCCCAAGTCCGATTTCGCTCCTGTCGTTCTCATAACGCCTGTGCAGAGCTTATGCCAGAGTGCGCGGCGAATCTTGCTGCCGCCATCGACAATTCCGTTGCAAGCCCGTGGGCGCTCATGCCAAACAGCGCCCATGGACGCGAACCGGGACACTTTCGAGACGAGGCTGAAGAACAACGCCCACGAGATAGAGGCGCTGCTCGACCTATTGCTCTCGCCGAGCAGCCTTTCCGATGAAATCGCCAGGCCCGAGACGCTGCGCGATGCCATGCATTATGCCGTGCTGAACGGCGGCAAGCGGCTGCGCCCGTTTCTCGTCGTCGAAAGTGCAGCCCTTCTCGGCGGCGACGCAGAGGCGGCACTTCGCGTCGGCGCCGCCCTTGAATGTGTCCACTGCTATTCTCTCGTGCATGACGACCTGCCGGCCATGGACGATGACGACCTGCGCCGCGGCAAACCGACGGTACACATCAAGTTCGACGAAGCGACGGCAATCCTCGCAGGCGACAGCCTGCTGACCTACGCCTTCGACATCATCGCTGCGCCGGAAACGACCCTTCCCGATACGAGCAAGGCATCGCTGGTGCTGGCCCTTGCCCGCGCAGCCGGTCTTGGCGGCATGGCCGGCGGCCAGGCGCTCGACCTCGCGGCGGAAAAGCAGGCCCCCGACGAGGCCGCCATCATTCGCCTGCAGGCGATGAAAACCGGCGCGCTGATCCGCTTCGCCTGTGAAGCCGGCGCCGTCATCTCGGCAAGCCCGCCGGAAGATCGCCGCCGCCTGCGCGCCTTCGGCGAAAAGATCGGTCTTGCCTTCCAGCTTGCAGACGACATTCTCGACCTGACCTCGGACACCGCGACCATGGGCAAGGCAACCGGCAAGGATGCGGCCCGCGGCAAGGGAACACTTGTAGCTCTTCGCGGCATGGAATGGGCCGAAGCCCAGCTCCATCAGCATGTCCGCGATGCCGAGGCGCTGCTTGCCCCCTACGGCCCCCGCGCCTCGATCCTCACCGCCGCGGCGCATTTCATCGCCGACCGGAAGAGCTGACATCCCCAGGCCCGCCTCCGGCGTTGGGGAGCTTTGACTGTTCCCCGACGCCGATGATCCGATCGTTCAGGCGCCGGCTAAAACAGGCGCCTGAACCGCAGCGGTTCGCCGCCCCAGGATCGCAACGATCATCAGACCGCCGACGACGCTCAGATGCTCGATCGCAAACAGCATCTCGAGAAAGGCGGCTTGGCCGCTCATCGACCAGAAGGCGTGCGCGATCGGGATCGTCAGCACGGTAAAGACGCCGAGAGCGCCCGCCCCGAGCCAGATATGCCGACCGGAGATGACAAGGGCGGAGCCGGCTAGCTGCACGAATATGACGGCAATCGCAGTCGGCGCAGCAGGCGCAAGGCCGTAGTGCTCCATCTCTGCGATCGCGGTCGGGAAGTCGAAGAGCTTCGCAAGCCCGCTCGACCAGAAGACCAGCGTCAGCAGAATGCGGGCAAAGATCCGAAAGCTGCTCGATGCCAGCAGGCGATCGACATGATGCATTCTCATTGTTGATTCCTCGATTGTCGAAAGGATTGGGATCGGCGTCGCAGCGCTTGCTCCCGGGGCCGCGGGCTCACGCCTGCGGCGGCGGCGGAATGTCGATGCCGAAAGGGGCGGCCGTCGCGACGATCTTCGGAACGTCGGGCGCGCTCATCGGCGGAAAGGCCGTCGTGCCGGGTGCGACCGGCTCGCCGATCGCCATGAAGAACTCCTCATGCAGATCGCCGGGGAAATTGATCAAAAGCAGCTTCGAGGGCGTCTCGGCAATATTCCGGAAGGAATGCAGCGTACCCGGAGAGACGTGGACGAAATCGCCGGGGCCGCAATGCTTGGTCTCGTCGCCGACGACGATCTCGTAACGGCCTTCGAGGATGAGAAAGGCTTCCTGATCCGTCTGCGTGTGCGGCGGCGGGCCGGCGTTCGGAGCCGTATAGGCTTCGATGACGGTGAAGCTGCCTTTGGTATCCGCGTAGCGGGCACGAAAGGTGAGGATATTGCCAAGAAAATGGACGGTCATCGGCGCAGCGGCGTCGGACCGGCCGGAAAGGGGAGCGGAATTCATCGACTTGTGCCTTGATTTGATTGTGATACACTAAACTCTTAATGAGACATAAATCTCATAACGAGGCATGAATGGACAGTCAAGAAAAAAGATTCGAGAGGGTCAATCAAAAGCGTCGCACGCGTGTCGAGTTGCTGCGTGCCGCGCGTGAGATCATAGAGAAAGGCGGCCACCCCTCGGTCGCCGAAGTGGCCGATCTCGCTGGCATTTCGCGCGCGACGGCCTACCGATATTTCTCGACGCCGGATGAAATCATCCGCGAGGCGGTCCTCGATGGCGTTGCGGATGTGATCAAGATCCCGCCAGCGCGGAACGACATGGGCGATGCGGAGGTCGGCCATCGGCTCGACCACCTGGTTTCGCAGATCTTCAAGATGGTCATCGACAATGAGGGCGTCTTTCGCGCGCTTCTCGGCAGCTCGGCTGTCGGCCAGGCGCAGGTCCGCCGCGGTGGCCGCCGCATCGCGTGGCTGAAAGAGGCGATGTCACCGCTGCAGGCAACCATGCCGCCGAAGAATTTTCAGCGCCTCGTCCACGCACTGTCGCTGGCGGTTGGCATAGAGGCACTGGTGGTGATGCGTGACATCTGCGAGCTGGAGCCCAAGGAAGCGGAGAAGGTTCTGCGCTGGACCGCAAAGACCTTGCTTGCCGGCGCCATGGCCGAAAGCTGAGGAAATCGGTGGGCTGCTCAGGCCGCCAGCATGTCCTTGAGAGCGGAAACCAGGCGCGCACTCCTCGTCCGCGCCGATGCTGATGCGCAGGAAATCCGAAATACGTGGCTTGGCGAAATGCCGGACGAGAATGTTCCGCTCCCGCAAGCCGGCTTGAAGCGCTACACCCGATTGTCTCTCGTGCCTGGCAAAAACGAAATTGGCCTGGGACGGCAGGACCTAGAAGTGCAGCGTTTCGAGTTCGGAGACGAGGCTTTCCCGGCTGGCGATGATTTTCCTCCGGCATGTCTGGAACCACGCCTCATCCTTGATCGCCGCCGTCGCGGCGAGCTGCGCCAGACGATCGAGCGGATAGGAATTGAAACTGTCCTTGACCCGCTCCAGCGCCTCGATCAGCGGCCGCTGTCCCGGCGCGAAGTCGATGCGCAGACCTGCAGGCGAACGGGATTTCGACAGGGTCTGAATGACAAGCAGATTGGGATGCGTGGATATCAGCGGGATGGCGCTTTCACCGCCGAAATCGATATAGGCCTCGTCCATGACGACGACTGCATCCGGATGGGCGGCAAGAAGTGCCTCGATGCCGGCTAGCGGCAGGCCGATCCCGTCGGCGCATTCGGATTGGGGATGATGATTGCGCCGCATGGCCTGTCGTAATCCGCCAGCCGGACCTGGAACCTGCCGTCGACCGGCACCTCGATCGCCCCGACACAGTATAGCAGGCGCTGACGATTGGCGACCAGTACTGGCTCATCCGAACCTATGGGCGCTCATTCCGCCGCCGTCCGCTGACCGAACCGTTTCTCGATATAGTCGACAACCAGCGCCTCGAAGTCGGCGGCGATATTGGGACCGCGCAGCGTTAGCGCCTTCCGCCCGTCGATGAAGACCGGAGCCGCCGGCGTCTCGCCGGTGCCGGGAAGCGAAATGCCGATATCGGCATGTTTGCTTTCGCCCGGCCCGTTGACGATGCAGCCCATGACGGCGACGTTCAGCGCCTCGACGCCAGGATATTTTTCGCGCCAGACCGGCATATTCTTGCGGATGTCGTTCTGGATGTTCTGGGCAAGCTCCTGGAACACGGTCGACGTCGTGCGTCCGCACCCCGGACAGGCCGCAACCACGGGTATGAACTGGCGGAAGCCCATGACCTGCAGGATTTCCTGCGCCACCTGGACTTCGCGCGTGCGGTCGCCGTTCGGCTCGGGTGTCAGCGACACGCGGATCGTATCGCCGATGCCGTGCTGCAGCACGAAGCCCATCGCCGCCGACGAGGCGACGATGCCCTTGGTGCCCATGCCGGCTTCGGTCAGGCCGAGATGCAGCGCATGATTGGAGCGTTCGGCGAGCATGGAATTGACGGCGATCAGGTCCTGCACCTGGCTGACCTTGGCCGACAGGATGATGCGGTTGCGCGGCAGGCCGATCTCTTCGGCGAGGGCTGCAGAAAGCAGCGCCGATTGCACGATCGCCTCGCGTGTCACCTGCCGGGCCGAAAGCGGCGATCCGGCTTCGGCATTCTGGTCCATCAGCGCCGTCAGCAGATCCTGGTCGAGCGAACCCCAATTCACGCCGATGCGCACCGGCTTGTCATAGCGGATCGCCATCTCGATGATCTCGGCGAACTGCTTGTCCTTCTTGTCCTTGAAGCCGACATTGCCGGGGTTAATGCGGTATTTCGCCAGCGCCGCGGCACAATCAGGATGATCGGCGAGCAGCTTGTGGCCGATATAATGGAAGTCGCCGATCAAGGGCACGTCCATGCCGAGGCGCAGCAGCCGCTCGCGGATCTTCGGCACGGCGGCCGCACTCTCGTCGCGGTCGACGGTGATACGCACCAGCTCCGAGCCTGCCCGGAACAGAGCGGCGACCTGCGCGACGGTCGAATCGATATCGGCCGTATCGGTATTCGTCATGGATTGCACGACAACCGGCGCCCCGCCGCCAACGATGACACCGCCGACATCGACGGCAACGGAAGCGCGGCGCGGTTTCGGATCAAAATCGGCGGCTGAAGACATGAAGAGTTCTTGCACCCCTATAAACAGTGCTTTTCAGGTGGATCAAGGCCGGCTGCTTGTCAACCGCCCCTGATATCACTTTTGTTGGGAGGCGGCTCAGTGACCGCCTCCGGAGGTCCCATCCGCATAGTGGGCCAGCTTGGAGAGCAGGAGAACGACGAGCAGCAGCACCGGCAGCGCCATGAAAACGACGGCAAAGCCGATATGCTCGGCGACGAAGCCGATCAACGATGGCGCAACCAGCATGCCGGAATAACCCATGGTCGTGACCACCGAGATGGCGATGCCGGGCTTGAGACCGGGTATGTTGCCCGCCGCCGAGAAGGCGATCGGCACCATGTTGGAAATGCCGATACCGCAAAAAGCAAAGCCCAGGATGGCAAGCTCGGCATTGGGCGCCAAGCCTGCAAGCAGCATGCCGACAATGGCAAACAGCGTGCAGATGCGCAGCGTCTTGACGCCGCCCAGACTGTCGCGCACCAGGTCGCCGGCAAAGCGCATGATTGCCATGGTCGCCGAAAAGGCTGCGAAACCAAGGCCGGAAAGTGCCACGGATGCATCCATTTCCTGCCGGAGATAGAGCGCGCCCCAGTCCAGAACCGCACCTTCCGGCACCATGCTGAACAGCGCCATCAATCCGAGCAGCCACGGCAGCGGCACCATCGGCAACTTCGTCTTTTCCTTCTTGGTGTCGGGATGCGGCGGATCCGCAAGGACCATCGGCCAGGCGACGGCAACGAAGATTGCCGCCAGCACCGTCGCCAGTTGCGCATGGCCGAGAATGCCGAGCTTGGAGATCACGATGCCGCCGAGACCGGAACCGATCAGTCCGCCAAGGCTCCAGAAAGCGTGGCAGGACGACATGATGGCGCGGCGCATGGATTTCTCGACCGACACCGCATTGGCATTCATCGCCACGTCCATTGCGCCGATGAAGCCGCCGAACAGGAAGAGCGAGATTGCCCCGGTGAGCACATTTGGCGCGAGCGTCAATGCCAGCAGCAACGGCAACACGCAAAGAGCCAGTATCTGGACGACGACACGCGAGCCGTGTTTGGCGATCTGCGCACCGGCGAGCGGCATCATGACCAGCGAGCCGACGCCGAAGACGAGGATCATCAGCCCAAGCTCGAACTTGGTCAGCGCCAGACGCTCGGCAAAATCGGGGATCTTCGGCGCCCAGCAGCCGACGACAAAACCGTTCATGAGAAAGAGCAGAGAAACCGCCGCCCTGCTTCTGGTAACGAAGCCGCTCCGGGCTCCCGGCTTACTCACATGAGTATCCATTTTCCGATCTTTCCTCATTGCCGGGCTTGCTCGCGCCCGGTTTCCCTAAACTCTGTGATGGGGCCTCAGTTCGTTTTCTCGGCGAGAACAGTCCTGCATCCGCGCTCGCGGTAACGGGCGAGAATGGTCGGATCGGCATCGTGCTCAACGACCAGGCATTCGCAATGCGCAACTGGCAGGATGCTATGGGGGGCAGCAGTGCCGAATTTCTCCGAGGTTGCAGCCACCAACACCCTCTTGCTCCTGGACGTCGCAAACCGCTTGAACTCCGCATCCTCGAAGCCGAACACCGTGATGCCGGCCTCGAGATCGACGCCGCAGGCGCCGAGAATGCAGAGATCTGGCGAAATCTGCTCCATATCCCGCAACGCCTTGGCGCCGAGCGCACCGCCCGTCTGTCGATCCACCATTCCGCCGATCAGGATGACGTTGACGGCCAGCTTGTCGATCAGCGCTGCGGCAATCGCCGGCGCATTCGTCGCAGCCGTCAGTGCAAGTTCGGCCGGCAATGCGTTGGCAATCGCCAGATTGGTGCTGCCAGCGTCGAAGAACACGGTCGAGCCGGCGGCAATCTGCTTTGCCGCAGCGCGCGCCAGCGCCTGTTTCCGGTCTGCGGCAAAGCCGATACGCTGCGTCAGGCTTCCATGCGCCGGCGAGACCGGCAATGCACCGCCATAGACCCGCTCGCAGAGCCCTGCCGCTGCCATCTCGCGTAGGTCCCGACGCACCGTATCCTCGGAGACCCCAAATTCGAGCGCAAGCTCCGTCGCCAGTACGCGGCCATTCAGCCGCAGCCTCTCGGAAATCACGCCTTGGCGCTCTCGCAACAGAAAATCCTGCATGTTCCTACCGAGTTCGTAGCTTACAAATTAAAAACGTGCATAAACGCTTATGATCATGCAGGCAATATGCACGGTTACACGTTTTCTGACGTTTGGAAATAAAGCTCCACTACCGGAAGGAATAAGCCCTATTGCCCGGTCCGAGAGGCGGGAATATCGATTGGTCATTCCCGATTCCCGCCGGCATATCCGCCACCTTGTGCGTTCTCCCCGTGAAAAACTCCGTCAGCCTGGGCATCCTGCTCACGACCGTCGCCTATATGGCGTTCACCTTCCATGACGCGATCATCAAGATCCTGGCTTCCAGCATTCCCGTCTGGCAGATCCTGTTTTTCCGCAGTCTCACCATCCTCGTCGGTTGTCTCACCTATGGCCGCGGCAAGCTCGTCCATCAGACGATGGCATCGCCGATCATCAAGCCGATGATCGCCCGCAGTATCCTTCTGCTCTGCGCCTGGCTTTCCTATTATTCCGCCGCAAGCCGCCTGCAGCTTGCCGAAGTGACTACGCTTTATTACGCCGCCCCTGTCGTCGGCACCTTACTTGCTTGGCTCATCCTGAAGGAGAAGGTCACGCCGACACGTTGGCTGGCCGTCGGCGTCGGTTTCGTCGGCGTCCTTATCGCCTGCAATCCGATCGGCCTCACCATCTCCTGGCCGGTCTATCTGGCGCTGCAGGCGGCCGTGCTCTGGGCCTCTGCCATGGTGCTGCTGCGCAAGACCTCGCTGCACGAGAAGACCATTATCCAGCTCACCGTTTCCAACGTCTTTTTTCTTGCCATGACCGGCATTGCCGTGATCTGGACATGGCAGACCCCCGATATGACGCAGCTCGCGCTCCTCATTGCCACCGGCGTCGTTGCCGGCTGCGCGCAGTTCGCCCTTTTCGAAGGCATGCGTCAGGCGCCCGTCTCCGTGCTTGCGCCATTCGAATATACATCTCTCGTCTGGGCCTTCCTTTTGGGTTATCTGATCTGGGCCGACATCCCCGCGCACAATGTGGTTGTCGGCGCAGCGATGATCCTCGGCGCCGGATTGATCATCATCGTCAACGAAAGGCCGCGCCGCCGCATCACCGCCTGATGCCTGTTTCTGCAGGATTTACGGTTCGAGCGGCCGTTTGAGAAAAATATTTGCAGTTGCTGCTTTTATTCGCAGTTTTCTACGCTTCCGGCGCCATCATTTTCTGCCAACTATCCCCATCCGAAACACCTCCCAAGGATGGATGAACAATGAACTGGTTGAAAACCGCCGCTGCCGCCGCCCTCATTCAGGCTGCAGCCCTCCTGCCTGCCCATGCCGGTGAAAACCTCGCCGCCATCAAATCGGCTGGCGTCTTCAAGATCGGCACCGAAGGCACCTATGCGCCCTTCACCTATCATGACGAAAGCGGCAAGCTCGTCGGCTTCGATGTCGAGATCGGCGAAGCGATCGCCGCCAAGCTCGGCGTCAAAGCCGAGTTCGTCGAAGGCAAGTGGGACGGCCTGATTGCCGGTCTCGACGCCAAACGCTACGACACCGTCATCAACCAGGTCGGCATCACTGAAACCCGCAAGCAGAAATACGATTTCTCCGAACCTTATATTGCCTCCAAGGCCGTGCTGATCGCCCGCGACGGCGACGACAGCATCAAGTCCTTCGCCGATTTGAAGGGCAAGAAAGCCGCCCAGTCGCTGACCAGCAACTTCGGCAAGCTCGCAACCGAAGCCGGCGCCGAGCTCGTCGGCACCGACGGTTTCGATCAATCGATCCAGTTGGTGCTGACCAAGCGCGCCGACGCCACGATCAACGACAGCCTCTCCTTCCTCGATTTCAAGAAGCACAAGCCGGACGCGCCGGTGAAGATCGTCGCCGAGCAGGAGAATGCCGATTACTCCGGCGTCATCATCCGCAAGAACGAGCCGGAGCTTCTCGCCGAAATCAACAAGGCGCTTGCCGACATCAAAGTCGACGGCACCTATAAGAAGATCGCCGACAAGTATTTCGGCCAGGACGTTTCCAAGTAATTTAAACTGAAGAAAAGTCCCCTCCCCACAAGGGGGAGGGGCTTAGCCGGCGGACCGCCTCATCTCCAAATAATCGTTTCGGCCTGCCGCTCGGTCGCTATTTCTTGCGAGGCGACACCTAGATAAGTCCCTCCCCCTTGTGGGGAGGGGTTGGGGAGGGGTATTTCGAGTATCACGACCCAACCGACGAGAGAGAACTCCCTTGGCGCACTGGCTCCAACTGATGGCGGAATCACTGCCCTCGCTCCTGTGGGCGGGGCTGATCTTCACCATTCCGCTGACCCTGCTATCCTTCGTCTTCGGCCTGGCCCTCGGGCTCGCCACCGCAATCGCCCGGCTCTTCGGGCCGATGCCGCTTTCGGCCATCGCGCGCTTCTACGTCTGGGTCATCCGCGGCACGCCGCTGCTTGTGCAGCTCTTCGTCATCTTCTACGGCCTGCCGAGCCTCGGCATCCTGCTCGATGCCTTTCCAGCCGCCCTCATCGGCTTCACGCTGAATATCGGTGCCTATAGCTCCGAGATCATCCGCGCAGTCATTTCCTCAGTACCGAAGGGCCAGTGGGAAGCCGCCTATTCGATCGGCATGAGCTGGCGCCAGGCGATGAGCCGCACCATCCTGCCGCAGGCAGCCCGCGTCGCCGTGCCGCCTTTGTCGAACACCTTCATCTCGCTGGTCAAGGATACCTCGCTTGCCGCCGCCATCACCGTGCCCGAGCTCTTCCAGGCGGCGCAGCGCATCGTCGCCACCACTTATGAGCCGTTGATCCTCTATATTGAGGCGGCGCTGATCTATCTCGTCCTGAGCTCCGTCCTCTCGCAACTGCAGGTGCGGCTGGAACGCCGCTTCGCGCGTTATGGCGGCATGCTGGAGGCAAACGCATGATCGAGCTTTCCAATATCGAAAAGCGCTTCGGCGATGCGGTCATCCTCAAGGATATCAGTATCCGCATCCCCGAAGGCAGCGTCACCGCGCTGGTCGGGCCTTCGGGCGGCGGCAAGAGCACGCTTCTGCGCTGCATCAACCTGCTCGAAATTCCGACCGCCGGTTCCATCCGCCTCGGAGAGGAAAGGCTGGCCTTCGCACCGGGCAAACGAACAAGCTGGCCGGCGATCCAGAAGATCCGCCGCCAGACCGGCATGGTCTTCCAGAATTTCCAGCTCTTCCCGCATCAGACCGCGATCGAGAATGTCATGGAAGGCCTGGTAACCGTACTGAGATGGCCGAGGGAAAAGGCACGCGAGCGTGCGATGGAATTGCTGACCAAGGTCGGCATGACCCATAAGGCCGATGCCTGGCCTTCGACACTGTCGGGCGGCCAGCAGCAGCGCGTCGCGATCGCCCGCGCACTGGCGCCGTCGCCGCGCGTGCTTCTCTGTGACGAGCCGACATCCGCCCTCGATCCCGAGCTTTCGGCCGAAGTGGTCGATGTGCTGGGCCAACTTGCCAGCGAAGGCACGACGATGGTGATGGCGACCCACGATCTCCGGCTCGCCTCGAAGATCGCCAATGACGTGGTTTTCCTGGAAGCCGGGAGCGTCGTCGAAACGGGCAGCGCCAGAGCGATCTTCAGTGCGCCGGAGCGCGAACGCACCAAACGTTTCATTTCGACGATCAACGCCGCCCATACTTACGATATCTGAGCTAGAGCATGATGCCGAAAAGTGTGAGCGGTTTTCGGACGACATCATGCTCTATTTCTTTGATTTAGATCCGGATTCAGATTTTAGGCCAACCTGGCCTAAAATCATCCGGATCTAATGCCGGGATGCGAACATCCCGGCATTGCTGGAACTCCAATCAGGAGGCCGTGACGACCGAGCGCGCCGCCTTCAGCGCATTGCCCCACCAGGTGAGCTGGTCGAGCTGGTTCTTCGCCGCTTCGTTGAGATGCGCGTAGTCGCTGAGGCTCTTGCCTTCCTTGAGGACGCCGAGATATTCGCCGAGCGCGATATGCACGCCCGTTTTCACCGACGCCGCACCCATTTCCACGAAGATCAGGCGAAGATGCTCGACCGCACGTGCGCCGCCGACGCCGCCGTAACCGACGAAACCGACCGGCTTCTGGATGAACTCGCCGAGGTCGATGGCGTTCTTCAGAACCGCCGTCGGAGCGTGATTGTACTCGGCAGCGGTGAAAATGAAGCCGTCGAATTCACGCAGCTTCTTTTTCCAGCGCTCTGCCGTTTCGCTTTCAGCGGTCGTCGCACGCTGCTCACCGAAAAAATGCATGGGGTAGTCGAGCAGGTCGAGAACCTCGACCTCGATGTCCTGGCGCTCGGCGGCGATAGCGGCAATCCACTTGGCCGGATGCTCGGCAAAACGGCCAATACGCGTGCTGCCGACGATGACGGCAATCTTCAATTTGCTCATGGAGATGATGTCCTGATGGGTCTTGGGGGAGCGGGTGGTAAGAGTGCAAGTCTATGAGAAAGCCTCCGCGCCGGGCAAGGCGCGAAGGCTGCGGACATTCGAAAAATCAACTTTTTGACAGGCCGATCGTACACAATCGAGTGAATGGAGCCGGCTCGCAAAGTCGGCTGATGGGCGTCTTTGCGAGAATGGCAGCCATTCAACCTGCGTAAACGACGAGCAGGTCCTTGGCGTCGATCTGGTCGCCGGCCCGCACCAGCACCTCGGAAATGGTGCCGTCCTTTTCCGCATGCAGCGCCGTTTCCATCTTCATCGCCTCGATCGAGACGAGCACGTCGCCGGCATTGACGGCCTGGCCGGGTGAGACGAAGACACGGCTGATGACACCCGGCATCGGCGCGCCGACATGAACGGCATTGCCCGGCTCGGCCTTGCGGCGGACGGCCGCACCCGTCGCCCCATGGGCCCGGTCCGGCACCTTGATACGGCGCGGCTGGCCGTTGAGCTCGAAGAAGATGGTCACCATGCCCTGGCTGTCGGTGGCGCTCATCGCCTGATTGACGATGACGAGCGTCTTGCCGCGCTCGATATCGGCAAACAGTTCCTCGCCGTCCTTGAGACCGTAGAAATAGGCGGGTGTCGGCAGCACCGAGACCGGGCCGTAGGTATCGGAGGCGAGCGCGAAGTCGGTGAAGACCTTCGGATACATCAGGTAGGAAGCGAATTCGAAGTCGCTGATCTCGCGCTCGAGCTTCGTCTCGATGACTTTACGCTCCGCATCGAGATCGGCCTCCTTGAGCAGCGAGCCGGGACGCACGGTATAGGGCTTGTCGCCCTTCAGCGCCTTCTTCTGCAGCGCCTCGGGCCATCCTGAAGGCGGCTGACCGAGATCGCCCTTCAGCATCGAGACCACCGATTCCGGGAAGGAGACTTCCTTCTCGGGGCTGACGACGTCTGCAACCGTCAGGTCCTGGGACACCATCATCAGCGCCATGTCGCCGACGACCTTGGAAGACGGCGTCACCTTGACGATATCGCCGAACATCTGGTTGGCGTCGGCATAGGCCTGCGCCACCTGATGCCAGCGGGTTTCGAGGCCGAGCGAGCGGGCCTGTTCCTTGAGGTTGGTGAACTGGCCACCCGGCATTTCGTGCAGATAGACTTCGGATGCTGGTCCCTTCAGATCGCTTTCGAAGGCGGCATATTGGTTACGCGCCGCTTCCCAATAGAAGGAGATACGGCGAATCCATTCCGGATCGAGGCCCGGATCACGCTCCGTACCGCGCAACGCCTCGACGATCGAACCGAGACAGGGCTGCGAGGTATTGCCGGAAAGCGCATCCATGGCTGCATCGACGGCATCGACGCCGGCATCGACAGCGGCAAGAACGGTTGCGGCTGCAATACCCGATGTATCATGCGTGTGGAAATGGATCGGCAGGCTCGTCGCCTCGCGCAGTGCCTTGAACAGAACCTTCGCAGCCGCAGGCTTGAGGAGACCTGCCATATCCTTGAGCGCGATGATATGTGCCCCGGCCTTCTCAAGCTCGATCGCAAGGTCGGTATAGTATTTCAGATCGTATTTCGGACGGGCCGAGTTCAGGATATCGCCGGTATAGCAGATCGCCGCCTCGCAGAGCTTGTTCTCCTCGACAATGGCGTCCATCGAGACGCGCATGTTCTCGACCCAGTTCAGACAATCGAACACGCGGAAGAGATCGATACCGCCCCTGGCCGCCTGGCGGACAAAATATTTGACGACATTGTCGGGATAATTGGTGTAGCCGACGCCGTTGGCGCCGCGCAACAGCATCTGCAGCAGAAGGTTCGGCGCGCCCTCGCGGATCAGCGCCAGGCGCTCCCACGGGTCCTCGGTCAGAAAGCGCATCGAGACGTCGAAGGTCGCGCCGCCCCAGCATTCGAGCGACAAAAGCCCTGGCAGCGCATGCGCATAGGTGCCGGCGATGCGGGCGATATCATAGGTGCGCATGCGGGTGGCGAGCAGCGACTGGTGGCCGTCGCGCATCGTCGTATCGGTCAAAAGCACGCGCTTCTCGTTACGCATCCATTCGCCGAATTTCTTCGGGCCAAGCGTGTCGAGGAGCTGCTTGGTACCATCCTTGACCGTGTTGCCATTGGCGTAGGGAACCACCGGCTCGGCAGCATTTTGCAACGGCTTCGGCCTGTCCTTGGCCTCGGGATGGCCATTGACGGTGACGTCGGCGAGATAGGTCAGGAGCTTCGTGGCGCGATCCTGGCGCTTCACCTGCTGGAAGAGCTCCGGCGTCGTGTCGATGAAGCGTGTCGTGTAGCTGTTATCCCGGAACTTCGGATGGCCGATGATCGCTTCGAGGAAGGTCAGGTTGGTAGCCACGCCGCGAATACGGAATTCGCGCAACGCACGATCCATGCGGGCGATCGCTTCGGACGGATTGGGCGCCCATGCCGTGACCTTGACGAGAAGGGGATCATAAAAACGGGTGATGATGGCGCCGGAATAGGAGGTGCCGCCATCGAGGCGAATGCCGAAACCGGATGCCGAGCGATAGGCGGTGATACGGCCGTAATCCGGAATGAAATTATGCTCCGGATCCTCCGTGGTGATGCGGCACTGCAGCGCATGGCCGTTGAGGCGGATATCCTCCTGGCGCGGCACGCCCGATTCCGCCGTGCCGATCGCAAAGCCGTCGAGGATGTGGATCTGCGCCTTGACGATGTCGATGCCGGTGACGACTTCGGTCACCGTATGCTCGACCTGGATGCGTGGATTGACTTCGATGAAGTAGAATTTCCCGGTATCGGCATCCATCAGATACTCGACGGTACCGGCGCCGATATAATTGGTCGCGGCGGCGATCTTCAATGAATAGGCGGCGAGTTCCTGGCGCTGCGCCTCCGAGAGATAGGGTGCCGGCGCGCGCTCGACGACTTTCTGGTTGCGGCGCTGGATCGAGCAGTCACGCTCGAAGAGATGCACGACATTGCCGTGCGTATCGCCGAGAACCTGGCTTTCGACATGGCGGGCGCGCTCGACGAGCTTTTCCAGATAGACCTCGTCCTTGCCGAAGGCGGCCATCGCCTCGCGTTTGGCTTCCGTCACCTCGCGGGCAAGATCCTTTGGATCGCGGATCGCGCGCATGCCGCGCCCGCCGCCACCCCAGGAAGCCTTCAGCATGACGGGGTAGCCGATTTCTTCCGCCATCTTCGCCACTTCGGCCATGTCCTCGGGCAGAGGCCCGGTGGCCGGGACTACAGGGACGCCGACCGAAATCGCCAAGTTGCGCGCCGCGACCTTGTTGCCGAGCTGGCGCATCGTATCGGCCTTCGGGCCGATGAAGATGATGCCGGCCTTGTTGCAGGCATCGACGAATTCGGGGCTTTCCGACAGCAGGCCATAGCCGGGATGGATGGCATCGGCGCCGGAGAGTTTCGCGACGCGGATCACCTCCTCGATCGACAGATAACTCTCGATCGGACCCATGTCCTTGGAAAGATGCGGGCCGCGGCCGACCTGGTAGCTCTCGTCCGCCTTGAAGCGGTGCAGCGCCAGCTTGTCCTCTTCCGCCCAGATCGCCACGGTTTTTATTCCAAGCTCGTTGGCCGCGCGGAACACGCGAATGGCAATTTCGGAGCGATTGGCAACGAGAATCTTGGAAATGGGCAAAACGGTCTCCTCAGACGTTCAGGCGCGGGCAATGCTGCACCCGCGAAGAAAATTCTTAACTTCTTGTTACAGAAAGTTCAATTTCTCTTGCGACTGCGAAATGCAATTTCTCGCCATGCTGAGCAACTCCAGGAAAAGTGCGAAGCGGTTTTCCGTCTGGAGTTGCGTAAAAATAAAAACCAGAGCATTTCCGCTTCGATGAGAAGCGGAATTGCTCTAACTTATCAGGCCGTGGCGGAAAGCAAGCGCCACCGCCTGCTGCCTGTTTTTCGCCTTCAGTTTATCCTGCAGACCGTTCATATACCAATCGACCGTGTGGTTTGAGATCTTCAGCATCTTGCTGATCTCCATCGAAGTCATGCCTTCGGCGAGATAATGCAGGATTTCCATCTCGCGCCGCGTCAGCGGCGTGTCGGCCGGCAGGACGGTTTCCAGCGCCGGCGCCTCGCCTTTCAGATCGAGCAACCGCCAAAAGGCCTTGCGCGCCACCGCCTCCAACAATGCGATCTCCACTGGCGACAACTCGATCGGCTTGCCGGCGAGACTGAGGCTGGCGAGAGTGCCGTTGCGTCCGTGGATCGGAAAGATGTAGCCGTCCTCCAGTCCGTGGCCGAAGGCATCGACCATCATCTGCTCCACGCGGCGCTGATGCGCATCCTTGTGGAAGGCCGCCATCGCCTCCCGCCAGCGGAAAGGCCGCTGCGCGTGGCCGAGATAGCGCACCATCGGATCGATCAGAGCATATTTTTTCGCGGCATATATCCGCGCCCAATGCTCCGGCCAGCGGCCGGCCAGCGCCGCAGCCCAGGACTCTGGATTCTGCTGCACCGGGTTCTGCGGCAAATGACGCAGCAGGCCGTAATATTCGAAACCGCAACCGTGGAGGATCTGCTCCAGCTCGGTGACGACAGCTTCAGGATTTGAGCATTCTTCCAGAATTACAAGCAATTGAATTAACGAATTAATATTCACAAAAATGCCCCTTGCCCGGACCTGTTGCCCGCATGAGGCCGTCGGCGGCTGGTCAAACTGGTCGCGAAACGGTCTTCTTTAATAAATGCAGTCTGTAATTTAATGCTGTGCTAAACATTTAATAAAATGCAAGCGCAAATTGTTGCGAGATATGGCCAGGCGGCAATTTTGGCGTCATGGCCACTCGTCGCATCCTGCGATAATACGATCGCGGCAATCATCACATCGATCGAACCCTGACTACTCCGTTAATCGCCCGTTCAGGTAGGCTTTTGTAGCATCGCATCATCCCGTTTTCGCAGATGCACAAGAGGTTCGACGTGACGCTATTCAAGGTCTATGCAAGAGCTCTGCGCTATCTTGGCGCCTACAAGCTGCGCGTATCCCTGGTCGTTGTCGCAAACATTGTTCTTGCGACGATCACCATCGCGGAGCCGATCCTGTTCGGTCGCATTATCGATGCGATTTCGGGCAAGGGTGAGGTCAAGCCCATCCTCTTCATGTGGGCGACTTTCGCCGTCTTCAACACCATTGCCTTCGTCCTGGTGGCCCGCGAGGCCGACAGACTGGCCCATGGCCGGCGAGCGACGCTGTTGACGGAAGCCTTCGGCCGCATCATTTCCATGCCGCTCGGCTGGCACCATCAGCGCGGCACCTCCAACGCGCTGCATACATTGCTGCGCGCCTGCGAGACGCTATTCGGCCTCTGGCTGGAATTCATGCGCAACCATCTGTCGACGGTCATCGCGCTTGCCCTTCTGATACCGACCGCAATGTCGATGGACCTGCGCCTTTCCGCCGTACTCATGGTGCTCGCCATCGCCTACTGGCTGATCGGCCGCGTCGTCATGAGCCGCACCAAGGACGGCCAGGCTTCGGTCGAGAACCATTATCACACCGTCTTCTCGCATGTCAGCGACTCGATCAGCAACGTTTCTGTCCTGCACAGCTATAACCGCATCGAGGCCGAAACCAGGGCGCTGAAATCCTTCGCTGACCGTCTGCTCGAAGCGCAGTATCCGGTGCTCGACTGGTGGGCGATCGCCAGTGCACTGAACCGTATGGCGTCGACCATCGCGATGATGGTGGTCCTGATCATTGGCACCATGCTCGTCCAGGCCGGCCAGCTGCGCGTCGGCGACGTCATCGCCTTTATCGGCTTCGCCAACCTGTTGATCGGCCGCCTCGACCTGATGCGCCAGTTCGCTACGCAGATTTTCGAGGCCCGTTCCAAGCTCGAGGAATTCTATGCGCTGGAAGACTCGGTGCGTGAACGTGAAGAGCCGGCCGGCAACGGCGAAATCAAGGACGTCAGGGGTTCGATCGAATTCCGCGACGTCTCCTTCGGCTTCGGCAACAGCTCGCAGGGCCTGCATAACGTCTCCTTCTCGGTGAAGGCAGGCCAGACGGTTGCGATCGTCGGCCCGACCGGCGCCGGCAAGACGACGCTCGTCAACCTGCTGCAGCGTGTCTATGATGCCCAGGGCGGCAAGATTCTCGTCGACGGCACCGATATTACCAAGGTGACCCGCAAGTCGCTGCGTCGCCACATCGCCACCGTCTTCCAGGATGCGGGCCTGCTGAACCGTTCGATCAGCGACAATATCCGCCTTGGTCGCGAAGGCGCCAGCGAAGAGGAAATGCGCCGTGCGGCCGAAGCCGCCGCCGCCGCCGACTTCATCGAGACCCGTGAGGAGCGCTACGATACGCATGTCGGTGAACGCGGCAACAAGCTCTCCGGCGGCGAGCGCCAGCGTATCGCGATTGCCCGCGCCATTCTGAAGGACGCGCCAATCCTGGTGCTCGACGAGGCGACCTCGGCGCTCGACGTCGAAACCGAAGCCCGCGTCAAGGCCGCAATCGACAACCTGCGCCAGAACCGCACCACCTTCATCATCGCCCACCGCCTGTCGACGGTCCGCGAAGCCGATATGGTGCTCTTCCTGGATGACGGCCGTGTCGTCGAACAGGGCAGCTTCGACGAACTCAGCCACAGCAACGGCCGCTTCGCCGCCCTGCTGCGCGCCAGCGGCATCCTGACGGACGAAGAAGTCCGCAAGGCCCATACCACCGAAGCCGCCTGATCGGTTCGGGTTTCAAGATAAAGGCCGGAAGGTAACCTCCTTCCGGCCTTTTTGTTTGCTCTGTGACCTGGCAGGCTTTTCTGTTCAGATTGAAGTATTCTGTTGGTCCAAAAGGAGCCGGATGATTGAGCGGCCGACGCCCGTCGCCGACGGCGGCAAAGGTCCAGAGATCCTGCGGCCGGCGGGCGATCTTGCGAGCCCCCAGGCCGGATGCTCGTCACAGATATCAAGCAACCGCATGTTCGAGATCGGCTCCCCTGCGCCATGGGCTGGCATGCGGCCGGCGGGAGCAGTCCTCCACCGGCTCGCCCGCCCGCAGGCGCCGCAGCCAGACGTAGCCGGTCTGTCGGCTGATGCAGTGGCGCTGGCAAAGCTCAGATACGTTCTCCCCCTCAAGCTCTGCCAGCCGGCAGAATTCCAAATATTCGTCCGCAATCGACCTCGGCCGCTAGAGCCTTTCCTGGTCAGATTGAATCATTCTGCCGGAGCAGATTTTCGTCAGGGCAGAGGCGATCGGCGATGGGCATACCCCTTGGTACGTCCGAGCCGATCGCCTCTGATCCTGGCGGAAAGATGCCAGGCCCTTCGGGTTGGCTCAAACGGAGTCGGAATGCTTCAATCTAACCCGGAAAGGCTCTAACCTCCGCCAGTCGAAGAGCAACGGGGAGCGAAGCCATGAAGGTCCTGCGCATCGTCGCGAATATTCAGGCACCGGATATCACTCTGGCCCGGCGCTTCTATCAGGATATCCTCGGTCTCGACGTCATCATGGATCACGGCTGGATCACGACGTTCGGCGCTCCGCGCTCGATGAACGTTCAGCTCAGCATCGCCAGCGAAGGCGGTTCCGGAACGGAGGTGCCCGCCCTCTCCATCGAGGTCGACGACCTCGATGCCGCTTTCGCGGCGATGTCGGCCTCAGGCTTCCCGATCGAGTACGGCCCGGCCGACGAGCCTTGGGGCGTCAGGCGCTTCTATGTGCGCGATCCCTTCGGCAAGCTGGTGAATATCCTCGTTCATAAAAATTGAGCCGGCGGCCATCGGCCGCCGGCTCCTTCATGTCGGGCAAATCCGAGCTCTATTTCCGATCGTTCTGGCGATAGGCATTTGCCGTCCCGCCAATGCGGACAGGAACGGGGATGGTGGCGGTATCGGCGACAAGTTTCCCCTTGAGCCTGCCCTGCTGGCGCTTGCGTTCGAGATAATAGGCATAGGCGAATTGTGTCGCGACCCCAGCGATCACGAAGAGCGGACCGACCAGTTGGTCCTTGTTGGTGATGTAGAGCACCACCTGGCCGATCATGGCGAGGATCGTGCCGGCGACGAAGATGTTCAGCGAGTGGCGGCCGAGGATCGTCAGCGGATGATCCGCAGGACGGCGCAAGATACGCGAGAGTGCCGGGATGCTGATAACGAGATAGGTCAGCGCCAGCACATGCAGCAGCCGCGGCAGCGACAGGAAGGTCTTGTCGAAACCGGTGATGACAGGCGGCAGGCCAAGTGCTGCCAGCGAGTTGCCGAAAATCCAGAGATGGCCGGTCACCCAGATGAAGGACAGCATAACGTAACCGGCAGCAGCCGTCAGCAGCAGCGGATGCTGCGGGATTGTGCCGCCGCGCTTGATATGCAGCATCGAGACGATGCCGATCGTAAACAGGAACTGCCAGGAGAGCGGATTGAGGAACCAGTAGCCCTCGATCAGCATGTTGTGCGGCGCCACTTCGTAGATGCCCGCAAGCAGCCAGACCGTGCCCGAGACACCGAGCGCCAGCCACGGACTGCGCGCATTCAAGAGCAGGATGACCGGCACCATCAGCATCAGCGCCCCGTACATCGGCAGGATATTATTGTAGCCGATCTGGTGGCCGAGCAGCAGCAGCGCTGGAATGCCTTCCTTCAGGTTCATCAGAACCGCCAGGATATTGATCTCGACCAGCAACCCCGGCCTATGAAACAGCCACGCACCGCAGAGGAAAAGCGCCAGCGTCATGAAGGTGGTGATCATATGGGCGAGATAGAGCGTGAAGGCGCGCTTTGCCGACTTGATCGCCACCGTGAGCCGGTTGCCCGGCTGGAAGCGGCCCCCATAGGCAAGGCCGACGGCAATGCCGGAGATCAGCACGAAGGCCTCGGCGGCATCGGAGAAACCGAAATTCTTCGTCGTCACATATTCGAAAATCTGTCCGGGAACATGATTGATGAAGATCATGATCAGGGCCACGCCACGCAAGACGTCGAGCCTCGTGTCACGCACTGACGCAGCTGCGGATGGGGAACTGCGCCCCGTGACGATGGCTTGGGTCGGCGTGCTTGCCATTGGTCTCTCCTTATTATCCGATTTGCAAACGCGACGACGGCCAAAAGGGTTCCCTTTTGGCCGTCGCGAATCGCCGTCTTTTTCAGCGTGGAGAACGCTGTTATCCGAGCGGATATCCCTCTTCGGGATCGGTGACTTCGCAGCCGTTGATTGACAGAGTGTAGCCGCTGTCATTGGACGCTTTTGAGACCGAAATGCGGTATTTGCCGCCGCCTTGCTCCACCTCTGCCGCAAAACCGTCCCATTCCGAAGGGAGCGACGGGCGCACGTAAATCCGGCCGTCCTTCAGCCGGATACCGAGGATGCCCTCGACGGCTGCGCGATAGAGCCAGCCGGCAGACCCGGTATACCAGGTCCAGCCGCCGCGCGACGTATAAGGCTCGTTTCCGTAGACGTCGGCCGCCACGACATAGGGTTCGACGCGGTATTGCTCCGCTGAAGCCTTGTCGAGCGCATGGGTGATCGGGTTGAGGATCTGGAAGCAGCGGAAGGCATCGTCGCCCCGCTTCAGCTCCGCCAGCGCCATCACGACCCAGGTCGCGGCATGGGTATATTGCCCGCCGTTTTCGCGCACGCCCGGCGGATAGGCCTTGATATAGCCGGGATCCCTGGCGGAATTGACGAAAGGCGGCGTGAACAGCCGGATGATGCGGGCATCCTCGTCGACTAGCTGATCGAGCACCGCATCCATCGCCGTGACCGCGCGGGCCGGATCGCCCTCGCCCGACAGCACGCTCCAGGACTGCGCGATCGAATCGATCCGGCATTCGGGGCTTTCCCTGGAGCCGAGCAGCGCACCGTCGTCGAACGTGCCGCGGCGATAGTAGCCGCCATCCCAGGCCGCAGTTTCCAGCGCCTTCTTCAGCTCGGTGAGATGCGCCGACCAGCGCTCTGCACGGGCCGTGTCGCCGCGCTCTTCGGCATAGGGAATGAAGGAGCGCAATGCCCCCGCCAGGAACCAGCCGAGCCAGACGCTGGTGCCGCGCCCGCCGACGCCGACGCGGTTCATGCCGTCGTTCCAGTCGCCGCCAAGGAACAGCGGCAGGCCGTTGGCCCCCTTGCGAGCGATGGCGAGATCGAGCGCCAGCGCCGCGTGTTCGTAGACGCTCGCCTTGTTCTCGGAGATCTCCGGCTTGTAGAACGAGTCGTGCTGGCCTTCGAGCAGTGCCGGCCCTTCCAGGAAGGCGATCTCCTCGTCGAGCACGTTTTTGTCGCCGGTGACGCTGCAATAGTGATGGATCGCGTAAGCGAGCCAGACGACGTCGTCGGAGATCAGCGTACGCACGCCCGCACCCGTTCCCGGCAGCCACCAATGCTGTACATCGCCTTCGCGGAATTGCCGCGAAGCGGCATTCAGGATCTGGCGGCGGGCAAGCGAGGGCTCGTGCAGCACGAAGGCCAGCGTGTCCTGCAGCTGGTCGCGGAAGCCGAAGGCGCCGCTTGCCTGGTAGAAGGCGGTGCGGGCCATGATGCGGCAGCCGAGGCTCTGATAGGGCAGCCAGGTGTTGACGAGATTGTTCATCCCGCGATCTGGAGTCGATATCTGCAGCCTGCCGGTGAAATCCCGCCAGAAGGCGCGGTTTGCCTCGACGGTCTCGTCGAACGAAACCTTGCGGATATCGGCGATGACAGTGCGCGCTTCTTCTTCCGTCGGCGTATCGCCGAGGAAGAATGTGAAGTCGCGCTCTTCGCCGGCGCCGAGCTCGATGTCGATTGCAAGCGCCGCGGCCGGATCACCATCGAGTTCCGTCGCGCCGGAAAGAGCGGCGGCGGATGTGACGGCCTGCGGCGCCTGGATCGTCCCCGCCTTACCGATGAATTCGCGCCGGCTTGCCGAGAAACTCGAAAGTGTCTCGCTCGCAGCGAAGAATGCAGTGCGGTTGGAAAAATCGATGCTGTAGGGATTGGTGGCAAACAGCGCCCCCGTCTCCTCATCATGGCTCGACAGGATGAAAGGCACCGTGCGTCCCGGATTGCTGCCGAGAATCCATTCGACATAACCGTAGAGACGCAGCTTGCGGCCAGTCGAACCGGTGTTGCGCAGGCGCAGGCGTTGCAGTTTCACCGGCTTTTCGCGGTCGATCGTCTGCGTCAGCTCAAGCGCGATATCGTGCTGAACGCTGGAGAAGACGGAATAACCGAGCCCGTGGCGGGCTTCGAAACGGATGTCCGGCCGGCGGGAAAGTGCTGCGAACGGCGTCATGACGGCACCGCTGTCCAGATCGGTGAGATAGAATGCTTCGCCCGAACGGTTGACCACCGCATCGTTCGACCAGGAGGTCAGCTGATAGTCGCGCGAATTGACGCTCCAGGTGAAACCCGAGCCCTCGGCCGAAACGTGGAATCCGAAGCTGTCGTTGGAAATGACATTGATCCAGGGCTGCGGCGTCGCATGACCTCCAGGCAGCCGAACGACATATTCGCGTCCGTCGCGGGCAAAGCCGCCGATGCCGTTCCAGAAGTCGAGATCGCCTTCCTCCTCGATGATGACGGCGGGCACGACAGGTGGCGGCACCGGCGCAACACGCTTGACGGGGGCCTTGTTGCGCTCGACCCGTTCCATCTCCTGCAGTTCCTCCTTGGAGGGTGCAAACAGCGCGACGGCGCGGTTGATCTGGTCGACCACCTTGCCGTTCTTGGTGTGTAGCGTGACGCGGGAAGCCGCGATCAGCGCATGATAAGTGGCTTCTTCCATCAGGTCCTTGCGAACCGCAAAGATATGCTGGCGCAACCCGTCGGCCTGGCCCATGCGGCGCACGTTTTCGCACATGGCGTCGAGCGCATGCTGCATGTCCTGCGCATAGGACGAAGCGCGTTCGTTCATGATGACGAGATCGGCGGTGACGCCGCGCGAGCGCAGGTATTCCTGCGCCAGCAGCGCCTCGCGGGCGATGTCGAGATCCATGTCGTCGTTGATGCGCAGCGTGAAGATCGGGAAGTCGCCGGAGATCGCCAGCGGCCAGAGCGCCGATTGCGACTGTAGGCCGGCCTCGACGGTCGCCTCGTCCTTGCGCAGTTGCATGTCGGGATAGACGAGATAGCGCCCGAGATGCTGGAAGGCGGCCGCCTGCTGGGAGGTGACGCCGACATGGCGCATCTGCACCTGCGTGCGTGTCCAGGCCTGGACGAGTTCGTGGGTGAAGGCATCGGGATGACGGTAACGATTGACCGCCTTGTCGACTTCCTCGCGGCTTGGCGCCGCAATCGTCCAGAAGATCACGCTGACTTTCTTGCCGGCCGGTACGCGGACGGTGCGACGCAGCGACATGACGGCATCGAGCATGAAGCCGTCGCTGCCGGAAAGCGTGGCACCCGGATCGAAGGCCGCCGCATCGGCAAGGCTGCGGCCGCGGCCGATGAACTTGCGCCGGTCGGTCTCGAATTCGGTATGGCGGGTGTCGCCGGCATTGTCGACAATCAGATGTGCGATGCTGATATTCGGCTCGTTCGGGTCGCGCTTGTTGCGCTCGGCGCGGATGACGTCGCCGCGCTTGCCGATCTCTGTCTTGACGAACATGCGGGCGAATGCCGGATGTGCATTGTCGGTATCGTCGGAGGTGATCACCGGTTCGAGATAGGAGGTGACCTCGATGAAACGGTCTTCCGTGCCCATGTTGAGCAGAGTGACGCGACGGGCCTCGGCATCATGCTCGGTCGCGACGATGCATTCCACCTCGCTTGTGAGGTCGCCGACCATCTTGGTGAACTGCGCCTTCTCGTCGGCGAATTCGACCTTGATCTTTTCGCCTTCGACGCCCTTCGGCTCTGATGTCGCCGACCACCATTCGTTGGTGGCGGTATCGCGCAGGAAGATGAAGCTGCCCCAGCGGTCTTCAGTCGGATCAGGCTTCCAGCGGGAAACGGAAAGATTGTTCCAGCGGGAATAACCCGCGCCCGTCGCCGTCAGCATCACCGAATAATGACCGTTCGACAGGAAGACGAGTTCGCGGTCACGCGAAGCCGGATCGTTGATCTTCCGGAGCTCCGGCCGCAGGAGATCGTCCTGGATGCTGGCCGGTGTGTCGGATTCATGCTTGCCGCTCATGACAGGAATATCGCGCGGCGCCTTTTCCTGCAGCAGCAACTCCGCCGCCTCGATGACGGGATCGGCGTGGAAGAGCTCGCGCAGATGACCGTTGAAGGCGACGTTGGCGACCGCCGCGATCGACATGCCGTGATGATGTGCATAATAATTGTAGACCACCGCGCATTTCTTGCCTTCCGGCACGCGCGTCGGCGTGAAATCGACGGCGTCGTGGAAGCCGAACTTGCCGAGTGCGCCGAGCTTGCGCAGCTTCTGCAGGTTTTCCAGCGCGGCCGGCGGATCGTACTGGCTAGCAAGCAGCGAGGCATAGGGCGCGATGACGGCATTGTGGCCGAGGCCGCGCTTCAGGCCGAGCGTGGGCACGCCGAAATTCGTGTACTGATAATTGAGGTTATGGTCGCGGGCATTGAAGGCCGCTTCCGAAATGCCCCAGGGAATACCGAGCTTGCGGGCGTAATTCATCTGCTCGACGACGACCAGATTGTTGGTCTGGTTGAGAATACCCCCGCCGCGCTCCTGCATGACGAGCGGCGGCATCAGATATTCGAACATCGAGCCGGACCAGGAAACCAGCGCACCGCGCGACCCCACAGGCACGACCTGGCGGCCGAGGCGGTACCAGTGTTCCGTCGGCAGGTCGCCCTTGGCGATGCCGAAGAGGCTGGTCAGGCGGCATTCCGAGGCGAGAAGGTCATAACAGGCCTGGTCGAGTTCACCGCTTTCGACGCGATAGCCGATCGACAGCAGACGCCGTTCCGGCCGGAACAGGAAGCCGAAATCCATCGAGAAGGCGAGATCGCGCGCCTTGTCGCGCAGCGCCACCAGGCGCGGCCTCAGCGCATCGACTTTGGAAAGGTCGAAGGTGCTGTCGGAAATATGCGCCTCGCAGACCTTCACCAGGGATGCCGCCCATTGGGTGACCTCTTCACTCTGCTTCGACTTGACCTCATGGTCGAGATTGGCAGCGAGCTTCTCGATGTCGCGCGCGAGAACCGCAAGGTTGATGATGCGGATCGAGGCGAATTCGTGCTCGCGTTTGACGGCGGCAAGCGCGTTCTGGAAGCCGACGATGCGCTCCTCCAGGCGCCGGCGCAGCGGGCGCACGGTCTTGCGGTCATCGGGCAGGTCCGCCAGCACTTCTCGGAGAATGCCGGCCGTGTCGCCGACGCCGTCGAGATTACCCTGCATATGGGCGGACGGCGCCTCGGCCCAGTTGCGGCAGGCCGACGAAATGGCGATCAGATGGCCGGCGAGATTGCCGCTGTCGACGGCCGAGACGTAACGGGGGCCCAGCGTCTGCAGCGTATCGGTGTGATACCAGTTGAACAGATGGCCGCGGAATTTCTCCATTCTATCGATCGTCGCGATCGTCTGCTCCAGCCGTTCGAGCGTCTCCTCGAAGGAGAACCAGCCGAAATGCCGGCCGGAAACGACGGAAAGCAGATAGACGCCGATATTGGTCGGCGAGGTGCGCGCCGCCACAATCACATGCGGCGTTTCCTGGATATTGTCCGGCGGCAGATAGTTCTGCTCGGCCGTCGTGAAGGTCTCGAAATAACGCCAGGTGCGCCGGGCGATCTTGCGCAGTTCGCTCGACACGGAATCGGCGACCTCGAGCCGGTCCTCGGTCTCCGCCGACTGGCTGACATACCAGGCGACGACAGGCGAGAGGATCCACAGCAGCGCGAAGGGAATGCCGACAAGGAAGGCGTTGTCGCCGGGAAGGGCTGCGAAACCGAGCGCCAGCAGCGCCAACGCCGGTGCATGCCACATCGCCTTGTAATAGGAGATCAACGTGCCCTGGCCGCCGGCCTGAACGCTGGCAGCGGTCCGCCACTGCAGCATCAGCTTGCGGCTGACGAACAGGCGATAGAGCGAACGGCCGATCGCATCCGCCATCATGCAAGCCGAATCGGCGATGAAGACGATGCGCAGCGCAACCTGGGCGTTGGCGGCCGTGATATCGGACCAGACCGTATAGAGATGGGCGCGGGCGATGATATCGCTGGTGCGCGGGATGATGCCGTTGATGAGCGACAGCGTCGGCGCGACGAAGAGGCAGAAGATCAGCAGAATCTGCCAGATCAGCGCGCCGAGCGGACCCATGAAATACCAGCCGAGCACGGAGGCGAAGAACCAGGCGATCGGCGTCAGCGAGCGGCGCAGATTGTCGAACATCTTCCAACGGCCGAGTGCCGTGACGCCGTATTTCGGATTGAACATGTAGGGGAGAAGCTGCCAGTCGCCGCGTGCCCAGCGATGCTGGCGCGAGGTTTCCACCTCGTAGCGGATCGGGAAATCCTCCACCAGTTCGAGATCGGTGACGAGCGCGCAACGCGCCATCGAGCCCTCGAGAAGATCGTGGCTGAGCACGGAGTTCTCGTCGATCCGGCCCTTCAACGACGCTTCGAAGGCATCGACATGGTAAAGGCCCTTGCCGGTGAAGGTGCCTTCGCCGGCGAGATCCTGATAGACGTCGGAAACGGTGAAGACGTAAGGATCGAGGCCACGGTTGATGGAAAAAACGCGCTGGAAGACCGACGCGTCCTTGCCTGTCGTCAGCGACGGCGTGACCCGCGGCTGCAAGACGCCATAGCCGCTTTCGACGCGGCCGGTTTTCGGATTGATGACCGGGCGGTTGATCGGATGATAGAGCTTGCCGACGAGCTTGGTGACGGCATCGCGCATCAGGCGCGTATCGGCATCGAGCGTCATGACATATTGCACATTGGCCG